>Ga0335082_10000024_pt1 | contig 150468 bp, 117 predicted proteins | sample Lox_Sample_41_FD_206718 | JGI IMG/M metagenome (GOLD analysis project Ga0335082, IMG submission 206718) | Soil microbial communities from Loxahatchee National Wildlife Refuge, Florida, United States - Lox_Sample_4.1 | ecosystem: Environmental > Terrestrial > Soil > Wetlands | place: USA... | reverse complement strand
CCGCAACAGAAGAACGAAACCGTCCAGCTTCGCCTGTCCCAGGGCGTAAAGTTTAGACTTGCGCGCTACGCGGAATTCATCAACGCGAGCCCGTCCTACATCGTTACTGAAACACTCGAACGGTTATTCAAAAAAGACCTTGAGTTTCAAGAGTACCTTACAGCGTACAAACCGCTCGACTCCGACACCAACAAGGAACCAGAGCAGGTGCAATCTCCTGCGCATACCCCGGCAGTCAATGCAAATCGATAGGCAATTGCGCTCCAAAGTCCAGGTCCTCACCAGAATCGTCTAGTCCGAATATCTATTCCCTCCGCAAGAAAATCGCCACTAGGAGCCACAACGATGACCACTCCAGTTAAGTCTGAACTACTCACAGTCCAGCAAGTCGCCGAGTTACTCCAAGTCCCCACATCTTGGGTCTATGGCCGGATTCGAAAAAGAACTCTCGAGCGTTTACCGGCCTATCGACTCGGAAAGTATTGGCGCTTCAGCAAGGATGAAGTAATCACATGGATCGCCAACCATCGATGTCCGGTAACCAACACTCTTTAGCCGCTGAAGCACCGTTTCAAGATCTCTTCGCTTCTTAGTTGAAAAATGAGCACCCGATGAAACCCAATTCAAGTAAAATCCCTTGCTACGTAGAGAGAAGCGAGCGAGTCAACCGAAAGGAGAGTATGACTCGGCCGCGATATCAAGACGGCAGTTTGGTAGTAAGAGGTAAGCGCAGAAAAGTATGGGTACTCCGATGGAGGGAAGACGTGCTTCAACCAAACGGATCAGTTCAACGAATGCAACGAGCTGAGACGCTTGGGCCAATTAGTACGATTAATCGGCAGAGTGCACGTGCCATCCTTCGAACGAAAGTGGAAGCTCAGAACTTGAACCAGCGTCGCCCTCAAGCAGCTATGCCGCTGAAGGAGTTCATAGCAGCGGAATGGAAGCCGAGCGCGAGACTGGCTCTCAAGAAGAGCACAGTGCGATATTACAACTTGATTCTGGATCGACACATCCTTCCGACTTTTGGCGCGAGCCCACTTTGTGAGTTAAACAGAGTGAAGATCGAGGGATTAATGTCGCAACTCAGACAGAGGGGACATGAATCGGGAACACTTCGAGGAGTCCGTGCAACGTTCGCAACTGTGTTGCGGACCGCGGTAGAGCGCGGCTTCCTCGACACAAACGTAGCACATGGTATCCGCATTCGTAGCACGTCGGTGCGGGCGGTGCCTCGCTTCTATACTCCCCAGCAGGTTCGGCTCCTCCTCCCAGAATTAAGTGAACCATGTCGCACAGTTGTTCAGGTTGCTGTTTTGACGGGAATGCGAATCGGTGAGATCCTCGCGCTTCGCTGGAAGCGATTGGATCTGAGACGAGCAACACTCGAAGTCGCTGAGACGTTTTCGGAGGGCGAATTTGGGACTCCGAAGACCCGCAGCAGCCATCGCGTAATACCGCTCAGCACTTTGCTTATTTCTGTGTTTGAAACACTTCGTTCAAAGGTACCTTCTTCCGCCTCAGACGATTTGGTTTTCATGACACCGAAAGGCACGCCACTTAGTTCGAAAAACCTATGTAACCGCGAGTTAGCACCTTCATGCGACCGGATCAAACAGCCACGAATATCTTGGCATTCGTTCCGACACACTCATGCAACGCTACTCACGGAAACTGGGGAATCAATCAAGACCACCCAAGCGCTGCTTGGCCATTCAGATCTTGGGACAACCCTAAACACCTATTCTCACGTCATCCCTGACTCGCAACGTCGCGCTGTGGAGCGAGTCGCGGGAGTTTTGTTCTCAGATGTTCTCAAGTTGGACGAAAGCGCGAAAATCGAGCGCATCAACTAATTCTGGATGCAAGACTTAGAGGAGGTTGGTGGGCCCGCCAGGATTTGAACCTGGGACCAACGGATTATGAGTCCGCTGCTCTAACCGCTGAGCTACGAGCCCGCCCTCGTTTTCCAAGCATATCACGCAGTTGCGCCGAGTTTCCCCGCGCGCCCTAGAGATTGTGTTGGATGGAACGCAGCGCCGGATAGATTTTGCGAAATTCGGCGTACTGGCGGCTCATCTTTTCGGCTGTTTTTGAGTCTGGCTCGATACGCTTCGCAACCTTCACCGCCGTGTCGCAGGCAGCGTCGACGGAACTCCAGTGGCCAACGCCAACGCCGGCCAGCAGACCTGCTCCATAAGCCGCGCCTTCATCGGCCTCCACCAACTCCACCGGCATGCCGTAAATGTCAGCCTGAATCTGTTGCCACAGGGCAGAGCGGGCGCCGCCGCCACCCAGGCGAATGCGCTCGATCGGCACTCCAATTTCCCGGAAAAGAGTTATGGAATCGCGCAAGCTGAACGCAACTCCTTCGAGAATCGCTCGAATCACGTGGCCGCGCGTGTGCTGCGCGGTGATGCCGACCAGAGCGCCGCGCGCGTTAGGATCAAGGTGGGGTGTGCGCTCGCCCATCAAATACGGTGTCCAAAGGAGTCCATCCGCGCCCGGAGGCGTGACTGCAGCCTCTTCGGAGAGCCGCTCATACGGGTCGCGGCCGTCATCTTTACCCGCTCCAAACTGGTCGCGGAACCAACGCAGAGACAATCCGGCGCCTTGCGTAACGCCCATAACGTGCCAGCGTCCCGGAATAGCATGGCAGAACGTGTGAATTCGTCCGTGGGGCTCGAGCGTCGGCTTGCTGGTGGCGGCAAATACCACGCCTGACGTGCCAATCGTTGCGCTGACCGCGCCGGGCTTCACAATTCCCATGCCCACCGCGCCGGCCGCCTGATCCCCTGCGCCCGCTACGACCGGTATGCCGGAACGCAGCCCGGCAGCGCGCGCCCCTTCTTCGTGGACGTGCCCGCTCACCTCCGGCGATTCGAGCACACGCGGCAACATGGCTTCGTCCACGCGCGACGCTTCCAGCATCGCTTGAGACCATTTGCGCTGCGAAACGTCGAACATCAATGTGCCCGAAGCGTCGGCGACGTCGATGGCGCGCGAACCCGTAAGCCGGAAGCGCACGTAATCCTTCGGCAGCATGATCGAACGCACTTTCGCCCAGATTTGCGGTTCGTGCCGCTGCACCCACCAGATCTTCGGCAGCGTGAATCCCGTCAATGCGGGGTTAGCGGTGAGTTCAATCAAGCGGCGCTCGCCGATGGCTTTTGTAATGGCGCGGCACTCTTCCTCGGTGCGCTGGTCGCACCAGATCAACGCCGGCCGCAACACCCGATCGTTCTCATCGAGCATCACTAAGCCGTGCATTTGTCCGGTGAGACCGATTCCACTCACCTCGGCGGCCGAAGTACCGCTTTTCGCCAGGCACTCTTTGATGGCCTGACAGGCTGCGCGCCACCAGTCATCCGGCGACTGCTCCGCCCAACCGATCTGCGGCGAACTCATCGGCGCATGTTCTGCCGTCGCGGAATTGACCACGCGGCCCTGTTCATTGAGAAGGACCGCACGCGTTCCACCCGTACCTACATCGATTCCCAGAAATTTCATCGCGGTCTGCTCCCGAAAAATAGCTCGCGCTATCGAACCGAGAAGCGATAAACGGTCTCGGAGTGGAATTTCTGCCCGGGTTTCAACGTGGTGGTCGGAAAAGACGGATGGTTCGGCGAATCCGGGAAATGTTGCGTCTCCAGGCACAAGGCAGCGTTGCGCACATACGGAACGCCTTTCTTTCCTTTGATCGTGCCATCCAGGAAATTCCCGGTGTAGAACTGCACACCGGGTTCGGTCGTCAGCACCTGCATCACCCGCCCGTTTGCGGGATCGTAGACTTCCGCGGCTTGCGTCAGCGACTTGCCCCCGCCGTCAATCACAAAATTGTGGTCGTAGCCATCGTGCCCGAGTTTCAATTGCTCGTCGTTCGCATTGATGCGTTCGCCCACTGCGTGCGGCGCCAGAAAATCGAACGGAGTTCCGGCAACCGGCTTTAGTTCGCCCGTGGGAATCAGGCCTGCGTCGACAGGAGTGAACTTCGACGCGTTCAGCTTCAACTGCTCATTGAGGATGGTGCTGGTTGCCTGTCCGGAGAGATTGAAGTAGCCGTGGCTGGTCAGGTTCAGAACCGTATCTTGATCCGTGGTCGCGGCGTACTCGATCTTCAGGTCACTGCCTTTCACGACATAACGCACGGTAACCGACAGATTCCCCGGGTAGCCCTCTTCGCCATCCTTGCTCAGATATTTGAGTTCTACGCCATCCGCGATGATCTTCGCGTCCCAGACGTGATTGTGGAAGCCGTTGGGACCGCCGTGCAGCGAATTGTCGCCGTTGTTCTTGGCCAGATGATATTCCTTCCCGTTCAGCGTGAACTTCGCGTGAGCGACGCGGTTCGCGTAGCGGCCGACGATGGGACAAAAGAATGACGCGCTCTTCGAATGATTGTTCTCGTAATAGCCGGTGGGATCGTCGAAACCGAGCAGGACATCTTCCATCTTGCCGCTCTTGTCCGGCACTTTCAGCGACAGCATGAAGCCGCCGTAGTTCATCACTTCCAGCTCCAGCTTGTCGCCCTTCAGCGTGTAAATATCGACGGAAGAGCCATCGGGCAACTTGCCCCCGCTTCGCTTGGATACTTGCGTTTTTGCGTCGACGACGCTGAGCGTTGCTGCAAACAGAATGAATGCTGCCACCACTAGCTTGAGAGTTCTCATGGCACCTCGCTTGGGTAACATTTTATGGTTCCACTCCCACACGTACAACAAGAGTTCTCAGGCGACGGGAGCGAAAGGGAGGCGTTACGGCTTCTTTCCGGCGGCTTTGCCGGCGGGCCGTATCTTTTCAGCGGGCACTACGCCCTGCCCTTCCAGAACGCTGTAGAACTTGTCGGCGTCTAGATCTTTGAGCAGCTCTACCGCACCGGAGGGCCAGCGAATCTCAAGACTGTCGATCTTCGTGGTTTTGCCGAGGCCAAAGTGAATGCGGAGGTCGCTTTGCGACAGGTAACTTCCACCGCTGTAAACCTCGGCAGTCTGTGTCATGCCCCCGGCCATCAGTTTCAGCCGCGCGCCGATTGCCAGGCGATTGCTCTTTGTACCCGCCAGTTCGAAGTTGACCCAGTGGTTTCCTGCCAACCCGTGGTTCCGCAGAACCTGCGGCGCGCCATCGAGGTCGTTCACGACTATATCGACCTGTCCGTCATTGAAAAGGTCGGCATAGACCAGTCCCCGCGAGACTCGGTTCTCCTGCAACGCCGCGCCCGCTTGCGTGCTCGCATCGCAGAAGGTCCCGTCCTTCTGATTCATCTGGAAAATCGCAGACTCGCGGTAGCGCGCGCCCGAAGGCAGATCGTCCACCTGCGGATAAACGTGCCCGGAGACGGCAATCAAATCGAGCCAGCCATCGTTGTCGAAGTCCGTGAAAGCAGTCCCCCATTTCACTTTCGGTAAGGAAGGAACCGCAATGCCGGATTTGTATGAAACGTCGGTAAAATTCCAGTTGCCGTCGTTGCGAAACAACACGCTGTATTCGTCGGAGAAATTGGTCACATACAGCGATGGCCGACCCGTGTGGTTGTAGTCCCCGATCGCGATTCCCATGGACGCCTGCTCGGAACCGTCTTCATCCACCGCCGTGCCGGATTCCAGGCCAATTTCAGTGAATTTCCCGTTCCCCTCATTCTTGTAAAGAAATTTCGGCGTCGAATCGTTGGTCACATACGCATCGGGCCGGCCCACATTGTTGAAGTCCGACCAGACCACCTGCATTCCGTAATACCCGTTCGGGTCGGAAACGCCCGATTCCTTCGTCACATCCTTGAACGTGCCATCGCCGTTGTTATGGAACAATGCGTCCCCGGCGCCTTTCAATCCGCGCGGCCCGCACTGCACATCGATGCCGCGGTACTTGCAGTTCGGTGCGCTACCGAACGCGGGCAGGTCGTTCAGCCGGAAGTCCACGTAGTTGACCACCATCAGATCCAGGAAACCGTCGCCATCGTAATCCCCGAACGCCGCCCCGGTTGACCACCTTCCGTCCGTCACCCCCGCTTTCTTCGCCACATCCGTGAACGTGCCGTCTCCGTTGTTGTGGTACAGCACATTCCCGCCCAGACACGTCACATAGATATCGGGCCAGCCATCGTTATCGTAATCCCCTACCGCTCCGCCCATGGCAAAACACGGCGAACCCACGCCGGCCTTGTCGGTCACGTCTGTAAACGTGCCGTCGTGATTGTTGTGATACAGCGCGCTCCGGCTCTTCTCGCCTTTGAGGGCCATCGCCACGCTCGGCGCGTTCGTGAAGTAGATGTCGGGCCAGCCGTCTCGGTCGTAGTCCACGATGACCACTCCACCCGCCATCGACTCGATGATGTACTTCTTCGCCGGATCAGAGGTGTGCTGAAAGTTGATGCCGGACTTCGCCGTGATGTCTTCGAGCTGGGGAATCGGCCGGCCCGAGCAGATCGTGGCCTTCGCGCCCGGAGGCGGGGGGGGAGGGACGTTGTGGCCTCCCTGCGCAAAACACGCGCCCGCACCACCGCCGAGCAGTAAAAATGACAAAAGAAACCGCCAGCTGGTCACGATCCTCAACATTCCATCCTTTGCCGTCTTATGGCGTTTGTTGTCCGGAGACGGCCTCGGTCGCCCGCTCCCGTTTCTTTGCCTTGATCTGCTTGTAGATTTCCAGCTCCCGGTCCGCATCCGTGATCCTGCCGTCTTTGCGATAGGCGACTTGCAGCTGGTAGTGCACATAGTCCGTGTTCGGTTTCAAACGCGCCGCAATCTCCAGGTGACGGATCGCTCCGGCCAGATCTCCGTGATCCAGCAGTATTTTCCCATATTCGTACTGCGCACTCGCGTGTTCCGGCTGGGCATCGATGACCTCCAGGAACAGCTTCTCCGCATCGGCTTGCCGCGATTGCTGCAAATAAACGAATCCGAGATTGAACTTCGCCTCCACGTCGCTCGGATGCAGCGCCAGTTCCGCCTGAAACTCCCGAGCTGCCTCCGGCCAGTGATTCCAACGAAGATATGCTTGTCCCGCAAAATAGTGAGCCTTTGAGGTTCCCGGGCTGGTCCTTAAGACTCGCTCGAACGTACTGACCGCTTTCGCGTAGTCCTCAATCTCTATCCACAGCTGCCCCACCAGCATCAGCACGTCAGCGGGCAGACTTGGGCGAGAAAATTCGTCCAGAACCTGGGAAGCTTGGTTTGCATCGCCCTCCTTGGCCAGCGAAGCCGCCCAGGCATAGCCAACAGCCGGGTCCTTCATCCCGGGCGGGCCAAGCGGACCAAATGTTGCAGCCGCTTCCTTGTATCGTTCCTGTCCGAAATAGCTCATTCCCAGCATCGCGCGGACCGTTGCGTCCTTCGGGTCTCCCTCCAGCGCCGCAGCCAGCCCCTTCGACGCTTCGCCATAGTCCTGCAGCCGAAACGCAGCTACGCCAAGGTTTCGCGCCAGCCCGGGAGTCTCCGGCGCCCATCGTTCCGCCTCGCGATAGTTCGCCAGTGCTTGCTCATACTGTCCTCGCACCGCGAACGACGTCCCCACGTCCATGTAGGCGTTGACCAGGGCCCCCCTCAATTGCTTCTCCTGGATCGCCGCTCCCTGCTTCTGCGGCTTCGTCAGGCTTGATCGCGCCAGCGTGGCAGCGTCAAGTGGGGTGAAGGGATCGACATCGCCGCTGCCCGCCGCTGTCTGGACCTGCTCCTTTTCAGCCGCTAGCGGCACCACTCCGGCCGCTCCCGCCGCCCCTTCTTCCGCGAAGTGAGACGCCATGCCCTGTTGCGTGGTCTCGAGAATCTTCTTCTGCAGTTCGCGCGCCTTGTCCAGATACACCGTCGCCTCTTCCTTGCGGCCGGAAGAATTCAGCATCCTCCCCAGATCGATATACGCCCTGCGGATCTGGTAGTTTGAACGCCCTTCGTCGGATCCCGTCAGTTCAATCGCCTTGCGCAGATACTGTTCCGCCTCGGCCCATTGCTCCTTCGCATATGCGTTCAACCCCAGATACAGCCACGCATCCGGCGCTTCCGGATTGATACCGGCGGCCTTCTTCAGGTATTTGTCGCACTCGTCGTACATCCGGTGGTTGAATGCGTCAAATCCCAGCATGTAGTTCGCCAGATAGTCCTGCGGGTAGTACGCCAGCTCTTTCCGGAATTCGCTGATGATCTCCGGGGTCGAGTTCCATTCGTTGACAGCCAGCCGCGCCAGCCCCAAGAAATAGTGCGCATGCGGCGTTCGCGTGTCGATTTGGATGGCGCGCTCGAATTCGCGGATGGCGCTCGGCATGTCTTGCGCATCTCGATAAGCCCGCCCAAACATCACGTGCAAAGAACCGCTCTCGCCCCAGGTCTTTGTCATATCCTGAAAGACCTTCGCCGCGGTCTGCTTGTCCTTCGCGTCTCCCGTCGAAAGGTAGGCGATGCCCAGGTAATACTGTGTTTCGATGTCTGGGGCTAACTCGATCGACTTCGACAGCGCCACCGCGGCCCGGGCGTACTCCTTCTTGAACATCAACGCGCTTCCCAGCGTGCTGTACGCGCGCCCGTTTGCCGGGCTCGACGCTACGGCGTCGTTCGCTTGCTGGATGGCTTCGTCCGGACGATTCAATTGCAGCAGAGCGATGGCAAGGTCCGTCCGGGCTCCGACGGAATCCTCCAGCTCGAGTGACTTCTCGTACAGCTTCACCGCTTGCGGTGTCGCCGACTCCAGCAGGCGAAGCCTGGCCAGCTCACGCAGAGCCAGCGCAACGACCTGTTGACCCGCCCGGGTAATCTCTGTCGCATCACGGGAAGTCTTGGCTCGCTCCAGTTCGCCCACGCGGCTGAGAAGCTCGCTCTGCGAACCTGCCTGATTTGCTCCGGGCGCCCGGTGCCCCCCAGCGGGAGGTCTGGTTTGGCCGGAACACACCAGGCTCCCAGCCAGAAAAATCCCGAATACCTTCGCGGCCGCGCGGGATGGCGAAACTCTCACAGCAAGCGGCCCGCGGCGACATTTGGTTTGGAAGTTATTGCCTTCACGAACGGGCTTCCAGATGGCGTCCAATCAAAACTAAAGGGCGGAACTCGAAATAGCAAGTCCCGCCCTGAAGGTTTGCTGACAGTTTCTTTTAGAAGTACAACCGCAGCGAGTACTGCAATTCGCGGCCCGGTTGCACGGCCGTGACTTGTCCAAAGTTCGAGTTCGGGTTGCCAACCTGCGTGGTGACCACGTTGTTCGTCGTGGAGCAGGGGTTGTAGTGCGCCACTGTTTCACCGGAGGCCGGAACCAGCGAACCGCAGATCAGGTTGCTGGCGCTGAAGCCCGTGCCTTCCAGGCTGCTGCCCTTGAAATTGGCATGGTTGAACATGTTGAAGAAATCGATCGCGAACTTGATCCGATAGCGTTCTTTGAAGTACCAGTTCTTTGCGATTTGTACGTCAAAGTTCCGCGTCGTCGGGCCGGTGCAGATCCCGCGCCCCGCGTCGCCAATCGTTCCCAGCACGAACCCGGTCAAGCTGAAGGCGTTCGGGTTCAGGATCTGCCGTCCGCTTTGATCCGAATCGCAATCGACGGATCCCCGGTTGGCCCGCTGGTTGTTTCCGAATCCCGTGCCGGTCAGCGAGTTCAGCGAACTGCTCCCGATCACGCACGTGCCGTTTTCCTGATCCGCGGTGCTGCAGCTCGAATAGCCTGATGCGCCGTTTGAAAACACGCTCAGCGATGCTCCGGAAGTGATGGTGATGATGCTGTTCAGTTGCCAGCCGCCCAGTGTTCCGCGAACCAGCGCGCTCTTGTTCGTCAGCTTCGGCAGGTAGAACACCTCGTTCGCCACGAAAATGTGCGGCCGGTTGATGTTTGTGTTGCCCTTGTCCAGATAGGTCCGGGACGGGTCGACGAACGCTTCCTGGTTCACGCTGCCGGACGAATTGTCCAGCTCCACGTCACCCAGCGAGTGCGAGTACGTGTACGCCAACTGGAACGTCGAGTAGTTGCCCAGTTGCGAACGGAACAGTGCTTGCAATGAATGGTATGTGGCGTGGCCGCCCCGGGCGAACATGCCGATCGTTCCAAAATTGAACGCCGGCCGGAGCGCGTTCAGTCCCGCTCCGTTCGAAAACGCGCCCTGTAGCCAGTTCTCCTCAGGAACGCGGTTCAGATCCGCCTGCGACGTCAAGTGAACGCCCGAATTGCCTACGTATCCAACATTGAGCGTCGTATTGCGGAACAACTCGCGCTCCACGGACACGTTCCACTGCCAGCTGTTCGGTGTGATTCCGCTCGGGTCCTTCGCAGCGTTCGGAGACACCTGCGGGTTCGCCAGCGGCGCGGCGCTGTCCAATGAGCGCACGCTCGTGGCATTGATCACGAAGGGCGCCGTCTGCGACAGAGTCCGCCCGATTCCGATCAGTTCGCGCTGGAAGTATTGCCCGGCTCCCACGCGCAACGCTGTTTTGCCGTCGCCGAAGATGTCCCACGCGATTCCGACGCGGGGTGCGATATTGTGGTTCGCGTTGTTCACCAGCGCGCGATTCGGTCCAGGAGTGCCCGCTGACAATGGCAGGTTCACCCCGAGGGCGCTCAGTTGTGCTTTCGCATCGCCGCACGGATTCGTATTCGGAACGATGATCACGCCGTTGCACGCGTCGGTCGGGTTCGCAATGGCCTCATCCCGGCTCCATGCCGCCAGGCTGAACGACGCCTGCGCGTCATTCTCCGAGTAAGGTTCGCGGAAGAACGACCAACGGATGCCGTAGGTGAGCGTAAGGTTCCGGTGAATCTTCCAGGTGTCCCCTACATACCATTCGAAATCGTGCCAGATGCGGTGATCGTTCGGATTGATGCTGTTTTCGTTCGAAGTGAACAGCTGGCCGGGGATCAAAATGTTGGCCAACTGGTTCGTCGTGGGGATCGAAACGCTCCCGTCACCCGCTGGGAACGCTGGCTGGTCTGCCCCGCCGTTGTTGTTTTCTACCTTGGCGTTGGTGCTCCAGTAGGCCCCGAACTTCCACACGTGGTTGCCCTGCACCTTCGAAACGTTGTCTTGCAGCGCATAGAGGTCTTCGTGGTTGCCATACGGCGCAATCGTCCACATCGTCTGGCCGTTGCCGTAGGGTTGCAAACCACCCCAGGCCCCGCCGCCATTGATGTAGGCGCCCGTTTGTTTCAGCGAAGAGGGCCACGAGGTCGGAATCGCCGCATTCACCGCCGCGACGTAATCCGCTGACGATGGCGTCAGCCCCGTCACGATCGCATTGTGACCATACCCAAATTCAAAGTCGTTGACCATCGACGAACCGATCTGCGTGGTCAACTTCGCCATCACGCTCTTCGACGGTTGGCTCCAGTCCGATTGCAGCGTCGGGAAGAACGTATCGCCCCAGAATAGGTTGGGATTGGGCGCTGGGCTCTCCCATGAATCATTCGTGTATCGGAACGTCACCCGATTCGCTTTGCTGATGTCGTAGTCGGCCCGGATGTTCCATTCACTCCAGTTTGTCTTCGCGTTTTCCGCGCTCGCCCAGTTGTTGTTGCTGCCTGCCGAAGGCGTATGATTGGGATCCGGATAGAATTGCGCCAGCAGCAGTCCCGCTGGGTCCGGATTCGCGATCGTCAGTGGATTGTCCCCTTGCAGTTCCGCCGGGATATTCGGTGCGGTGGCCCCGCAGCCCACGCCTTGGCTGAAATCGCCGGCTTTCTCTGCCGCTGTCGGTACGCATGCGGTCACAGACTGCCCGCGAATTTCACGGTTCCATTCCTGGTTCCAGTAGAAGAACAGCTTGTTCTTCAGCACCGGACCGCTAACGTGATAGCCCCAGTCGTTCCGGCGAAGTTCCGCTTTGCCGGTGCCGTTAAAGTTCGAGAACCAGTCGTTCGCGTTCAGCGCGTCGTTTCTGCCCGCGTAGAACAACCCGCCATGAAATTGATTGCCGCCTGCCTTCGTGGTAATGCTGATAATCGCCCCGGAAGCCTGCCCGTATTCCGGCCCATAGGAGTTCCGGATCATCTTGAATTCGGCGATCGCGTCCGTCGACGGATATACAAGAATCGTGCGGCCAGACCCCATGTCGACGTTGTTCACGCCGTCTACCAGAAACAGGTTGTTGGTGTACGGGTTCCCGTTGACCGAGAAATCGCTTCCTCCCGTCAAGCCCTTGTCGCGCCCGTTGAAATCCTGCGCCGTGGAGACGCCAGGCGACAAGGTAACCAGCTGCATGAAGTTCTCCCCGTTCAAGGGGAGTTCCCGCACCTGCTGGCCTTCCACTACTTCTCCGGCCGCGGCTGATATCGTTTGTACTTGTACGTTCGATGCTTCCACCGTGATGGACTCCGTGGTCGCACCGACTTCCAGTTTCGCGTCCACTTGCGTGTTCGTCGAAACGTGTACTTCCACCCGCGTTGACACAAATTCCTTGAATCCCGTCTGCGTCACCTTGACCGTGTAGGTCCCCACGGGCAATTGGGAAGCCGTGTAAACGCCGGAGTCACTCGTGGTGGCCTCGTACGATTTACCCGTATCCAAATTGGTGATGACCACCGAGGCGCCGGAAATCACCGCCCCCGTGGAGTCTGTGACAGTTCCGTTTACGGAACCATAGTAAATCTGCGCCCTGGTCGCTGGCGCGATGGACAGCAGGAACACCAGGCTGACAACCAGTAGTACGACACGCGGGAACATGCTCTTCCCGCTCTTGCGTTCGAAATTCCCCATATATCCTCACACCTCGAATTCGATTGTTAGCTCGACTGGCTTTCGGCATGCACCCCGAAAGAGTTGCTCTTGAGCACCTGAATTGAAGAGCGAAAGAACCACCCGCGGTCGCGGGTTTGCGGACGTCGGAGCGACTAATGCAATAACGTTATTCCGCAATTAAAGAAATTAAGCACTATCGTGAAAACGCTGTCAAGCTAAAAATATCGTTATTCTGTGCACTTTTTCGGATACCCCTCCCTACCGCCGCCTCCACGATCCGCTCCCCATCTTTACAATACCGTTATTCTTTTGTTTTCAAATAGATAGTAGAAACATATTACACCAACTCACTCTGCTTCCTCCCCTGCTTCATCGTTCTGAAACCCGGCTTCCCCCGCGTTTTTGCGACCCCCGCCCCACCTTTCCTGCTGTTTCGGTGCAATATTATTCATTGGCGCGATACAATCGCGCTGCATCCAGACTCCCGCTATCGATGGTCGAGGCCACAGGTTCGAGGGAGTCGGGGGAGTGTTTTTTCTTAGAGTCTCGATGCCTACTTCGAAGGTGCCACCTAAAAAACCGCGCAATGCTGTGACCTTAAAAGCCGTAGCCACCCACTTGGGACTCACTCCCGGAACGGTCTCCGCGGTGCTCAACGATTCCGCGGCTGCCCGTTCAATTCCCGAGCATACCCGCAAGCGCATTCTGGCCGCTGCGCGCGAGCTCAACTACCGGCCGAATTTCCTTGCTCGTTCGCTCCGCGTTCAGCGCACCTTCACCATCGGCGTCATCGCGGAAGAGATCGGCGACGCCTATGGCGGCATGGTGGTCAACGGTATCGAGGCCTTTCTCAGCGAGAAGAACTACTTCTTCTTCACCGTGGCCCATCGCCATGACGGCCGGCTGCTCCAGACTTACTCAGAAATGCTCTTGGCTCGCGGCATCGAAGGGTTGGTCACCATCGACACATCCATCGATCATCCGCCCGTTTTGCCGACCGTCGCCGTCGCCGGCCATCAGCGCGTGGATAATGTCACGAACATCACCCTTGATCATCGCCGCGCGGCCGAATTGGGCCTCCGCCATTTGCAGCAACTGGGCCACACGCGCATTGCCTTTCTCAAAGGGCAGGAGAAAAGCTCGGATTCTGCCACTCGTTGGGCCGCAATCCAGGAAGTCGCCGCCGAATATGGAATCGAAATTCGGCCCGAACTGGTCCTGCAGCTCGAAGGACTGGAATCAACGCCCGAGATCGGCTATCCCTACGGTAAGGCGCTGCTCACGCGCGGCGTTCCGTTCACGGCCCTCTTCGCCTATAACGATATTTCCGCCGTCGGCGCGATGCGCGCCTTTCAGGAAGCCGGCCACCGGATTCCCAATGACATCTCCGTCGTGGGCTTCGATGACGTTTCGCTGGCTTCCTTTTCCATTCCTACGCTCACCACGGTTCGACAGCCGCTCCTCGAAATGGGCCGCATCGCGGCGCAAACGCTGATCGATCGCATCGAGGAACGTGCGGGTTTCCTCCCGGAAATTGCCGTCGAACCGGAGCTCGTCGTCCGTAGCTCAACGGCCCCGCCTCGCTGCGTTTAAGCCGGTCACGCGGCTCGCGCGCCTGTCCCGGCAGGTTGATTTCTTGTAACCCTGCCCGCACAATCAAGACACAAAGACGGATCCAGGTCGGGACAGGTTCAAATTGTCGCGACGATTCGTCTTCCGCTTACGTCGTCTTCCCCTTGTGGGCCTCTTGCCCCTTCTGCTCCTGCCCCTGCCTCGCCCGGCTTTCGCCCAACTGTCCACCGCGGATCACTTGAGTGATCCCGGCTTCTGGCCCACCAAGCCCGGTTATCCTCTTTCGGATTATGCCGGGCCTTCTTCCTGCTCGAGTTGTCATTCTCAAATCCATCAGACGCAGATTCACACCTCCATGGCGCTCACATCCATGCGCGCTCCCGCCTCGCCTGTCCTTGGCAAAGCACTCGATCTGCGCTTCTCCGTCGGTCCTTACCGTTATGCCATCGAAAAAAACGGCTCCATCGTTCACTACCGCATGCACTCCGCCGGCGAACCCCTCCAGGCCGCGCTCGTCTGGGCCTTTGGCACCGGCCGCGTCGCGCAGTCCTATCTCTTCTCGGCTCCGGACGGCTCCTTCCGCGAAGCCCGCGTCACCTATTTCTCGTCTCTCGACAATCTCGAGTTCACCCCGGCCCGCGGATTCACCACCGCCGCATCCCCCGAACAAGCCATGTATCGCGACGTCAAGCCCGCGGAAGTGAAGCTCTGTTTTGGATGCCACACCACCGCATCTTTTCACGATGACCGCTTGGACGAGCAGCAACTCTTCCTCGGAGTTACTTGCGAGGCTTGCCACGGTCCCGGTGCCCGGCACGCCAGCATCCTTCAGTCGGCGGCGTTGGCCGGAGTCTCCTTTACAGGCCCCTCCGCCATCTTCAATCCCACTTCTCTCAATCCCCAGGATGCCATCGATTTTTGCGGCGCCTGCCACGGCACATCCTGGGACGTATTTCTCTCCGGCGTGCACGGCGTCACCAATGTTCGTTCCGAGCCTTACCGGCTCGCTCTCAGTAAGTGTTGGGGAAAGGGAGACACCCGCTTGCTTTGCTGGCGCTGCCACAATCCGCACGAACAGCTTCGCTCGGATCCGGAATCATACGACCATGTTTGCCTAAGCTGCCATGCCGGTGCGCCGCACACTGCCGGTGCCGGGCCGCAAGCACGCCCACCCTGCCCCGTCGCCAAATCCGCCTGCACCTCGTGTCACATGCCAAAGGTGTACGTGCCCGATATGCACTTCAGTTTCGCCGACCACAACATCCGCGTCGTCCGCCCGGGCGAGGCGTACAGGGAATAGCGTCGTCGCATCCCATCACCCTGCGCCTCCCTGCTGCGCTTTCCCGCTGCCTTCAACCAGAACCACATAGCGATCGATGGGCAGGTCTGTGAACCGTTCAACCAGCGTGCTCGGCCCCGGCCATCGCACTTCCACCCAATCCATCTTTTTCCGTTCGCCGATTCCCAGCACCATGCGCGGGTCGTGGGACGACAAAAAGCTGCCGCCGCCGGTCTTCATCCGCCGCCGCGTCAGGTCTCCCGCCTGGTACGTCACCCGCGCACCTGTTCCGTCCCGGTTTGCTTTCCGCCCCTCCAGCTTGATCCCGACCCAATGGTTTTTCGAACCCACATTGTTCCGCAGCAGCAACGGTGCGCCATCGTTCACCGAGATCAGCACATCGGTCGCGCCGTCATTATTGAAATCGCCGGTCGCCAGCCCCCGCGACGAATAGTTCCGCGCAAACGCCGGGCCGCTCTCCCCGCTGACGTCCCTGAATTTCTGCCCTTCTTTGTGGAACAGCAGCAGCGGCTGCTGGAATGTGATCTGCCTCGAAAATTCGCCCACCAGGTCATCCGGGAAGCCGTTGGAGCAGAAAATGTCTAGGTTCCCGTCATTGTCGTAGTCGAAAAACTTCAGTCCCCAGCCGCTCATCCACCGCGTGGCCATGCCAATGCCGGATTCCATCGCCACATCCTCGAACGCCAGTTCGTGGTTGTTCCGGTACAGCGAAAAGATTTCCTGATCGATATTGGCCACAAAAAGATCCATGAAGCCGTCTTCATTGTAGTCAGCGGAATCCACGCCCATTCCCGATCGGGCGCGCCCGTCCGCGCTGTAGGACACGTCGGCCGCCAGCCCGATCTCTTCGAACTTCCCTCCCCCATTGCGCCACAGGAAATTTCCCACCGTATCGTTGGACACCCACAGATCCATCCAGCCGTCATTGTCGATGTCCGTGGCCACCACGCCCCACGGTTTTCCGCTATGTCCCGCAATTCCCGTTTCCTCGCTCACATCGCGAAATGTTCCGTCGCCATTGTTGCGAAACAGACGGCTCGGCATGGCTTTGAAGATTCGCGGTATGCAGTAGTGCCGCGTGCCATCGGCTTCCGTCCCGCAATTCATGCTCTTGTTGTATTCCACGAACTGGCACACAAAAAGGTCCAGCAATCCGTCGTTGTTGTAATCGAACCATACCGCGCTCGAATTCCAGCCCGGCGCGGCAACGCCCGCTCTCTCCGTCACGTCTGTGAACGTCCCGTCGCCGTTGTTGTGATACAGCACGCTGCGCCCGTACTGCGTCACATAGATATCCGGAAAACCGTCGCCGTCGTAATCGCCTACGGCCGCGCCCATGCCGTAGCCTCCGCCCGCCAGGCCCGCTTTATCCGTCATCTCGGTGAACGAACCGTCGCGGTTGTTTTTGTACAGCGCGTTGCGCAGCGGCGGATTCGGATCCAGAAAGTCGCACTTCCCGCTGTTCACCAGAAAAATGTCCATCCACCCGTCATTGTCGTAGTCCAGAAACGCGCATCCCGCGCCGCTGATTTCAGGAAGGCGTTTCTCTGGCGTTTTGCCCGCCGAGTGCACCCAGCGAATCCCGCTCTTCGCTGCCGGAATCTCCTCGAATGTCGGTGGCACAGAAGGATGGGCTCCGTAAACTGGAAGCCGCGCCGCTCCCGCAATCGCGGCGGCCGCCAGCGGCGCACTCCCGAGAAACTTGCGCCGGGTGAACCTCTTCGGTCGGATTCGCATGCGTCGCATCACGATAGCATGACTCCTCGCTCCTCCATTCCTTCGCCAAAACTCGCGTGTGTTACCATCGCTGGAGTTCCCAGGATTCCGGCGAAGCTTGTGTGCAACTCCCTCCAACGTGCTCTCCTGTTCTCGGCGTTGTTCGTAGCCTCGTTCAAGGTCCCCGCATCTCCGGCGCAACAGAATCCTCCCCGGGATTTCACTTCTCTCTCCGAAGCGGCAGCCGCCGCGCGCGATTCTAACCGGCCGGCCGACGCAATTGCGCTCTATCGCCGCGCTCTCGACATGAAGCCCGATTGGGCCGAGGGCTGGTGGTACCTCGGAACCCTGCTCTACGACTCCGATCAATTTCCCGCTGCGGTGATCTCTTTTCAACACGTATTGTCTCTGGCCCCGGGAGCGCCGGGCACCCGCACCTTTCTCGGCCTCTGTGAATTCGAAACGGGTGACTACGATTCCGCGCTCCCGCACCTCGAAAGCGGTTATGCCAACGATCCTCGCGACGACCTGCAAATCACCCGCGTCGCCGCCTATCACCTGGTGTTGCTGCTGAATCGCGCCGGGCGTTTCGAACAGGCTTCCCAAATCCTCTCCCGGGAATTGGCCGTCGGCGTCGCCTCCGACCAGCTTCGCTACGCCTTCGGCCTTAATGTCCTCCACGTTCCTCTGCTCCCGGCGGAGGTCGACCGGTCCAGGGACGCGCTCATCCAGTCCACCGGGCGGCTCGCTCTGCTTCAAGTACAAGCGCACGCCCAGGAAGCCGTCGACGCCTTTCCGTCGCTCTTGCGGCAATATCCGGACATTCCCTTTTTGCACGCCGCTTATGCCTCTGCGCTTCGCGCCGCGGGCCGCTCCCAAGACGCCGACGCGCAGGAACAGGCCGAACGCAGCGCTCATGCTCGCGTGACCAGCGCCGAAATCCGCAACCTCTATGCCAGTTCATCACTGGTTCATGCGGCGGGCGAAGTGCCCGGCTCCCCGTCGGATGCCTCGTGGCAGCAGGCCCTGCAGCTGTTTTCCGCGCAGCGCTATGCCGAGGCCATTCCTGCGCTCGAAACAGCCATTGCGCAACAGCCGAACTTCGGCACGGCTTGGGCCATGCTCGGCCTTGCGGAATTCCAACAGAACGACTACGACAACGCCCTTCTTCATTTGCAGAAAGGTGCGGCCCTCGGCCTTGGCGGCTCGGCGGAGTCCGTGCGCCAGGCCCGCTATCGGCTGGCTCTGCTGCTGATTCGCGCCGGCCAGTTCGAACAGGCCGCGCCGTTGCTTGTGCCGGAAGCCGAGGGCAATCCGATGGCACAACAGGTTCAGTTCGCCTTGGGCCTGGCGCTTCTTCACAAAAATGTATTGCCGCAGGATGTGCCGCCCTCCGATCGCGCTCTGGTGCAATCGGCCGGAGAAATCTCGCTGCTACTGCACAACAGCAAGTACGACGCCGCTTTCCCCAGGCTCGATGCTCTGATTCGCGCTTACCCCGCGGCGCCGATGCTGCACTACGTCTACGGCGTGGCCCTTTCTTCTTTCTCACGATACGACGAGGCCGCTCTCCAGTTTGCTGAGGAGTCGCGAGTCTCGCCGGAAAGCGCGCTTCCCTATGTGCAACGCGCGTTCGTGGAACTCCAGTTGCGCCGCCCGGCGGACGCCCTCGCTTCTTCGCAGCGCGCTGTGCAGCTTGCGCCGCGATCCGCGGAAGCGCATTACGTCCTCGGCCGCAGCTTGCTCGATTCGGGAAGATTTCCGGAAGCCGCCAAAGAACTGGAAACCGCGTCGCAAATCAATCCGGGCAGCCCCGAAGTGCACTTCAATCTCGCAAAAGCGTATGCCAGGCTGAACCGGCCCGAGGATGCTGCCCGCGAACGCGCAAAATTCTCCCAGCTCAACGCCGAAATCGAAAAGCAGAAGAGCCAGCACGGCAGCCAGGCCTATGGCGCGGCGCACAGTTCGTCGGAACTGTCGCAAGGCGCGCCTGCCAATCCACCGCAGACGCCGCAAAACTAGAAAGGGTGCCTCGATCGCTCAAGGCACCCCAAATACCACTCGGTTTGTGTTCTGCCTTACGCGCCCGCGTGTCGTTCGCTGTTTGGCTTCGATCCGCTCAACGCAAAGTACAGGATGTACAGATAGCAAATCACCGGCAGGAAGAACGCATGGTGAATCCCGATCTTGTCCGCCAGTGCGCCCTGCGCCAAAGGAATGATCGCGCCACCGACGATTGCCATGATCAGCAGGCCCGAGCCGTCGCCCGTCAGTGGTCCCAGTTCCGCCACTCCCAAAGTGAAAATGCTCGGGAACATGATCGAATTGAAGAACCCCACAAGGATGATGCTGTACATGGCCACGTGTCCGCTGGTGAGCATCGAGATGGCCACAAGAGCCGCGGCGCACACGGCGCAAATTCCCAGCAACCGCCCGGTCTTCATCTTCTGTAGCAATCCTGACCCGATGAACCGCCCCACCATCGCGCCACCCCAATAAAAGGCCACGAAGCTTGCCGCCGTTTTTTCAGTGAGCCCGCCAATCTCCGGCTGGGTGAAATAGTTCACCAGAAAACTGCCGATGGAGACTTCCGCCCCCACATAAACGAAGATTGCGATGGCGCCAAAAATCAGATTCGGGTGCCGCCAGATCGAGTCGTTCACCTTCTCGCCCACCTTATGCTGCACGTGTTCAATCGTCGGCAATTTGAACATCCCGATCGCGACAGCCAGCACAAAGAGCGCAATTCCCAATCCGACGTAGGGCGCTTTGACTGTCGCCGCTTCGTGCAGTCGGTACGCCTGAAGAACATCGGGAGGCATCGCGCGAATCTCGTCGATCGTTTTTGCCGCCGCACTCAGAATCAGAATCCCGCCGAAAAACGGCGCCAGAAAAGTGCCCAGAGAATTGAACGCCTGCGTCAGGTTCAACCGGCTCGACGCCGTTTCAGGCTTGCCCAGCACCGTCACATACGGATTCGCCGCCACCTGCAGGCACGTGATGCCCGCCGCCAGCACGATCAATGCTCCCAGGAACAGCGGATACGACGGCGCGCTCGCCGCCGGCACAAATAAAAACGCCCCCACACCCATCGTCAACAATCCAACCACCATCGAACGCTGGTACCCAATCCAGTCAATGAGCTTTGCGGACGGCACGGAGAAAATAAAATAGGAGCCAAAGAACGCGAACTGAATCAGCATCGTCTTCGCGTAATTCAGATCGAAAATCGATTTCAGGTGGGGAATCAGAATATCGTTCAGGCACGTCAGAAAGCCCCACATGAAGAACAGCGTCGTTACAACGGCGAGCGCGCCTCCATAACTCTTTTGCGGTTCCGACGAGCTGGACTCCACCGCAGCACTCGATGTGCTCAGATTGGGCATCGTGTTTCCTTTTCTCCGCTCCTTCGCGGACCACCCTTTTGCCTAGATACTGCCACAGGTGTTGCATCCCCCAAAAGGTTTCTCATCACAACGTTCCGCTGGCGAACATGATATAAAAGTGCCGCATCGATTTTCTTCTACAGATTGCGAGAACGAACCCTATGTCCCACTCCGCTGCGCTTCTCGTAGCCTTCGCTTGCCTCCTGGCTTTCTCGGCTCCCACACCCATGCGTGCTCAGCAGTATCCCAGTACCGTCATCTGGTCGGAAGCCGCCTTGCCTTCCGCCGATTCAGCCGTCGCCACACCCGCTCAACTTGCTCAGCTCTTCCCGGGCGCCCGCCTCTCTTCCACAGACCAGCTGGCGGCCCAGCTTTCCGATCCGCAGACCAAGCTGCTCATTCTCCCGCAAGGGTCCGTCATTCCCGAAGCGGCTTGGTCCAGCGTGACCGACTACCTTCACCACGGTGGCAACTTGCTGGTCTTGGGTGGACGGCCTTTTACCCGCGCCGCCTATCGCGACGCTTCCGGCTGGCACTTGCGGGACTACAGCACCCGCTTCAGCCGCCCTCTGCTGATCGATCAATATCAAGCCACGCCCGGTTCTGACGGCGCCGCGTTCACTCCTAATCCAGAAATTCCACTCGACCTCCCTCGTTTCTCCTGGAAACAGGCCTTCTCTCCCATCATCCGCCTCAGCATCAACGATCTCTACAACCGCGGTGGCTCCGCCGGCTCCATCGACGTCAATCTCGACGCATTGGCCTGGGGCGTCAGCGACGGCCGCAAAATGTCCGCTCCTCTCCTGCAGATCGACCATTTCTCCTCCACCTTCGACGGCGCCCGCTGGATCTTCCTCTCCGCGGAACTTGCCCCCGATTTCTTCACCTCGCCTGATTCCACCAAGCTGCTTCGCGCTCTGGCCGATCGCGCTCTCGAAAGCGCGCTCCAGTTCTCCGTGCGCCCAGTGCTGCCCCTTTATATCCCCGGCGAGCCCATCGAACTCGACACCATCTTCCGCTCGCCCGCAAAGCCCAGCGAGCCGTTGACCGTTCAGCTCGCTACCTTCCCGGAAGACAAACCCTCCCAAAAACAGTCCCTCACCTTCACACTTCCAGCGTCGACCACCGCACAGCTTCCCGCGCCCACCTCGAAAGGGCTTCACATTATTGAGGCGCGCCTCATGGAAGGCAGCAAACTGAGCGCCATCTATCATTCCGCCTTCTGGATTCGCGACGATGCTTTCCTGCGCTCAGGCTCCAAACTCGGCGTCAACGCCGATTACTTTACCGTCGACGGCAAGCCCCTCGCCGTCGTGGGCACCACGCATATGTCCAGCGAAGTGCAGCGGCTCTTCTTCGACCATCCCAATGTCTACGTCTGGAACAGCGATCTCGCACTCATTCGCTCGGCTGGCCTCAACATGATTCGCACCGGCTGGTGGACCGGCTGGGACAAACTTTGCGATGAGTCCGGCCGTCCCTATGAGCGCACCATGCGCACCCTCGAAGCCTATTTAATGACCGCCCGGAAACATAATTTGCCGGTTCAGTTCAATTTCTTTGCTTTCCTCCCCGAGATTCTCGGCGGCCTGAATCCGTACCTCGACGGCGAAGCCGTCCGCAAACAGCAGAATCTCGTCTCCAGTGTCACCGCCCGCTTTCATGACGTGCCCTTCCTCGCCTGGGATCTCATCAACGAGCCGAGTTTCTCCAAGCGCCTCTGGCAGATGCGTCCCAACGGCGACCAGGTGGAGCTGGCGGCCTGGAATGCATGGCTTGCGCAGAAGTACCCGGACCGCGCTGCCCTCGCGGCCGCTTGGAACGTTCTCCCCGAAACGGTTGTCGGTACCATTTCCATTCCCTCGGAACAGGAATTTGCGCCCCGCGGCGTCTATGTCGGCGTGAATTCCCTTCGCGTCTATGATTTCGTCCAGTTCGCTCAGGAGAAATTTGCGGACTGGGTGCGCGGCATGCGCGAGGCTATCCGTGCCACGGGTTCGAACGCGCCCATCACCGTCGGCCAGGATGAAGGTGGCTATCTCGACCGCCTGAATCCTGCATTCTTTGCGGATTCCGTGGACTTCACCACCAATCATTCCTGGTGGCAGAACGACTATCTCCTCTGGGATTCTCTCGTCGCCAAGCAGCCCGGCAAGGCCATGCTGATTCAGGAGACCGGCCTGCAGCGCGAGCTTACCCCCGACGAAATCGCGCGGCGCACCCCCGAACAGGAGGCCGCGCTCTTCGAACGCAAATTCGCCCTCTCCTTCGTGCAAGGCTCCGGCGCCATCGAATGGCTGTGGAACTCCAACTCCTACATGACCGAAAGCAACGAGACTCCCATCGGCGCGCTCCACGCCGACGGCACGGAAAAGCCCGAAGCCACCGTCCTTCGCAACATGGCCAAATTCGCTGCCGCCGCCTCCCCTTACCTCGTCAACCCCAAGCGCCCCGACATCGCGATCGTCACCTCGCAAGCCGCGCAGTTCTCCGTCATGGCTCAATTCCAGATTGAAGCGCAGCAGAACGCCGTCCGCGCCTTGGCCTACGGCCGCCTCCACCAGCCCTGCTACATCATCGCGGAAAATCAAATCGACAAGCTCGGGTCCCCCAAGCTCGTCATCCTCCCCTCCCCCCAGGCCCTCCGCGAATCCACCTGGCAATCTCTTCTTACTTATGTCCGCAACGGCGGCAACCTCCTCGTCACCGGCCCCGTCTCCCGCGACGAACACTGGCACCTCGTCGACCGCTACTCCCCCCTCGGCATCCAAGCCTCCACCGAACCCCTTACTTCACGCTACTTTTGGGCCTCCCTTTCAACAGAAATCGGCCACAGTTCAATCATTGCTTCTTTTGATCAGCAGAAGCAGCAATCGCTCGAAACGTTGGTGTTTTCAGGCGGTCCCGCAGTTAAACTCGTGACCGTCGGACATGGAACACTTGTATTGGCTCCCTTTCCAGTTGAATTGTCCGAGGATTCGTACAATTCAACCCAAGTTCTTTATTGGGCAATGCTGCACATAGCCGCTGTACCGGCCGGCCTCGGAACGAAAGGTGCTCCGAACGGCACGGTTATCTACCCTATCGAACTACAGGACGCTGTGCTGTACATCATCGAATCCGAAATTGCAGCGGAACAGGGAATCGATCTTCGCGATCCTGTAAGCGGCACTGAACTGAAATTCGTTCTCGCTTCTCAGCACGCCGCCCTCGCCCTCATCGACAAAAAAACCAAACAAATCGTCGCCAAATACGGCTTCTAGCGTTTCCGTCCGGCTGCCCCACCCGTTCTGCGTTTCGAAGCGAGATTATCCTTGAAAGTTAGTTTACTTTGTCGTATACTACGGGTGCGGTTAGAGTGTGCCCCCGGGCATCCATTGCCGCAGCCCGCAATGCCCTCCGTCCCCTTTCCTTACCGCTCTTGCGCACTCCACCATCAGTAATATCTTTAGAATCAGCACATCCATAGATCGATCAAAACAAATAACTTGCAACCCGTGCAGAATGAACATTTACAGACAAGGGATGAGCTAACCAATTCAAAATCAACACTTACGGAAAAAACGCGGGAGGCTGCCCCTTAGCTTTCGCCGCCGCCACCGGGCGACCACTTTCCACGGCGCGACTCCATCACGCTGCCCATCTCCACCAGCGGATCTTCCAGTTCCGGATCGCTGAGCACCTGCACGAATTCCTCGTGGAGCGCATGCTCGGGGTTCGTCACCATCCACTGGCGCACTTCTTCTTTCGGCATATGTCCCCAGTTGCGCAAAGCGATGAAGAAGAGCCGGTCGATATGGTATTGGCGCGCCAGTCGCACCGCCTCCGGCATCTCGCGGAACGTCAGCGCCGAAACCACATAGTGAATGATGAGCTCGAACCTCTCGCCTTCGTTGCGCCGGAGACCATCCAGAAATGCCAGGTTCTTCAGAAAGCGCTCCAGCGTCCCGCCCCGCCGCGTGATGCCGTATGTTTCCGGGCGCGCCCCGTCCATGGACAGATAGATTTTCTCGACGCGCCCCCCCAGGTCCAGATCGTCCCACGCGCGGCGGTCCAGCAGTTGGCCGTTCGAGATCAGGTGGAATTTCATTCGCGGATACTCTGTCCTCGTCAACGACTTGATCAACGCGCGCGAATGCCTGCTGGCCAGCGCCTCTCCCGCGCCGTCCAGGTAGAAGATCTTCGCCGTCTTTGCCAGCTTGCGGAGTTTTTCGCTGTAGGCCTGTTCCATCTGGTCCTGTCGCTCTTTCGGCGCAACGTAGACCTCCTTCCGGCAGGATGGACAACTCAAGTTGCAGCTGCGGTCGTAGCTCACGTGCAGCTCCACGGGACCGGTCTCCGCTTGCAATCCGTAAAGCTCCTCCAGCGTCGCGCTCGGTTTGCCGGTCGCGGCTCTCCCTTGCGCCAGCGCCTGCTCCCGCGAATTGAGCTTCCGCCCGCCGATGAACGGGCACTGCACCCGGCTGCAATACCGGAACGAGCCGTCCAGCATCGATCGCCGGATTTCCTGCGCCGCTTCGGAATTCCAGATGCCCTCGGGTTCCTGCTCTCGAAAATTGCCCGCAATCAACGGCAATTGTGCCGGGCAACACAAGTATGCGTAGCCGGTCTTCTCAATCTCCGGCCCCCACGAGCCGATTTCCAGGTTCTCCCACGGCATGCTGCAGAAGCTCCCTTTCAGGTAAGCCTCCATCCCTGCGAACGGATCTTTATGGCAAGGATCGCTGTCATGCCATTTCCGTTCGGCGTGCATCCGCACGCGCTCAATGAACAGATCCGCCGGGGCCCGGTCCCCCGCCCCTCTCACCAGCTGCAGCACCTGCGGCCAATCCTCCCGCTCAAAGGCGTCCAGAGCGGCCACTAGCCGTAACCGGTAACTCTGCTCGCCGGACACGAGCACTCGTTCGACCACGCGCCTTCGGACATCCGCGGCCAGCGTGGTCAACACGCGGTAAGCCTCGCGGACAAAGTACGAGCTGTCGCAGCCCGAAGCTTCGATCGCCACACGCAACGCCGGCGACAACGCCGGGTCCGTGAGCGGTATTTGGTTGATCGCGTTGAAAAAAAGCTGAACGCCTGCGTCGCGTTCAACCGTGGCGTCGCTGGCCGCAGAAGCTGATTCGCCAGCACCCGCCGGCTGACCCGCCATTCCTTTGTAGACTTCGATGCTCTTCAGGCATTGCTCGCGCAGAGCGAGCAAATTGTCTCGGGATTCCGCGTTGGCGGGGTCCAGTTGCAGGGCGCGACTGAATCCCCCGATGGCTGCTTCGATCCGGCCGCACATCGCTTCTGCAGCGGCCCAATCATTCCAGCATTCGCTGCTTTCCCGCGCGTCCAGTTCCGCACGGAATTGCTGGGAAGCCTGCTCGTAATTCCCTGCTTGAAACAAAGCCAGGGCCGCCGCCCGCCGTTCTCGCGCAGTAACTTCTTGCATCTTCAACCTCCGGCCGCCAAGTCACACCACGACGTGCGTTACCTGCGGGGAGGTATGAGCATTCTTGCCGCCGATTAGCGTTTTTTAATGAAAGACCAGCTCCTACGCTTTCCTCACGCTCTCGCTGCCGCGGCCGTCGCGGCAACACGCACTGGCGCCGGAACTTCCGCCAGAACTTCCGTACCGGTCTGCGGGCTCGATGTCACCGAGAGCCGTCCGCCGCACAGCCGCAGACGTTCCCGCATCGTGGTCAGTCCGATGCCTCCGGACTGCGCGGTTGGATCGAAGCCTAAGCCAAAGTCCTTAACACTCAGATGCACCTTCTCATCGTCCTGCGAAAGCCGAAGGACGATGCGGTCCGCGTGCGCATGCTTCAGCGCATTCGCCAGCGCTTCTTGTGCTACGCGGAACAGGCATAGCGCCACTTCGTTCGGCAGCTTCAGTTCCGGTTGGTCCACTTGCAGGTCGATCTGCAGGTGATGATTGCTCCGGTACTTGGCACACAGCCCCATGAGCGCCATCCGCAATCCGGAACATTGCAGGCTCGCGGAGTGCAGTTCATGCGAAAGCTTGTGAATGTCGGTGGCGATGGTGTCGAGTTGGGCGCGAACATTCGAGAATCGATCCCGCCCCGGCTTGCTGGAGCCGCCACCGGAGGGCTCTTTCATATCCAGTTCGCAAGCCAGCAAGGCGACTCGCTGGCCAATGTCGTCGTGCAGTTCGCGGCTGATGCGGCGGCGCTCTTCCTCCTGTGCTTCAATGAGGTGACCGGTCAACCGCTGCAACTCCCGGTCGCGCTGGCGTAATGACGCTTCGGCCGTCTTCTGCGCGGTGCAGTCCGTGACCATGCCGACCACAAGCGGGGCTGCGCCCGCGTTCAGGCTCAGCAGCGACACGCTGACCTGTCCCCATATCTGCGAGCCGTCCTTCCGCAGAAAGCGCTTCTCGATGAGATAGCTGGAACGCAAGCCCTGCCGCAACTCCTCGAACAGCACCCGTTCTGTGAGTTCATCGTCGGGATGGCTGACCCCGCTGCATCCCAGGCTTTTCAATTCCTCCCGGGTGTAGCCCAGCATGGCGCAGAATGCCGGATTGATCTCGAGCATGCGCCCGTCCAGCGTTTCCAGCGCAATGCCAATGGATGCCTGGGCGAACAGGTAGCGGAAACGCTCCTCGCTCTCTTCGCGGGCTTTCTGTTCGTATTTGCGTTCCAGGGTCGCGCCGATAATATTGGCGGCGATCGCCAGCTGACTGATGTATTGTTCCGGCCAGTTCTCTTGCCGTGTGTACGAAGCCAGCCCCAGCACCCCTTTCCGGGTCGGGCTGTAGGACGATGGAATGAGCAAGAGCGACTTGACGCCCAATTGCTGCAGAAACTCCCGGTCCAAATGCCCCTCCGCCGGAAGATCGTCGAGGCTCCGCACCATCACCGCGTCGTGCTTTCCCAGACGAGTTGCCATGAATGGCATTTTCCCGGGGAGAATGGATTTGGGAGAAGAAGGGGCCTCTCGCACACAGCCGGTGTACTTGTGGAGGAGCACCGCCGAGTCTTCTGAGACCTCATACCAGCACAGGCGGTCCGCGTCCAACCGCGCCACGATCGACGTCAAGCCGTCCACAATCGTGACGTCGACGGAATCCGGCGCGCTCGCCGTCAGCCGTTCGCCGAATTCCGATATGCGCTTGGCCAGTTCCTGGCGCCTGGCCTCGCGGTCAAGCGTTTGTTTATGCCAGCGGTGCTGCAGCACGATGCAAAGCAGCAGGACACCGATGATGACGATACTCACACTGATCTCCAGTTGCGCGGAAGAGAAGCTGACAGCGAAGTTCGTAAGAATCTGAGCTGGGTCCGGCAATCGCAAGCCAGGAGTCATGGCCACACCCCACTACACGGGAACAACCCCCCGCCTGAACTCACGACCCGGCTTGCCTACACGTTGGCCTAGTAATATAGCGGATTCTAGCTTTTCAGCAACAGTAATCCTTGGTACTTCCGGGCGGGACGCTCTCGCCTTACACGCCGTTTACTTCTTGCCAAACGTTGGTTCCTCCGGCAATCTCCCCGCGCGAAGGAACGCGCTTGCCCGTGTGCATTAGGCCGGTTGCCCTGCCCGTCAGATTCCCTGCGGATGGATGGCCAGCAGGCGGGGCTCGGTCATCTCTTCCATCGCGTATCGGATTCCTTCGCGGCCGACGCCAGAGTCTTTCACTCCGCCGTACGGCATGTGGTCTATGCGCCAGCTGGGAACTTCTCCGACCATCAGGCCACCGACGTCGAGAGTCTCAAATGCTTTTGTAATGCGCGCGAAGTCTCTGGTAAACAATCCGGCCTGCAGGCCGAAGTCCGAGTCGTTCAGCGCAGCCAGCGCTTCGCTGAAATCGTAGAACTTCTCCACAGTGACCACCGGACCAAAGATTTCCCTGCAGTTGACGCGCATCCCCGGCTTCGTGTGCGTCAGGACGGTTGGCGCTACGGTGCCGCCATGCCGTTTGCCGCCGCATAACAGCTTTGCGCCGCCTTTGACGGCCTCGTCCACCCATTCCGCAACGCGCTGCGCCGCGCCTTCGTTGATGAGCGGTCCGACGTCCGTATGCTCGTCAAGAACATCTCCGACCTTCAGTCGCTGCACGCGATGCACCAAGGCATTCGCAAATTCATCAAAAGCGGTTTCTTCCACCAGGATGCGCTGCACCGAAATGCAGGTTTGGCCCGCGTATGCGAATCCGCCGAGCACACACCGTTCGGCGGCGTATTCCAGGCTGGCATCCGCGCAGACGATCACACCGGCATTTCCACCCAGTTCGAGCACGACTTTCTTCTTTCCAGCTTTCTGTTTCAGTGCCCAACCCACCGCCGTGCTGCCGGTAAAGCTCAACAACTTCAGGCGGTCGTCGCTTACCAGTCTTTCGGCATCGTCGTTGGAGAGGGGCAGCACGTTTAAGCCGCCAGCCGGCCACCCCGCGTCCTCAATAATCTCCCCGAGACGCAGGGAACACAGCGGCGTCTGCGGCGCCGGTTTCAGCACAATGGGGCACCCGGTCGCGATTGCGGGAGCAAGCTTGTGTACAACCAGATTGACAGGAAAGTTGAAGGGCGTGATCGCCAGAATCGGCCCCAGCGGAAACCGCCGGACAATTCCCCATTTTCCGGCCGCGGCGGCTTGCCAATCGAGAGGCAGGTATTCTCCGCCAACCCGCACGGCTTCTTCCGCCGCGATTGCAAAGGCGAAGGCCGCGCGGTCAACCTCGACACGAGCCGCTTTCAAGGGCTTGCCCGCCTCGAGGGCAACCAGGCGGGAGAGGTCCTCGCGTTGCCGCTCGACGCCATGCGAGATATTCCGCAAAATTCGCTGACGTTCAAATCCACCCATACGGCGCGTGATTTCAAAAGCGCGCTGGGCTCCTTGAATAGCCTCTTCGACATGAGCCGACGTGGCGCGTCGGGTGCTCCCCACGAGCTGCCCCGTCCCCGGCGCGCGGATCTCGATGCGGTCCCCTTCCACGTGCCGCTTTCCGTTGAGCAAAAAGCCCAGATCGAGAGCTGATGAAGTCACGCCGGTTGTCATCCTGATGTCTCTGCTTCTCCGCTTCGCGTTTCGCGATTTGAATACCAAAAAGGCGGCCTCTCAAGCCAAGGCCGCCGTGGGATTTCCGTCAAGCAGCTCAGGCGTGCGACGCCACCGGCTGTTTTTCCTGGTTGACGTGCGCGAGACCTGCTTCGAGCACGTCCATCGCTTCGTCGAACTGCTCATCGGTCACGACCAGCGGCACCAGGATGCGCATGACGTTGCCCAGCGTGCCCGCCGTAATGGTGATGACGCCGTGTTCGTATGCATACTTTGCGAGTTCCTTCGTCTCGGCACCCGCGGGTTCGCGTGTCTGCGCATTCTTGACGAGTTCGAAGGCGCACATGCCGCCGAGCGCCCGGACCTCTGCAATCAACCCGAATTTCTTCTTCCAGCCCTCGACGCGACCGACGAAACGCTTGCCGATGGCATTCGAGCGTTCGAGCAACCCGTCCTTTTCGATGGTTTCGATGGCCGCGAGCGCGGCCACGCAGGACATCGGGTTGCCGGCGAAAGTGCTGCCCAGGCCGCCGGGATTTGGCGCGTCCATGATTTCCGCGCGGCCGGTTACGCCGGCAATGGGCATGCCCCCGCCCATCGATTTCGCCGTGGTGATGAGATCGGGCTCGACGCCGAAATGCTCAATCGCAAACCACTTTCCGGTGCGCCCGATTCCGCTTTGCACCTCATCGGAAATGAGGACGATGCCGTATTTGTCGCACAGATCGCGCAGGATCGGGAAGAACTCCTTCGGTGGAACTACGAATCCGCCCTCCCCGAGAACCGGCTCGGCGATGATCGCCGCCACGGTGGTTGGGTCGACCACCCGCCGGAAGGTGTCTTCCAGATGCTTGGCGCAATAGGTCTCGCAGGAGGGGTACGTTTTTGAATATGAGCAGCGGTAACAGTAGGCGTACGGCACGCGATAGACTTCCGGGGCAAAGGGCGCGAAACCTGCCTTATACGGAACGATCTTGCTGGTGAGCGACATGGTCAAGAGGGTGCGGCCGTGGAAAGCGTCTTCAAAGGCAATCACCGCGGGCCGCTTGGTGTACGCCCGCGCAATCTTGACGGCGTTCTCGACCGCTTCCGCGCCCGAATTGATGAACATGGTTTTCTTCGCGCCGCTGATCGGCGCGAGCGCGTTGAGCTTCTCCGCAAGAGCTACATACGATTCGTACGGCGTCACGCCGAAGCAAAGATGCAGGAACTTATCGAGCTGCTCGCGCAACGCTTTCTCGACGCGTGGCGCGCGGTGCCCCGAATTGATGCACCCGATGCCGCCGGCAAAGTCGATAAACCGGTTGCCGTCCAGATCCTCGATCCAGGCTCCTTCCGCCTTCGCCGCGCACACTGGCGTTACAAGCGCAGGCCCCCGTGGGATTGCCGCATCCTTGCGCGCCACCAGCGCCTTCGACCTGGGCCCAGGAATCTCCGTCCGAATGTGTATCGTCTTCATGGCTTCTTCCCCTTCAAAGTTTCTGGCAATGGAGCGGAATCCCGTTCAGTACCAGGCGATCGGCGCTTCATCCAGGTTCACGAAGACCTGTTTGGTCTCCAGGTACTCCTCAAGGCCCCACGGTCCCAGTTCTCGGCCGTAGCCCGACTGTTTGTAGCCGCCCCAGGGGGCCTCGATGTAGGTCGGCTGCATGTGATTCACCCACACGATGCCAGCACGCATTCCTTTCACCACGCGAAACGCCTTGTAAATATCTCGCGTCCACACCGCACCGGCGAGGCCGTACGGCGTGTCGTTCGCAATGCGTATCGCTTCGCCTTCGCCATCGAACGGAATGACGGAAGCGACCGGACCGAAGATTTCCTCGCGGGAAATGCGCGCGCTGTTATCGACATCGTAGAAAATTGTCGGCTCGACGTAATAACCCTTGCCGATCTCTTTCGGGCGGCCGCCGCCAATCGCGGTCTTGGCTTCTTTCTTGCCAAGTTCCAGGTAGGAACTGACACGCTCGTACTGCTCTTTGCTCACGAGTGGACCCATCTTGGTTTCGCGTTCGAGCGGCGGGCCCAGCTTGATGCGCTTGGCCTTCTCCGCCATTGCTTCCACGAACTTGCCGTAGATCTTCTTTTCCACCAGGATGCGGCTGCCCGCCGAGCAGACTTCACCCTGATTGATGAAAACACCGAACAAAGCGCCGTCCACTGCCGCTTCCCAGTCCGCGTCGGCGAAGAAGACATTGGGTGATTTCCCGCCCAATTCGAGCGTGACGCGCTTCAGAGTGTCGGCCGCGCCCTTGACGATGATTTTTCCGACCGCCGCGCTTCCGGTAAACGCAATCTTGTCGACACCGGGATGCGCCACGAGAGCCGCTCCCGTGATTTCGCCGACGCCGTTCACAATATTCACGACACCCGGCGGCAGGCCAACCTCCGCAAACCAATTGGCAAACTCCATCGCCGTGAGCGGCGTCTGTTCCGCCGGTTTCAGGACGCAGCAGCAACCGGCGGCAATCGCAGGCGCCAACTTCCACGCGGCCATTAACAACGGGTAGTTCCAGGGAATGATCTGGCCGGCCACACCGACCGGTTCGCGCATGGTGAAGGACAGGGCATTTGCGGGGACAGGATTGACTGTGCCCGTCACTTTATTCGCCAACCCGCCGTAATACTCGTAGCAGTTGGCCACGTCCGCGATGTCGTATTCCGCCTCAACAATGGGCTTGCCGGAGTTGCGCGCCTCCAATTCGGAGAGCAGGGCGCTGTTCTGACGGATCTTGTCCGCCAGCTTAAATAGAATGCGTCCACGGTCGGCGGCGGTGGTCTGCGCCCACGGGCCGGAATCGAACGCAGTGCGCGCCGCCTTCACGGCTTTATCGACATCGGCAGCAGTCGCCTGCGCTACCTGCGCGATCACCTCTTCCGTCGACGGGTCGTAAACAGCGAATGTCTCGTTGGATGAACCGTTCACCCATTGCCCGTTGATGTAGTTCTGATAGGCCTTCACCGATGGTTTTGCCGTGCTCGACATACTCCGCCTCCCAGATTCGATTCCCTAAGCCGTTGTAGGCCCCGCTTCCAGCTTCCGCGCAGCTTTCCGGCTGCCATAGACAAAGAAGAAAAACGCCGCCAGGCCAATAAAAAGAAGGGTCCCGCCAACCATCCAGATTTCATAAGAAACCAGCGACTTGATCTGTTGCGCGGGGAAAAATGCCAGCGCGATACCCAGTGCCGTGGTGATCAATCCGCTCACGCCGGCGAAAATCAGCGTGCCTTTTCCGTAGTGACCCCGCACGAATGTTGGGGCGAAGGCGATCTTGAGGAGGGCGCCGAAGATATAAAGGAACGGAATGAGTTGCAGCACGACGGCAAGCGAAAGCAACGACTGGAAACTCGCCTGGACATTCCCTGTGGAGAGAAAATTCACGACGACCAGGATCAGCGAAACCGTCGCATGCACGATCAGCGCAGCGTAAGGCGTCGCGTATTTCGGATGAATCCTGCCGAGCCAGGCCGGCATGTACGAATCGAGTCCGGCGACGAAGGGGATCCGAGCCGAGCCGCCGAGCCACGCCGAACCGATGCCGGCGATCGACAAGCTCAGCAGGAATGCGAACGGCGCCACAATCCAGCCGACGTGCACGCGGTCCGCCATAAGGTTCACCGCCTGCACGATGCCCTGCAGCACACTGATGCTGTTCTTGTCGACGGCGACCAGGAGCGTGAGGGTCGCGCCGATGTAGAGGAAGCCCGAAAGCACCCCGCCCCAGGCAACGGCTCCCGGGAGCGTCTTCCGCGGATTCTCAATCTCGTCGCCCATGATCGAGGCGAGCTCCAACCCGACCAGTCCGAAACAGATCACACCGAAGGAATTCAGCACAAATCGAGGATCCTTGGGGACCTGAAAATCGGCCCAGGCGATTGTGGTGCCGAACTTCGCGCAAACCACCACCCCAAGCCCCATCAACAGGCCGGCGGCCACAAATGTCCCGATGCCTCCGAGATTATTGATCCACTTACCGACACCGAGACCCAAGACGTTGAGGATCACCAGCAGCGCGAGCAGAACGACCGATGAGATCAGCGCGAACGCCCGGCTATCGGCTAATCCGGCGTGGCCCGGCCCAAGCACGAAGACCGAGACGCCGACGAAGTACAGCATCACCGTCGGCACATACATCATGTTGTTGGTCCAGTAGCACCAGCCGGAGAGGAATCCGTGAAAATCGCCAAACACTTCCTTCGCCCAGAGGTACACGCCGCCTTCGCCGGGATAGCGGTGCGCCAATTCAATGACCGCGATGCCTTGCGGCCAGAAGAAGAGCAAAAGAGAGATGAGCCACAACCAAATGGTCACGCCGCCATTGGCGGCGATGGACGGCAAAACGTTCAGATTAAAGACAGCGACAACAAACAGCAGAACGAGGTCGCGCCGGCCCAGCACCCGCTTCAGGTGCGGCTGCTCTTCCGCAGCGGCAAGTGCCGCTCCCGTCGTGACCTCGCTGCTCAACGAGTTCTCCTAGTGTCCGGCGGCGCCGACAAATTTCAGCCCGCGCTCCTTTTGCGTCTGCGCCAAACCGGCGGCCACTTCTTCAAAAACCGCCAGGTGCGTGTCGATTTCCGCTTCGGTGTGCTGCACGGAGATCGTCCACTGCTCGTCCCACCAGTACGGCATCGCCAGCACGCCGCGGTTGACCATGCCAAACCAGAACTGCCGCCACAGGTCGACGTCGATCTTGAGCCAGTCGCGGTAGTTCTGAATTTCCTTGGGGTAGAGCATGAGCGCGCCGTTCACTCCCGCACGGGCTACATACGCCTCAAGTCCAACCTTGTTGATAATGTCGCGGTATCCGCCGGCGAGTTTGTCGCCGAGCTTGTCGACATAAGCGTAGTTCTCGCGGGTAAGCACTTCGCGGAAGGTCGCGAGGCCAGCAGCCATCCCGAGACGGTTCGTGTTGTACGTCCCGCCGTGAAAGACCTTGTGCTGCACGATCAGGTCCATGACTTCGCGGCTCGCTCCGAAGGCCGCCAAGGGGACGCCGCCACCGATGGACTTGGCCAGCGTGATTATGTCCGGCTTTACGCCGAAATAGCCGCTGGCGCCGCTCCAGCCGAGTTTCGCTCCGGTCTTTACCTCGTCGAAGATCAACAGGGCGCCGTTCTTCGTGCAGATGTCGCGGAGGCCCTCGAGGAAACCCTTTTGGGGCATACACAAGCCGACGTTCATGAGAACCGGCTCGAGGATAATTGCCGCGATCTGACCAGGAAACTGTTTGAAGCGGTTCTCGACGCTTCCGAGGTTGTTGAACGTCGCCACGGTCACGTTGTCGAGCACGGCCTGGATCACGCCCAAGCCGCCGGGGACCGCGTTCGGCGCGTTGATGTCGCCAAAGTCCTCTTCCTTGGGCTTTACGCTGACGAGCGCGGTGTCATGCAAGCCGTGATACGCGCCTTCGAATCGCAGAATTTTGTCGCGGCCGGTGGCCGCGCGAGCGATGCGGCAGGCGTGCATCGTTGCCTCGGTGCCGCTGTTGCCGAAGCGCACCATCTCGACCGGGTACCTGGCACAAATCTCGTCGGCAAGTTCCGCCTCCATGCCGTGCGGCATGCCGAACGTGCTGCCATTGTCGAGCGCCCACTTCACGGCCTTTACCACCGCCGGATGTCCGTGGCCCGCCATCAGCGTGCCGAAGCAGAGGTTATGGTCGATATATTCGTTGCCGTCGATGTCCTTGATCCTGCCCGCATGTCCTTCGGCGACGAACATAGGGTAAGGATCGTAGGCGCGGTAATTGCTCGCCACTCCCAGGGGAATGCGGTTCTGCGCTTTCTTGTGTGCTTCCGCCGATTGAGGCGTGCGCTTTTCGTACAGCGCGATTTCCTTCTGTAAGGCTTCGTGCATTGTCATACTCCGTCAGGAGGGCCTTCCCGGGTCTTCCTGTGGCAGGTCTGTTCCCTGCGGTCAGTATCAGCGAGGAGAACTTCGCGGTTTCTGCGGCGAACTGCGTCCTCTATTTTACGCCTATTCGGCCTTTCAGGGGTCATTCGCCCGGGGCGCCATAATCGAAAGCCACGCCCCGGTCGAAATCTTGCCGCCTCAGAAGTAGAGTTTGAGGGCGAACTGAATCAAGCGCGGATCTCTGGCGCGTTTGACTCGGCCGAAGTCTGTCCCATCGGTGATGTTTCCGTCCGGTTGAAAGAACTGCGTGTGGTTGAAGATGTTGAAGAATTCGGCTCGGAACTGAAGCCGGTAACGCTCGCCGAACGGGGTATCTTTCAGAACAGCGATTTCCGTGTTGAACGCGCCGGGGCCACAGCAAATCGTACGCGGAGCGTTACCGATTGTGCCGAGAGCAACGTTGCCGTCGAAGGAATTCACGTCAAACCCAGCGTTGATCAGCGTGCACGATGAAGGGTCCGTTCCGGTGCCCGCAGCACAAGTGAGTTTCCTCGGGTTAATCTTGCGGAACGGAGCCACAATGTTGGGCTCCCCGGGCGTCTCGAAGTCGAAGCTTGCCTGCAACTCGTTGTCGTCTTGCTGTGTGATGCGGATGGGGAAGCCGGTTTGCGCCGTGGTGATCCCCGAAAGTACCCAGCCGTTGAACGCTTTCCCGGCGAATCCCTCGTACTTCGGAATGGGCAGTTCCCAGTAATAGCTGAAGACGAATCGGTGCCGCGCATCGAACAACGACAACGCTCGTCCGATTTTCGGGTTGTACGGATTCATCAGGTTCTCAAACGTCGAAGCATAGTCCAGCGATTTGCCAAACGTATAAGCCGCGCTGAATTGCAGTCCGTGCGAGAACCTCTTCTCCAAACTCGCCTGCAGCGCGTTGTAGGCCGAACTGGCGACGGTTCCCTGCTGGAAGATGCTGGTGAAGACGGGCAGACTATCCGCCGGGCACCCCGTTCCCGTTGTGGGTTCGCAATTGGGTGAGGAATAGGGCCGGAGGCCGACGAGAGTGATGTCCGTTGGGTTCGGACCGGTAACACTCTTTACGGAGCCGTATGGCAAATGCAGAGTCATACCCGCAGGTATCTCTCCAGCAGGTATGAAGTAGGAATTATCCGAAGAAAACTGCGCGCAGGCCAAGCCCGAATCATTGGCAGCGTCCGAGATCGCCTGCAGGTCAAGACAGGTTTGGGCCTGACCGGGATTTATATCCTGGGTCGCCAAAAGCCTGTGCCCTTGCCGGCCAACGTAGGCAATCTGGAAAACCAAATCCTTGGCAAGTTCGCGTTGGATGGTCAGGTTGTATTGTTCCGCGTACTGCGAGCGCATATGCGGCGCGAACTGGCCGTACAGCAGGATCGGGCGAAATATCGACCAATCCAACGGTACGTCGCGCGGCGGGTTCAGAATCCCATTGAACGGATTCGGCGCCGAGCTGCCGTCTTGATACTGGAACGGCAGATTGAACATCGTGTTGTAAATGCTCGAACTGCCACCGAAGGGTGGTTCCGCGCTGAATTGCTCTAATACGAGCTGCTCAATGGGGTTGTAGAAGATACCGAACCCAGCTCGAACGCTGGTTCTGCCAGGGCCGCCAAACAGGGCGCCCCAGAAACCATCCGAGGCATCCGGACTCCAGGCGATGCCAATGCGTGGGGCAAAAGACTTGTAGTAGGTTGAGGTCAGCCCCGCAGGCACTCCTTTGTCGCCAGGCACGAGCAGACCTGTGGGCACAAAACCAGCCGCCGCACAACCGCCATCGGGCTGACTCGGATCGTAGTACAGGTTGTCCGGGCCCAAAGCGCATGGATAAACGGTTGACGTCTGTCCCGGCCGATAGGTCTGCACCTTCTTGCCTATATCCTTCATGGGGGTGTTCAGTTCCCAGCGAAGCCCGTAGTTCAGCGTAAGATTCGAGGTCAACTTCCAGCTATCCTGCGCAAACAGATAGAACGCCTTCGAGCGAACCAGTTCGTCCTGCGCTGAACCTTGAATATAGTTATCGTTCAATCCAAGCAGGTAATCGGCAAACAGGTCGTTCGAAGCTGTGTCGTTCGGACCACCACCGTAAAGGTAGTAGGAACCATTGATATTGAAATAGAGCCGTTGATCAAACTGGTTGTAGCGGAAATCTCCGCCGAACTTCAGGCTGTGATTGCCGATAACCTTCCCGTAGCTGTCGGAAACCTGGTAGGTATTGCCATGCTGCGGCAACTCTCCTTCAAAGTTGTTTCCGATGGAGAACCCGCCAGAAAGCGTGATAAACGGCACACCCTCACGGTCCGCTCCGAGATTGGGGTGGATTCCCAAATTCGGATTATTGGGATCGGAAAAGCAATCCGCCGCAGCCACGGTCGCGCAAGAATCCTGCACCAGCGCCGTGTGTTGAGGATGCAAGAAAGTTCCTTGCCCGGTGCGGAAGAACGTGAAGCGGGCTTCATTGACTCCGGTTCCCTTTGTCCAAGTGTGGCTGATATTGACCTGCTGGATTCGCTCGTTCGTTAAGTCGCCGAAGTCGGGAAGCGTCGCGCCGCCCGCCTGAAATCTTGCAAACGGTTTCGCCAGATAGTGGTCTGTGAAGTAATAGTAGCCAGAGAGATGCTGATTCTTGGTCAACTCATGATCGATCTTGATGGTGAACTGATCTGCAGTCTCGTGACCGAGCGGCACGCCCTGGAAAGTTCCATCGGAGCGGTTGGCATGCGGAACGTATTGATTCATCAGGTCCAGGGCAGTTTGATCCATGCATTGCAAAGGAACCTGGCTATTCGGGAAGATGGTCGAATACGGCACAATCCCATCGGGCTGCGTCGAGGGCATCGGCATGTTGAGCCCGCACCTGTCGTTCAGGGTTTGTGCGAAGAAATCCGTCGTGACACCGCCTGAGAAGGGTGTGGCCGAAAAGTCTCCGGTTCGCTGCGCATCCGACGGCACGGTCACCGTGTCGGACGAAGTACCCTTGCGGAGCCTGTTTCCCTCATACGTGACGAAGAAGAAGGTGCGATCCTTCTTGATGGGGCCGCCAAAGGTGGCGCCAAACTGGTTTTGGAGATAATCAAGTTTCGAAGAATCGAAGAAACCTTTGGCATTCAGGGCGGAGCTGCGGAAAAATTCGTACAGGTTTCCGTGATACTCGTTCGTGCCGGATTTGGTCACAACGTTGACGACTGCGCCGGAATTGCGCCCGTACTCCGCATCGAACGTGTTGGTAAGGACGCGAAATTCCGCAATGCTGTCCGGAGAAGGCTGGATCGCAGGCAAGTTCGCGAATTGATCGTTGCCGTCACCGCCGTTCACGGTGAAGTTATTGTCGCGCCCGCGGCCACCGTTTACGCTCACCACGCCCGCTCGATCACTGCCGTAGACGTTGTCCACTCCCAATTGGGACTGCACGCCGGGCTGCAGCTGCAATAACTGGTAGGTGTCTCGTTGCGCGAGGGGCAACTCACTCACCGCCCGCTCGCCCACTACCGCGCCCAACTGCGTCGAAGTCGTGTCGACCAGCGGCGGCGCGCCGCTTACCTCCACCGTCTCCGTTGTTCCGCCAACTTGCAATGCAATGTCCACGCTCACGACTTCGTTGAGATTGACAACAATCCCCTTGCGGACATATTTCTTGAATCCGGTCAGGGTGACATTGATTTCGTACGTTCCGACCGGCACCTCGAGAAAAATATAGTCGCCCGTGGCCCCGGTGTCGGCCTCCCGCTGTGTACCGTTGGCCAGATTGATCAGTGTGACTTTGATTCCTGGAACTGCCCCGCCGCTAGAGTCGCTGACCGTTCCGCGAATACGTCCGCCCGTGCTCTGCGCATTGACCTTTGGCGCCGCCAGCACCAACACCAATGCAAGGCTCATCCCCAGTTGCGCGGACCGAAGACACAACTGCTTCCATCCCGATTTCTTCGCTGGCTTCATTTATGTCACCCCTGTTCCCCGAAGAATCCCGTCCCCGACACCATGTTTCTTCGTGGTTGCTACCTGCCCCGGAACCTTACTATAATCCAGCAAACTTAGAGAAAGCCGGGAGCCGTGTCAAGCAGAAAGAATTTGTCCACAGCATCGGAAACTCTGCCACGCCAAACGCTCCTGCGCATCTCAGAAGTCGCGGAGCGCCTGGGGATTTCTTCGTCGGCCTTGCGCTCCTGGGAAGCTCTGGGGCTCGTGTCGCCGCAGCGCACGCAGAGCCGATATCGCCTCTACAAGGAATCGGATGTTCGCTTACTCCAGCGGGCCATCTTCTTGCGGCGCGCGCGAGGATTGAATCCCGCTGCGATCGTTCATGTTCTGAAAAAACAAGGATTGGCCCTTGCGCCCGCCGACGCGCGCCAGTCTCCCGGACAGCGTTTCCGGCGCTTACGGATGAAGCGAGAGCTTTCGCTCGCGCAGGTAGCTCGTGCGACCGGCGTGTCCGTGGGCTTTCTCAGCGCCCTGGAGCGCGGGCAGATGCGTTCTTCCGTCGCCACGCTCCGACGTATCGCCCGGTTCTACAAGACAAACCTGCTTTCATTCTTCGAAACCAACGGCGACGCTCCTGCACTGGTCACACCCTCCGATCGGAAGGTTCTCGAAAGCAGCCCTGACGTTCGCATGGAGCTGCTCGCCTGGGGCAATACGGCGATGGAGCCGCACCTGTTTCGTGTAAAGCCCGGCGGCGGCAGCGGCGAGTCCTATGCCCACGAAGGCGAAGAGTTCCTGCACGTGCTTCGCGGTGAATTCGAAATCTGGCTGCAGAATCAGGGGCACTACCGCCTGAAATCGGGCGACAGTCTCTATTTCGAAAGCTCGACACCGCACCGTTGGAAGAATCCCGGAAGAAACGAAGCATGGATTTTGTGGGTGAATACTCCTCCCACATTTTGATTGTTGCGGGCGTCAGCCCCAGGGCTGCTTTCGCAATCCAAGGAACTATGCGCAAACGAACTTCGCCGGGAGCGCGACTGCGGGACTTAATCCTTCTGCTGTTCTGCGCTTGCTGCGCAGCTTCGACGGCAGCGCAGCAATCCGTGCGCGTCGCACCCGCGGAAATCATCATTCAGCACGGCAAGATCTTTACCGTCGACGAAAAGAAGCCGTGGGCGCAAAGCCTGGCGATTGCCAAGGGAAAAATCGTAGCGGTCGGCACAGATGAAGAAGTGATGCGATTCCGCGGCATCGGCACGAAGATGATTGACGCGGGCGGGAAAGTGGTTCTTCCCGGTTTCACCGATTGCCACATTCATTTCCTGTCCGGCGGACTTGGCCTGCAACGGGTCAACCTGCAAGGCGCCAAAAATGTCGCAGATATCCTGGCGCGCCTTCGCAAATATGCGGACGCCCACCCGAACGTTCCATGGATTCTTGGCCGGGGCTGGAACTACGCGATGTTTGCGCCCGAAACGCTTCCCAATAAAAAACCACTGGACGAAATTTTTCCGGCATGGCCGGTTTTCCTGCGAGGCTTCGACGGCCATACTTCCTGGGCGAATTCCAAGGCGCTTGCGCTCGCGGGGATCGACAAGAACACGCCAAATCCACCGAACGGCGAAATCGTCCGCGACCCTGCTACCGGCGAAGCCACCGGAGCGCTGAAGGAATCCGCGTCGGCTCTCGTTGAAAGAGTTGTCCCCAAGCCCGATCCGGTCGACAAACTCAATGCCTTTCGCGCGGGCATGCGCTTCGCCGTGCAGAACGGAATTACCCGGGTGCACAGTGCCAGCGGCGATTTCGAAGACCTCGCCCTGCTGGACGAATTGCGCGGCGAGAAACAGCTTTGGGTGCGTTTCCACGTCGCGTATCTGGTGCGCCCTCCCGAATTGCGTTCCGAGGATGTGAAGGCGATCGAGGAAGCGCACAAGAAATTCCACGACGACTGGATCGACGTGAACAGCGCGAAGTTTCTCCTCGACGGCGTCGTCGAATCGCATACGGCCGCGATGCTTCAGCCTTACACGGACGATCCTTCAAAGAAGGGTTCCCTTTTCTGGGATCCGGAGAAATACAAATCCGCGGTCGCGGACCTCGATAAACGCGGTTTCCAGATCTACACGCACGCTATCGGTGATTATGCGATCCGCACCGCGCTGGATGCCTACGAATACGCGCAACAAAGAAACAAACCCAAAGATCACCGGCATCGCGTCGAACACGTTGAAACAATCGATTCCGCGGACATTCCGCGCTTTGCAAAACTCAATGTGATCGCATCAATGCAGCCCCTTCACTCTTATCCCGACGCGGATACGCTGGACGTCTGGGCCCGCAACATCGGACCGGACCGCGCCGCCCGGGCGTGGGTGTGGAAGAGTATCGCGCAAGCCAGCGGCGAGTACGCTTTCGGAAGTGATTGGCCGGTGGTCACGTTGAACCCGTGGCAGGGCATCCAGACGGCAGTCACGCGGCAAACAGAGGACGGCAAGCCCAAGGATGGGTTTGTTCCCGCGCAGCGGCTGTCAGTTCCCCAGGCCGTGCAGGGCTACACACTCAACGCGGCCTACGCCGGGCATCTGGAGAAAACAGAAGGGTCGATTGAAAAAGGCAAAGCGGGCGACGTCATCGTCATCGACCGCAATATTTTCGAAATTGATCCGCGCACGATTGATCAGACGAAAGTGATTCTCACGATCGTCGGAGGGAAAATCGTTTATGAAGCCGACTCCCGTTAAGTGGCTCGCACTCATCCTTTGTGCATTCCTTCCGGGCTCGTGCCAGAAGAGCGAAACAACGTTATCGCTCCTGGTGTGGGAAGGATATGCGGATCCGTCGTTTATCCGCACGTTCGAGGAAGCGCATCACTGCAAAGTCACGGCATCGTACATGGGGTCGAGCGACGATCTGGTAGCGAAGTTGCGCGGTGGCAGTGCCTCCAACTACGACGTTATCTCGCCATCGAGCGACGTGGCGTCTTCGATTGTGCATGCCGGGCTGGCGGAACCGCTCGACCTCACCAGGATTCCCTCTTACACGCAGCTTTCGGACAAATTACGCAATCGATCGCTGGTCAAGGCCGGTAGCCAGACGTTTGGCGTACCCTTCATGTGGGGCCCGAATCCGCTGCTCTATGACACGACGGCTTTCCCGAAAACCCCCGAAACCTGGGGAGTTTTCTGGGATCCCAAGTACAAAGGGAAGATTTCCGTGTGGGATGACCTGTCCACCTTATATATGGCCGCGCAGATGCTCGGCTACGACAATCCCCCGGCGCAGCTCTATGACTTGAGCGACGAGCAGCTGGCCGCCGTGAAAGCCAAGTTGCTCGCCTTAAAACCGAATGTTCGAAAGCTCTGGTCGACCGGCGGCGAATTGACCAATCTGTTTCAGAATCACGAGGTCGTCGCGGCGATGGGCTGGCCCCTGATAACGAACCAACTCCGCCTGGCGAATTTCCCGATCGGCGAGACAATCCCCAAGGAAAACACGACCGGCTGGATCGATCACTTGATGATCACGCGCGAAAGCCCTCACAAGGAACTTGCTTACGCCTTCCTGGAGTATATGGTTCAGGCGCAAACACAGAAAAAAGTCACGGACGTGACCCACTACACGCCCGCGAATCCCGGCGCGGCACAATTCATGACTGAAGAAGAGAAGGAGACCTTGCATCTCGACGATCCCGATGCGTACATGCAGCGTATCTATTTCTGGCACGACGTTCCACGCCGGGCCAAATACATCGAAGTATGGAATGAGGTCAAAGCCGCTCAGTGACCGAGTTCAATACCAGCGCGAACCCATCTCCCGCCGCCAGAGCAGGGTTGAGCGGCACATTGCTGGAAGTCCGTGATGTTGCAAAACGGTTCGGCGCACGCCAAGTCCTCAAGAACATTTCGCTGGAGATCGCCTCGGGCGAATTTCTGACGCTCCTGGGAGAGAGCGGATCCGGCAAGACCACTCTGCTGCGCTTGATCGCGGGATTCGAACAGCCAACCTCCGGCGAAATTCGCATGAACGGTGAGCGGCTCGACACGCTGCCGCCGTACAAACGCCGCGTAAATACCGTTTTCCAGCATTACGCGCTCTTTCCCCATCTTTCTGTGCAAGACAATGTGGCCTATGGCCTGCGCGTTACGGGGACTCCCGCGTCGGAGGTTCCTTCCCGCATCGACGCGGCCTTGAAGCTCGTGAAAATGCAGGAATATGCCCCGACGCGTCCCGCAAAGCTCAGTGGCGGCCAGCAGCAGCGCGTGGCCCTCGCGCGCGCGCTGGTGAACCGGCCACAACTTCTGCTGCTGGATGAGCCCTTATCGGCATTGGATGCGAACCTGCGCAAACAGATGCAGTCCGAACTGAAATCGCTGCAGCGCGAAGTGGGGATCACTTTTTTGTTCGTCACGCATGACCAGGAAGAAGCCATGGCGCTCTCCGACCGTATCGCACTTCTGCGTGACGGCATGCTCGAACAGGTCGCCTCGCCGCGTGAAATCTATGCCCGCCCCGCGACAAGCTACACGGCACAATTCATCGGCCAGACCAACCTCCTGCGCGCGTCGATCTACAAAGGAGTGGCGGCAGTGGGAAACCTCAACTGGCCCGTGACCCTGCCGGACGGCGTGGCCCTGTTTTCCCTGCGCCCGGATGCGATTCGGCTTGTATCCCAAGCTGGGCCTACTCCGTATGCCGTTCGGTTCCGTGCGCGCGTTTGCCAGCAAATTTTCTCCGGCGCCACGGAACAACTTGAGGTTGAAACGGATGGCGAGATGCTCCGTGTTCGTATTCCCGCACGCGGCCCACTCTCCGGCGAACACGAACTTTTCTTTGAGCCTGCCGACGCGATCCTCGTTCGCGACTGATCCATGTACTCGCGCACCTACAAGACGATCCTCTCCGCGCCGCCACTTCTTTGGGTCGCACTCTTCCTTCTTTTGCCCTATGCGCTGATGTTTGCGCATAGTTTTTGGGCGGTGCGCGATGGTTTGATTGTGCACCAGTGGAATCTGCACAACTACGTCAAGCTCTTCGAGAATCCCGTCTACATCAGCGTCCTTCTACGCACCGTGCGTATTGCGGCGGGAGTCACTCTGCTCTCCCTGGCCCTCGGCTATCCGCTCGCGTACTTCATGTCATTTCACGCCGGCCTGCGCAAAGAGTTGCTGTACCAGCTTGTAATCGTGCCGCTGTGGGTCAGCTACCTCGTGCGCGGCTACGCGTGGAAAACCATCCTGGGTTCGGACGGAGTGCTCAACGGCTTCCTGCAATACCTGCATATCACCAGAGAACCGGTGAGCTTCTTTCTGTATAGCCCCTTCGCGGTAGTGCTGACCTTGACGCACATCTACACGCCCTTCGTTTTTCTGCCGCTCTACGCCTCACTCGAGCACATCCCGCGCAATCTGATAGAGGCTTCGCACGATTTGGGCGCCAGCCCGCGCGCCACGTTCTTTCGCGTGATCCTTCCGCTTTCGTTACCAGGTCTCCTGGCCGGCGCGACGTTCGCGTTCGTGCTTACGCTGGGCGACTTTCTTGGACCGCTGCTGGTAGGCGGACCATCGAGCATCATGATCGCCAACATCGTACAGAGCCTCTTCGGAACGGCCTACGACTGGCCGCTTGGCGCCGCGATTTCCGCTTGTATCCTGCTCTTGACTATTTCCCTGCTCTTTCTTACCGAACGGCTCGAGAAACGGTGGACCTTTCAATGAAGAGGAGCTACAGATTTTCCTCCCGCGCGCCACTGCTGGCTGTCTACTCGGCTGGCGTGTTTGCATTTCTCTACCTGCCGATTCTTGTTCTGATTCTTTACTCGTTCAATCGCGATGGCGTGGGCGGCTTTCCGCCCAAGCATCTCACGCTGGCCTGGTACGTGCAGCTTTTCGGGGATGGATCGATCTGGGATTCCGTGTTGAACAGTTTGCTCGTGGCCGCCGGAGCGGTCCTTGTCTCGCTGGCGCTTGGCCTACTGGCCGCGCTGGCGCTCGACCGCGCCAACTTCCCCGGTAAATCGCTCTTCCGCCGTCTCGTCCTTCTGCCGCTGATCCTGCCCGGCATCATCACGGGATTGTCGCTCCTGATGTTCGCCGTTTCCCTTCATTTCTCGCGCAGCCTGACCCTGGTGTTCTTCGGTCACGGCACTGCATTGATCTCCGTTGCCACCACCGAACTGTTCGCTGGACTCCAGAAGCTGGACCGGGCGCAGGAAGAGGCTTCGCTCGATCTTGGCGCCACGCCCTGGCAGACGTTCTGGCAGGTGACGCTGCCCAATCTCCGGCTCTCTCTCATCGCAGCGGGGCTGCTGGTGTTCACGCTTTCGATGGACGAAATCGCGGTTACATTTTTCCTGATTGGGAGCGAGAACACGCTGCCACTGGAGATCTGGGCGCGCTTGCGCCGCGGGATTACGCCCGAAATCAACGCGATTTCCACGCTGATTTTTGCCGCTTCAGTCGCCCTCATTTTAGTGTGGTACCGCATCCGGACCCGGACGATAGGCACAGAAGCTCAGGAACTGCTGGAGCGGCCCTAGGAGAACGTATGACGCACTCTCGGCGTGACTTCATCAAATTCGTCGTTGCCGGCTCGGTCGCTTCGGGCTGCCCGATCGACAAGGCGCTGCTCCTAACTCACGACGACGACTTCCGTGCCACCAAGCTCCAAGGAGAGCACTTCAACGTCTGCCATCAGGTGCGCGATGGGCATTCATTTCCCAGACCCGACGCCACTCGTAAGGCCGAAGTTGTCATCGTCGGAGGCGGCATGGCTGGACTCTCCGCTGCGTACTTCCTGCGTAACAAGGACTTCCTGTTACTGGAAAAAGAGGAGCACTTCGGCGGCAACGCGTACCAGGAAGAGTATGCCGGCCAGGCCTACTCGACGGCGGCGGCATATGATTTTCGCGGGAGCTATAGCGATCAGCTGGCCAAAGAGATCGGGCTGAATCTGCTGCCGATCGACATGCCCGATCCGACCATCGACAATGGCGCATACACACCGGATACCTGGCGCTCCGGACTCTCGCAGCTTCCCTATTCCAAAGCGGTCATCGACAGCTTCAAGAAGTTCGTCGACGACATGATGAAAATCGACCCACGCAAGAGCATTAAGGAACTGGATGCCAGGCCGTTCACGGAGATCACCGCCAACTACGCACCCGAAATTGCAAAGTGGTGGGACGCCTACGGCCTTTCGAACTGGGGCGCCGTGACGGAGGATACGTCTGCCTACATCGGCGTCTTCGACGCGCAATACCTCATCAAAGGGGACGACAGTTCCCGGGTTATCCTGCCGGGCGGACTTGGCTGCATTTCGAAGAAACTGGTGGACACGCTGCAGCCAAAGTACGGCGAGCGCCTTCTGGGTGGAGCAACGGTGGTCGCGGTGGTGCCGGATGCAAACGAGGTTCGGGTGACTTATTTCCAGGGAGAAAAGATGACGACGGTGGCGGCCAAGGCAGTTCTGATGTGCACCCCTAAATTCATTACCTCCCGCGTCGTCGCCGGTTTGCCCAACGACCAGAAACAGGCGATGCGCCGGATGCGCTACGCGCCTGTGCCGATGATCAATATGATTTTCGACAAGCAGGTCTATCGCAAGGGATACGATAACTGGTGCCCCGGGAACTTGTTTACGGACTTCATTGTCGCGGATTGGACCATTCGCAAGCAGCCAGGCTATGACCCGAAGTATGAAATCCTCACCTTCTACACGACGCTGCGGGAATCGGAACGCGGGATGCTCCTCGAAGAGGAAGACTGCAAGGAATTTGCCGGGAAATGCCTGAAGCAGTTTCAGAGGCTGCTTCCTGAATTCCGCGTCGATCCGGTGGAGATTCAGGTGTATCGCCGCGGCCACGCCATGATGATGGCCGTTCCGGACCAGTACACCGTAAACCGAATGATTGCTTCCCGTCCCATGGAACGAGTTTTCTTCGGTAATTCCGACTCCGGCGGCCCCGAATCGCTGACCACCGAAGCGGTTCGCGTCTCGCGCGCCGGAGCCGAGTGGACGGAACTCACTTTGGCCGGCAAGCCGGGCGCCGCCGACCTGGCCCGCAAGGCGCTTTCTGAGGTCGTCTTCTAGTGTCTTGCGTTGTTCGGCGTTGCCACGGGTGTGCTATCTTCTAGCCGTCGCACTCATCCCGGATCGTTTCATCTGGTCCGAAATCAGGAATCGTTATCCTATGCTCCGCCGCGCCACTGTAACTGCTGCGTTCATTGCCCTCGCAATCGTCGCCCTCTTGCCGCTCTTCTCCGAAGACAAGCCCGACACCTTTGTCATTCTCAATGCGCAAATCGCTGACGGCACCGGTGCCCCGCTTTATTCGGGATCACTTCGCGTCGCCCACGGCCGCATCGCCGCGGTAGGAAATGTCCAGCCGCAGAAGGGCGAGACGGTCTACGACGCGAAGGGCCTGGTGCTTGCCCCGGGCTTCGTCGACATTCACAACCACTCTGAAGAAGGATTGATCACCGACCCGCTCGCCGAAACACAGATCGCCCAGGGCATTACCACCCTCGTCATCGGCGCCGACGGAGAATCTCCCTGGCCCATTACGGACTGGGCGCGCAAAGTTCTTCAACTTCACACATCGCTGAACTTCGCCACGTTTGTTGGCCACGCCATGATCCGGGAGCAAGTCATGGGCAAAGACTTCAAGCGCACCGCGACTCCGGAAGAGATCGCGAAAATGCAGACAATCGTCGCCGAAGCCATGAAGCAGCAGGCTCTAGGCCTTTCCTCAGGCTTGGAATACGAGGTCGGGAGTTACTCTGGCACCGATGAGGTCGTCGCCATGGCGGCAACGGCTGCGGCCAGCGGCGGGCTCTACATGACCCACATTCGCGATGAGGCCGATAAAGCTTTCGAGGCTTTGCATGAAGAAATTACCATCGGCGAAAAGGCGAATATTCCGATCGAACACTCCCACATCAAGCTGGGCACCGTCGGCGTACAGGGCAGGGCTCCCGCGTATATCAAGGTCATTGACGAGGCGCGCGCCCGCGGCGTCAATTTCCTCGCCGATTGCTATCCGTATGACGCCTGGCACTCAAATCTGAAGGTGACTGTTCCGGACAAGCAGTATGAGAATCCCAAGAGCGTGGCCAAGGCGTTGGCCGACGTCGGCGGCGCCGCCCATATCACCATCACCGAATTCGCTCCGCATCCGGAATACGCCGGCCACACCATCGCGGATCTGGCGAAGTCGGCGAAGATCTCCGATGTCGACATGTTCATTCGTCTCATCCGTGAAGGGGACGCGGCGCACACCGAGGCAAGCATCATCGGGCAATCGATGATTGAGTCGGACATCAAGGCGTTCTATCAGCAGCCGTGGGTGATGGTGGCCAGCGACGGTGGGATCGGGTCGTCACACCCTCGCGGAGCTGGAACGTTTCCCCGCGTGCTCGGCCGCTACGTCCGCGAGAATCACTGGCTGACCCTCTCCGAAGCAGTTCGCAAAATGACCGGGCTGCCGGCGCAGCGCCTGGGCTGGACCGACCGTGGCACGATCAAAGAAGGCAATGTCGCTGACCTGGTGCTGTTCAATCCGGAAACTGTGATCGACCGCGCGACCTACACCGATCCGATGGCGCAGCCCCTCGGGATCGAAAAGGTTTTCGTCAACGGCAGCCTGGTTTGGAATCACGACAAGGCCACCGGCGCACGACCCGGATTCTTTCTCGGCCGCGCGGGTATTCCAGTCCGCCTGTCACAGTAGATCCACTGCACGCCGTTCTTCCGCCGGCCAGAGGGAACCTTTCTCCCTCGCGATGCGTATTTCGGTCAGGAGCATAACTATGCGTATCCGTCTGTTCCTTGCTGTCGCAGTGTTAGCGGCCTCCGTCGCTCTGGGGACGTCTGCACAGGAGAAAGAAAAGGACTCCGCCGGAGTGGTCTTCAGTGGCAAAGCTTCGGCAAAGGACGTAGGCCTGCCGTTCTATCCCGGCTCCATTCCACATAAGGAGAAGGACAATGATTCGGAAGGCATGAATTTCAACCTCTGGGGCGGCGGCTCGGGCGTCAAACTGGCCGTAGCAAAGATGGATACCTCCGACTCTCCTGATAAGGTTGCAGCCTTCTACAAGAAGGCGCTGGCGAAGTACGGCAAAGTGCTCGATTGTACGAACCCTCCACCTGCTTCAGATTCCGGCAAGGATTCGAATGCGCTAACTTGTGGCGACGACAAGCCGGATGCCGGGGGCCTGCTGTTTAAGGCGGGCACCAAAGACAAACAGCACATCGTCGGGATCAAACCGTATGGCAACGGCACCACTTACGACCTCGTGGCACTCGGAAACTGGTCCTCGGATAAGCATTGACCGCGCTCTTCGTTTTGCACATTTCCGCACAAGTTTCCACAGGTATGGGGCCTGCCCTCCCGTTGCCTGCAGCCCGGCACCGCCGTAGGCTAACTACCAGCTGTGCCGGAAAGCCTTCCTTTACGGCACAAACAAAAGCGGGCGCGAAAGTGAAAAGACTATCGCGCCCTTCTTTTTTTGACGGTTGATCGTGCGGCGCATCAGGTTGTGACATGCAATTTCGCGAAGCGCCTGCCGAGACCACATGGCTCGCTTGTCACTCCCGCCATCCCTTCGAAGTCTAGCCAGTGACGGTTCAGGGAATCAGGTGGGCTTGCTTACCAAGTTGCACAGCTTGGGTGCGTCGCCGCGCGCCCAGTTTGTCGAAAAGCCGGCTGGAATGAGTCTTGACCGTGTTTTCGCTGACAAACAGCTTCCCGGCAATTTCACGGTTGCTGAGTCCGGCCGCGATTAGTCCTAATATTTCCAGTTCGCGCGGCGTAATTCCCAGTTCACTGACCCGTCCCTCATCGGCCACAAACGGACTGCCGTCGGCAACCGGCGGTGCGCCGACCGCTGATTTCTGCTTGGTCAGTGTCAGTCCGAGCCAGATCCCCAGTGCGGAAAACAGAGCCGCCACCAGGCCTCCGTAAATCTCGACGGAATGTTCCAGCACCAGGAACCGGTATTCCGTCAGCTTCAACACCGCGATAAGCACACCGCCACACAATCCGTACAGGATAATGTCGCGCACAGCGCGTTGCCGCGATCCCCGCGACACTTTTGTCTCGGCGTCCACCGCCGCCATCATACAGAAAAACTCCTAGCGCTCGAAATCGCCGCCTAGATCCGCATCAGCTTGTGAATCTCCGGCGTGGCGATGCTCGTGTCGACAAATGTGAATTGGCCCGCATCTCGCGCCTCTTTCGCAGCCTCGATCAACCCCGTCATGGCCGAGCGCCAGAGAGAGGTTGCCAGGCTGATTCGCTTCACGCCGGCGGCGACCAAGTCTGGAACGGAAAAGGACTTTCCTTTCAGTCCGACCATGAAGTTGAACGGCTTCTTCACCGCGCCGCAAACGGTACGCACAGCCGTCAGGTCTGGCAGTCCCGGAGCAAACAAAACATCAGCGCCGGCTCGTTCGTAAGCTTGCAGCCGTCGAATTGCCTCATCCACGCTCGGATTCCCGTACAGCAAGTTGTGCGCCCGTGCCGTGAGCGTGAAGGGAAACCCTAGCCGCTTTGCCGCCTCGACCGCGGCAGTGATGCGTTCCGTAGCCAGTCCCAGGTCGTACAACGGCTTGTCAGTGATACCGGTCGAATCTTCGATGGTGCATCCCACAAGCCCCGCCTCGGCAGCGAGCCGCACCGTTTCTGCCACGTGTTCGGGCGAGTCGCCAAATCCGTTTTCGAGATCTGCCGACACCGGCACGGATGTTGCTTCCACGATGGCACGGGCATGAGCGATGGCCTGCTCACGCGAGAGCATCCCGTCTTTTCGTCCGATGACGGCCGCCGAAGCCGCGCTCGACGTTGCCAGCGCCTGGAATCCCAGGCCTTCCAAGACAAGAGCTGAACCGATGTCCCAGGGGTTGGGAATAAGAAATGCGCCGGGCGCCTCGTGGAGCGCCCGAAATCGCTCTCCCCTTTCCTTTTGCGTCGCCATGAATTCACCTCGCTTCTACCAATGTCGTTCCTGATTCGCCTCGCTGAACGATTCTAGCGAATCCGTTGATTCCGCTCATGCTAGACTTTTCTTCCCAGTACAATCTACGGCCCAGAGGACGCACCATGATCTCAATGCGACACTCCTACCGGCCCAAATCATCGACGCGACTGCGATGCAGCATCGTCTGCGTTCTCGCCGCTGTCGCAGTCCTGCTCGCTGGAGGCGCTGCAAACGCGCATCACGGTCTCGCCGCCTTTGACACCACCCATACGGTTAAGATGCAGGGAACGGTCACTGAATTTCAGTGGATCAATCCGCACGCCTACATCTACGCTGACTTGGCGAACGAAAAAGGGAAAGTCGCCAATTGGAAGTGTGAAATGGGAAGCCTCGGCATGTTGACCAGGCACGGAGGCTGGACTGCGGACACCGTGAAGAAAGGCGACAAGGTCACCATACAGGGATTCGTCGCCAAGGACGGCTCCGCCTACATGTCGCTGGGCAAGATTATTCTTCCGGACGGCCGCACGCTCTTGGGGGCGCCATAGCCGCTGTCGACACGCTCGCCTTCTGCAAATGGCTCGAGCACACCTGCGTCGGCTCGAGTATCCGTGAATCCCTTTGGCTTTTTCCGGCGATTGAAACCGTTCACCTTCTCGGCATGACCGCGCTTGTCGCCGCTGTTACTGCGTTCGATCTACGGCTGCTGGGTTGTGCTCTGAGGCAAGCCCCCGCTTCTATTTTGGCTCGGCGTCTTCTCCCCTGGGTTTGGGCCGGCTTCGCAGTCCAGGTCGTTACCGGCGTGCTGCTCTTTTCTTCGGAAGCGGTCAAAATCTATGACAATCCCGCCTTTCGCTTGAAACTGATTCTGATCGGGATCGCCGGCATTCAGGCCCTTGTCTTTCAATTCACAGCCTATCGTCGCCTTGCGGAGTGGGATGAACGCGGCCACCTGCCCGTTGCCGCAAGAGTCTCAGGCGGGCTTTCCATGCTCCTCTGGGTTGCTATAGTGGCCGCCGGCCGTTTCATCGGATTCCTTTAGACCGCTAGAAGATCGGCGCTCGTATTCGGCCACCTATGCCACGAAGATTCGGGTAGAATCGGCGGCGGACTTCACTATGACCGATCCAGCCGGCCCGAAGTCTCTTCCGAAGAAGGGCGACACCGTCATCGTCAGGACGGTGGATGGTCACATGTCCGAAGGCACGGTCCTCGCCGTGTTCCCCACGCAGTACGGCACCAAGATTCGCGTGCGCTGCGACCACCGCGTGGTGATGGTCGATCACAACCAGATCATCGAAACCAAGAGTTAAACCTTTCCCATCGCTCCCTTCCACACCCCATTGACACTTCCTCGCGACGGGCGCAGTCTTTGCTCGGTGGGCATTTCAAGCCGGCCCGCTTCCCGCCCGTTCGGCAGCGAATTACTATGGCCAAAACCATCTATCTTTTCTCTCTTGCATTCTCCCTCTTCCTGCATCCCGCCCTCGCTTCCGCTCAATGCAAAGACCAGCTTTGCGCGAGCCTGCACAACATTCTTGATGCCGCCGCCATCGATTTCCGCGGCTATGGCTCTCCATCCACCCCGTTGCCCGAAGTATCCACCGAATCCGCCAAAGTGCCTTGTTCGATTTCGACCTGGGCGAACAATGTCCGCATGGTCGTCTGTTACGCCCAAATCCCGGTTTCAAGTGCACTTGGTTGGTCTGACCGCGCACTCAACTCCCTCAAAATTCTGGATCCTTCCTGGCATCTCAACATCAAGTCGCCCGGTGAAGACCGTTATGTCGATGCCGGCCCGCCCGGCTGCGAGCCCACACCGACAGAAGGGCCATACATCGGCCAGTGTCCTTTGCATCTCGAGGCCGCGAAGCAGGCCGATGGCTCCTCTAAGATCTATCTGATCGTCAATTCGCTCAGCTCTCCGTATTTGCTTCCTCGCTCGATGCTTTCCCCGACGCCGAAAAAACCTGCTTCGACGCCCGCCGGGGTCGGCTTGAGCGCGGCAACGGGCTGCGACGATATCTGTCAGGCGCTGAAGAAGGCTTTAGAGGCTCGCACCAACGGCTTTGCCGAGCCGCACCCGGCAAAACTGCCCACCGCGAAGGATTGCCTTGTGAAGGTGCCGGCGAGTGGCTCTGGCGCCCCCGGCGTATCGCAGTTTGTCTGCTACTGGCAGGAGGGTTCGCCGTCCGCCGGCGAAGCGCGATTCCGCGATCTGGTCGCCCGGCTGCAAGTTCTTGTGCCCTCGGATTGGTCGTCGGCGCAGGCTAATGAACTTGATGAGCAAACCGGGGCGCCATTGAATGCGTGGCGCGCCAACGACTCCGGCAACAAGTATGCCGTGCGTGTTTATCTGGCTGGAGAATTCGTGGGCCTGCACATTTCCACATACAAATAGGCAGGAAACAGGCGTCGCCGGAAGATCAGCGCGGGAAGCTTGCCGAATCCCGCACCCGCTCCGCCTGCAACAAATGTCGCCGCTCGTGGCTTGAGATGATTTCGAATCCCGTGCCGACCGTAAAGCGAACTCCCGGCACCAGCGGATTCCAGAACCGGATCCGGTTCACATCCTTATTCCGGGCATGCACAATCAGTTCGCGGCAGCCGCGATTGCTGGCCAGGAAACGTTCAATCACCGAAACGGGTACCTTTTTGGACGGCCGGATCTTCCCCGGTGCGGGCACTTGTTTCATATTCGGCGAGGGCTCGACGTAATTCTTCAGGAACCACCGGCTCAGCCATCCCGGAGTGATCTGCTCCACCGGCGCATCGGGTTCGCCCGCGAGGGCTGCTGACATCGCCTGCAGATACCCTTCATTCGTGATGCACAAGTGCTCCAGGCATTGTCCGACGCTCCAGCGTCCGGGCGCGGGTTGCCAGTTGACTTGCTCCTCGGTTAGTCCGGTGACCAGCGCTTGAGCGGTCTGGTCGTTTCCGCCCAGCTCAAAGGAGAGCCGCATCGACCACGCCGGGTGTGCTTCTTGCGCCATAGCCATGAATGTCGCCGATTATACAGAATCGCGACCGCCTCGCGTGAGCGGATGTGTTCGGGCGTGCTACTCTGTTTGCCCCGGACGGAGGGGGGTACATGGGCGACCGGATGGACGAGTTTCAGAGATTTCGCGCCGAGCTGAATGAGGAGATTCTGGGCTGCGGGCACCTGGGGATGAAGCGGTTCTTCGCGCTGGATCATCAGGCTTACGAGCCGGGCCCCCTGGATACCAAGACCAAGGAACTGCTCGGGTTAGTCGCCTCCACTGTGCTCCGCTGCGACGACTGTATCACCTACCATTTGGTGCGGGCGGGCGAAGTCGGTTGGTCCCGCAATGAGGTTATCGACGCGCTTAGCGTCGCTATGGTCGTCGGCGGCTCCATTACGATTCCCCACGTTCGGCGGGCTTTTGACCGCATGAGGGAGCTCCCGGGCTTGCAGCCTGAGGTAAAATAACAGCCAGAAGCCATGAGCACGACACCCAGAGCAATCACAACCGAGGCGGAGAACGCGCTTGTGCGCGCCAAGAACGCCTTTGGCGCGGGGTTTTTCCTGTTGGCCCAGCACTGGCCCCGGCTGCTTGAGCTTCACCGCAACGAACGCGCCTGGTCGCTCCTGCGCTTCCTGATGGGATGTATAGGTGCAGCGCTGGTCATACTTCCGCTGAGTCTGTGGGGCGGTTATCTCACGGCGCTGTTTGGCCTGGCACTCTTTGTGGTTTCGATCCTTCTGCCGCCGGCGGAACTGGAATCCGCCACGGACCGTAAGGCCAAAGATCTTGGCGCACAGACGGTCATCAGCGGCGGAGAAATCGACGGCGGAAACCAAGGACCTATAGCGGTGCAGCTGTTCATCTCGCCCGCGCAGACCTGGGCTCTCGACAGAAATTTCGAGCCGCGCGTGGTGCTCACCACGGCGGATATCTCCGATTTGACCGTCAAACCGATTGCCGATCACTGGTCCCTGTTTGTTCGCTGGGGCGAACACAAGGCCGAATTTGTCTACCGCGGCATTTTCGCGGAACGCTTCGCCCGGCTGGCCGAGGAATCTTTGCGGCAGGCCAACCAGTCCATTGCGCCGGCAAGGAAGCGGCGCGCTGCTGGCGTCTAGCGCAACCGGAGCAAAAATTTTGAAATGAACGAGCCGCGTTCTCTTCCATTTGATAAAATATCGATATGGCGCGGGGTTGGGAAAGTAAAGACGTCGAATCGCAGGTAGAAGACAGGAAATCCGTGGCAGACAATAAAGGTCAGGGACAGAAGTCGGCAGAGCAAGTGAGGAAAGAGCAGGAGAAGCGCGGCCTCGCGCTCTCACGCACGCGCATTTTGAACAGTCTGGAGGCCGCGACTCATCCAAACCATCGGAAGTCTTTGGAAGCGGCGCTGGCACACCTGGATAAGAAAATCGCCGAATTGAATTAGTTTGGGCGGAACCAGACGCGAAGCAGCACGGGCGTCAGTCCGTGAAGACGACCCCTACTCCGGTTGTCCCTTTTTCGAGACCTGCTTCGAGACGAACGACGTAACCGCGCAACCTCATCTGTTGCACTCCGTCGGCTGTCGGTGTTTCGATGATCACTTCCAGCTCCGACTGCAACCGCGGTGCGTGTTTCAGCGAGAGCAGGGCCCCCTGCAGCGCCACATCGCGCAAAGTGGTTTCTTCCCGGAACTCCTTGCCGTCGGCTGTGTAACCCAGGACGCATGCGGGAAATTGAGCTTCGCGCCGCATCGACGCTCGCGCGTGGGGCAAGTGAGCCTGCACCGATTCGCCTGCCGCTCCCAGCGTGATGACCATGCCTTCGCTGGCTGCAAAAACCGAATCGAATTCATCGCGGGCGTCGCGCAAGAGGCCGTCCACAATACGGTCGGTGGAGTCTGGATCATGATGGAACAGAACCAGCGTCTTGGCGTTCACCTCCCGTGCGATCCTCACCCCTTCCTTCCACGACGAATGGCCCCAGCCTTTCCGGGTGGTGGCCAGTTGGGTTGGGGTGAACTGCGCGTCATTGACAAAAATATCCGCATCTGCCGCCAGTGCGCGGAGATTCTTGTCGAGTTCGGGGTCGCCCGGCTCATTGTCGGTGGCGTAGACGATGGTTCCCGCCGGCGTCTCGATGCGAAATCCCATGCAGCCTTGAGGATGATTCAGCCAGCGCGCCGTGACCTGGTTTTCTCCTACTCGGAACGATTCCCCATTCTCCACTTCCCGAAATTTGCGCCGCGCGCTCATGGCGGAAAAATCCACAGGAAAATAGGGCAATGCCATTTGCGTTTCCAGAACCTGGCGCAGCGAATCACGGCCCAGAAACTTCGAGCGGAAGCTGTAGAACTGAAACTCATTCTTTTCGACGTAAAGAGGAGAGAAAAACGGCAAGCCCTGGATGTGATCCCAGTGATAGTGGGTCACAAAAATGTGTGATTGAGCGGGATACTGCGTGTTTTGCGTCCAACGGTTCCCCAGGGCCCGCAACCCTGTGCCGCAGTCCAGAATGAATTGCGTACCGTCCGGCGCCACCAGGTCGAGGCAAGGCGTGTTCCCGCCAAACCGCCAGGTGGCGGGATCGACGGTGGGCGTCGAGCCGCGCACGCCCCAGAAACTCAATTTGGCAGTGGGGTTGCTCATTTCCCGGTCAAAATCGCGATGACACAGACCTCCACACTTCCATGAAACGGAGCAAATCGGGCTTCTTTTCAGATAGTGGCAGCGCCTGAGGGACGCGTCAACGGAATCACAGCCACGTGTTGTCAACCATCCAACAAGGAGTGCGAAGAGGCAAGCCGCCCCGGGCGAGCTTGGAAGTAGAATAAGTAGAGAGTGCACACCCACGACCATCCCGGAGGGCATTCCCACGCGCACGGGCCGGACTTTCCGCACGTGCATTCGCATGGCCATGGCCATACTCACGCCCACCCTCCGATGCAACCCTCGGTGCTGGCGTGGGCGATGGCCGCAACGGTGGGACTCGTGGTGGCAGAGATCCTGGGCGGCTGGCTGGGACATTCGGTCGCGCTGCTAAACGACGCCGTCCACAACCTTTCCGACATACCCACCATGGGAATTTCGTGGCTGGCCATGAAATGGGCGGAGCGGCCGGCCGATCACAACAAAACATACGGCTACCACCGCGCGGGAACATTGGCGGCGTTCACCAACGCGCTGCTCTTGATTTTACTGGCCCTGTGGCTCGGTTATGAGGCTATTCAGCGATTCCGCGCGCCGGTTGAAGTAGTCGAAAGCTGGATGATCTGGACGTCCTTGGCAGCGCTGGCGGTCAATGGCGGGATTACGCTCGCCCTGGTGCGAGGGCGGGGCGACCTGAATCTGCGCAGCATCCTGATTCATAACTTCGGTGACGCCCTTTCCAACATCGCGATCATCGTGGGTGCGCTGATTATTGGATACACGCACCGGCAGTGGATCGACCCGTTGCTCGGTCTGGCGATCGGCTTGTTGGTCCTGTACTCGTCGGTCGGCATCTTGCGCGACTCCGCTCACATTCTTCTGGAAGGGCGCCCGCAAGGAATGGAAATTGAAAAGGTGGCGCGGGCGATTCTGACCGTCGAACATGTGCAGGAAGTCCACGATGTCCATATCTGGTCGCTCGGAGGCAGCCACAATGCGATGAGCTGTCACGCGCGCATTCCGGACATGCACATGGACGAGTGCGAGAAGGTCCTGCTGAACATCCGCAGCAAGCTGGAAGAATTCGGGATTGAACACAGCACGATACAGCTCGAGCGTGCCGGCCTGCCCGCCGTCTCCGGCTACGTCATGCCGGAGCCGCTTCCCAAAGGGTGAGGTACGAGCACTGATCAGCTCGGTATGCGCTCTTCCTTGAAACGCAAGACCTTATCGAGTGCTTGAAACGCTCCGGCTTTCCACATCACCTCAACGGCTCGGCAGATCACGGGCGATGCCCATCCGGCATGGAAGCGCTCGCAGAAGTGCGAGCAGAAGAAATCCGATACCTCCGCGTGGCTGGGACAAGCGCCCCGCGCATAGCCCATTTCTTGCCAGTGATTCTGCTGAGGGCGGCTGTGATATTGGTAATAGCCCGCAAAGGTGCTGCGATCCGGCACGACTCCAAATCGCTCCGGATTTCGGCTCATTGCGCATCCCGGCTCGATCTCGATCATGCAGGTCTTGAATCGCATGTGGCGATACTTCTTTCGAAGTTGCCGCTGGTAGGTGGCCATTTCTACCAGGTCCTGCTTTGTTTCGAAAGGCAACCCGCATGTAAAGCACAGCAGGGAGTTCACCCCGCGCCTTTCCATGAGTTGCAGGCATTTTTCCAGTTCCTCGTTCGAATAGCGATAGAGCCCGTTCCGGCGGCGCAGTTCTTCATTGTGGGAGTGAGGGCTGAGGGTAACAAACGACTCCTTTCCGGCGAGGCCCGCGAAGCTATCCAGAAAGTCCGGCGTCGGCAGGAAGTACCGCTCGACTTCAATATGTAACCCGACATCTCTCCGCTTCAGTTCTTCGAAGACCTCCACGTAGGTCTTGTCGGCCTGTGCCAAAGGAAATGAGTCCAGGGCCAGGCATGCAGAATCGAAGCCATACCGCTGCAGGTCACAAATTGAAGAAACGATGGCAGGGACGGATCGGAGGGCGATGCCCTGCCGCCCCGCAATCAGTTCGTGTGCTTCGCGCGAACCGCCGCAGTACGAGCAATTGTGAACGCAGCCACGCCCGACGTACACCTGAAACGCCCTATGCGAGCCGAAGAGTTTGTGCTGGAACGCCTCCGATATCTCCGATGTGTGTACATACCGCGAAAACGAGCTGACGAACGTGGGATAGTCCTTCATCAGCGTGAAATCCGTAAAACACATGCTCTCCAGCATCGCGCTGCTGCCGACATAAGTCGAAGGGTTGGACACCACGCGGGAATCCAGACGGTAACTCAAGTTGGGCACGCCGGCATAGGCACGGCCCGACCTGAATTGCCGAACCAGTTCCAGGAGCGGGACCTCCGCGTCGCCTCGAATCACAAAGTCGATAGGCGGGAAATCCCGCAGGATCTCCTCTGCAAAAATAGAAGCGGTAAATCCGCCGAGTAGAATGGCCACGTTGGGATTGGCCTGCTTGAGTTTGCGCGCGACCTCGATCACATCGTAGGACTGGAAGTGCCAGTGCAGGTCCAGGCCTACGATCGCAGGCTGATTGTCGGCGAGAATCCTTTCGAAATCGAGGAAGCCATGGCGGTGCTGCTCCACTCCGAGATGAATAATGCGAGCGGTGCAGGCGTTCCGGACCAGAAAGTCCGCGAGACCCAGTAGGCCAACAGGAGGAAAAAGAACGAAAGAAAACTCTCCGATCGGCCTGTAATAATTGTGAAATTTAGGTGTGTGCAGGAACAGGACGTCCATCGAGTCACTCGCAACAGGTGGGAAAGGGAGCGATCTACCCGTTCCCATGATTGTATTCGGCTGGACTCGGAGAAAATGTGATTTGAAACGAAATTCGCTGATGGATTACCGGCCGAGCGGGCAGGTGCGACGATTCCGCGCGGTCAGTGCGCCAAGGCCATGGCCGCTGGCGCGACCCCGGGCAGGTTAATCGTGTTGCCGCGCTCCTCGTTGGACTTCATCGTGGCGTCGTAGTCGAGAGCGTCGAGCGGGAGCGAGCGGCGCAAGCCTTCCTTGGTGACGTACTGAAGCTTATCTTTCAGCAACGAATACGCCACCGCGAAAACCCGGGTGCCGTCCCGCTTCACGAAGACGTATTCCTCCACGGGCTGCGCCGGCGCATAGAAAGAACGGCTGGTCGCAGGCGCGGACTCCTCGACGGCGGGCGCCGAAGGACGGACGCTGGCTGTCTGCTGCTCCGCCACTTGCGCCGTCTCCGGCTCTTCTTGGCCCTCCACAGGTGTCGATTCCGTATAGTAGGGCACAGGGTAGTAGAACCCGCCACCCCAGGCTGGAACCACGACTCCATCGACAGGGTGGAACTTGCCCCAATTGGGGTGCACCGCAAAGAAATGCTCGTAATCAAAGCCAAATCCGGGCACGGGATAACAGTTGCTGCTCAAGAAGCATGATTGGCCGCTGAATGTGTCCGGGGGGAGGAACCCGGGGATAAAGGGCTTCCTGGGGCCGCTCGAAGGAGGAGGGGCGATGGGAAAACTCGGCGCACTGGCCGACTTTGACGGAAGAGTATGCGATTTTGACGGAGCCGACACCCGGGTTCCACTGCGCGCTGGTGCGACACCTGGGTGTGCTGAGCCAGGATGACCGGCGTTCGGGGCACGCGAAGGAATCGAGTGACCTCCTGCAACCGGAACATGCCCGGCCGCAACGGGAGCGTGGACAGGGGCGGCTGGCATCGGACGGGCGGCGGGAGGGGGGGCGGCCGCTGGGACGGCAGGCATAGCGGCTCCGCGCTGGGCCGCAGAAACTACAGCTGCAAGACTCAGGGTGGCAAGGCCAAGAAAGATTGCTTTACGCATGGGCGACTCCCCAGAGGCGAATCGCGCGGGCCTCTGTGCAGTTAGACGCTGACCGAAAAATGCGGGTTACAAAGGGGGACGCCCGCCAATAAGCGGATTCTGCACCAGAGCGGTCCAGAATAAAAGCGCTTTTTTACATCCCCATGACATCGTCAGTAACGCCAACTGGTGTCGGCCCCCTGGGGTGCTGTCGCCAGCATGTGCTTGGCAATCTGCGGCATGATCCGTTGATATTTGGTTCCGCCGCTCTCCAGGTTGGAGACGTCCCCGCCGCCCTGGTAACAGTGGGGCTTGCCTGGGCTGTATTCGTAATCCGCGACGCGGAACGGGTTTTGCGCCGAGTCCGTGAAACCCTGCATCAGGTGCACGGCGTTATTCAGATACCAGGTATCCATGTCGCCGACAGCGAAATGCAACTTACCCACGAGCTTCGGACCGAGCGTGGCGATGTCGCGTTGCAGGATATAACGCAAATCGTAGTGCTCCCTCCAGTACTGGGTCACCTCTGGGTCGATTGCTCCGCTTGCGGGGTTCCAGATAGGTTTGGGATATCCGTCATCGCCCACGGGACTGAAAACAGCCTGCCAGATATCGAATTGCTCGGTTGACCGGCCGCGCGTGCCCATTACTTCTTCACGGCGAACGGTCGGCTCCATGACGGCTTCAATTTGCCCTGTCGAATTTCGCATTTCGCCGCGCGGCACCGTGCCGAATGGTCCACGGCTGTAGAACGCGTTCTTGTCCTCGTAGATATTCACCAGCTGGTAGGCTCGGAAGTCGATGGGATCGGGGCAGTATGCATATGCGCCGTTGTAAAAGTCAGGGTAGAAGATTTGCGAGGCGGCCGCTTCCCAGCCGCCGGTGGAGCCACCTTCCAGAGCGCGCGCCCAGGGCTGACCGATCCCACGAAAGCGCTTCTCAACTTCGGGAATCAGCTCCTGGGTAATCGCATCGCCGTAAGGACCGAGGTTAGCGGAATTTACCGCGTACGAATCGTCGTAGTACGGGTTCGCGTGCTGGATGCTCAGGAGTAGCATGTGCGGCAGGCGTCCGGAGGTCCAATCCTGATAGAAGCGATTGCCGTACTGAAGGTAAGCACGCTCGTTCGGATCCACGTCCGCCGGAATCTTCTCAACGAAGAAATCCGGGTCTGACTCGAAATGGCCCTGATGGACAAGCAGTGGATAGTGCGCGGAGGGATGCTCGTCAAAACCTTCAGGAAGAAGCACGGTGGCGCCCAAATACACGGGCCGGCCCCAAAACGCCGTCAACAGCTTGCTTTGCACCTGAATGTGCTTGACGTACTTTGTGTCCTTCACTGGAGGAATCGGCGGAATCTTCTCCGTAAGCGAAATGCGGACTTGGGCTGCTGACTGAGGATCGAGATGAACTCGTTGCGGCTTGTTGAACAGATTTCCAGGTTTGACGAACCACTGCTGGCCTTCGCCCATATCAGGTGGCAATTTGACGGTGTGCCCGTCAGAACGATGGAAAGTCTCGTACACATTCAGGACGGCCTGGACGTAGTAGTCGCCCGGGGGAAGCTGAGCGAGGCTTCGCAGTGGATAACCCAGGGTGGTCGAGTCGATCACTGCTGGGGTCCCCGGTTGCCAGTTGTCGACATCCAGCCCGAAAAATTGCGCGCTGGCTGCCTCCTCTTCGCGCAACTGAAAGCGCGGCTCCGAAGACTTATCAGTCGAGATGCCCAGCAGGATGTGCCCGTCCAGCGCCCGGCCGCTTGCAGATTCCGGGAATGAGATCTCGATGCGGAGGTGCCCAGCGGCCCCTTCCTTCTGCGCGCGGGCAGAGCTGAATGGCGTCAGAATCAGTATGAGAACCAGCAGTTGTCGCATGGAGTATTCACTCAGATTTCGGCACATCATTTGGTTTTTTGTTCGGTGATCCATTTCTCGGTACGGGCTTCCAGCAGATCCAACGGCAACGCGCCCCCATTGAGGATTTCGTCGTGGAAGCCGCGGATGTCGAACCGGGATCCCAACTCTTTCTGGGCACGGTCGCGAAGCTCGCGAATCTTCAACTGGCCGAGCTTGTAACTGAGAGCCTGGCCAGGCCACGAAATATACCGGTCGGTCTCGGTTTGAATCGTAGGCTCGTCCACCGAGCCGCTCTTGCGCATGAACTCTACAACTTGGTCGCGGCTCCAACCTTTGGCGTGAATGCCTGTATCGACAACGAGGCGCACCGCGCGAAACAGTTCCGACGCCAGACGCCCATAGTCGGATACGGGATCCTGATAGAAGCCGACTTCCTTGCCCAGTTCCTCCGAGTAAAGTGCCCAACCTTCCCCGTAAGCGTTGAAAAAGAGGCCGTGCACACGGAATTTGGGCAGCCCGGTGAGCTGTTGTGCAATCGACAGCTGCATGTGATGGCCCGGGACGCCTTCGTGGTAAGCGACCGCCTCATCGTCGACCAACGAACGGTCGGCGAAATTTGACGTGGCAACCACGACACGGCCGGGGCGCCTGCCGTCCGGTGTGCCAGTGACATAGTGCGTCGCCGCGGTGGCTTGGAACGCAGGAATAGCTTCGACCGTGACCGGCGACTTGGGCAACAAGCCGAAGAGCTGCGGCAGCTTGGGCTCCATTTGCGCGATGTACTTGCGGAAGTCGTCGAGAATCTGCTCGGACGAGGTGGGTTTGTATTTGGGATTGTTCTTGAGGGACGCCCGGAACGATTCGAGGTCGGAAAAGCCCTGCTTCTTGGCAATCACCAGCATCTCGCCCTGAATGCGATCGATCTCACGCAGGCCGATCTGATGAATCTCGTCAGCGGTAAGGCGGGTCGTCGTGCGGGCGTAAATATCATTCTGGTAGCGCTTCTGTCCGTCGGGAAGCGACGTGATGGACAGCGTTGTGCGTCCGCGCGGCGCGTATTCGTTCTGAATGAACGCCGCGAATGCTTTATATGCCGGGAAGACGTCACGATTGATGGCGGCGGTTATCTGGTCAGTCAGCCGTTTCTGATCGTCTGCCGAGAAATCCTTGGGGAACTTTTTCGTCGGCTCCAGGAACGGGTTGGCATCAATGATCCCCAGACACTGGCCAGGAATCTTCTCAATCAGGAACTTCACCGGCATCAGGTTGTCTTTCATTCCGGCCCGTAACACTTCCATGGTTTGCGAAAGCACGCGAGGAATCTGGTGAAGGCGCGCGACGTAGTCCTCATAGTGCTTGACAGAATCGAAGGGTACCGAAAGCGGCAGATCAGCCAGAGCGGTGTGGACCCCGTTCTGCTGATTGATGGGCATCTCGTATTCCTTCAGGTCGTAGTCGGCGATCCGTTGCTGCAGAACACGGACAAGCAGGTCGCGGGAAAGCTGATCCTGATCGGAGAATCCGCCAGTCGGGATGGCCTGGATGCGCGCAAGGTAGTCGCGTGTGGACTTGTCGCGCTTGGCGATGCCCGCGAGCGAGTAGTCGGCGAGTTGGTCGTTATAGCGGTAATCGCCAAATGCGGTGGCGCGCTCCGGAAAACTGCGAAGCTCGTTTTCGTAGTACTCGTCGAACAACGCATTCTGCACGGCCAGCCGCTCCGAGAGGGTTTTTACCTCCTGCGCGGCCAGCGAGCAGGCCGTTGCGAGAAGCAGCAGAGCCACTTTGAGCTTTTGCATAGGATGGGAGGTTAACAAAGCTGCCAAGAGCGATGGAAGGAAAAAGAGCGAATGCATTCGAGTGAGCCTGGCGCTTTCGCGTGAGGCGGCGGATGTGCTATAACCGGAGGGCCGTGAAATATACCGGAAAGCAGGAGATGGCCCCGGCAAATCTGCGGGGCGAGGCTGCTGCTGATTCACCCGCAACTCGCAGGGCGGGAGAAGCGTCAGGGCCTCAGGGATACCAGGACGCCTCCCGGTATTGCCCGGTCTGCTCGCAGACACTGGAATCGAAAAGGTGCAAGCTTGTCTGCGGGGCGTGCGGGTACTACATGTCCTGCGCGGATTACTACTGATCGCAGAGCCGTTGTGCAGGGGATAGCGGGAATTGGCGCTGCTCCCGAAAAAAGACTGCTTTGCGAAACGAATGAAAAACAGATATGCTTCGCGGTTCCGGCCCGGGTTGCCGCCGGACCCGTGTACGAATGAGGAGGAATCACCGTGGCATTGAAGATTACAACTCGCGAAGTGGACGGCGTCACCGTAGCGGCACTGGACGGTCGGATCGTGCTGGGCGAAGAAAGCAACGCGCTGCGCGAAAAGGTGAAGTCGTTGGTGGCGGAAGGCAAGAAGAAGGTTGTGCTGAATATGGACAACGTGACGTTCATCGACAGCGCGGGCCTTGGCACGCTTGTCGCGGCGCATCATAGCGCGAAAGGACAGGGCGCGGCCCTGAAACTCTGCCATTTGGGCACCAAGTTCCAGGAAGTCCTGCAGATCACCAAGCTGATGACTATTTTTGATGTTTACAACACGGAAGCCGAAGCGGTCGCCAGCTTCTCCAAGTAAGCCGGCGCAAGACAGCCGGACAAGATTGAACGAAGGGCAGGTTGATCATCCTGCCCTTTTTCTTTTTTGGCGGCGAAACTACCCTTCCATGCGGTACATCGTGATGCCGCTCAGCAGTTTGGGATAGAAATCCGTCGATTTCTGCGGCATGACTTCGCCCGCAGTGGCCACTTCCACAACGAGATCGACATCAACTGGATTCAGCAGAAATGCGACCTGAGCGGCGCCGCGCGTCACCGCATCCATCGCCGTTGCCGCCTCGCGTTCATAAGTGAGGTTCGCTTCGGAAGCGACTGCGTGCGATGTGATGCCGAGCGCCGGTTCCAAAATGCCCTGGTGCAACAGGACGACATCCAGTTCGCGCTGCAGCGGCGAGAGACCCGGCAGAATCTGCGCGAGATCGGCTTCCGGACGCAACGTCAGCAGGTAAAACGCGGTGGCTCCGGATTCCGGAGCAGGAAAGGCGCCGATCGCCCGCCGGGACCGGGATGCGGCGAGTTTCTCGAGAAATTTGGACTGAACCGCGGAACGGTCAGTGTCACCGGCAAAGGGAAACACCTCCGTTGCAAACCAAGGCTCAAGATAGCGGCGCACGGCACTCCACGAGAAGTCGCGCAGGTTGGCGACCACACGATGTGTCGGCAGGATGCTCAGACCTTCGCTGCGCGTATTGACGAAAGTCATCATCGAAAACTCATAGGGTGCGTCGGGGACGAGCTTCCCCGCACGCGTGCGCGACTCATTTCGAAAATTCAGGGACGTTTCGTACCGATGGTGGCCATCCGCGATGACCAGCTTCTGGCCGGCCATGGCCTCCTGGATAGCGTCGATTTGCTCAGGCTCGGCGATTATCCTTAGGCGGTGCGTCACACCGTATTCGTCGATCAGTTCGGTGACGGGCTTTTGCGAAGATTCAACCGCGTGCAGTATCGCGTCGACGCGCAACTGCGGATCGGCATAGAGAAGAAAAAGCTGGCCGGTGTGAGTGCGCGTGTGCCGCAGCAATTCGAGACGGTCAGCTTTGGGGCCGGAAAGCGTATGTTCGTGGCGAAAAATCACGTTCGCCGAGTAGTCCTCCAGCTTCCCCGCCCCGATAAAGCCCCGGCGCGTGCGACGCACGTTCGTGCCCGGCAGGGTGAATTCCTGAGAGTAAGCGTAGAAGGCAGACGAAGGATCCTGCTGAATCACTCTTTCGCCAATCCAGGAGCGCAGGCTGACCGCGGCGCGGGTGTACACATTGTTTTCGGGACTATCACTGGTATGCACTCGCCCTTTCTCTATCCCAATCAGGTTGTGAGGATCGGCGGCGTAGTACTCCTCTTGCCGTCTGGGAGTGATCTTGTCGTAGGGCTGCGTGAGAACACGATCATAGGAAACCAGATCGGCGTTGTAGCGGAAGGCGCGGAAGGGCTGAACCAGGGCCATGAGATCTCCCAAGAAGAATTTCGCTGAGCAGCCAGCCTTCCAGTTTACGCGAGGTGCACGCGAAGCACGAAACTCGAAAATCGAAAGCGAAGAATCAAAAAGCCGATGCAGATGCAGCGCGAGCCATCTTAGGTCCGCAGTGAATCACCGCTACAATAAAGTCTATGAAAAATAGCAAAGTCCGTGCGTTCGTGTTCGACTTGGACGGTACTCTCGTTGATTCAAAAATGGATCTGGTGAATTCGGTCAATGCCATGCTGCGCGATACGGGCCGAACCGAGTTGCGGACCGAGCTGATTGCCAGCTATGTCGGCCACGGCGCTCCACAACTGATGGCCAGCACACTCGGGCCCGCGTCTACAGAAACAGAACGCAAGGAAGCTCTGGCGATCTTCCTGAAACACTACAACCAGCGGAAACTCGACGAGACGCGGCCGTATTCCGGAGTGCTCGAGGGCCTTCGCGCGCTTGTTGAACGCAGATCGTCTCTCGCGGTGTTGACGAATAAGCCCTTGAAACTCAGCCTGGAGATCCTGCAAGGGTTGCACCTCTCTCACTTCTTCCAATCAATCTACGGCGGCGATAGCTTCGCGACGAAGAAACCGGACCCCTCAGGCGTGTTGCAGATATTGCGCGAATTGGCGGTCGCGCCGGGCGAGTCCGCCATGGTCGGCGATTCGGACGTTGATATTCAAACGGCTCGCAACGCGGCGATGGTTGCTGTCGGTGTGAACTACGGCTTCGGCCAGCGCGACACCGCTAAGTGGCCGGCTGATCTCTACGTCACGAACCTCGTCGAACTCGATACACTGGCCCAAGAATAGGACGCGCCCGCCGCCAAGCACTTGCGCAAGATGCGCGCGGTTTGTCATGCTCAGCCCGTGCTGATTGGTCTCTTCCCTGAACTCGATGCTCCCGGCGGAATCCAGCGCGCAGGGAGACACATGGCCTTCTTGCTGAGTGAATTTGCAAACGCTAAACACATGGAGTACCGGCTGCTCAGTTTGAACGACACTCAAGACTTGCATCGAATGCGCCTGGGCGACCGCGAATTCGTCTTCACGGGTGCGGCCCGCAGCAAGGCGGGGTTCACCGTGGCTGCGCTCAAAGCGACCAGGCGACGCCCTAAGGTTGTCCTGGCGGCCCACCCCAACCTGGCGCCGATTGTGCGCGGAATGAAATTGCTGGCACCGCGGATGAAAAGTATCGTCTGCACGCACGGTGTGGAGGTCTGGGAACCGCTGCCACGGATCCGGCGGCGAGCGCTGCAAAGAGCGACGCTCGTTCTGGCGCCGAGCCGCGCGACGGCTGATTTTGTGGTTTCTCTGCAGGGAGTCGCATCTGAACGCGTGCGCGTTTTGCCGTGGGCGCTCGATCCCGACTTTGAGACTCGCGTCGCGGCAAACGGCTCGGCGCCATTGCCTAAGGATTTCCCGCGGGGGCGCGTAATCCTCACGGTAGGCCGGTGGCTCGCGGCGGAGCGTTACAAGGGCATGGATACACTCATCCAATCTTTGCCGCGATTGCTGCTTCGCTGGCCGGATTTGCATCTGGCCATTGTCGGTTCAGGCGATGATCGCGAGTGGCTCGAAAACATCGCCAATGTGAGCGGAGTGCGGCGTCATGTCCACTTTTTCAGCGGCTTGAGCTACAGCGAGCTTTCTGCCTGCCATGCCGCTGCCGAGATATTTGCCCTGCCCAGCCGCGGTGAAGGATTTGGATTCGTTTACCTGGAAGCCATGGCCCGCGCTAAGCCCGTGATCGGCGGTGCGCACGGCGGTGCGCCCGAAGTGATCCGCGACGGAGTCACTGGCTACGTCGTGCCACACGGCGACGCGGTGCACCTTGCAACCTCACTCGACGCTCTCCTCTCGGATCCGGAGTTGGGGAGGCAGATGGGCGAGCGCGGGCGTGAACGCGTCCAGCAGGAGTTCAGATTCTCCGTCTTCGCAAAGAACTTCAAGAAGATCCTCCGCGAGCTATGCGAATCCTGAACGTCACGCAGAGTTACGCCCCCTTCTACGAATTTGGCGGCCCTCCCGTGAAGGTCCGGGCTCTCGCAGAGGGTATGGCGAACCGAGGCCACCAGGTCACCGTGCTGACTGCGGATTGGAAGCTCGAGGAGCGCCTCAAGGCCATGAGCGAACCTGCGGCCGGGCCAGGGCCGTTTGGCCGCATACGCACGATGAACGGCGTCACCGCAATTTACCTCCCGACCTGGGTTCGTTTTCGCGCGGCAACGTGGAATCCGGCGCTTCGAAGGTACTTGCGGGCTCGACTCGCGGAGTTTGATGTCGTGCACATTTACGGGCTCTACGATTTTCTGGGACCCCGCGTCGCTATGGAATGCGTCAAACGAGACATTCCGTACGTTGTCGAGCCTATTGGCATGTTTGTTCCAATCGTGCGCAATCTGTTCTTAAAGCGCCTCTATCATCAAGTTTGGGGCCGCGAGATGCTTCTTGGCGCAAGCGCACTCATTGCGACTGCTGAACAGGAACGCGACGAAATGATCGGCGGGGGTATTTTGCCGCAAAAGATTCGGCTGCGTCGAAATGGCGTCGAAGCGCCTACAGACCTGCCTCCGCGTGGAAGATTCCGCGCTTTGCTCAACATTCCCGAAGATGCGAAGTTGATTCTCTTTCTCGGCCGACTCTCCCAGAAGAAAAGCCCGGATTTGCTCCTTCGGGCGTTCACGCAGCTACAGGATTTGACCTATGGGGCAGCATCCGCGGCACGGCTAGTATTTGTGGGGCCCGACGAGGCCGGGGTGAAAGCTCAGTTGGCATCGATGGCCGAGTCGAGCGGGCTCGCCGAACGCGTCAACTTTCTTGGCCCGCTGGACGGACCGGCAAAATGGGAGGCTTATCGGGACGCGGATGTTTTTGTTCTGCCATCGCAGAACGAGAATTTCGGCAACACGGCTGCGGAATCGATAGCGGCGGGGACGCCCGTGATCGTCACCGACCAGTGCGGAATCGCACCGCTCCTCAAAGACAGGGCAGGCTTGGTCGTGCGCCATCATGAGGGCGAGCTGCGCGAGGCGATCTCCCGGCTCCTCCACGACGGCGATCTGTGGACGCGTTTGCACGAAGGTTGCTCCGTCGTAGCTACCGGGATGGGATGGGAAGAACCATTGCGAGAGATGGAGATGATTTACTCGTCACTTGCGAGCCGGTCGAAGTCGTAGGAGAATTTTGTTCCCAGGCAAAAGGACAAGTGTTGAAGCCGCACTACGCTTTTCGTTGCATCTGGTGGCTTAGCAACCTGTTGCTGGCTATCGCTTTGGTGTCGACAATTTGGTCAGGTGTGTGGGAACTGTCGGTCCGCCGCTACCTCAAGGGCTTTTCGGATGCCGTGGTCCCGGAAGCCGCTCCCGCGCGTGAGAAGGTCGATGCCATCCTGGCTTGGATGGAAAATGGCCCACCGCGTCTGGAAGCTCCGCAAGACGTTCATGTCTCTCCCCGCGATCCGGAAGACACACTCAATTACCGGCAATTGCTGGAGGTTTGCGGAAGCGCGACAAACGCCTTTCTGAACCTGTCACGAAGCACTGGCGTGGAAGCGCGGCGTTTGCTGCTTCTGAGCCCCGACCGCAATACCAAACACGTGGTCGCGGAGGTCAATCTCGCTGACAAATGGGTCATCGTTGATCCGACGTACCGAACGCTCATGAAGGATGCCAAAGGAAATCTTCTGACACGGGCGGACATGCAGAACCCCGAGTTGTTTCGCGAAGCAACCGGCGCCGTGCCAAATTACCCCCCTGAATATAGCTACGAGCGTTTCGCCCATGTTCGCGTCGCCGCATTGCCGATCCAGGGGGCTAACGTCCGGAGGCTGCTGGACTACGCCTTCCCGACGTGGGATGAGTATCTGGACTGGAGCCTTTTGCTCGAGCGCCGTTCGTTCATGTATTTCTTCGTGTCGGTGAACTCCCTGATATTTCTTGTGTTGGTAAGGCTGGTCCTCGGTTGGATTGCCGACCGCCGCATCCACGTGCCGCGATTCCGCTTCCGGGCCAACCTGAGCCGCGCGACGGCCGCGTTTTTCACTTCACCGGAGATCAAGTAAAGCGTGTGCGGAATTTGTGGATTCGCTTACGCGGCTACGCCGGCAGCTGCAGAGCGCGCTGTGCGCGCCATGGCCGCCGCGCTGGTGCACCGCGGCCCGGATGAAGACGGCTTCCTCGTGCGCGATGACCGGGCGCCAGGCGTAGCGCTCGGCATGCGCCGGCTGAGTATTATCGACCTCGGTGGGGGCCACCAGCCCCTGTGGAATGAAGCGCAAAATGTCGCTGTCGTGTTCAACGGCGAACTGTACAACTATCGCGAGTTGCGCGAGCGCCTGAGCCTCGCTGGCCACAAATTCAAGACGCAATCCGACACGGAGATCCTGGTCCACGGATGGGAAGAATGGGGCGAAGACCTTCTCAGCGAATTGCGAGGCATGTTTGCTTTTGCCCTCCTCGACCTTCGAAAGCATTTCGCAACCGTGCCGGTTCTCTTTCTCGCGCGTGACCCACTGGGAATCAAGCCCCTTTACTACGCGCAGACAGAACAAGGCTTCGCGTTTGCTTCCGAAGTGCGCGCGTTGCTGGCGTCCGGAGTGACGGAACGGCGCATCTCCGCCGACGCTCTCACGTCCTATCTCTTGTTCGGAAGCGTGTCTGAACCGGTAACGATGGTGGACGGTATCTTCTCCGTCCCGCCAGGGCACCGCCTCGTATTACACATGCCCGAGCGGCGCCGCTCTCCCCGGGCACGGCCATGGTGGGATCCTTCCCGCAGCAGTGCCGCGCGCGATCCGCGGGCCCCCAAGGATTTCGCTGCAGCGTCCGCACGGGTTCGCACAATGCTGGAAGATGCCGTGAAGGCTCACCTCATCGCCGACGTTCCGGTGGGACTGTTCCTTTCGAGCGGCCTCGACTCCAGTGCCATAGCCGCACTCGCGGGCCGTGCTCAACGTGGAATTCGGAGCTTCACACTAACCTTTCCCGACACGGACTACGATGAGGGCCCGCTGGCGAAGTTGGTCGCCACGCGCACCGGCACCACCCACACGGAAGTGCCGTTGAACGGCAGAGATATGCTGGCGCGGCTCGACGAGGCGCTGCTCGCGCTGGACCAGCCCACCATGGACGGAATCAACACTTACTTCGTTTCTTGGGCGGCCCGCGAAGTGGGTTTGAAAGTGGCTCTGTCGGGCCTGGGCAGTGACGAACTCTTCGCTGGCTATCGCACCTTCTCGGATACGCCGAAGGTCGAGCGTCTCGAATCGGTCGCCCGCTTTGTGCCCGGAACTGTTCGCCGGATGAGCGCCTCGCTGGTCAATTCGTTTCTTGCCAGGGGAAATTCGCCTGACGCAGCGCGGAAGGCCAGCGATGCGTGGATTCAACCCAACGCCTTCCCTCACGCCTATTTCTTCACCCGCCTTCTGTTTCCTCCTTCGGAGGTCTCTAGACTGGCCGACGCGCGTTACCGCACCAGCATGGTCGCCAGTGACGGGGTGACACTCGACCCCACCTGGCTCGCGTGGCTGCAGCGCACCGCAGACCAGGCAGCGCCGGCTGGGCCGGTCAGTGGCGTTTCCTGGCTCGAGATGCGTACTTATATGGTCAGCACGTTGCTCCGCGACACAGATTCGGTGAGCATGGCGCGCTCTCTGGAAGTACGGGTGCCGTTTCTGGATACGCCCCTTGTGGAATTTGTCGGCAGTCTCCCGGAGGCTGCGCGCGTTCAGCAAGGGATGCCCAAGGCCCTGTTGCGCGACGCCATGGCCGGCTTGATTCCTCCGGAAATTCTCGACCAGAAGAAAAAGACGTTTACTCTTCCCTGGGAAGACTGGTTGCGGAATGCGCTGCGCGCCCGCGTCCAGGACAGCCTGCGCGAGCTATCACCCGCACTGGGCGGACTCCTCCACAGTACCGGCGTGCAGCGGGTATGGGATAATTTTGAGCGTGGCCAGACAAGCTGGTCTCGCCCATGGTCGCTGTACATCTTGAATGAGTGGTGCCGCCGCCATTTATCCTGAAAGGCGCGGGTTTGACAAGCGAGTGAAATGAATATTCTCGGAATTAATGCGTACCACGGAAACGCTTCGGCGGCGCTCGTGTGTGACGGTGCGCTGGTTGCGGCAGTGGAGGAAGAACGCTTCAACCGCGTGAAGTATGCGGCAGGCTTTCCCGAGGCGGCGATCCGCTATTGCCTGAAGGAAGCGGGAATCACCCTATCTGATATCGACCATGTGGCCGTTCCGCGCAATCCGTTGGCACGCCTCGCCACAAAACTGTTCTACGCGATTCGCATGCCTTCGTTTGCGCGCGAACGCGCTCGCGTCATCACCAAATTCACCGGCATTCCCGAGGCTCTGGCGGGTGCGTTTGATAGCGACCCCGCCAAACTCAAGGCGACCTTCCACAGGATTGAGCACCATCAGGCGCACCTCGCCAGCAGCTATTTTGTTTCGCCTTTCGACCATGCCGCTCTGCTCTCCGCCGACGGCTTGGGCGACTTCGCAAGCTCAATGTGGGGCACCGGTCGTGGCAATCGCATGGAGATCGAAGGCTCGATTGCCTTCCCTCACTCGCTGGGGTTGTACTACAGCGCGGTGACGCAGTATCTCGGTTTCCTGAAATTCGGCGACGAGTACAAGGTCATGGGACTGGCGGCCTATGGCCAGCCTGAACGACTTGAAGCCTTCCGCGACATTGTGCGTTTCAGTCCGAACGGCGGCAGCTTTGGCTTCAAGCTGGGCCTCGACTACTTCACCCATCACCGGACCGGACCAGAAATGTCGTGGGCGGAATCGGACAAGACTCCCGTGCTCGGTAAGATGTTTTCGCAGGCTATGCCACAGCGACTCGGCGGACCGGCGCGCCAGCCAGACGAACCGGTCGAGCAGCGCCACCGCAATCTGGCGGCTGCGCTCCAAGCCCGCCTCGAGGAAGTGTATCTGGGCATGTTGCGCAAGCTGGCGGCCAGAACCGGCGCGAAAGCGGTTTGCCTAGCCGGTGGCGTCGCATTCAATTGCGTGGCGAACGGAAAGATTTTCGAGCAGACACCTTTTGAACAAGTCTATGTCCACCCGGCCGCTGGCGACGCCGGGCTTGCGGTTGGAGCGGCGTATCACGTCTGGCATCAGACTCTGGCGCAACCTCGTACCTTTGTCATGGACCACGCTTACTGGGGACCCAGCTACGCCGCCGAGGACGTTCGCGCGGCGATCAGCGCTAGTCACATCTCGAAGGGCGGCTATATTCTCAGCGAGTTGCCCGAGCCGGAACTGATGCGGCAAACCGCCTCGATCATCGCCGATGGGAAAATTCTTGGCTGGTACCAGGGGAGGGCGGAGTGGGGCCCACGTGCCCTCGGCAATCGCAGCATCGTTGCCGATCCACGCCGGCCCGAAATGAAAGAGATTCTGAACCGGCGGATCAAACACCGCGAAATCTTCCGGCCCTTCGCCCCATCGATCCTTGAGGAGAAGACGGGTGAATGGTTCGAGCAGTCGCATCCCTCCCCGTTCATGACGCTCGCCTATGCCGTGCGACCCGAAAAGCGCGACAAGATTCCCGCTCCGACGCATGTCGATGGCACTGGAAGACTGCAAACCGTTTCGAAGCAGGCCAATCCGCGCTACCACGCGCTGATCAGCGAGTTTGAACGCCAGACGGGTGTTCCGGTTGTGCTCAACACCTCCTTTAATGACAACGAGCCCATCGTCTGCCGCCCCGAAGAGGCCATCGACTGCTTCCTGCGTACGCAAATGGATGCTTTGGTCCTTGGCAACACGCTCATCACGCGTCCATGAAACGTCCGAAGCGGAAGCCATATCCGTGGGGTCCCCCGATCCTGCTCGGTATTCCGCTTGACCATAATTCCTCTTTTTTGCGCGGTTCGGCTGACGCACCTCCCCTGATTCGCGCTGCGCTGCGTTCCGACGCGTGGAATCCCTGGACCGAAACCGGGATCGATCTCGCTTTTTCAGGCGCCTACGAAGATGCTGGCGATCTGAATGAGATGGAGTCCAACGACGCGTTCCAGCGCATCGAGCGCGCAATTGCCCGGATTGTGGATGCGAAAAAGCGGCCGTTGAGTCTAGGTGGCGATCATTCCATTACCTTTCCGATATTGTGCGCACTCGGAAAGCGGGTGCCTGGAATCACCCTTGTTCATTTCGATGCCCATCCGGACCTCTATGCCGATTACGAAGGGAACCCGCACTCGCACGCAAGCCCATTTGCGAGAGTCATGGAGAAGAAGCTGGTCAGTCGGCTCGTGCAAATCGGGATTCGCACCCTGAACGCCCACCAGAGGGAGCAAGCGAAGAAATTTGGAGTAGAAATCTTCGAGATAAACCAACTGCCCGAACCGCCAAAGCTCAAATTGGCCGGTCCGGTCTACGTTTCATTCGATCTGGATGTGCTTGAACCGGGGCTGGCGCCAGGAATTTCCCACTGGGAGGCCGGCGGGATGACGACCCGCGAGGCCATTCGCTACATCCACGCGCTTCCCTCGCCCATCGTTGGCGCAGACCTCGTGGAATTCAACCCCGCGCGTGATCGCTCGGGCCTGACAGCGATGGTTGCTGCAAAGATCGTCAAGGAACTGCTGGGCAAAATGATCGGCCGCTGACGCGCTTCAGATTTTCACAACCGCAGGACATTCAATTTTCAGCGTGATCTTGGGCGAATGAAGCAGCGTATTGTGCACGAGGCAATGCTCTACCGCTTCCCGGACACCTTTGCTGTGCTTTTCGGTCAACTCCACGGGGGAGTCTACCTCCACCAGAAAATTCGTCATACGAGCCACTGGATCCTTCACTTTTTCACAAGTAACACGGACTCGCGTGCCTTCCAGCGCCAATTTGTGTTTCCTCAGGTACTGCGACGCGTAAAAACCGGCGCACGAACCTAGCGAGGCCAGGAGCAACTCGGGAGGCGTCATGCCTTCATCGAATCCGCCTTCTTCGACCGGCTGATCGCTGGCCACGAAATGCCCGCGCGCGCGAATCTCAAACTGCAGAGAACCCAGATGTTCAACGGTGACTTCCACGGAACGACGCTCAATTCTGGAGCGAACCAGGACTACGGGCGCACCAAGCCACGGCCGCCCCTGACAAAGAGCCTACTCTTTCCATATAGCAAAATGCGCCGTGGCTGCCAAGGACGCCTGCACCTTGAATCCGTTGTGGGCGAATCGCTCTAGCGACGGCCTTTCTCGTAGCCGTCAAAGGCATCGCGAAGGCCGTCGAGCAAATGACCGTTCTTGACCTTCCCGCCGTCGGTCTTATGGGTATCCGACCACAGCAGGGCGTTCGTCTTGGGATCGAGGAGCGCGATGCGCGTATGCCCTTTGGGTATCTCCGCTGTTTCGCCGGTCGCATTCATTCCGCCGGTGGGAAACTCGCCTTCCGGCACAACGCGGACATGGCTCCCGTTGTCCAGGCGCAGCACCAGATCTGCTTTTTCCCGAACATCTGCCACATCGAATCGGCCCCACTTCGTCAGCTCCAGAACGAGTGTGTAGTGCAGCTCGTTAAACCCCGTTTCGTTCTCCACAAAGACGGAATGCGCGTGGGCTACCGCATCCGGCAACACCTTCGGGCCGGCATCAACATGACTGGCAGCCAACGCCAGAAACAACGCGAGGACCATGCTCACGGAGCGCGCCTGGGAGTTTCGCCGCATCGCTTCCTCCATAGACTTGAATTGAGAGATCTCAAAATAAAAGACTGGATTGCCCGAGGTAACTGTCCCGCCAGACAGGATTCGGGCAACTGCCCTGCTTTCCGGCATACAACCCACCCTTCGTCCTCGATTCGAGTGACGGTACAATTCATTTGTGCGCGTCCTCCTCCTGAATCTCTATTACCCGCCCGACACATCCGCGACGGCAAAAATCGCTCAGACAGTCGTGGACGCAATTGCCGCAAAGCACCACGTCACGGTCGTGTGTGGACGGCCCTCGTACGACCCGACAGAACGCCGGCCCTGGAAGTTGTGGCAGACCGAAGACTATGGACGCGCCCGGGTTATTCGCGTCGGCTCCAGTGACTATCCGCGCGCCCAAATGAAGAGACGAGTCTTCAACTATCTGAGCTACGCCGCCCTTGCAGTGCCGCGCGCGCTGTTCGCGCCGTGCGATCTCATACTCGCCATGACCGATCCCCCTTTTGAGGGCATCATCGGCGCATTTGTGGCCTTGCTCAAAGGCAAGCCCTACGTCTACAACATTCGCGATATGTATCCCGACATGGCCGTGGGCGGCTCGATCGTGGAACCAGGACTGCTGGCTCGTGTCTGGGAGAAATTGCACCGCTGGGCACTGCGGCGGGCGACCCGGGTGATCGTGCTCGGCGACGATATGCGGAATCGCATCCTGAAGAAGGACGTCGATCCCGGCCGCGTGGTGGTTGTCCGTGATGGCGCGGAGATTCCTCCTTCCGACCCGACGCCCATGCTCGACAACGAAGTGATCCAGGCGGTTCGCGGGAATTTTCATTTTGTTCTGCTCCACGCCGGCAATCTCGGCTTCTATGGTGCGTGGCAGACGCTGCTGCAGGGCGCACAGCGACTCGCAAGCGACGGTGTCGGCCTGGTGTTCGTCGGTGACGGAGCTCAACGCGAGAGCCTGGAAACCGCGGCAGCAGGCATTCCCAATGTGCGATTCCTGCCCTTCTTCCCCGGCAACAAAATCCCATCCGTTCTTGCCGCGGCCGATGCCCACCTGATCACCGTCAAGCGCGGCCTGGAGGGCGTCGTTGTGCCCAGCAAAATGTATGGCATCCTGGCTGCCGGAAAGCCCATTGTCGCCGTGGCTCCGAAGGAAACTGATGTTGTTTCCTTGGGACTGGAGAACGGCTTTGCTGTCGCCGCCGATCCTGACTCGCCCGATCAGTTTGTGCGGTCGGTCAGGCAGATTCGTCACGACCCTGCCCTGCTCTCCACGATGGCGGATGCTGCTCGTCGTGCCGCCCCGGACTATGAGCGAACCCACGAACTGGACAAACTCGTTCGTCAGCTGGAAGGGGCGGCTCAGCTCGCCGGCTAAGTATTTGTATTTAGATGGGGTTAATCTTGCGGGTAGTCTCCTGCAGGAATACCTGTAGAGCGCTAGCCAATTCTCGCAATTCGCGGTAAGGTATTTTCGCTGCGTGGGGCAGCATCCTCGGCTTCTTTTCCGTCCGAGCCGAACTTGGGATCCGGAGCCCCAATCCGGAAACGTCTCTGTGACTGGCGAACCACGCCCGGGCCAGTTTTTTCAGAACGAGTAATGAGGCTGTGATGGGTGCGAATCTGCTGGCATTTCTAATTGCATTGTCAGCTTCGCTGCTTCTGACGGTACCTGTGCGAGCTCTAGCTATTCGGGTGGGCATGGTGGACATGCCTGGCCCAAGGAAAGTTCATCTTCAGCCCATTCCCCTTCTGGGCGGCCTAGCGATTTACGGCGCTGTCATGATTGCTATTTTCTCCGCGTTCGACGGCCCGGCGCGGGCGCAGAGCATCGGTATCGTTACCGGTGCGACGCTTGTGGCCGCGGTTGGCTTTCTGGATGATCGCGGCTGGCTCCATCATCAAATCAAGCTGTTCATCGCCATGCCCCTGGCAGCCGTGATCTTGCTGGCGAGTGGTGTGCACGCCAACTTATTCGAGGTGTTGATCGGCGGCAACCTTGGCTATTGGTTGGACGCGGGTGTGACGATCCTTTGGGTCGTGGGGATTACTGCTTCGTTCAGCATCCTGGATCACATGGACGGCCTGTGCGCTGGTGTCGCCGCCATGGCCTCCGCGTTCTTCGCAATCCTGGCGTATCTCAACGGCCAGACCGTCGTGACCATTCTCGCTGCCGCCACGCTCGGCGCGGCGGCCGGTTTTCTGCGCTGGAACTTTAAGCCGGCCAAGATCTTCATGGGCGATGGCGGCGCCATGTTCCTTGGGTTCTTGATGGCTGCCTTGGCCCTCAAGATGCGCTTTGAACACGCCACCAATCTTGCCGGTTGGCTTGCCCCTGTTCTCATTTTGGGCCCGACCATTTTCGACACCACATTGGTAACGATTTCGCGCTCGCGGCGAGGATTGCTGCCCTTCGCCACGCCTGGCAAGGATCATTCCGCGCATCGTCTGGCGAACTTGGGACTGGGCCAGCGCGGGGCAGTCTTGGCGATGTATTTTGCGGGCGTGGTCTGCGGCGCTGCCGGAGTGTTCGTCACGTACCTGTCCACGGTCCCAGCAGCGCTCGTCGGAGCCTCCATCTTCGTCCTGATGCTGCCCGGCATTCTGTTGCTGGAAGTCGCGCCATACGAAAAGCAGAAGGCCCCCAACAAGACGGCAACGGCGGCTTGAATCTATCGCTTGCCGATTCGTTCCTCAACTTTGCAAAGTGGTGCGGGTTTGGACGACTTCGGGTGATTCGCTATACTCGAAGTCAAAGCTGGGGAATGGGTTTGCGCCAGTATCCTGAATGGAGCGGCAAACTCCGATTCCGGTATCGACGGCACAACGAATTGTAGGCAGATCAGGACCTCAATCGACTGCATAGAGGGTGGCAAGCGTGTCTGGGAAAACCCGGGCAAAGGATGTGGTGGTAGTAGGTGGCTCCGCAGCGGGACTGTACACCGCGGCCAGCTTGGCCCGTGGCGGTCGCGAAGTCCACGTGCTCGAAGCCAAACCGTCACTGGATCCAGCGCCGCGCACGCTCATCGTCACAAATCATTTCCGCCAGCAGGTTAACGGTGCGGCCGGGGCTAGCATCCTGAATGAGATCCGCCGATTTGAGTTGTTCACCGATGGGCGCTCCGCAACTGTTTCGCTGAAACAACCCGATCTCATCATTGAACGATCGCGCCTGATTCGTGCGCTGGCACATGAAGCGGAAAGCGCGGGGGCCCGCTTTGACTACGACACGCGTTTCCTGGCTCTCTCTCCTAACGGCAGTGGCCTGCACGTCGAAGTGGATCGCGCGGGCCAGCGGGATCGGCTCCACGCCGATTGCGTGGTCGGCGCGGATGGAGCAGTTAGTCGCGTGGCTCGCGCCGCTGGCTGGCCCCCAGTGGAGACGGTTCCGCTGGTACAGGCCGTGGTGAAGCTGCCAATGGACTGTCCACGCGATACCACTCGCGTCTGGTTTGTGCCGGACGACACCCCGTACTTCTACTGGCTGATTCCCGAGTCCGGGGAGCGCGCCGCCTTAGGCGTAATCGGTGAACACGCGCGAGATACCAAGCGCTGCTTCGACCGTTTCCTGGAGAAAAAGGGCTTTGAGCCGTTGGAATGGCAGGGCGCGCGAATACCGGTCTATCGGAAGTGGATTCCGGTCCGGCGAACCGTGGGCAACGGCGAGGTCTACCTGGTGGGCGACGCCGCAGCTCAAGTTAAGGTCTCCACTATCGGTGGTATCGTGACCGGCTTTAGTGGCGCGAGTGGCGTAGCCAACGCCATCCTGAACAGAGGACGGGGCGAACTGCGGGCCTTGCGGCGCGAACTCGGGACGCATTGGCTGATTCGTCGTGCGCTTCATCATTTTCAGCAACGCGATTATTGCAACCTGGTCGATATGCTGAATGATTCGACACGCGAGTCCCTCGGCGAAATTAACCGTGACGAGTCCACCCGGCTATTATGGAATGTCCTGCGGAGGCAGCCGAAACTGGTGCTGCTCGGCCTGCGGGGGTTGTTGCTGGGGCGCCGGTAGATCTTTCGCACCCGCGTTCTCGGGCTCGGCAAGATGAGGACTCTGCCGGCTTCAGATTCGCCCGCCTGAGCAAGCCCGCTGAGACTAAGGAGAACTAATCGTGCGGCTGACCGTTATCGGGTGTGGGTATGTGGGTTTGGTGACCGGCGCTTGCCTGGCGGCCGCCGGCCATGAAGTGCATTGCACGGATATCGACCGGAAACGCATCGATATGCTCAAAGCCGGCAAAGTGCCCATCTACGAAGAGCATCTCGACGAAGTTCTGAGGCGCGCCGTCGCGGAAAAGAAGATCTTTTACACGGCTGACGCCAGCGAAGCTATTCGTGCCGGCGACGTCATCTTCATTTGCGTGGGCACGCCCCCCAAAGAATCCGGCGAAGCCGATCTTTCCGCGATTGATCATGTGGCGCGAGAAATAGCCACCTTCGCGCAAGGGCCAAAGCTGGTGGTCGAGAAAAGCACGGTGCCGGCATTGACCGGCGTGCAACTCCAGAAAGCACTGGGAGCCTATTCCCGCGACGGCTCCATCAGGTTTGAAGTTGCGTCCAATCCCGAATTTCTTCGCGAAGGCACCGCTGTCGGCGATTTCTTCCATCCAGACCGCATCGTCGTGGGGGTGGAGAACGAAAAAAGCGCCCAATTGATGCGAAATATCTATGGCCCGATCCTGGAGCGCAAGTTCCACTGCCCGGTCCATCAGGGCAAGTGCCCGACGGCCACTGGTGAACTCCTCATCACCACCATCAACAGCGCCGAACTGATCAAGCACGCCTCGAATTCCTTCCTCGCCCTCAAAATCAGTTACGCCAACGTAATTTCCGATCTCTGCGAACGCATCGGCGCGGACGTCGAGCAGGTCACTCACGCGATGGGCCTGGATCCCCGGATCGGTACGCAATTCCTGAAGGCTGGTCTGGGCTTCGGCGGATTTTGTTTTCCCAAGGACATCCAGGCGTTCATTCACTTGGCGGGAACCGTCGGCGTCGATTTCGGGATGCTGAAGGCGGCGGAAAGCGTCAATAAGCAGAGAATTGAGCGCTATTTCGAAAAAATCCACAAAGCTCTCTGGGTCGTTCGCGGTAAGCGCGTGGCAGTGCTCGGTTTGGCTTTCAAAGCCAACACCGACGACATCCGCTTTGCCCCCGCTCTCGAAGTCGTCCGGAGGCTGCTCGAAGAAGGCGCCGAGGTGTATGCCAGTGACCCTGAGGCCATGACCAAGACAAAGGCGTTGTTCCCGGATGTGAAGTATTACGAAGATCCTTACGAAGCCCTGAAGCAAGCTGACGCCGCGCTCGTTTGTACGGAATGGAAATCGTTTCGCGAAATCGACTGGGATCGTGCCGGTAAATCAATGACCCGCCGTCTCGTGATCGACGGACGAAACCTCTATTCACCCAAAAAAATGCAGGAACTGGGCTTTGAATACTATTCCTTCGGCCGGCCCTGAACTCACCTCAGTCCTCAACGCGACACGTTCGTCTTTGCAAATTGCTGCTTGAAAAAGTCGATCGTGGTCTTCAGCCCTTCTTCCAGACTTACCCTCGGCTCCCAGGCGAGCAAACGTTTCGCCTTGGAAATGTCCGGGCGCCGTTGCTTCGGGTCGTCCTCCGGCAACGGCTCAAAAATGATCTTCGGCGCATTCGGAAAGTGGCTCAGAACGCGCACCGCGAATTCGTAAATCGTCAATTCGATGGGGTTGCCGATGTTCGTCGGCATATGCTCATCAGACTGGCTGAGCCTGTAAATCCCGTCGATCAAGTCAGAGACGAAGCAAAAGCTCCGGGTCTGTTTTCCGTCGCCATAAACCGTGATCGGAATGCCGGAAAGCGCCTGGTAGACGAAATTGGGAAGCGCACGCCCGTCGTTCAACCGCATCCGCGGTCCATACGTGTTGAAGATTCGCACGATGTGCGTGTCCACGGCGTGATACCGGTGGTACGCCATCGTTGTGGCTTCGGCGAAACGCTTCGCTTCGTCGTACACGCTGCGTGGCCCAACGGGGTTTACGTGCCCCCAATAGGATTCCGACTGGGGCGACACCACCGGATCGCCATAGCATTCGCTGGTGGATGCCAGAAAATACTTGGCGCTCTTCGCCTTCGCCAGCTCCAAGGTGTGCATCGTCGCCACCGAGCCGACCTTCAGCGTCTCGATCGGATACTTCAGATAGTCGGGCGGGCTGGCCGGCGATGCGAAATGGAACACATAGTCAACGGAGCCTACGACCGATAGCGGTTCGTTTACGTCCTTCCGTTCAAACTGGAATTTTGAATTCCCTTTCAAGTGGATCAGATTGGATTCGTCGCCCGTGATCAAGTTGTCCAGCGCAAGGACCTCCCACCCCTCCGCGAGCAACCGGTCGCACAGATGTGAACCGAGAAAGCCGGCTCCGCCGGTGACCACTGCTCTCATCGTTCCTCCTGGCAACTCTCAAACAAGCTATTTTAGCTTGCGGAAACACCATTTTCCTACCGCAAAGCAGGCCTCCATTTCCATGAGGTTTGACGCGCCTCCAAGCGCGGGTTACCATGCGCGCCGATGACGCTATTTCTCCTTGCTGCGCTGTTGCCGGGTCAAGGCCCTCGACGTTCGCCCCGCCATCTTTCGGTATTGGTGATCCTCCTCTTCGCGGCGCTCGCAATCTTCCTGAATGTCGGCCGATGGCTGGTGGTGAGCGATCCATTGCAGAAATCCGCGGCGATCGCTGTCTTGAGTGGGGGCATGCCGAGCCGCGCGCTGGAGGCGGCGCGCGTCTACAAGCAAGGCTACGCCAGCCACGTCTGGCTGACCCATTCGAGCGAGCCTGGGGAGGCCCTCGCAAAACTTGCGATTCCGTTCGTGGGAGAGGACGACTACAGCCGCATGATTCTGGTCCATGAAGGGGTGCCGGAAGAGGCGATTACTCTTCTCGAGCCGCCGATCGTCAACACGGCTGATGAAATGCAGGTCATCGGTGATGCGCTTCAAAAAGAACAGAACCGTACAGTCATCCTGGTAACGTCGCCGGTGCACACGCGCCGCGCCAAGACGCTCTGGAAAAGGATCGCATCCCGGAACGGAGAAGCTCTGGTACACCCCGTTTCCGACGACAGTTTCGACGCCGCGCACTGGTGGAGAAATACCCGAGATGCGCTCGATGTCGTTCGCGAAGTGCTCGGCATGCTGAACGCCTGGGCGGGGTTGCCGCTGAGACCTTCGCAGCACGCCCTCTAGAAAAATAGAAATCGCTTCCGCCGGCGTGCTTCGGGCGGCGGTGCAATCTCGGGAACATACGGCAATGGCCGGCCTTCAAATGCGGCCAATGGGTTGTCCACAAAGATCGCGCGAGCGGTCTCCTCACCGGCTTGAGTCGCGACGGCATCATAAGCGAACCTCAATCTCAGCGGCCGGCGACCTGTGTTGTGCGCATCGCTCGAGATGAAGTGAACCAATCCTCGCCCGATCCACGTCCAGGCGTCCTGCTGTGGCCCGGGGCCAAACACTCCCGTCAGTGAACCTGCGGTCACCTGGACAAACGAGCCGTGCCGCACCCATTGCTCCAGCCTTTCGGGGTGCGTTCGCAAGATCCCGTTGCGCTCCGGATGCGTAATGATCGGAAGCAATCCCAGCAGCTGAAGTTCATGCAACGTCTGATCCATCGACGGCGGAATCGAAAACTCATTGAATTCCACCAGCAGGTAGTCGTTCTGGTTGATGCAGTACGGCCGGGGATTCTCACGTATAGCCCGCAGGTTTTCGTGATTCAAATGGAAATCGCAGCCCGTCGCCACCGTCAATCGCCCTTCCAGGCGGCGGTTTAACTCTTTGCATGCGGCCTGGACTTTGTCGTAATCGAATTTGTAATCGGAACTTGCGTGCGGCGTTCCTACCACATGGGTAACGCCATCGGCGATCGCCTCTTCCGCCATGGCCAGGGAATCCTCGATTGTCTTTGCCCCGTCATCGAGACCCGGCAGGATATGACAATGCAAATCGATCATGTGCTTCCAGTATGCGTTATCTGACCCAGGCAGAGAAGATCTGCCAGCCACCGAGAATCAACATCAATGCAGCGAACACTTGACGCATCACTCTTGCGTTCAGGCGGCGGGCCAGTCGACTGCCCAGAATCCCTCCCAGAAATACTCCTGGAATCAGAAGCAGCCCCGCCTGCCAGTTCACATAACCCGCGTGCGCGTAAGCTAGGAACGCCAGGAGGCCGGTCGGCGGGATCAACGCCACCAGACTCGTCCCCTGCGCGAGATGCTGGCTGAAACCGAACAGCAGGCCCAACAGCGGCACAAGCAACACGCCGCCGCCGATGCCAACCATTCCCGCAGCCACGCCGCAAAACGCAGCTGCCAGCCCGATGCCGATCAGCCGTAAGGCATCGGATCGGCCTTGATCAGAATGACTCCCAGCGCCCGCCGAATCTCGCGTTTTGCGCCACAACAGAACTGCCGATAAGATCAGAAAGAACCCGAATATTCCCCGCAGGTGCCGGGAATCCATCGGAACAGCGATTTTCCCGCCCACGTAACCGCCCAGCAGGAACCCAATCGCGCAGTAAATCCCGGCTCGCAGGTCCACTTGACCATTTTTCCAATACTCTCGCAGAGCCCCCAACCCAATCGGCGGTAACAGGATGAACAGCGAAGTCCCTTGCGCCAGGTGCTGGTCGTAGCCAAGCAAATACACCATCGCGGGAACCAGCACCACTCCCCCGCCAATGCCCAGGAGGCCGACGAGCACGCCGACAAACAAGCCCAGTAGCACAATAACCAGAATCGTCATGAATTGGAATTAACCGCCGGCGCACAACCGGCCAGATGCACTCATCATCTTGCCTTGCTCTCCGGGGCGTTGGCAACGAGCCAGCCTGACAAACCTTACAGCGCCATGAATTTCTGGAAACACGTCCGCGACCGCCGCGAGACGTCCCGCGGAAACTGCTATATTGGATGTGTTGTAGTTTCCATTGGCGGAAGGCCAGTGCGACCTCCCATGAGGAGCGAGGAGCTAGTTCGAGGACATGGCAACGGATCGACGACCGGAATTCTTCAAAGGCGCTCAACTCAAAGTTGGAATTATCGGCTGCGGATATGTCGGCCTTCCGCTCGCCCTGCGTTTCGCGGAGGCCGGGCACCGTGTCACGGGCTTTGATACCGACCCGAAGAAAATCGAACTGCTGAACTCGGGCAAGTCCTACATCGAGCACATTCAGCAGGCCAAAATCCAGCAATACGTGAACAGCCGTCACTTCAGCGCGACTTCGGATTTCTCCAGGCTGAGCGAAGTCGACGCGATCCTCATTTGCGTGCCTACCCCGCTGAACGAATATCGTGAGCCGGACTTGAGTTACGTCGAAAACACCGCAAAGTCCATCCAGCCTCACCTGCAGAAAGGTCAACTGGTCGTTCTCGAATCGACCACCTACCCGGGCACGACCGAGGAACTGGTATTGCCCATCCTCGAAAAGAGCGGTTTGCGCTGCCCCATCGCTGCCGGGCCCGAAAACGAAAATATAGCCGGCGATTTCTTCCTGGCCTTCTCGCCCGAACGCGAAGATCCCGGCAACAAGCAGTTCGGTCTGGCGCAGATTCCCAAAGTCGTCGGCGGTGTTAATCCGCCCAGCGGCCGCGCGGCACTGGCTCTCTACGCGCAAGTAGTGGCGCGTGTAGTTCCCGTCAGCTCGACCCGCGCCGCCGAGATGGCCAAGCTTCTCGAAAACATCTTCCGCTGCGTCAACATCGCTCTGGTGAACGAGTTGAAACTGCTCTGCCAGCGCATGGGCGTCGACGTCTGGGAAGTCATCGACGCCGCGGCATCCAAGCCCTTCGGCTTTATGCCTTTCTACCCCGGCCCCGGCCTGGGCGGCCATTGCATTCCGGTGGACCCGTTCTATCTTTCGTGGAAGGCCCGCGAATATGACTTCTCCACGCGTTTCATCGAACTCGCGGGTGAAGTCAACACCGCGATGCCCTACCACGTCGTGGAATCCCTGGCCGAAGCCTTGAACAACCACAAGAAAAGCTTGAAGGGTTCCAAAGTGCTCGTGCTGGGCGTGGCTTACAAAAAAGACGTGGACGATCTTCGCGAATCGCCAACCTTGAAGATCATGGAAATTCTCCAGAAGCGCGGCGTGGATTTCGAATACAACGATCCCTACTTCCCGCAGCTCCACAAGATGCGCCACTACGACTATTCCAATATGAAGTCTGTTCCCCTGAACAAGGACACTCTGGCGAAATACGACGCCGTGTTGATCGCTACCGATCACTCAAGCTACGATTACGCCGCCATCGTGGAAGGGTCGAAGCTTGTGGTCGATTCGCGCAACGCTACGAAACGCGTGATGCGCAATCGCGAAAAAATCTTCCCCTGCTGAATCAGTTCTTTCGCGGCGTGTCGTGTAAGCTCTCGTGCCGTCCCGGACGGGACTATTCCACTTTGGCAAGTTCGACGCGCGCGGTCGCAAACGGCAGCACCGCTTCCAGCAAGACCGGCAGCCTCTTGCCGTCGTTGGTGAGGTAGAGAAGGAAGTGCGCGTCTTTCATCTCCGCGCCGTTGTCGAACACCCGCAGTTCGATCTTCATCGGCTTGAAACTTCCCGCCGGAACGCTTACCGGAGCGCTCTTAGCCACCAGCCTGGCCCTCACATCGTAGAGCTTCCGTCCGTCGTAGACCGGGCTTCGCACTTCATTAATGCTGCCCCAATCCACGCCACGGAGATAGTTGAGCATCCCGAGCGGGTCGCGCGTGCCCGGCAGCACCCGGGCGGCACTGGTTCCGGCCGGGGGAGGGTCCTGCGGCGATGGCAACATGCGCTGGATGCTGTCCACCTTCTGCCCACGCTCGCTTAGGTGCATTTCGTACTGCCGGCTGACCCAAGTCGCAGCGTCGCTATAGGAATCGAATTGGTCATCCAGTTCGAACACCATCCGGTACGGGTTCTCCGTATGCGCGAATGCCTGCAGGTGCCAAAAAGGCTTGGAACCAAGGTTCCTTTTCTCCGCCGCTACAATCTTCAGCTTCGCTACGGAGCTGTTCAGTTTCGTGATGTTGGCGTCGAAATGCAGCGCCTCACCCTGGCGCAAGACAAAGACCGCCTCTGCAGGAGCCATCTCTTTCGGGCTGGCGGCTGGAGGGTGGTCCGCGGGTGCTGCCGGCGCTGGCGCACCCGGCTCACGAGGGCCGGGAACTGTCGGCCAGTTTGACGCCACGGGAGGCGCCTCCGTCGGCCGGTGCATCAGTCTCGTATAGGCGTACCAGCCACCCGCGAGCAGCAGCATCACGACCAACAACACAAACAGGATCTTTCGATTCATGCGTCTTTTGCCACACGCCCCCGAATCGCGGGCGTCGCCTCACATATCCCATCGTACAATAAGAGTTGCGGGTTCCTGGGAGGCGATCGGATGCGGTTTCTGGTGACCGGCGGCGCCGGATTTATCGGCTCAAACACCGTGGACGAATTGGTGCGTCGCGGCCACAGCGTCGTCGTCCTCGACGACCTCTCCACCGGTAAAGAAGAGAATCTCACCGAAGTGCGCAGCAAGATCACCTTTGTGAAAGGTTCGATCACCGATCTGGAAGCCATCCAGAAAGCGATTCACCAGGCGGAATTCGTGATTCACCTTGCCGCACGCACTTCCGTACCGCGGTCCGTCAAAGACCCTCTTGAAACCAATCGCATCAACGTCGAAGGCACCCTGAACGTGCTTGTTGCCGCGCGCGACAACAAGGTCAAGCGCGTTGTCTTCGCAGCATCGTCCTCCGCCTATGGCGACACCGCTACCCTGCCAAAATCCGAATCCATGGAAGCCCGGCCCATTTCTCCATACGGTGTGTCGAAATATGTGGGAGAGCTCTATGCCCAGGTTTTTGGCCGATGTTATGGTCTGGAAACCGTCTGTCTTCGCTACTTCAACATTTTCGGGCCTCGGCAAGATCCGGATTCCCCGTATTCCGGTGTCTTGTCCCGCTTTTCCGCTGCCTTCCTGGCTGACGAGCCCCCTGTGATCTTCGGTGATGGGGAGCAGACGCGGGACTTCACTTATGTGGACAACGCGGTCCAGGCCAATCTGCTGGCTTGTGAAGCCCCGGGGGCCGCGGGCCACGTCTTCAATGTCGGCACGGGGGGCCGTGTCTCTTTAAACCAGACCGTGCAACTGCTCAACGCCATCACCGGCAAGAGCTTCCAGCCGAAATACGATCCGCCCCGTGAAGGCGACATTCGCGATTCCCAGGCCGATATCGCCAAGGCGAAAGAGTTGCTCGGCTACGATCCCTCTGTGCACTTCCAGGAAGGGCTCGAACGCACATTCGCCTGGTATCAGCAACATCACACCAAGACCCCTGCCGGCTGAGCCACCCTCTCCGACAAATTCTGCATCTACTGTCGATGCTTGCCGCGCGGTGTGTAATTCCTCGCGGGCGCATGCTAGGCTAACTCTTCGAGATCCGGGTCCGTTGCCGCGTGAATACGAATTCCTCCAAATCCCCAGTTGGCCGAAGCTCGAGACTGTTCTTGGCACTCCTGCTCCTGGTTCTAACTGTCCCCGCGGCGGCTCAGCAATTCCCTTCCCGGCCTCCCACGGGCGCCATCGCGGAGATCACCGCTCGCGGACCGCAGCGCCGCGAGGGTTCGGTCTATATCGCCGACCAGGACGTCGACATCCATTACCTGGACATGCGCCTGCAAGCCGATCACGTGGAATACAACGCGGACACCTACGAGGCTGTGGCGCGTGGTCATGTCGTCTTCGACTACGAAAACCAGCACCTCGAAGGTGACGAGGCGCGGCTCAACGTCAACACCGGACGGGGAACCTTTCGCAAGGTCCGGGGCGAAATCCGCCTGGAGCGCCAGCCGAATCCCACGCTGCTCGTGTCTGAGAATCCACTCTACTTCGAGGCGGAACAGGTCGATCGCTTCAGCCAGGACTACTACGAGATTCATCACGCCTGGTTTACTGTCTGCGAACCCAAGCGCCCGACCTGGCAGTTCTATGCGCCCGATGCGAAGCTGACCCTGGGAAAATCCGTCGCCTTGGTCAACGCGAATTTCCGCATGTTCCATGTGCCCCTGTTCTGGTCGCCTTACGCCACGGCTCCCGCCGGCACCCATATGCGCCAGTCCGGAATCCTCCTCCCCGTCATCGGCAACAGCAATACCAAGGGATTCGTGATCGGCGATTCCTTCTACTGGGCGCCCAAGCCGTGGCTGGACGCGACCGTTGGCTTTGAATACTTCAGTAAGCGGGGGCCGGGCGAACGCGTCACCTTCCGGGCAAGCCCCTTTGAAAACACCACCATTAAGTACAACTTCTTCGGCGTTCAGGACCGCGAGGATCAGGGTGGACACGAACAACAGCTGGAAATCCAGTCGCTCTGGAAGAGCGGCTGGCGCTTCGTTACCGACCTGAATCAACTCTCTTCGCTTACGTTCCGCCTGGCGTTCGCCGGGACCTACGGCGAAGCGGTGAACTCCGAGATCCGCAGCGCGGTTTTCCTGACCAACAATTTCCGCGGTTTCAACTTCAACGCCGTCTCCCTGAACGACAAAAGCTTCCTCGAGATCAGCCCGCAAAATAGCGTCGTTCTCCGCAATGCCCCCGAGGCGCGCTTCAGCTCCGTCGAACAGGCGCCGTGGAGCAACCTTCCCATTTACTTTTCATTCTCGACCTTCGCCGGAGCCGTCTATCGCAACGATAGCTACATCAGCACCGCCGATTTCGTTCCGCGCGCCGAGTTTGCACCCACCGTGACCATCCCGCTCCATCTTCGGAACTGGCTGGGCGTTACCACCACCGCCACATTCCGCACCACCTATTACGGCGATTCCTTCGATGCTGCCGGCAATGTTTCCGGCCATTCCATCACGCGCAACACCGGTGAATTCCTGGTCGAACTCCGGCCCCCAACGCTCGAAAGGTTTTTCGACCGGCCCGCCTCCCGCCACCGCTACAAGCACACCATCGAGCCGGTCATCAATTATCTCTATGTCACCGGCGTTCACAATTTCGCGGACTTCATCCGCTTCGACAGCAACGCCACTCTGACCGACACCAATGAAATCGAATACGGCATCAACCAGCATCTCTACGTGAAGCGTGGCGACGAGCAACCAGTCGACTTCCTTTCTTGGAGGCTGGTCCAGAAGCACTACTTCGATTCGACTTTCGGCGGGGCGCTGGTTCCCGGCCAACGCAACGTCTTCCAGGCGCTCGACTCCGTCACTCCATTCGCCTTCGCCGCCACCCCGCGCAACTGGTCTCCCATCGTCAGCGATCTCAAACTGACTCCCGGCGGCAGGTACGATGCCGAATCGATCATCGAATACGATCCCCAGCTCGACAAGGTCACCACCATCGGCACGCTTCTCAAGGTGAAGCCATACAGCGAGTTCTTTGGCACCGTCGCTGATTTCCACTTGCAGGGTGATCCCATCGTCCAGCGGCCTTCCCACCAGATTCGCGGCATCATCGGCTACGGCGACATTGCCCGCCGCGGCCTCAATCTCTCGGGCGGCGTGAATTACGACATCCTGCAAAGCAAGCTCTTGAACCAGTTTGTCCAGGTCAGCTACAACGGGAGTTGCTGTGGCATCTCCCTCGAGTATGGCCGCTTTAATCTCGCAAACGTCCGCTCCGAAAATCAGTTTCGTGTCGCGCTGATTCTCGCCAATATCGGCACCTTTGGGAACCTGCGTCGGATGGAGAGGATTTTCTGAGCATGGCAGATGACAAGCTCGCGTTCGCCTCGATTGCGGAAATTGGCAGACTTTTCCGCGCCCGCAAGCTCTCTCCAGTGGAGCTGACGAAGCTCCAACTCGAGCGAATCGAGCGGCTCAACCCAAAGCTCAATGCATTCATCACGGTTGCCGCCGACGGCGCTCTCAAGGAAGCCGCCACTGCCGAATCTGAGTTGTGCGCCAGACGGAAAGGTTCTCGCCGCGATCGCGGCCCGCTGCACGGCATTCCTGTTTCTCTGAAGGACAATATCTATACGAAGGACATCCGGACCACCGGTGGCTCGCACGTTCTTCGCGATTTTGTGCCTCTCCACGATGCCGCCGTCGTTTCCGCGCTGAAAAAAGCGGGAACCGTTATCCTGGGCAAGACTAACCTGCATGAGTTCGCTTACGGCGTCACCACGCAAAACCCTCACTTCGGTCCCGTTCATAATCCCTGGGACCTCACGCGAATTCCCGGCGGCTCCAGCGGCGGTTCAGCCGCGGCGTTGGCTGCCGGCCTGTGTTACGGAAGCATCGGCACCGATACCGGTGGCTCCATTCGCATTCCCGCTTCCCTTTGCGGTGTAGTTGGTCTCAAGCCGGGACTCGGTCGCGTTCGCACCGAAGGCGTGATTCCTCTTTCCATTACTCTGGACTTTGTCGGACCGCTCGCCCGTACCGCAGGTGATGTGGCGTTGCTTCTCGACCCCATCTTCATTCGGGCAAAGAGAGAAAAGAAGCCATCCGCTTCGGCAAAACTCCGCGGGCTGACCTTGGGCATCCCAAAGGAGTTCTTCTTCGATGTTGTGAACGACGACGTGGAAGCTGTTTTTGAGACTGCGTTGCGCCTCCTCAAAAAGAGCGGCGCAAAATTCAAATTCGTCTCGCTTCCCGGCGTGGGCGAAACCGAAATGGCTGGAAATCACATCGCCTGGCCGGAAGCAACGCTGTATCACCAGCAGGCCGGTTGGTTTCCGGCCCGTGCGGAGGAGTACAGCGAAGATGTCCGCACCCGCCTGGAAGTCGGCACCAGAGTCACCGCCATCGACTATCTGCGGGCCCGCGAGCTCCGCGAAAAGTTCACCGCGGAGTTTCACGCCACCCTGGAGCACAACGGCCTCGACGCTCTTGTCGTTCCTACCACCCCAATCGCCGCACCGCGGCCCGACGAGGAATCCGTCCTCATCAAAGGGGTAACCCATTCCACACGCGCTCTGCTCCTCCGGCTGAACCGCCCCGCAAACCTTGCGGGCGTCCCGTCGATCAGCGTCCCTTGTGGACTCACGCGCGAAGGCTTGCCCGTCGGGCTGCAGTTTATGGCTGGCTGGACCGACGAGCCGCTGCTCCTTAATGTGGCACGCCTTTTCGAACGCGAATACTCGTTCAGCGTGCGGCCACAGCTTGACTGACGTCCGTCAACTCTCAGCCCCTATGCTTCCCCGGGCCCGCAGCGCTCCCTGTCGGCTCATGATCCAGCTCCCGATCACATAGCCCAGGGTCCCCGTCGTCATTCCCGCGAACACGTCCGCAACGTAGTGATAGCGGCCCCAGATCGTCGAAACGCACATGCATAAAAAAACCGGCAACATTGTCCAGAACAGCCACCGCCGGAAGCGCCACGCGCCCCACAATGCCGCCACCGCTCCCGCAACGTGTTGCGACGGAAACGCCGCGCCCCGCACCCGCCCATAGTGCTCGATGAAGTTCACGGTTGCCGTGATGGGTCCTCCTGCAAGCTGCGATTTCCACGAACCTGCCATCGCGAACCAGGGGCTTTCTACTGGAAAGAACATCGCAATGAAGTAGCCGATCATATAACCGGCCATCGAAAACACCATCACCGACCAATAAGCCCCCCATTCGCGTTTCACATACAGAATTCCGCCGACAATCAGAAGGTATGTGAAGTACGACAGGTACACCAGCTGCATGAATTCGTTGCGCCCGGGTGTCGCGAATTGCTCGAGCCACACCGTGGGATTCACTCCTGTCAACCAGTGGTCGAAAGCGATGAGATAGTGGTCTTGCCACGTCGGCCTCACCAGCGTCATCAGGTGCGCCAACTCTTCAAAGCAGAACAGGAAGAACAGATGCGGATACCAATAACGCCAGAAGTGCCACCACCCCGTGATGAACTTCTTCCCCGCGGGATCGTACGCCGCAGCGCGCGCCTGCACCCAGGCCAGCGCAAGGATCATTCCGGCGCACAGCGCCTGCGTGCCGACAAGTCGATACGGATGCGCAAGATTGCCGGCAAAAACCAGGAACAACCCGCTCGTTGCCGCAAGATATCCCAACGCGAGCCACTCGAACGCTCCGCAGGCGGCCCACGCTTCCACAAGAATCTGCTTTTCAGACTGCCACACAGCCAGTATTCCCACCTTCGGCGTGGCCAGCGCCGCTGCATGCGCTGGGCCATCTGCATTCGTCCACGTCGTGCCCGACGATTCTCCGCTCCATTCTGCCGTCCTTGGCTGTTTCATGCTTGACCCTCGAGAGTGGTGACTTCTGAAACGCTTTTTGAATTCACACGGGAGACCGCTTTTCTCTCTTGGTGCCAATGCCAGACGGGCCAATCTTGCCGGTTAGCGATAGCCGCAAGTTCGCGCCCCGGATTCACCGCGTGACCGTGGCCCACCACGGTAAGAACGTCTTGGTCCAGCGGTGAGTTGCCATATGCGTGCGATTCGCTCAGATTCCACTGCTGCGTCCGCGCGAGCTCCGCCACAGCCTTCGCCTTCGCCGCGCCGTATAGCGCTTCGCCAGCCAGTCGCCCCGTCCAACGTCCCCGCGATTCTTCGAGCCTCGTCGCCAGGATATGCAACCTCACGGCCTCTCCCCGCGCCTCCAGTTCGCACTCCAGCGCCCGGGCCGCCTGTTCCGCAAGCGGTTGCAGTGTGCCGCTGACAAGCACAATCTCGTGGCCCTTCTGCGCGTGCCACAACATCCTCTCTAGTCCCTCGCCAAAAAACGGAAGCGCCGTCCAGTGTTCCAGTGCGAGGTCGGTGTTCAGTCCCGTCAGGTAGCTTTTGTTTGCATACCTCACCCGGAGAATCCCCGCCGGCAACAAGCGCGTCGCTTCGAAAAACCAGAAAAAATAGTTGCGCATTGGAATCGCCTGCCCGTTTTTCAAGGACTGGTAAAACCGGCGTTCCAAAGATGGTTCGGGAATCAATGTGCCGTCCAGATCGAAGAACGCCGCGGCACTCCCTCCATTCGCTGGCTCCCGGGTCATGCCGCATCTCCTTGCGCGCTTCCGGCTAACCGTTCGTGTGGCACGCGCTCGCTGAAATACTTCCAGCCCTCCAGAAAGACAGGAATGCCCCGCACCACGCAGAACGCGGCCGTGGCCCAAGCCAGCCATTGTGCTCCCGCGTGAATCGCCGCCTGCGCGTTTGCCGTCACCGGAGAGAGCAGCGCAACAGGCCCCCGCGTCAATGCAAGTTCAAGTCCGAGATAGCAGAAGCATCCGCATTTCATGACCGCATAAAGCCCGCGGCTCCACCGCGACGCTACCAGTCCCCTCCCCCACCTACTCCGCAACATGGCGTTCCTGCCCCAACCTGAATGCCCCGCTCTGAATGCCAGGCTGCGCAGCAGATCCGTCGCGGCGCCTCGAGCGAAGAAGAGCATGGGCAGCCACAGGGACACCATCCCGACCACCGCAAAATACGTGAAATACATGTTCTCGATCATGCGGTCGCCAAGTATGTCGATCTGCGCGCCCTCCGGCGTTGCCAGTTTCTCCTTCCGCGCCACATACCCATCCAGTGCATCCAGCAGAATGGCCATTACCGTGAACGCCACCGCCACTAGGTTCAACCAGGCATTGCGGCCAAATAGGCCGACCGCAACGAAGCCAACCCCCACGCGAAGCGCGGTAATCTTGTTGGGTGTCCAGCGCATACGGGAACGCATCGAAGCAAGCCCGCCGCCACAAACCCGGGGCGTAACCGGCTCATAGGAAAGAACCTATGTTCAGTGGCAGATCCTCGGCCTGCCAGATAAACGCAGCAGCAGTCTGCTCTTTCTTCCCATTTGTTGCACCTCGCCCTGTCTCTGCGTCTAATTTGTGAAGCCAGGCGGGCGGTGTAACTTCGCAAGCTTTGCGGCAATCTCACGCCATGGCGGGGCACGCGAGTCGCTCCGCCTTTTGTGCGAGAATAGAGGAGAATAAGGTTTCTAACCAATGCGGGATGTCTCACTACTGGGTGCGTTTGTCGCGGGGCTCGTTTCTTTTCTGTCGCCCTGCGTTCTTCCTCTTGTCCCTGGCTACATCTCCATGCTTTCAGGTATTGGCATGGACCAACTCCGCCAGGGAGAGCAGCCGAAGGGCGGCCTGTTCGCGTCGGCGCTTGCTTTCGTCATTGGCTTCTCTGTCGTGTTCATCGGTTTCGGCGCCTCCGCAAGCGCGGTTGGCGGATTCCTGCGCCAGAACCGTGCGTTACTGGCTCCTGTCGCCGGCGCATTGATTCTGCTGTTCGGGCTTCATCTTCTCGGCGGCCTGATTCGCATGAATGTGCGCGCGGGGCTGATCCTGGGAGGGTTGCTGGTGGCTCTGGGCATCGTCTCTCTGGCGCACCACGGGCCTTTGTTCCTGGGCCTCGGTGCTGTTCATTTCTTCTCTCTCTCGATCATTGGATTCTTTGGACCGCAGCTGGCCCGTTGGCTGAATCAGGACGTTCGCCTGCGAAACACTGGCGCCAAAAACCCTGGACCGCTCAGCGGATTCCTGCTCGGCTTTGCCTTCGCTTTCGGCTGGACACCTTGCATCGGCCCCATCCTGGCTTCGGTACTTGCACTCGCCGCCGCCAGCGACACCATCGCGCGCGGCGTTTTGCTCCTCGCCGTCTATTCGATGGGCCTGGCCGTGCCCTTCCTGCTGACGGCTCTCGGGCTTGGGCAATTCATGAAGTTTTATCAGAACTTCCGCAAGCACTTGCACGCCGTTGAACTGTTCAGCGGTGCGCTCCTGCTCTTCATCGGCGGCTTGGTGTTCTTCAACAAACTGACCTGGCTGTCCGGTAAGCTTACTTTCTTGAACCGCTTTTCGATGTAGATCATTGAGGATTGGACCCGGACTTATGAAGAAAATCGCGATCATACTGGTGACCATCGGCGTGATGTTCGCGCTGATGTTTTATGCGGACCGCGCCACGCGCAAGCCGAAGCAAAGTGTCGCGGGGACCATGGCCATGGAAGCGTCGGGAAAACCGGCTCCCGAAGTGAGACTGAAAGACTTGGACGGCAAGGATGTGGCATTGGCTGACTTGAAAGGAAAAGTCGTCTTCGTCAATTTCTGGGCCACCTGGTGCGGCCCCTGCCAGGAGGAAATTCCTATCCTCATCGACCTGCAGAATAAGTACGCGTCCAAGGGTTTCACGGTCGTCGGCATCGCCATGGATGACGAAGGCAAAAGCGTGGTCGCACCGTTTGTCGAGAAGGAACTGTACGATGTGCACGGTACGAAGCAGCGCATCAACTATCCAATCGTTTTGGGCTCCGATGAAGCAGCGGAAAAGTTTGGTGGGATCCTCGGCTATCCCACGAGCTTCCTGATTTCTCGCAACGGCACGCAACTCATGAAATTCCAGGGCCTGCCGGACGTGGATGTCATTACCCAAGCCATCGAATCGCCGGGCAACTGAAAACGCCGATGCTGACCGAACAGGATTTCCGGAAAAAAGCGGATGCGGCCTTCGACGATTTGAAACGCAGGCTGCTCAGCCTCGGTGATGAACATGGGTTCGATGTCGAAGGCGAGAGCGGCAAACTCGAGGTAATCTTCGAGGAGCCGGAGCCGGCAAAGTTCGTCATCTCGCCAAACACCCCGATCCGCGAAATCTGGATTTCTGCTCTCTCCACCAGTTTCAAGCTGGCCTGGTCCGACGCGCTTAACACCTTCGTCCACGAGAAGAGCGGCGAGAATTTGCATCAAGTCATGAGCCGGGTAATATCGCAGCAACTCGGCGAACAGGTGACCGTGTGAAATCCTTCCTTCCAGTGATCATGAGTCTCTTCCTTGCCGTTCTGCTTGGCCTTGCGCCGGGCGCGGGCTCGCAATCCGTCTCGGGCAAGGACGTTTTGACCTCCACCGCCTACGCTTCGTTTGACCCCGTCGCCCGTGGCATGGACTTGGACGTCGCGGTGGTCTTGAAGATCAAGCCAGGCTTCCACGTCAATGCCCGCAAGGTGACTGCCGATTACCTGATCCCCACGGATTTGCGCCTCGATGTGCCCGCGGGATTCAAGCTGACCAACGTGGTCTATCCCGAAGGCGCCTTGCAGACCTTCACGTTTTCGAAGAACAAGCCACTCAACGTCTATACTGATACCGTCACGATCCACTTACCTATGGTGGTGCTGGCAGAGGCCCCGCTCGGTGCTCTGCATGTCCCCATGAAACTGCGCTACCAGGCCTGCAGCTCGGAGATTTGCCTGCCCCCGATCACCAAGGATGTTGATTTGACATTGAACGTCGTGGCCAACCACTCTGCCGTTAAGGCTGCCAATCCGGCGATCTTTCCCAAAAAGTAAGTTCGCGTCGGCGTCTTACTTGAACTCGCCGAGTGCCGCGCGCAATCGCCGCACCACCCGTTCCTGCCCTAGCACAACCATCGTGTCGAACAACGGTGGGGCCACTGCTTGCCCAACAATCGCCACGCGCGTCGCGTTAATCAGCAATCCCGCTTTCACACCCGCATCTTCCGCAACTTTGCGCGAAGCGTGGTCGCACGCGTCGTGATTCCATTCCGGCAGCGCGCTGAGCGCGTCACCCAGGCTCTTGAGCAGCTGCGGCACCTTTTCGTCTTTCCAGAATTTCGCCTTCGCCGCCGCATCCAACGCGAAGTCCTCGCTGAAGAACGCGCGCGACCACGACGAAAAATCCGGCAGCAGACGGATGCGCGGCCGCAGCAGGTCCACGGTCTTCGAAAACCACTCGTGCCCCGCTCCGCTCGCCCATTCTTCCTTCCATAAACCGTCCTGCTTCAGCTGGGCCTCGACTTCCGGCAACAGTTCCTCGATGGGCAGTTTCTGCAGATACTGTGTGTTGAACCACTCCAGCTTCGCCCGGTCGAACACTCCGTTGGTCCGGCTCACTCCCTCCAGCGAGAACCTCTCTAGCAGGTCTTTGGTGCGCAGGTACTCCTCGTCCCCACCCGGCGCCCAGCCGAGCAGCGCCAGGAAATTGCGAAACGCCTCCGGCAGAAACCCTTCGCGCCGGTACATGTTCACATCGGTTGCTCCATGCCGTTTCGAAAGCCGCGACTTGTCCTGCCCCAGGATCAATGGCACATGGGCAAATACGGGCGGCTCCACTCCCAGTGCCCGGTACAGCAGCACTTGCTTCGGCGTATTCGAAATGTGGTCAGCCCCGCGAATCACGTGCGTGATCCTCATGTCGATGTCGTCGACAACCACGCTCATCTGGTACATCGCCTGGCCGAAGTTCGATTCATCCGCTCCCGAGCGCAGCAGAACGAAATCCTCGATCTCGTCGTTCGAAAACTCCCTCTCGCCAAATACGGCGTCGTGAAATCTCGTCGCTCCGCCGGCGGGCACCCGGAAGCGCACCGCTGGCTTGGTGTCCGGCGAAGATGCCTTGCCATCACGGCACGAACACCGCACCACCCGGCGCACCTTCGTAGCTTCCGCTCCTTCTTCCGCGTGATCCCCGCCCACGTATCGCTCCGGCGGGCAATAGCACAGGAATGCCGACCCGTTCGCCAGCAGTTTCTTTCCCGCCTGCTGGTACAGCTCCGTCCGCTGCGATTGGTAGAATGGCCCCTCGTCCCAATCCACACCCAGCCATTTCAGCCCGTCGATGATGCCGGAGACCAGTTCCGGCTTGTTGCGCTCCGCATCCGTATCTTCGATGCGCAGTACAAACGTTCCGTCGTTCTTGCGCGCATACAGCCAATTGAACAGCGCCGTCCTTGCCCCCCCAACGTGGAGATATCCCGTGGGCGAGGGGGCAAAGCGGACGCGGACTTTCCCCTGCGGATTACTTGCTTCAGTCATAGTGGTTTCTCGTGAGTGCCAGTGAAAACTTCAGTTTAGCGGAACCTGCCGCAATCCGTCCAACCGCGCGGCTATTTCGGCTTCGTCACCGTACGCAGCAGGAACGCCGTTCCCGACTCCAACTTCGCGTCATTCTTCGTGAATTCCAGGGTGATGTCCCCCACCGGATCCGTCTTTCCTGTGTGCGCGATTCGAACATCTTTCAGATCGTAGACCCCACACGCATCCGCCGAGAATACCCACAGCGCCTGCGGCCGGTCTCCTGGCTGCGAACCTTCACACCCCTGCGCCGGATTCGCATTCAACTGTACCAACACCCCCCCACGCACGCCCTTTCCCACCGTCTGTTTCTGCAGATTGCGCACTTTTCCACCGTCGCCGTACCGGATATCTCCCCCGATTTGTACGGTATCCGACCAGCCAGAGGGTGTTCCCCCATCCCCTCCCCTCCCCGCCGGCAATTGCGCCGCCCTCACCCCCAAATAAGAGGCCATCGCACGCAGCGAAGTCGCCACGGCGATTTGCTCTTTCTTGTCATCCAGTTGTGTAAACCGAATCGTTACGCGCGCTCCCGTTCCATCCGCTCCCTTCCCCACAGCGACAACCGAACCCAACAGCCGCGTGCGCAGTTCAATCTTCTCTTTGCCGGGCAAGGGCACTTCCTGGGCGATTCGCGCTTCAACAACTTGCCCCACATGAGCCATGCTGACATCCAGCGAATCATTCAAGCGGACCGGAAGCACAGTCCCAGCGGGAATAGACGCCACAGTTTCCACAGCACGAGCCGTCCAGAAGACCACTGGAGAGGCCAGCGCCGCCAAAAGGATCAAACTGAGACGCCCCCCGAGCCCCGGCCTCGAAATGTCCTTGCTGAACATGATGCCTCCGCCTCGTAAGCAACTTACTCTGTGACTGCTCTCCGGGCAAGTATTTGCCGGGCGGCCCCAGCCCGCAACCAGTCCGCAGGCATGTACCTTTTTGGCCACCAGTACATCGGTAAGGTTGCTGCTCCTTTTTCCCCTCCCCCATAATCAGGAATGATTCAGGTTGTGCCGAAGCCGGGCGCTTCAGGTGTGCGGAAAACTGTGCTTCGCCGGGCGGTTGCTCCGTCGCGCATGGCTTCACGCACTCAACGGTTATCGGCCGCATTGTTCGTTTCCCCTTAAGGGAGAGTCCCAGTCTCTTCGATGGCTCTAGGCTTCATCACGGCGGGGTTTCTGGTCTCGACGCTGCTCGTCGGAGCGTTCTTCGGCTATATCTTCACGCTCAAGCGTCAGGCCTACCTTCTCTTCTGGCAAGGTGGTTGGGCCCTCTGCGCGCTTTATTTGCTTCCGACGACGGTGGCTCAATGGATGCCGCAAAACCAGTGGTCCGTAACACTCGGACTGGCTTCCCTTGGCTTTGCGGGGCTGAGCTTCTTTCTCGGCGGCCAGCTTTATACTCGGAAAAAACTCTGGATCGGGCCAACTGCCGGTGCAGCCGCGGTCGTTGTCATCTGGGCCGTGCTGTACGCCGCCGAAGTCCTGCCGCTCTCGCCCACTTTCGGTGTTGCCGCGATTTTCATCGCCGTCAGTTACCTGTTCTGGCACGAAAGTCAGCGGCACGAGACCTTCGCGGATCTCTTCCTGGGAATCGCCTTCTTCGCCTGGGGCATTTTGCTCCTCGCGCTCGCGTTTCTCCCCCCGGTGCGCGATCGCCTGAGTCCTGTCGCCGTCCCCATCTCCATGATCCCGGCGGTCTTTGTGGCCATGCTCTTGGTCGTCGCCATTTACGAAGAAGAAAAACGTCGCGTCGAGCGCAACATGCTCGCGCTTTCGAACCTGAACCTCGCCACCTCCAGCTTCATCGGCGGAGAGATTCAGCGCATGCTTGCCCAGGCCCTCGACCGGGTCCTTGGTGTTGTTCGCCTTCCTTCGGGTGCTCTTTTCCTCCATCACGGTGATCCCACCGGCCCCACTTCGATGGTGTCCGCTGGCTTGCCCGACGAATTCTGCCGCGCGGTGCAAAGCGAAGGCCTCGACGATTACCTCAGCAGCCTTGTTTCTCGCTTGGGCGGACTACTGGGCTTCCGCGACTTGCGCGACGACAATCTCACCGCTCTCGAAAAAGATGAACCCATCCGCCGGTTCCGAGAACTCGGATTGCGCCACGGCCTCCGCAGTATCGTCGTCATCAGCCTCCAGGCCAAAGAGCAGGCATTCGGTCTTCTTCTTCTTGGCACACCCGACAATCGCCGCTTCACCCCCGCTGAACTCCGCCTGCTCCTCGCGCTCGGCCATCAGATCGGCATGGCCGTTGAGAACAGTTACTTGATCCAGCAAACCTCCCGCCGCTCGGAAGAGTTGCACGTCCTCAATGAGATCGGGCGCGCCCTCAGTTCTACCCTTAACAAGGAAGACCTTCTCCGCAAGATCTGGGAAGAACTCCGCCGCCTCTTCGACATCGACAATCTTTATCTCGCCTCCCACGACCTGGCCCGCGACCAGATCACTTTCGATCTCGAAGCCATTAACGGCGTTCGCCTCCCTGTACGTTCCCGCCCCGCCGGAAACCACCTGACGGAATACATCCTCCGCACCCGTCAGCCCGTCTTGATTCGCGAAAGCTTCGTGAACGAAGTGCGCAAGCTTGGTGTCGAGCCCATTCGCACTACCGGTTCCTTCTGCGGCGTGCCCCTGGTCGCCTACGACCACGCGATCGGCGCCCTCTGCCTCTTTTCGGATCGCGAGCGCGCTTACGACGAGGGGCATCTGGAAATTCTGCGCGTTCTTGCCAGCGAAGCCAGCATCGCCATCGAAAACGCCCGCCTGTTCCAGGATGAACGCACCAAAGCTCGCCATCTGAGTCTGCTGAACCTCATTTCCCGCGATGCCATCGCCACCTTAAATCCCGACGAGGTTCTCGCCAAGATTGCCGAGCAACTCGAGACCGGCCTCACCTACGATCACCTGGGCATCGCCCTCCTCGACTACACCACCCGCGAACTCATCATTGCCGCCGAAGCCGGCCAACGCCGTGGTGCCGCCGGTAAACGCGTTTCCCTCGACACCGGCCTGATCGGCCAAGTTGCACGTACCGGCAAGACCGCTATCTTCCGCGCTTCTCAAAATGCGCAGAACAGTGCCAAGCCTGTTCTTCCCGACTCTCTCACCGCGATCTCTCTCCCCATCTTCTACGGTGAACACCTGCACGGCGTCTTGTACGTCGAATCGACTGAACGCATTGAAGTCTCCGACGAAGAATCTCTCCTCCTCCACACCCTCGCAGACCTGATTGCCGGCGCCTACCACAACGCCCTGACCTTCCAGAAAGCCCAGGAACAGGCCATCACCGACGGATTGACCGGCGTCAAAACGCATCGTTTCTTCATGGAAGCTCTGTCTTCGGAATGGAAGCGCTCTTCTCGCGCCGGCCGCTCCTTTGCGCTCGTGTTGATGGACCTCGACCGCTTCAAGTTCGTCAATGATTTCTACGGTCACCTCGAGGGCGACTTGGTGCTCCAGCGCGTCGGCCAGATCCTCGAAACAAATTGCCGCCGCTCCGATGTCGTTGCCCGCTACGGTGGAGACGAATTCGTCATCCTCATGCCCGAAACCACCATGGAGCAGGCGCGCCAGCTTTCCTCCAAGCTCCGCGGTTGGGTCGCCGCAGACCCCCTCCTTCGCGAAAAGAACATCAGCGCCAGTTTCGGCATCGCGTCCTATCCTCTTCACGGCTCCTCTCCTCAGGAATTGATTCAGGTCGCCGACGCCTCCATGTACCTGTCGAAACACCAGGGCGGTAACACCGTCTCGACCGCCGACCACGTCGATCCCAACGAGGCCAAGCGTTGGAAGCGCGATGTCCTCGAAGCCTATCTCGGTGTCACTTTGAAACGCCTCTTCGCCACCGGCCCCGATGCCTTCGATGAAATCTACCAGCGCCTCCGCCAGTTTTCGGATTCACTGCCCGCCTCGGAAGCGGCCGGCGTGAAAAGCCTCGAGGGACCCGGCGCGCTGCCACAATCCATCCTGGACACCGTTACCTCCCTCGCTTACGCCATTGACGCCAAGGATCAGTACACGCAGGGTCATTCCCAGAAAGTTTCCGCTTATGCGGCGTTGCTCGCCGAAGAAATCGGCCTGACGGAAGCGGAAGTCGAAGAGATTCGCCTCGGAGCCGTTTTGCACGACGTGGGCAAGGTTGGTATTCCCGAACAGATTCTGAACAAGAGCGGCCCGCTCAACCCCGAAGAATGGGAAACCATGAAGACTCATGTCACTTATGGCGGCCGCCTTCTCGAACCGCTGCAGCCACTGGCTCGCATTCGCCAGATGGTTTTGCACCATCACGAATTCTTCGATGGCTCCGGTTATCCGGAAGCGCTCAGTGGTAAAGACATCCCGCTCGGCGCGCGCATCGTCACCATTGCCGATTCCTATGACACCATCACCAGCGACCGCAGTTACAAGAAGGGCCGCACGGCGGAACAGGCCTTAAACGAACTGGAGCGCTGCGCCGGTACTCAATTCGACCCCGAACTCGTTCAGGCTTTCGTCCGCGCCATGCGCCAGTTGCCCAACCCTATTATTGAAGTATCTACTCTATTGACTCGTAATACTTAAAGACGAACAACTTTGCTCTCAATAAATCAGTTGAAAAATGTTGCTGTAGTCGTCAGTCCAGAGCCGCGCTTCCGCCGCAGGCATTCCCGGTGGCAGACTTGGCAAGAGTCCCTGCACCCGCAGCGCTTCTGGTCTCCGCGCCAGAAACACCCACAGGCTCTCGATGAACGGATACGTCCCCTCGGAAAAGTGCACCAGTGTGTACGCGTTCTCGTGCGCGCGAATTCCTTCGATCACAGGCAGCAGGTTGATGTGCCGGCTGCTCAGGTGCACCGCAATCACTGACCGTTCGTCGCGCAGATGCTTCGCATAGGCGTCGAAAGCCTCTTTAGTCAGCAGATGCACCGGCACCGCGTCTCCCGCAAAGGCGTCGAGAACCAGTACATCGAACTCTTGCCCTTGCCCGTTCGCCGCTTCCCGCTCTAGCAGCAATCGCGCATCCCCAAGCGCCACATCCACCTTCGCCGCTGAATCACGTACGTAGCTGAACACGGGCGTCAGCCCGTCCGACAGCGACGCAACCTGCGGATTGATTTCGTAATACCGCAGGTAGTCGCCGGGCCGCCCATAGGTGGCCAACGTCCCTGCACCCAAGCCGACGATCCCCATGCGCAGCCCACCTTCGCCCGACTTCCGCTTCTCATGATTCCGCAGCAGGATCCCGATTCCCGATTCCGGGCCGTAGTAAGCCATCGGCAGCCGGTCGTTCGGCGGATTTAACTGCGCGCCGTGCATAGTGTGCGCATGGAACAGCGCCTTGCCCCCTTGCGCCAGTTCAAAGACACGCAGCGCGCCGTAGAAATTTCGCTCTCCCAGAAACAGCCCAGGCTCCGGCCGCGCGCTTGCGTACAATCCAACCAGCATCAGTGCGCACACCATCCCGGCAATCGGCTGGATGAACCGGAATCCTCGCGGATGCACCGGCTTGCCCCTCGATTGAATGTACGCGCCCGCCAGCAGCAGCGCCCCGCCCACCAGGAGCCACGCGTACAGTTGCGATTCCTGCACCGCCCTGCCAAAGCCCGGCATCCACTGCGCGACGCCCGCAAGGACCACTGTCGCACCGGCAACCACTGCGCACGGCGGCCAGAAATTCGACGTGTAGAACCACGAGCGCCCATCCAGCGCGACGCAAACCAGCAGGAGAACCGCGCACGCGCATAGCGAAAGCTGAAATTCCGAAAAAAAGTGGAAAACTCGCGGCGCGATGAGCGCCACGAAGATTCCCCCCAGCGCCCCGCCCGCAGACACCGCCAGGTAAAATCCGGTCAGGTGCCGCACTCCCGGCTTCAGCCCCACCAATTCTCCGTGACAGATCATGCAAGCCACAAATAAGAGAACCGGCAGCACAACGATTTGTGTGGTCCGTTCCACATACACCATCGCTGGACACAGAACCACGACCCCGATCGCAAATAGCGGATGGAATACTTCGCGGCGGTACCACCGCGGATGATCGAAGCATAAAATGAAGCTCAACAGGTACAGCGCCAACGGCACCACCCACAAAAGCGGTAGCGAGATCACTTCCTGGCAAAGCTGGTTCGTCGTTGCGAGCAGCAGCGCTGAGGCGCACGCCGCAAGCAGAAACCACAGAGTCCTCGAAACGATCGACACCGGCTCCACTTCATTGCTTTCCGCTCCAACGGCCGTCTCGTCTCCCCTCGTCCCGCTCCGCGACGACGCCCATGCGCACCACCCGCATCCCGCGCAGAAAACCAAAAACAGTACCGACCACAGCACGCCCTGTGTCCGCAGTCGAAGCAGCGGCTCGAATAACAGCGGGAACGACAGCAGCCCCACCAATGAGCCCAGGTTCGACACCGAATACAGCCGGTATGTTTCGCTGCCCCCGCCTTGTCTTGCGAACCACCGCTGCAGCAGCGGCCCTGTCGTCGAAAGCACAACAAAGGGCAGCCCCGTCGCCACCAGCGCGATCGCGATGACATCGCGGACCGGATGGTCCGGGCTCGTTGGCTTCCAGCTCGGGTTTGGCGTCACTGCCGACGGCCACAGCAGCGACAACCCGACCACCAGCAACGCCGCCACCGCCAGTACGCCGATATGCAGCCTCGCTTGATTCCTTTGGCACAACCGCTCCGTCATCACGTGCGAATACACGTACCCCGCCAACAGTAGAATCTGGAACACCAGCATGCTCGTCGTCCACACAGCCGCTGACCCGCCGAACCATGGCAGGATGTGTTTGCTGATGATCAACTGCACTTGAAACAGCAGGAACGCGCTCAGGAACAATGTTCCGCCAAACACCCACACTCCAGGGCGGCCCCGGTTGCCAGCGTCTGCGGTCGGATTGGTAGCGGCTTGCGGCACGTCGAATCCTGAAGTGACTTCACAGCAGTGTCCCATACAGGCACACCGCCCCAAAGTTCACATATCACAGCTCCACCACCCGCACCATCATCCCTGACCTCGCACAGAGCCAGGGAATGTGTTGTTTCATTGAGATACATATCTCTTTGTTACGAACTCGTTAATAGAACCTCCTCATTTCTTCCCCTATTTGATTGACATCCCGCTCCCGCGCTGCGAACGTACACTTTCCCTCTCTCTATTTCCCCCTTCTACGGAGTCCTTGTGGAAGGGTCTGCACAAAATTCAAGAGCAGCAAGCGAAGCAGTCGTGGCCTTGGGGCTGCACGCACACCTGTGCCTGCGGAATGCGGCGCGCCTGCTGCCGGACACAAAAAGAGGAGACGCATGAAGCACCCGAGAACCATTCTGGCGTGCGGACTGCTGCTTACGACGGTGTTGTTCGCCACGAGTTTGTCCTTGCTCGCCAAGGATTCAGGCACCCGTACGAAGGAGAAATCCGCCAAACAGAACCAGTCGTACGTTCCGCCTTCCGATCCCGCCCTGTACGTCGGGTCGGAAACCTGTAAAACCTGCCACGATGTTCAGGCAAAAAACTACGAAGCCAATCCGCACTTCGTTACCGCCCAGGCAAAACATGGGCCGCAGTGGGAAGGCTGCGAAGGTTGCCACGGACCCGGCAAAGCCCATGTCGATGGCGGCGGCGACAAAACCAAGATCTTCACATTCTCCGGCGGCTCCGCGAAAGAAATCAGCCAGCGCTGTCTGGCTTGTCACTACGGCGGCGAGCAGCAGACGAATTTCCTGCGCTCCGCCCACTGGAAGAACGACGTCAGCTGCATCGCCTGCCACTCCATACACAAGCCGGCCGTCGACAAATCCCTGCTCAGAGCTCCGCAATCGACGCTCTGTTTTTCTTGCCACCTCTCCGTCAAACCGGATTTCTCGAAGCCCGTCCATCATCGGGTCAACGAAGGGCTGATCACTTGCAGCGATTGCCACAATCCGCACGGCGCGTTCGACCTGCGTCAAATCCGCTCCAGTGCCTCGCGCGACGCCGTTTGCTTCAAGTGCCATGCAGCCAAGGCCGGCCCCTACGCCGTCGAACATGCGGTCATGCGCACGGAGGGCTGTGGCGCGTGCCACTCCCCGCACGGTTCCTCTAATCCGAAGCTCCTCAAACGTAGCCAGATCAATCTGCTCTGCCTCGAGTGCCATACCGCTACAGCTGGCCAGTCTGCTCCCGCCCTGCCCAGCTTCCATAACCAGGCCCAGAAATATCAGGCCTGCACTCTCTGCCACATGGCCATACACGGTTCCAATTCGGACCGCTTCCTGATGAGGCCGTGAGGAAAGGTGATGAACATGAAGACACGAATCTCCCGTCAGCATCTTTTCCTGTGCGCCTTATTCGCCGGCTCCGCCCTGCTCCTGCTCTCTTCCGTCCTCCTCGCTCAAACCGTCGACACTCTGCTCCCGCCGGGCGTCAGTATCGATTCCTCGCGGAAGTCCCCGCTCGGCGCCACCGGCACGACCACCGAAAACAATTCCGGCCTCTCGATGGATCAATACTCCATCAAGCAAACTGTCGAGCTCGGTGGACGAATCGCCGATTATTCCGGCAACCAGAGCATGTGGGATTCCTACGTGAACCTCGGCTCTGGGCCGCGCCTCCTCGAATATTCTCTGAATCTGCACTCCGACCATCACGCCGGGCTGCTCTTCGACGACTTGAACTTCAACAACTTTGGCTATGGCGGCGATCCCAACAACGTCACCCGCCTCCAATTCAGCAAGGGCAGGTGGTATGACTTCGATGGCTTGTTCCGCCGCGACCAGAATGCGTTCGACTACAACCTGCTCGCGAATCCCCTGAATCCCCCGACTTCAACTCTCGTCGTCAGCATTTTCGATTCACCCCATGCCGCCTTCCTCACTCACCGCATGACTGACTTGAATCTGCGCATTCTGCCCTTCTCGCCGGTCCGTTTTCGCTTCGGCTATTCCCACAATGTGGAAGAAGGCGACGCGTTCGGCACGATCCATGAAGGCACGGAGGCGTTGCTCAAGCAGCCCACCCAGTCCTTCACCGACAGCTACCGTTTTGGCGTCTCCGTGCGCGTCCTCCCGCGCACAATGCTGAGCTACGATCAGTTCTTTACCCACTTCAAGGGCAACACCTGGAATGAACTGAATTCCCTGCCCTACCTCCTTGCCGGCAACATTCCTGTCGATCTCGGCATTTCCTCCAACACGGCGGCCGGCCAGCCTTGTGCCACGCCCATTCTGGGCACCGGCTTCGTCAATCCGGCTTGCAATGCTTATTTCGCTTATACCCGCAACAGCGATACCCGCCTCGATTTTCCAACCGAGGCCCTCAGCTTCCAGAGCAATTACTTTCCCTGGCTGGATCTCTCCGGCCGCTTCACCTATTCGAAAGCAGAGAATTCGCTTCCGTCTTTCGACGAGCTCTTCACCGGCTTGGTCACGCGCACCCGTCAGCGGAATTTCACCGTTACCGGCAACTCTTCCGCCGAGCGCGTGACCTCCAACGGCGATTTCGGCGCCACCATCCACGTCAACAACCGCCTCCGCCTTGTCGATCATTTCCTCTACGACAATTTCCGCATCGCGGGCGGATGGGGTCTCACCACTTCTTCCCTGTTCGCCGCCACTCTCTTGGCAACTCCGAACGTTTTTAACATCGCCACTTGCCCGCCTCCCTTCACGGCCGCAACCTGCCCCCAACACATTGCCGCTTCGTCGGCGGACATCATCAACGACAGCTTGTCGAACTTCTTGAAGCAGGACCGCAAGATCAACACCTTCAGCGTGGAATACGACTTCACTCCGCGCATTACCGCCTACGTCGGTTATCGCTACGAAAATCGCAACGTCACTTTTAATTCCAGCGACGAGCAGTTGCAGACTTTCTACCCAACCCTGCCGAACCGTGGCGCTTGCGCCGGCCAACCCTTGGTCAATGGCGTCTGCACCGTCGCTGTTCCAGACGTCTCGGAAGAATACACACCGATCAACGCCAACGCCGCAATCGCCGGCCTCAACGCTCGGATCACCCGGCGGCTGCAACTCCATTTCGACGCGGAGTTCCAATACGCGGACAATGCCGACACCCGCATCAGTCCGCGCCATTTGCAGCTTTATCGCCTCACCGCCGACTACAAACCCCTCGACTGGGTCACCGTCGCCGGCGGCATGTACATCCTCGAGAATCGCAACACCGCGGACGCCATCGGCAACCTCCAGCACGACCGCTCCTACAGCATCACCGCGCAGCTCGCGCCGCACACCGAGCGATTTGGTGTGGATCTCAGCTACAACTACAACGACATCTTCTCGCAAACCAACATCTGTTACGTCGCCACGCCCGCGCCCATTGGGGCTCCTTCGTGCGGAGCACCTTACCTGGGCGGAATCTCTCTCTACACCAGCCTCTCCAACTACGGCTCGGGCTCCGTCTTCCTCCGTCCAATCCCGCGCCTTACCACCTGGATCGGCTATGCCGTGAACAGCGCCGTGGGCGATACCTTCATCATTGACACGCTCTCGCCCACCGGTCCGCTCACGTACCGCTACCACTTGCCGCTGGCCGCGGCCAATTTCAATATCACCAAGGCTCTCGCATTTAAGTCTTCGTGGAACTACTACGACTACCACGAGTATTCGGATGCCGGGCCGGCGCTTCCGCGCAGTTTCCGCGGCAACGTCTACACCTTGTCTTTGCGGTACGCGTTCTAGTTGTACCTCCTGGGGAGGGGCGCGGAATCTTCTTCCGCGCCCCTCTTTTCTTGTTCCGGACCTCTCATCGACCGATCCCGAAATCGTCTGCTAAAGTGAAGAGGAACGTCGATTTCTCGGGTCGGGAGTCATCCGTGCAAAAAGCCACCGTAAAATGGGTCGGACAACAGCAGTTCTCAGCTGCCAGCCCTTCTGGCCACGCCATTCACATCGATTCAGACCGTCAGTCCAACACCGGTCCGGGCCCGATGGAGATGGTTCTTATGGCCCTCGGTGGCTGTACCGCCACCGATGTCGTCATTATTCTCGAGAAAAAACGGCAGAAGCTGCAATCCCTCGAGGTCATTTGCTCCGGTGAACGCGCTGCCGAACCACCCACCGTTTGGGTCAAACTGGACGTGCTCTTCCGTCTGCGCGGCGAAATCGATGAGGGCGCGCTCAAGCACGCCATCGAACTGACCAAGGAAAAATACTGCTCGGTGGCCGCGATCTTGCGTAAGACCGCGGAAATTTCCTGGCGCTACGAACTGCTGCCTTCTGAGTGATGTCCGCTCCGCGCTTGTCTCCGGTAAAGCGCATCGCATACAATCATCGTTTGGCTGCTGTTCGTCGCTCCCTGCAAGGAGAATCATGACTCGTTGTGTTAAAGCCAAGATTACGGGTGTTGCAGGCTACGTACCTCCGCGCATCCTGACCAACGCTGATCTGGAAAAAATGGTGGACACCACCAACGATTGGATCATGGAGCGCGTCGGCATTCGCGAACGCCACCTCGCCGACAAGGGCGTGGCCGCCAGCGATCTCGCCGTTGCTGCCGTGAAGTGCCTTCAGTCCCGTCATCCCTTCGACCTCCAGGAAGTCGATCTCGTCGTTGTGGGCACGGTCACCCCGGACATGATGTATCCCTCCACCGCTTGCCTCGTTCAGCATAAGCTCGGCATCCACAACACCTGGGGATTCGACGTTTCCGCCGGCTGTTCGGGATTCTTGTACTCCCTGAATGTCGGCACGAAGTTCGTCGAGTCCGGCAAATACAAGAAAGTGCTCGTCATCGGCTCTGATGTGAACTCCTCGATGACCGATTTCACCGATCGCGCGGTTTGCATCATTTTTGGCGACGGCGCTGGCGCGGTTCTCCTCGAACCCGCGGAAGAAGGCGAGCCGGGCATCATCGACCATGTCGCGCAAGTCGAAGGCATGGGCGGCCAGTTCCTCTACATGCCGGGCGGCGGTAGCCTCAATCCCGCCTCTCACGAGACCGTCGACAAAAAGATGCACTATATTCATCAGGACGGCAAAAACGTCTTCAAGTACGCCGTGAAGAAAATGGCGGAAATGACCGAACGCGTCCTCGAAAAGAACGGCCTCTCCGGCAAAGATGTTGACTGCTTCATCGCCCATCAAGCCAATCGCCGCATCATTACCGCCACCGCTGAACGCCTGGGCATGCCGCTGGACAAAGTCATCGTTAACATCGAGCGTTTTGGCAACACCACCGCCGGCACCATTCCTTTGGCCATGGATACTGCCCTCCAGGAAAAACGATTGAAAAAGGGGGATCTCGTTCTTCTCGCCGCGGTCGGCGCGGGTTTCACTTCCGGCGCGACACTGGTGCGCTGGGCCTACTAGAAAATTCCTGAACAAAAAAAAGGGCGGGTGCCCCTGCACTCGCCCTTTCTCATTGCCAATCGACAGCCTGGCGTCAGCTCGGGATGACCAGCTCCTGCCCGGCCTTGATCTTGTCCGGATCCGACAGCTTGTCGCGGTTCGCCTCGAATATCTTCATATATTCATTCGCATTGCCGTAGAAATGTTTGGCAATCTTCGAAAGCGAATCGCCCGCGGCCACCGTGTACGTCTGCTGTTTCGGCGCCAGCGACGGGTCGATGCTCAAATTCAAGGTGAGGTCGCTGTAGCTGGGATCCACCAGTTTTGCCTGGTCCCAGATTTTGTTCTTGATGGCCTCCGAACCGGCGGCTCCCTCCACGTAAAGTTTGTTGTCCTGGATGTGAACGTGGGTGAGGCGGACACCCAACTGGTTGATGGTGTTCAACACGGATCCGTATTTGAGCTTCAATTGCTCCAGATCTGCCATATGGTCTTCCTCATTTCTGGATGGTATCGGGCGAGCCATTAGCATAGCACCGGCCGCTCCCCGGAATTGCAAATATTCCTCGGATTTACTGCGGCAGAAGCTCCAGCTTCGGCGTCCACGCAAGCAACAACAGGATCCCCACAACGTAAAACCCGCCGGCGACGCTCCAGGCACCACCCAGCATCCGCAGCGCCAGCCCGAACAGCACCACCGATTCCGCGCATGCCAGTGACAGCACCACTCCTCCCCGCCACTGCCCCGCTGCGGTTGTGTCGTCTGGATTTGTGCGCAGTCGCTCAGCGGCGGGATTCAGGTTTCTCCCTCGAAAGAACAATCCAATCCCGATCGTGCTCATGGCCACCAGGCCAAGGCACGCCGCCACCACAATGGGTGCGTCCACACTCGCGTTGCTCACGATCAGAAATGGCACCAGCATATACACCACGGCGGCGATCAGGAAGCACAGATGCAGGATTCGGCTGGCTCGCAGTGCCTTCTGGGCAGCGTTCATTTCTCACCCGCCTCCGTCTCACATGCGGGATGGGCCATTGTCAGTGAGCGCGCGGGAATTTTGCAAACGTTGTTTTTCAGGAAACGTAATCAGTGGAAATTAGCAGGAACGCAGCGAAGCCGCTTGAGCCAGGTTCGCTTCCAACCGGCGTTCCACGAGCACCGCGGCATACCGGGCGCACAGCAACCGTTCCTGTTCGCTCCATGCCGCCAGCGCCGGAGACACCTTGCCGAACAGATCCGAAATCTTGCCCACAATCTTGTAGTAGATGCCGACCGATCCCAATCCGCCGTTGGCGCCCTTCAGTTCCGGGGTCAGGTCTAGAAGGCCGCGCCGCGCAACTGTTCTTCCGGCACATGCACCGCTTCAAATACCGCGCTCGACACCGGCTGCGACGCAACACCAGCCATCACCGCGCGCCAATAGTACAGCGCGAACTGGGCTAGAGCCACGATCGATATCGCAAATAGCATGGCGGCGAACATCCCTCAGCCTCCACGGCTAGGATGCCCTCCACTCCTGAATCTCCCAATAGCTCGACAGTACCAATTGCATAGCCCGCGCCGCGCATAACGGATCGGGCACACCCTGAACCTCGTGAAATCGCTTGCCATTGCCCGTCGCTTCTCGTATGCTGCACGCCAGCCAATGGGAGCTAACTCAATGAAACTGCTACTGTTAATGACCTGCGGCACCGCCGCCCTAGCCGCATCCCTGTTTGTTTCGCCGCACCAACCGGTATCCGCTACTGACCCTTCTGCAAATGCGGCGATTCGCGCCGTCCTCGACGATCAGCAATCCGCCTGGAATCGTGGCGACGTCTCCGCTTTCATGACAGGCTACTGGAATTCCCCCGACCTTACCTTTGCAGGCGCCACCGGTATCACTCGTGGTTACGAGTCCGTCCTCGCCCGTTACCGCAAGTCCTATCCCGACACCGCCGCCATGGGCCATCTCGATTTTTCCGCCCTCGAGATTCGTCCTCTCGGTAAGGATGCCGCGCTTGTCCTGGGCCGCTGGCACCTCCAGCGCTCCAACGACGAACTCGCCGGTGTCTTCACTTTGGTCTTTCAGAAATTCCCCGGCGGCTGGCGCGTCATCCACGATCACACCAGCGTCGACGCAAAAAAATAGATCACTGCTCCAGCGAGCGCACCAGCACCACCACCGAGCGCGGCCCCGCTCGATAACTCTTCTCATTCATCGGAACCGCCTCTTCCCACGGCACAATATCCTTCGGCGAGTCCAGAAACGTGTCGATCCATCTCCGCCACAGCTCCGCCGTCGACGTATTCGGCAGCTCAAATTGCAACGGCTCCCAGAACGCATTGAAGATCATGTAGAAGCCCAGCTTCTCCCGCTTCAACTCGCTGCTGAACGCCAGGCTGTGCGATGAGTCGCCCCAATCCGGTTGGAGCAGCCTGGTGCCGTGCCACGCGTGCGGCGCGTTGTGGATCAGGTCGTTCAGCGTGACCCGGCTTTCTTCCGGACTCAAATCTCGCCGCAATCTCCGCCCGATGAGCAGCTCCACAAACCGCAGCACATCCGCGTGACGCTCCGTCAGGCTCCAGTCGAACCACACACTTTCATCGTCATGGCAATACGCGTTGTTATTCCCGTTCTGTGTGCGGCGCACTTCGTCTCCCATCAGGATCATCGGCATCCCCAGGGACAGCAGCGTCGCTGTGAAGAAATTCTTTACCTGTCGGCTTCGCAAAGCCTCGATCGCCCTATCGCTCGTCGGCCCTTCCACCCCGCAGTTCCAGCTCCGGTTGTCGTTCGCTCCATCGGCATTGTTCTCGCCATTCGCCTCATTGTGCTTCACGTCGTAACTGACCAGGTCATTCATCGTGAACCCGTCGTGGCAGGTCACGAAATTGACGCTCTGCTCCGCCTCGCGCTCCTTGTGCGCGTAGATCGAAGGGCTGCCCACCAGCCGGTCCGCCAGGTTGCGCACCGAGCTTTCCGCGCCGGCAAAAAAACTGCGTACGTCGTCGCGGAACCGCCCGTTCCATTCTTTCCAGCTGTCCCCGATGAATTGACCGACCTGGTATAGCCCCGACGCGTCCCACGCCTCCGCGATCATCTTCGTTCCCGCCAGCGCCGGATTCGACTCGATATCCCACAACAGCGGCGGGTTCGAAAGCACACTGCCCTTTGCGTCGCGCGCCAGAATCGATGCCAAGTCGAACCGGAATCCGTCGACGTGCATTTCCTCTACCCAATAGCGCAGGCTCTGGATAATCATCCGTCGTACCACCGGATGATTCGCGTATAGCGTGTTCCCGCACCCGCTGTAGTTGGCGTAAGTCGACCGGTCTTTCTCCAGAATGTAGTACGCCAGGTTATCGATCCCTCGGAAACTCAACGTCGGCCCGTCGGCGCCGCCTTCCGCCGAATGATTGAACACGACGTCCAGGATCACCTCGATCCCGGCACGGTGCAGCGCCTTCACCATGTCTCGAAATTCGTTCACCGGACCCAGTGCGCCGCCTTGCGAACTGTACGCCGCGTGCGGCGCAAAAAATGCCACCGGCTGATAGCCCCAATAATTCTCCAGGCCCGGCGGGCACGCGTGCACGTCATACTGAAACACCGGCAGCAGTTCTGCCGCGGTAATTCCCAGTTTCTGCAGGTACGGGATCTTCTCGATCAGCCCCCGATACGTCCCACGCAGATTCTCCGGCAGGCCCGAGTTCGCGTTTCGCGTGAATCCCGCCGCATGCATTTCGTAGATAATCGTCCGCGACGACGGTGTATACAATGGCTTGTCGCCCGCCCAGTCGTAGCCGCTCAGATCCAGCACCGCTCCCTTCATCGCCGCCGCCGCGTTGTCTCCCGGCTCCGTGGCCGCTTCTCTCGTATAGTTCTTGGGAACGATTACGCTGCGGGCATACGGATCCAACAGCACCTTCGTCGGATCGAACCTCAGGCCGTGCTCCGGCTGAAACGGTCCGTGGACCCGGTATCCATACAATTGGCCGCTGCAAACGCCGGGCACAAACACGTGCCAGTAGTGATATGTCCGGTGCTGTACGGGATCGAGAACAATCCTGCGCGAAGGCTTCGCGTCATCCTCGTGATCGAAAAAAAGCAGTTCGACTCCCGTGGCATGCCGCGAATACAAGCTGAAATTCGCGCCACTGCTTGTCAGCGTCGCTCCCAGCGGTGAACTGCGGCCTGCTTCCACGGAAGGGCTCATGGCTGCCCATTAAACGCCCCTCTTCACGGGGCGGTCAATGGTCACGGTCACAAAATTTCCAGAATCTCTTCGTATCGCTTGAACGGCGGGATCAGATAAGCCCCAGCCATCTCCGTGCGCGCCCATGCCAGCATCTCCCGCGCAACATCAAACCCCCGCTCCCGCGCGCTGGCCCCCGCCGCTTCCATCGACTTCAGCAGCGCCTCCGGAATCACGATCCCCGGCACTTCATTGTTCAAACGCAGCGCCTGCTTGTAGCTGTTCAGCGGCCACACGCCGATCAACACCGGAATGGGCGGCCTTCCGCCCAGTTTCTTCAAAAATGCCTGCCAATGCGTCGGATCGAACAGCGGCTGCGTCATCGCAAAATGTGCCCCGGCTTCGACCTTCGCGTGGAATCTCGCAATTTCATTGTCCAGGTCGTCGGCCATGGGGTTCAGCGCCACCCCGATTGTGAAGTTAGTCTGCCCCCCCAGCGTTTTGCCGGCCCAGTCCGTTCCCTGGTTCAGCCGGTGCAGGATCTTCGTCAGCCCGACCGAATCCACCTCATATACTCCGCTCGCTTCCGGATAATCCCCCACCGACGGCGGATCGCCCGTAATCCCCAGCACGTTCCGCACGCCACCGACCGCCCACGCTCCCAGCAACATCGCCTGCAACCCGATGATGTTCTGGTCCCGCGTCGTCAGGTGCGGGATCGTTTCCACGCCCCGCGCCTCCAGCGCCCCCGCCACGATCAGCGCGTCCATGCCGACTCGCGCCATCGCTCCGCTGTTGATGTCGATGGCGTCCACTTTCTGCGATGCCATCACCTTGTCCACCTGCTCGTAGATGCGATCGAGCGAAATGCCTTTCGGCGGGTCGATCTCCACGCACACCACAAATTCCTTCGACTGCACTTTCCTCCAGAGCTTGCTTTCCGGTTCGCGTTCCGCCAGCGGCGCCGCGGGTTCTGCCGCCGCCACAACCGCCGTGGCCCCCTGCGTCTTCGTGGGGCGCAACGACTTCACCGCTTCTGCCATCGCTTGGATGTGCGCCGGTGTCGTCCCGCAGCATCCTCCCAGAATCCGCACGCCGATCTCCCCTGCCTCGCGCGCAAATTCCGCAAAATACGCCGGCGACGACTTCGGGTACACGATCCGGTCGCCCTCCCGTTTCGGAAATCCCGCGTTCGGCATTCCACTCACCGGCAAATCCGTCCCGCTGGCAATTTCCCACAGCACTGGCAGCAGCGATTGTGGGCCCAGCGTGCAATTCGCCCCGATCGCCTGCACGTTTTTCTCCTTCAGCATCGCCGTCGTCAGAAACGGCCTTATGTCCCCGTGCGTCGTGCCTTCCTCTGTGTACGTCAGTTGCGCGATGATCGGCAGCGAAGAGAACGAGCGGATCGCGTCGATCGCCAGTTGCAACTCCTCGATGTATGAAAACGTTTCGAGAACGAACAGGTCGACGCCACGCTCCTCCAGCGCCAGCGCCTGCTCATGAAAGATCGCGCGGATCTGTTCCGGCTCCGGGTGACGCGCCTGCACGCCAATTCCCAGCGGCCCGATTGAGCCCGCGATCAGTACTTCCCGCGATGCCGATTCCCTCGCTTCCCGCGCGATCTTCACCCCCCGGCTGTTCAGTCGCTGCACCTCTTCGCCCAGTCCCAGGGGCGCCAGCTTGAACCGGTTCGCCCCAAACGTGTTGGTCTCGATGATCTGCGCGCCCGCCTCGATGTAGGCCTGATGCACCCGGAATACCGCCTCCGGTTCCGTCACGTTCAATTCATCGAAGCAACGTACCGTCCCCACCACGTCGTGCAGCATCGACCCCATCGCACCATCGGCGATCAAAATCGAGTCTTTCAGCCGCTCATTGAAATCCTGAATTTTCACTTTTCCGTCCTGGAATTAGAAAAATCGCGGGAATTGCCGCGCTTCTTCAGCGCTTCTGCTCCATCAAGCCTGCCACGGTGCTCATCAGATCATATTTCGTCAGGATTTCGAACTTCCCTTCATCCATCTCCACAAACACCGCGGGATTTTCGTGGCTCAAAATATAGGTGATCCGTTCCACCGGCGCATTTTTCAACACCTTCGGCAGCGGCTTGCTCATCACTTCTCGCACCACCAGTTTCCGCAGGTCCTTGCCCTGCAGTGCCAGCGTCAGGATCTGGTCTTCATACACCGTGCCGATGGGCAGGTTCTCTTCGAACACTGGGATCTGCGAAATATCCTGCTCCTGCATGGTCTTCAGCGCGTGAAATACGGTTTGGTACGGACGCGCAATCACCAGCTCTCGCACTTTTCCCGCGCCCTTCTTCGCGTTCACTACCTCGGCTGCCGTGATCGGCACGCTCGATTCCACGTAGCCACGCTCCCGCATCCATTCGTCGTTGTACACCTTACTCAGATACCGCATGCCCGTGTCTGGCAGCAGCGCTACAACGAATGCCTCTGGTCCCAGGCCCTTCGCCACATTCAGCGTCGCAGCCAGGCATCCGCCGCCGGACCCGCCCGTGAACAGCCCTTCCATCTTGGCTAGTCGCCGCGCTACCACGAAGCACTCTTCGTCGTTCACCTGGATCACATCGTCCAGAATCTTCATGTCCATCGTCGTCGGGAAAAAGTCCTCGCCGATTCCTTCCACCACATACGTGCGCGCCTTCGCGATTTTCCCCGACTTATGAAAGTCGTAGTACAGCGACCCCTCTGGATCGACCCCGACTATCTGCACCTTCGGATTCTTCTCTTTCAGGAACTTGCCCACCCCGCTGATCGTTCCGCCTGTTCCCATCCCGCACACGAAGTGCGTGATCTTGCCCTCGGAGTCCTCCCAGATCTCCGGACCCGTGGTCGCATAGTGCGCTTCCGGATTGCTCGGATTGTCGTATTGATTCGGATAGTACGAATTGGGAATCTCGCGCGCCAGCTTCTTGGCTACGCTGTAGTAGCTGCGCGGATCTTCCGGCTCCACCGCCGTCGGGCAAACGATTACTTCCGCTCCGAGCGCCTTCAGCAGGTCCACTTTTTCCTTCGACTGCTTATCGGTAGTGGTGAAAACGCATTTATAGCCGCGCACCGCCGCCACTAGCGCCAGCCCCATCCCCGTGTTTCCGCTCGTCCCCTCAATGATCGTTCCGCCCGGCTTCAGCAGCCCTTTCTTTTCCGCCTCATCGATCATCGTGATCCCGATGCGGTCCTTCACCGAACCGCCCGGATTCAGCATCTCCGCCTTGATCCAGATCTGCGGCTTCAGCCCTTGCGCAATCCGGTTCAGCCGGATCAGCGGTGTGCGGCCCACTGCTTCGATAATATTGTTGCAGCGCATGCGACTCTCTCTGCATGCTCGGGGGAAGCACCCGGCTATGCCATACTTTGTTCAGTTTATCACGTGCGCCCTCACGCATCCGACGCCGCGCCAGCCCTAAGGAGTCAATAATGTCACGACAAAACATCGCCACCGGCACGCCTTGGGAGCCCGTCGTCGGCTATTCTCGCGCCGTCCGCGTCGGCAATCAGGTCTGGGTTTCCGGTACCACCGCCACCGGGCCTGACGGCAAGATCGTCGCTGTCGGCGATTCCTATGGACAGGCCATCCAGGTTTTGAGAAACATCGAGTCTGCTCTCGCTCGTTGCGGAGCCTCCCTCCACGATGTCGTCCGCACCCGCATGTTCGTCACCAATATTGCCGACTGGGAGAAGGTCGGTCGCGCCCATGGCGAGTTCTTCAAAGACATCCGCCCAGCAACCTCCATGATTGAGATCAGCAAGCTCATCTCCTCGGAAATGCTCGTTGAAATCGAAGCGGAGGCGGTGATTGCCGAATGACCGCCCACAAAACCCTCTATGACAGCTTCATCGCCGCCTACTACGACAGCTCGCCGATGGTCACCTTGCGCACTCAGGACGTCGCTTTCTACTGCAGCGCCGCCCGCAAATTCGGCGACCCTGTGCTGGAATTGGGCTGCGGCACGGGCCGCGTCTCTCTCGCCATTGCCGAAGCCGGTTACCGCGTGGTCGGCCTCGACATTTCCGAAATGATGCTCGAACGCGCTGTCGCCAAACGCAACGGCCTTCCTCGCGAAACCCGCGAACGCGTACATCTCGTTCAGGGCGACATGACCCGCTTCGACCTGCGCGAAACGTTTCGCTCCGTCATCATCCCCTTTCGCCCCTTCCAGCACCTTCTTGAAACCGCCGAACAGATTCGCTGCCTCGAATGCGTTCGAAAACACCTCGCTCGTGGTGGTCGCCTGATCCTCGATTTCTTTCAGACCGATCCTGAGCGCATGCACGACCAGAAATTTCTCTGCGAGTCCCGCTTGATTGACTACGATCTGCCCGATGGCCGCCACGTAAACCTTTCCGAGCGCGTCGTTGCTTTCCATCGCGCCCTTCAGCGCAACGATGTCCAGATGATCTTCGATGTCCGCCATCCGGATGGTCGGCAGGAACGGCTCGTCATGGCCTGGACGCTCCGCTATTTCTTCCGCTACGAAGTCGAACACCTGCTGGCCCGCTGTGGCTTCAAGCTCGAATCGACCTTCGGCAACTTCGATGGCTCTCCGCTTGTCGACAATTCCCCCGAGATGGTCTTCGTCGCTTCCCTCGCCTGAATCGCTTCGACGGTTACCAACAGTCATCCCGTCCGGCCGCGATTGCGCCTTCGCGCAGCGCTAGGGAGCCGGGCACACAGCGCGTGGCTCCCTGACCGCTGCGATACACCTTCCATCCCACAACTTGTCATCCTGAGGAGCGCCATTTGCGACCAAGGATCTCAACCGCGGGCGCTTGGCAACACTGATCGATCGCGGCATTCGACATACGCATTATTCTGGGCGCCTAAGACCTGCCCTTCGCGTTGCTTTGCCTACCAGCGCGCGCGAATCCGGTACCGCAGCACTGACTCCCCGTTCGCCTTCACCGGCACATTGAACTGTGCCGCAAACGCTTCCGTCTTCTTGGCCGGGAACGTCGAAGACAGCATCTCCCAGTCCCCGCCGATCGGCTCGTTCACCTGCACCGTCACCGCTGAATCCTTGTGATTCCGCAGCGTTATTTCAAACTCCATTTCCCACACGTGGCTGGAAATACTCTTGTAATCCACCTGTTTGCGCTCCGCCACGATGTCGAACGCGTGCCCGATTTTCACCGTGATGAACTCGTCCTTCGGCGTGTGGTCGATATGGTCTTCGCCGATGAACAGCAGCCCGCCCTTCGAATCCTTCTGGTACACCCGCACATTGCCCGCCGGCACCGGTATTCCCAGCCCGCTCTTTTCTTCGTTCTTGAATTTGTAGAACACCATCACCGGGTCTTTCAGTGGCGATCCGGGATTCTGCGCGTTTCGGTAGTAATAATTCTGTCCGTTCACCACAAACAGTTTTTCGACCGGAACCCCGCTTCCTTCCAGCAGGCTGATCTGTTTCGTCTCCTTGTCCTCCACCGATGTCCTCCGGCTCAGCGAATACAGGTGATACTCGCTGAAATTCTCCTGCACGAAGCCGCCCGCCGCTTTCGCCGCCGGTGCACTCGCCACCATCTCCATCGCTCGATATTGGTCCCGCGCCGGCAGCCGGTTCAGATCTCCCGCCACCAGTTGCAGCTTCGCGTTGTGGAATGCGGTCCCCGAATTGTTCACCAGTGTCACCCAGCCGTCTAGGTCCGCCGCCTTGTCGTCCCGCCCCACCGTCAGCACGTAATCCGCGTTCCAGGAAAGATTGTTCGCTAGGTACGATGTCTCGATCGTCTGCTTGCGCCCACCGGAATTCTCCAGAGACATCAGCAGTGTCGGCCGGTCGTACAGATTCGCCGGCACTTCCGGAAACCGGTACGACTCCCCGTACAGCCCCGTCACGATGTCGTTCCCGATCTTCCATACCGGACCGTTGTTGTTCGCCAGCAGCGTCGCCTTGATCTCTTCGCGCTTCGTCGTTCCGTTCTCCATGTAGCTGCGCACCAGCGTCACTTCTTTTCCCACGTACTTGTTCAGCAGCTTCGCCGGTTCCAACAAATCGTATTCATAGTTCTGCTCGATCACTCCCACCTTGTCTGGCTCCGTCACCGATCGGAAGTGCACCGTTGCCGGATTCACCGTCGCGGCAATGTCCATGAATTTCAAACGAAACGTTCCCGTCGGCAGTTGCAGCTGCCGCACGTCCCGCACCAGCGCGATGTTCGAGTTGTATACCGCCAGCGACAGCTCCGTCTGGTCATTCTGCGTCGTCGCTTGGTCCGGCCCGCTCGACTGCGCCGCCGCCTTTTCCTGCGATTCCGGCTTCCGGTCCGCCTGATACGCGGGAACCAACGCCGCCGCTCCCGCCGCTGCGATCAGCGCCCCCGCCACGGCCCAGCGGGATCTCTTTGTCCTGTCAAAACGTGAGGTATCCATGAACTCTCCTCTTGCTCGAATATGCCTTCTCTATTGGAACGCCAAGAGCGGAATTTCTTGCGGGCGGCCTCTATTCGCTCGCTTTCCGCGTCCAGGTCACGCCGCCGTCCGTTGTCTCAAAGCTCTTTCCATTCGAAATGTCCCAGATCGATGCGTGCTGCGCATCCGTCGCATGGATTCCGCCCAGGTCTTCCGCAATCGGCGACGCAATTTGCTTCCAATGCTTCCCGCCGTCCGTCGTCAGCAGAATCGTCCCCGCTTTTCCCACGACCCAGCACACTTTACTCGAGGTCGCCGACCCTGTCCGCAAATCGCCAGACACTCCCGCGGACTGCGTCTTCCATGTCTTGCCGTTGTCCGTCGTGTGTTCGATTCTTCCGCCTTCTCCGACGCGCCACGCTGCTTTCCGGTCGGGCGCCACGATATAGCTCGCATTCGACGCCGCCAGCTTCAGGAGCTGGCTGGAGGCTCTTCCCTGCATCGGCAATTCGCTGATTGCGTTGCTCGACGGCTGCGACAGCTCCGCGGTGCTTGTATTCATTGGCGGTGCCGCCGCCTGCACTTCTACCGCTTGCGACGTCGCGCCCAACGCCAGCTGCACCTGCAGCTTTTCGTTGTTTTCTGGTCCCACCGCCACGGTCTGCTCCGATCGCGCGAATCCGCTCTGCGCCACGATCACCCGATACTGATCCGTCGGCAGATCCTTCAATTGGAAATTACCCGATGCGTCCGCCACTGCCGTCTGCGACTGCCCATTCCTCTCATTCACCGCAACAACGGTTGCGCCGCTTACCGCTGCGCCCGAAGGATCGACCACCGTCCCGGTAATTGTCGATCCCGGGCCCTTTGCTGTTTTCCGCGCCCGCCCAGGAGATGTCGCGGTCGATCTTCCAGTGTCCGCAGACATGCCCGCCACCTGCTTCGCTCCAGCCGCACCGCCAGACAACTCTCCCCCGCCAACTCCTCCTTGATTCGGCGCTACCGCCACCTCATTCTTGCTCTTCTCCATCGCCCCCGCAGGGGCTGGCGGCGGTGCTGCGGCCGGCGCAGCTGTCCCGTCCCCCTGGCCGAACCCGGTGGTAACCTGCGCGTCCTTCTTGCTCTTTGCGTCCAGTTCCTCTTTCGCTCCCGGCGCAACCATCTTCGAGGCCCGGCTCGCTTCATCAATCCGGCCTGTTTCGCCTGACGTTGGCGCTGGCGCTGGCGCTGCCGCCCTCGGCTCCGCAAACTCTTTCGTTTGATCCCGCGTCATCTTTTTCGCGCTCTCGGCTTCCTGCCGTTTCTCCTCCACCTTGTCGGCTGGCACGCCCTGCAACCCCGCGGGTGGCCGGTTCTGCGCTGTCTCCACGGCGGCGCTGCTCTCTTTCTCTTGATCTCGAACTTCGTGCACGCCAATCCACACGATCACGCTGGCGGCGATTGCTCCCACCGGCAGAATCCATTTCCATTGCGCGCCCGGTCGCTTCTTCAGCGCCTCCAGCACCGCTTTCTTTCCCTTCAGCGCCTTCTCCAATGGAACCGGCGCGCTGGCCGCGGTTATCACTCGCTTAGCCACCGCCAGGTCCTGTTCTTGCCTCACCACCACGCCTTCCTTCTTCCAATCCTCCGCCTCAACGCCTTCGCTCTCCTCCACCAGCGCCAGCGCCTCCTGGCATCTCGCGCACGCCGCAATGTGCTCTTTCCACTTCGCCATCTCTTCCAGCGAAAGCGTCCGCTCGTGGTAAGCCGCCAGAATCTCCGCATCCGCGCACGCCGCATCCGATGACTCGCGGAGATGCCGTGCCAGCGCGCGTTCGAATTGCGGTTCGCGGTCGTCAGTTGGCATGGCGCTCTCCTTCCGTAGAACGTTTCCGGAACTCTTTCTTGCGGCCGCTCACGAAGTTTCCTTCCTTCCCGTCGCCGGCCGTCCTGCCGCGCGTTCCGGGAACAGCGTTCGAAAATCGATCGGCGCGTCGTCCGCCGCATATTGCACGCACAGCTCGATTTCCGCGTCGCTCATCGGCGGGAAACTCTGTCCGTTCGCATCCGTGAACTGCGCCGTTCGCAGCTGCTGTTCCACATTGCTCCGCAGCTCGCGCCTCACTCGTTCCAAGTTTCGCGATACGCTTGATTCGTGTTCCCCCAGCAATCTCCCGATTTCCGCCAGCGTTTTCTCGCGCGCATAGTACAGCTCCAGCCGCTGCCCGTCCCGCTCATCCAGCAACCTCAGGCAAGCCGCCAACGCATGCTGAAAACGTCGCAGGTACTCCTCGCGATGGGCATCGAGTGCTGGCATCACCGCTTTCTCTGCCGCGTTCCGTTTCACGCCGTCGCCATCCTCGCGTTCCAGCGGCTCCAGTCGTCGCGTCTGCCGCAGACGGTCCACATGCCGCTGTGCCAATACGGTACGCAGCCACGTCTTCAACGTGCTCCGCCCGTGGAAATACCGCAGCAACGATGCCTCCCCGCGCTTCCCATCCGCCAACCCGAATAGCTCGGCATACAGCGAGTCCGCCAGCTCCTGTGCGTCCGCGCCCGACCGGCTTCCTTTCGTGATTGACCCTGCCGATGCCCTCAGGTATCCGCGATACTGCCCCACGAAATATTCCCACGCCGATTCCGATCCCTCCATGCAAGCCGCTGCCAGTGCCAGATCATCCAGGTGAAGTGCCAATACGTATTCGCGCACCCGCTCCTCGGTCGCCGGTTCCGCGCTGAACCGTTTCCGGACGCTCCGCTCCAACGCGGCAAAAAACCCCTTCCGCGTCAGTTTCCAGTCCCCGCACCGCGACTCCGCAAACAGTCCATCCACGCAATCCTGTAAACCTGCCAGGATCGCGCTCGGGTCCGCGTGTGACTTGCCCGCTGAATCGTGCCCCACAGGCCTTCCGCCTACCTCTCCCTAACTGCCTTATTTCTATCTCTTAGACGCCCAAACTTGCAACCAACGCCATCCTCCGCCTTTGCATCCAACCCCGATACCCCCTTAGGGAGGAAACCGGTGCACATTTCCGCGGGTATCCCCGGCCTCGGATGCGGTATCCTATATGCTGTTGCGCTCCCGTCCCGCAACGAAATTCGCCTCGACGGGTTTGTCCCGGTTAACTTTCGTGTCCAAGAGCCCGCTGTTCGCAAGGTCCATTAGCGAATTAGCGTCTTTAGTACGAAAGTCCTATTCGGACGTTTCTTTGCAGCCAGTACCCTCGTACTGGCAAAGACACCGTCCTGAACCTAAGGTAACTGGATTCCCTCGGGGTTCCAGTTTGAGGGATTAAACTTTGCATGAGGCGGCAAGCGGATGACGACAATGATTGCTGATCCACCACGGAGGACGTCGCTAGGTGTCGGGTTCGACGCCTCTCGCGGTCGTGCCACGAACCGAGAAGCCTGGAAAGAACAGATTGGGTCCAAACCTGTCCCCGCCCGTCTGGCTCTCCTTCCCGAATCCAAGCCCAACTGGGGCCGCGTTGGTTTTAGTGCCATCCTTCAGTTGAGTATTGTTGGCTTTTTTATCCTCATTCCCTTGTTGTATCCCGAGGGAATGAAGACCGCTCTTCACTTTTACACCAGCACTCCCCTCACGGCGCCCATGACGGAAATTCCCGTGGCCGCGCCTCCGCCCCCTCCCCCCAAGGCCAAGATTCCCAAAGTGGAAGTGAAGGCTCCAGACCCCACTCCGGTCGAGCCTCCCAAATTGAATCCTCAGCAGCCCCACATCTTCGCGAACCTGGCTGCTCCCAAGGTCCAGCCTAAGGTCTCGAAGGTCGAGAATAAGGTCGAGCCCGAAATTGCCGCGAAATTCGAAAACGCCGCCATCGACATCAAGGAAACTGGCCCGAAGAAGCCAAAGGAAGCGCCAAAAGTCGGTGACTTTGGTAACACGGGCAGCGCCGCTCCCGCCACCGTTAAAGCTCCAATCGATAAGGTCCAAACTGGCGGCTTCGGCGATCCCAACGGCATCCCCGGCAAGGGCGATCCGAATCATGCCACCAACGTGAACCGCCTCGGCTCTCCAGCTCTCCCCGGCGGCGAAGGCTACGGCAATGGCACCGGCGGCAAGGAAGGCATCCGCGGCACTGTCGCCAGCACTGGTTTCGGCAACGGCGTCGCCACCCCACCGTCTGGCGGTGGTGGTAAGAAAGGCTCCGTCGTCGCCGGCGGTTTTGCTGCCACCGACACCTCCACCGATACCACGAAGAAGAAAACCGGACCCTCCGGCCCGGCCGACACTTCACCCAACATCGTCGACAAGCCTCGCCCTGAGTACACCGCAGAGGGGCGCAGCATGCGCATTGAAGGCGATGTTGTCATCGACTTGGTTTTCCTGGCGAACGGCTCCATCCAGATCAACAAGGTAGTCAGCGGCCTCGGGCACGGCTTGGACGAATCGGCTGTGCGCGCCGCTCAACAAATCAAGTTCAAGCCGGCAAAGCGAGAGGGCGAACCGGTGGATTTCCCGGCCCGCGTTCGAATCGAATTCCGGCTGGCCTACTGAGGAGATATGATCATGCGAACGCTCTCGAAACTTACCCTCGTGCTCCTGCTCGGCCTCGCCGCCGCGTGGCAGGCCGCGGCTGATACGCCTCCCGCCGCTGCCCCGGACCAGCCCCGCACCATGGACCAGGTCCTGGATCGCGTTATCAACAACGAGCAGCATCTCTACGGCCAGATTCGCAACTATCAGCCGCTCGTCGAGACCTACATCCAGAACCTCAAGGCCGACAAGGATCTCGGCCAGGTTCCCGCGGGCGACAAGTATTTCCTCGGCCGCGCCAACTTCCAGAAGGGCGTCGCTCTCGTTCCTCTCAACGACACCTCCAGCAAGGGCAAGCGCATGGTCGGCTCCATCGGCAACTTCTTCAGCTTCGCCATGCAGTTCCTCCCCGATGGCTTCCTTCAAATGATCTTCATCGACACCAATGGCTTCGACAAGCAGCACTACAAGTTCGATTACGTTCGCCGCGAATTCCTCGGCGAAGTCCGCTGCCTCGTCTTTGACGTCACGCCTTCCGAGAAAAGCAATCACGGCCGCTTCCTCGGCCGCATCTGGGTCGAGGATCAGGATTATCACATCGTCCGCTTCAACGGCGCGTATAGCGGCAACGGCCACTCCAGCTGGTATTTCCACTTCGACAGCTGGCGCACCAACGTCCAGCCCGGTCTGTGGATGCCCACCTTCGTCTATAGCGAAGAGAAAGATCTCCACTACGCCATCAGCAAGAAGCTCGATTTCAAGGCCCAGACCCGCTTGTGGGGCTACAACGTCGGCAACACTTCCAAGGAAGCCGAACTCAGCAAGATCCTCATTGAAACTCCCGTATCCGACGACACCAAGACCAACAACGACCTCAACCCCATTCAGGCTCAGCGTTCCTGGGATCGCCAGGCTGAAGACAACGTCACCGATCGCCTCGAACGCATCGGCCTCATGGCTCCCAAGGGTGAAGTCGATAAGGTTCTCGAGACCGTCATCAACAACCTCGAGGTCACCAACAATATCGATGTCGAGCCCGAAGTCCGCTGCCGCGTCCTCATGACTTCCACCCTCGAATCTTTCACCGTCGGCCACACCATCGTTCTCAGCCGCGGCTTGGTCGACGTGCTCCCCGACGAGGCCAGCCTCGCCACCATGCTCGCTCATGAGCTCAGCCACGTCGTCCTTGGCCATCGCATCGATTCTCAGTACGCCTTCTTCGATCAGTTGCTCGTCGAGGATAAGGACACCTTCCGTCACTTCGGTTTTGCCCGTACTCCCGAAGAAGAGTCCGCTGCCAACACCAAGGCCATGCAGATTCTCAACAATTCCCCCTACAAGAATCAGCTCGGCAACGCCGGCTTGTTCCTGCAGGCCCTTACCAGCCGCCAGAAGGAAATTCCCAACCTCATCAGCGGCCACCTCGGCAATCGCGTCCCGGAAATCAATGACTTGAAGTCTTCCGTCCCGGTCGACCCCAAGGCCAATCCGCAGAAGATCGCCGCGCTTCCCCTCGGCGGTCGCGTCAAGATCGATCCTTGGAACGACCAGCTCAGCCTCATCAAGAGCAAGCCCGTGGGCACCGTCGCTGAACGCGAGAAGATGCCTTTCGAGGTCACTCCGTTCATGCCCTACCTGATGCGCTACGGCGCCGATGCCGGCAAGCCCGTCGCCGCCAGCGCTTCCACGCCTCAGGACGTCAAACCCGGCGTTCCTCCCGATCCGACCAAGCCCTGATCTTTCTCTTTCACTTTTCCTGAAATCGCGAAGCCCCCGGACCTCCGGGGGCTTTCGTTTTCCATCCGGCTTTCCAGGCCAGCGCCTGCTCCTCCCACTCCTCCGCACCCGCCTCCCGTGGCACTCACATTCCTGTCTGTGCGCCGTTTGTAGCGACGGCCTTCGGAGGCCGTCCGTTCCCTCCGTCCTCTCGGGCCGCGCACCGGTGGCGCGGCACAAATCAGGCTCCTTGATGCCTGCGTATCGTACTCGCAATGTCACTCGCGGCACCCGCCATCCTGATCGACGCGCTCTCGCATATTGTGCGACGCGTCGAAATGAGCGTACAGTTAGGCATTTTCCCGGGTCAAACCGGACGCTCATACCGAAGCCTCGCAATGATCAGCCTTCTTGTCTCGGAGGGAGTCGTAATGAGAAACGACGGACAACCTCGTCGTCGCAGACACACCATCTTTGTTGGCTGGATGTTCTGCGTCGCGATTTGCGCGTGCCTTGCTGCCCCCGCTTCCGCGCAAACGCAAAACAGTTCAAAGCAAATCGTCCACTTGTGTATCCCGCGCAACCTGGTGGAAAGCGAAAACTGGGATAATCCCTATCCCGGCACCCGCATCCAGCAATTCCGCGATTCGATTCGTGACTACCTTCTGCAATATGGCGATGTCCGCAGCCAGTACCGCATCAAGCCGGACGCCTTCGCGCAATTCCTGCCGGGGCAAACTTCGCCCCGTGACCTTCTTCAGGTGGTTAGCGCAAATCAGGAATGCCCTGCCTCGAACTACACTGCTGCACTCGACATTAGCCCTCTGGACGGCAGTCCACCGCCATCGCGTCCCTCCCAAACGCCTGCCCCAAACGATGCCGCGCGAAACTCTCTGCTGCGCGCCTGGCAATATCAGGTGGGACAGGGCCTGCCAAGGGATCCTCTGGCCGCGGCTCGTCTCTATGAAGACGCCGCCAGGCAAGGCCTGCCCGATGCCATGTACCGCTTAGGCTTGATGTATCTGGACGGCGAGGGCGTCCAGCAAAATTCCGGCAACGCCGTCTATTGGTTTTATCAGGCCGCGCAGCGCGGACATATCGCCGCTCAAGCCGAATTGGGCCGCGCGCTCTTCCAGGGAGATGGCGCGCAACAGAATGATAAAGCTGCGTTCGAATGGTTTCTTTCGGCCGCGCGGGCCGGACTCTCCAGAGCCCAATGTGCCGTCGCCATCCTCTATGAAGGCGGTGCCGGCACTGCTCGTGACCCCGCGCAAGCTGTGTATTGGTTTCGAAAATCTGCCGAACAGGGCGAGGTTTACGCCATGCACCGCCTCGCCGTTCATCTCCGCGAAGGCAGCGGTGTCGCCTGGAGTGAAGCCGAAGCCATGCAATGGTTTCGAAAAGCCGCGGACAAAGGTTTCGCCCTCTCTCAATCGTCACTCGGCTGGGGTTACATGAAAGGTCTCGGCCAGAATGTCGGCCAGGGAGTTCAGGATTATCGCCAGGCCGCCTATTGGTTCAATCTTGCGGCCCTGCAAGGCGAACCTCACGCCCAAGTCAGTCTCGGCATGCTCTACGAAGAAGGTTTGGGCGTGGAACGAAACCTGCCCCGCGCCAAGGCTCTCTATGAGGCTGCCGCACAGGGGCCCGATCCCAAGGTCGCTGCTTCCGCAAGGATCTTTGCGGACGGCTTGCGTGACACGTCTCCGTCTGGGCCGAAGATGTCGAGTGGCAACGACGTTGGCGCATACATTGCCGCCGGAGCTGCAATTGTCGGTGGGGCGCTGTTGCTCAAGGCTATTTTCAGTTCCGGTTCTTCGTCGGCCCATTCCACCCCGCCGGACTACGACTATGGCGGCGGATCGAATAGCAACTGGGACACCGGCAGTTCCTATACGCCTCCCGCCCCGACCTGCCGCGTCGTTCAGACGGCTACTGCCTTCGAAGTGCCCCAAGGAACCGCGCTTTCGAATCCGGTCGGCCCCACCACCGTTGTGTGCGATTGAAAAAAACTCAACACTCACCCAATTTTCGAGGAGGTCCCATGAGCGAAACGCAACAGTCCGCGGCAGGCAATCTCGCAGGACCGGAAAGAACCAGACTCAAGGACGAACTTGCGGAGATGCGCGGCCAAATATTGGAAAGCAGGGCGTCGCGAGCCGCCCTGATCACCGGAATACTTGTCTTCCTCCTCTTCGGCAAGCTGGGGCTTACGTTAGCGATGGCTCTCGGCTTGGTTGCCGGCGCCATTGTCTATTTCGCAAAAAAGGTTTCTCTGCAGAAAAAGCTGCTCTCGACCATCCCGGGTTACGATGATGAAAGGCTACGCTATTGGCGTGAACAAGCCGCATTGGAACTGGTCGCGGCGCAGAAAAGATCCACTATGGTGCGAGGGACTCTCGTCTTCGTCGGAGTCGTCTTACTGATTGTCTGGATCATTGCCCGCGTTCAATAGGCCCTCCTGGTGGGCTGCTACCCCCTGGTTCATCAGTGATATTCTCGCTCCGTCGAATTCTGTTCCTCAATACGAACAGGGAAGCCCTTCTTCGTTTCCGTACCTTCCGGCTCCGTACCGTACGGCGGGCGGGAGGGGAGTAGCCGGCGGTGCCCACCCAGCAGATCCTAACTCGGTCCCGACAGCGTCTTCACAAACCGGTACCCGAACTCCACTCCGTCATAAAAATCCTGTACTTCCACTCGTTCATCCTTCCCGTGCGACCGGTCGTCTTCCATGTCGAAGAACATACACGCGATCCCAAACGTCGGTATCCCCGCGATCCGCAGATACTTCCCGTCGCTCGCTCCCGTCGACATCGTCGGCACCACCGGCAATCCCGGCCACATCGTGCCGAGCGTTTCCCCATACGCCTTCAGCAATTCTGGGATCAACGGGGACGGCGGCACCGTCACCACCGGAATCTCTTTGCCGTCCGCGGTCTTCTCCCAAAGCGACGTCACTCTCACCCTCGGGTTGTTCGCCACCCGTTCCAGCGTCTTTCGGACTTCCTCCGGATCCTCGCCCGGAAAGATCCGGCAATTCACGGTCGCCCGCGCCATCTGCGGCAGCGCGTTCGCCGCGTGCCCGCCGGCCAGCATCGTGGCCACGCACGTCGTCCGCAGCAGCGAGTTGTAATACGGCATATTGCTCAGATGCTGAATCGCCAACGGATCGGGCGGTTGCGTCGCGGCCCCGCGGAAATCGTTGGCCAGCGCGCCCGTCGTCAGGGACGCGGATTGCAGAAAATAGCTGCGCGTGATCTCGCTCACGTGTACCGGAAACGAAAATTTTTCCAGGTTGCCGAGCGCCGCGGCCAGCTGGTAAATGGGATTGTCCGGCCCCGGCACCGAGCTGTGGCCCCCTGGGCTCGTCGCTTCAAAGCGGTAGTCGGCGTACACCTTCTCGCTCGCCTGCAGTCCCGCGAGGATCCGCTTCCCGCGCAGCTTCTCGAATTCGCCGCCGTCCAGGTTGATGCAGTATTGCGCGTCGATCCAGTCCTTGTGCTCCTTCAGCAGCCAGTCAATTCCGTTTGCGGTGCCCGCTTCTTCATCGGCCGTCAGCGCCAGAATCAGATCACGGTCCGGCCGGTAGCCTTCGCGCTTCAGCCGCACGAATGTCTCCACCAGGATCGCGTCGCCGGATTTCATGTCGCGCGCGCCACGTCCGTAGAAAAATCCGTCGCTCTCCACGAACCGGAACGGGTCCATGCTCCAGTCTTCGCGCCGCGCTTCCACCACATCCAGGTGCCCGATAAGCAGAATTGGCGCGCGCTTCCCCGTGCCGCGGTAGCGCACCACCAGATTCTTCTTCCGCTCATTCGGTCCTGCGACGATCACGTCGCCCGGCGGAAATCCCGCATCGAGCATGCGTTTCGCCATCGCCTCCGCCGCCGCTGTCACGTTTCCGACAGAATCGGTCGTATTGAACTCAACGAGTTGCCGGAAAATCGCTCGAGCTTCCTGGTTCGTCTCCCCGTCGCCCTGCGCTTTCGCGGTGGCCGTGAACAAGATCGCGCAAACAACAACCGGGATCCCCATCTGTCGCATTTGTTTGTCGCTCCAAAATCCATTCAGCGTAAAGCCTCCCACCACGAGCGTCAAATCGCCTGTTGTGGTTGCTGCGCGCCGGGCCCTTGCTTAGACTGGTTGAGCTGTACAGGAGAAAGCGCATGCGCACGGCGTGGCGGCTATGGTTCGTTGTTCTCGCGGGAGCCGGATTGTTCTTCGGCGGTGTCATCGTAGGCTCGCAAACATCCAAGACAGTTTCCGCTGTCAACAAGTTCGGCCAGCCTAAGACCGTCGTCCACACCGTCGCCTACAAATTCAAGCCCGCGACTTCCCAGAACGACCAGCAGCAGATCATCGCCGGCATTAAAGATATGGCCGCCAGGATTCCCGGTATCAAAAATATCTGGTTGAAGACCTCGCGCAACCAGATTCGCGATTTCGACGGTGTTTATGTGATCGAGTTCACTAGCCCCGAAGCCGCCGCCGACTACGCCGAGAGTCCCATCCATGATGCCTGGCGCAAGAAGTGGGAGCAGCTTCGCGAGAACAGCCTGTCTTTCCAGGTTTCCAACTGACCGCCGGCTTGCGCGCGGCGAGAATGGTTGAATTTTAACCGTTGAGTGGTTAATTTTTTACCGTTCTGCAAGGCTCAGACGCGTCGCCGTTCTTAAGCGCAACGCAATGAGCGCGTTCCAGTCCAGCGGGCCTTTGGAAGGAAAATTGCTCCAGACGGTGCAGCACGCAAAAAAAATCAAAAGGGGACCCTGTGAAAAAGAACTCGAACGCCACGAGCAAGGCGATTGTGCGGCAATCGAAGAAGGCAAACCTGAAAGCGGTGGCCAAGGCTACGAAAGTCACCATGCCGCGTCTTTCATCAAACCACAATGAAACAATCGTGGCGAGCGCAGAGAACTCATCCGAATAGTGGAGTTGTACTGCCGCGCTGAAGTGCCCACGGTATGGCCTTTCGATGCCTCGGGACAAGAACGAAGCCACCGCGAAGCGCAGGGAGCAAGCGAGGCAACTCTGTTTGCGCGGCAAATTCCGCGAAGCGCTGAGGTTCTTGCGCCTTGCTTCTCCAAGGCCCCGAACGATCACGGCAGACCAGCTTTGCCTCTGGAACGAATTTGGGATGGTTTGCAAGTATGCAGGCAGGCTCTCTGCCGCAGAGCGTTATTACCGGCTTGCCTTGCGGCACTCGGCTCGCCACTATGAAGGTCCGGCGCTGGACTTCTTCCGCGCGAATCTCTATCACAATCTTGGAGGGTTGGAGCATTCGCGCCACCGCTTCCGCCGTGGAGAGGCCTATACCCGCAAGGCTCTCCATCTGCGCTGCCGGGCCGCCGGGCCAGACAGCCTGGGAGCCGCATCGGACATGGCCGCGCTGGGCGCATTGTTGGATGGCCAGCAGCGATTCGCAGAGTCTGAGACACTCTATCGAAAGGCGCTACGCGTGTACCGCCGCGAATATGGCAAGAGCCATGCCGAGATCGCCGTCGTGCTGAACAATCTCGCAGCGGTCTTTCAGGCGACGGCGCGCGAACAGGTTTCGCGGCGCTACTATCAGGCGGCATTGCGAATGAAGCGCAAGGAATTGGGGCGATCCCACCCGGATGTAGCGCTCAGCCTCAATAACCTGGCCATGCTGGAGAAGCGGACCGGAAAATGGCAAGCGGCGAGATTCAACCTTGCGTGTGCATTGACCATCCTGCGGCGGTCGCTCGGGAAGAACCACCCACACACACGGGCAGTACGGAAGAATCTTGCGGACCTGGAACGCACAGGACGGTAGGAAGCCAGCTCAACTCTCGCGCTTGATGCGGAAGCGCTTGCGCATGCCCGCATCGAGCAGCGAATCCGGTAGGATTCGTTTGGCAAACGCGAGCCACTTGGTCATTGATGTAACGGGATAACGTGCTTTGGGATTGGGCGATTGGATCGCATCAAAGATGACGCGTGCGCACTCTTCCGGCGTGGTTTTGGAGTTACTGCGGCCGCGGTTCGAGCCGGCCCAGGTCCCCGAATACACTCTGGCATAGGGGCTTTGCGCAGCCTTTTCGATGTACGGCTGCGCCAACTCCTTGGCCGTCTGCTGAAAGTTGGTGGCGATGTAGCCCGGCTCGATCAGAATCACATGCACTCCGAAGGGATACATTTCGAGCCTCAAAGCATTGCTGAAGCCTTCCAAGGCATGCTTGCTGGCGCTGTAGGCTCCATAGGTGGGAGGGGAGACGAATCCCGCAGCACTGCTGATCATGAGGATACGGCCGGAGCGGCGCGTGCGCATATGCGGGAGCACCGCTTTCGTCACGCGCACCGCGCCGAACAGATTTGTTTCAAATTGGCGGCGAAAGTCGGAGAGCCGCAGATCCTCAACGACCCCCATGTAGCCCACCCCGGCGTTGTTGATCAGCACGTCGATGGTTCCGCCGCGTTCCAGCACGAGTTCGACGCCGATCTGCACGGAGGCGTCGTCGCAAACATCCATTTCGAGCGTGTGGAGGGGCAGGTGTTCTTCATGCGCCTGGCGTTCCAGCTCCTCGCGCTTCTGCGCGGAACGGCCAGCGGCAAAAACGAGGTAGTGGCTGCGGGCCAGGTGAAGCGCGGCGGCCTTGCCAAGGCCGTCGGTGCCACCAGTAATCAAGACCGTCTTCGACGCTGAAGTCATGGGCGCACTTTAACTATTTATGTATTGTACGCATTCGTATGAGGCGAAGCCACGACATTTGCACCTGCATTCGCCGGCGGAACCCGTACCCGAGGGCGGGTCGAGTTCAAGAGCACGGATCGCCGCTATGCTTCAATTCCACGACGGGGCGAACCAGAATGCCGCCGAGGCGCCGGCCCGCCGGAATCCGGGAAGCGAGTTCGATGGCTTCTTGGAGATCCTTTGCGTCGATAAGGATGAAGCCGCCGATCTGCTCCTTGGATTCGGCAAACGGCCCGTCGGTGACGGTGACCTTGTCATTGATGACGCGGACCATTTTGCTGGCGCGCACCGGCTCGAGGGCGGCGGCGGCGAGGAAATTGCCGCTTTGTTGGAGTTTCCGATCGTGATCCAGGCTGATGTCGTCGAGATGCTGGCGTTCCTTTGGAGAAAGGGACGCGAGCTTTTGTTCATCCACAACCACCAAACAGAGAAACCTCATCGGAAAGCCTCCCAAAAGAGTTTTATACCGGCGCTCACGAGATAGTCGATGGGGGCGGTTCGCAATCGACAGGAGGGTGGGCCATCTGTTAACAATATTGATACTCCCCCTCCCCGAACGGACGGCAAAGACGCGGGGAACAAAGGGCTTAGCACCCCACACATTTGCGAACCACATCCCCCCCACCCCAGGGGGTCGCGTATGTGCGGGAATGATTGGATTTACGTGCGATTCCCGGCGTAAGTGCGGGAATCATTGAGGTTAGCACGAAAGTGCGCGTGGGGGCGGTTACGGGCGATGCAACAATCTCTTGCTCCGATCATTCAGTTGTCAAAGAGCACCGGGTTGAGGAGCGAGAATCCGTCGGCGGGACAACCCTGGTGGCGCGTCCAGCGGCCACCCGAATTGTGTATATTACCACATAATAATCACGAAGTCCATCTCATTTGGCGCGGCGGTTGGCCGGAAATCGCGTGACCTGTATCGCGCTGAGAGGTAAGCTGGCACGCCAGCGACGGAAGTGATTTGGTGCGCAGGAATTGAAGCACACCCGCCCCCCAGCCAGGTACCACCGTCCCAGGAGAACGCGATGGGCAAGAACACCGTTGATACCGATGTATTCATTGTAGGAGCGGGTCCGGTCGGCCTGTTTCTGGCCAACGAATGTGCGCGGCGGGGACTCCGCAGCAGGTTGATTGAGACTCGCGCGACGCAATCGATCCATTCGAAAGCGCTGGCCATCTTTCCCCGCACAATGGAGATTTTCGACATGGCAGGGGTGGTGGGGCCGTTTCTTGGCGCGGCCAACCGCGTGACGTCGGCGGCGGTGTACTCCAAAGGGGAAAAGCTGGCACACATGCAGTTCAAGCCCGAGGAGAGCCCGTACCAGTTCATTGCGATGGTTCCGCAGGATGCAACGGAGAGGTTGCTCGTGGAGACACTGGAAAAACGGGGCGGGCGTGTGGAGTACGAAACGACGTTCATATCGGCAAAGGAGCAAGGCGAGGGCGTGGAGGTGTGGCTCGAAAGGAACGGGCAGAGGGAGAAAGTGAAGTCGACGTTCGTGGTGGGGTGCGATGGGGCACACAGCGCGGTGCGGCACCTGCTGCAGGTGGCATTTGAAGGAGGGGAATACGAAGATTCGTTCCTGTTGGCGGATATCGAGACGAATGACGGACTGCCCGCGGACCAACTGCAGCTGTGCCCGAGTGAATTCGGGCCTGTGGCGATATTCCCGATGAGCGCGACGCGGAAGCGGGTGGTAGCGACGATCACAGAAAAAGAGGGAGACGGACCGTCGCTGGAAATGGTGCAACGCGTACTGGCGGAGCGCGGGCCGAAGGGAGCGGGGGCCCAGGCTATTCATTGGAGCAGTTATTTCCGGATACATCACCGGCATGTGGGGACGCTGCGGGTCGGCCGGATGTTCCTGGCGGGCGACGCGGCGCATATCCATAGCCCGTTTGGGGGGCAGGGGATGAATACGGGCCTGCAGGACGTGTGGAACCTGGCGTGGAAGCTGGACCTGTTTCTGCGCGGGCAGGGCAACGAGCAGCTGCTGGACAGCTACAGCGCGGAACGGATTCCGGTCATCAAGAGCGTGGTCGAAGTGACCGACCGGTTGACGCGAGTGATGGGGACACCGAGCCGATTCATCCAGGCGCTGCGGGACACAATCATCCCGATGGTGTCGAGGCTGGCGCCGTTTCAGCACGCATTTGTGGAGCGCATGTCGGAACTGGGGATTGATTACCACGGAAGCCCCATCGTGGAAGGGCCGGGGAAGCGATTCTTCGAGGATTCCTTGGGAGGCGGAAAAGGGATTGGGCGGCGTTTTGTACTGATGGTGGGCAAGGACCAGGATGGTGCGGCAAAGGCGCTGCAGCGGTTGTGCGAAGGGCTGAGCGAGGTGGTGGAATTGCGGGCGTCGACGCAGCCGGGAATCACGCTGGTGCGGCCGGACGGGTACGTGGCGTTCGCGACCGGCACGTTCGGGGGCGAAGCCACGGTGCGGGAGTTACGGGCGCTGCTGGAGTTACAGACGGGAGGGAGCGAGGGCCAGGGGCGGTCTGCGGCGGTGTAAAGCCGGCGGGACGGACTGCGGGGAGGGGGTACTCCCCCGAAGAGGCTGAAGAGCTAGGTCACGAAAAATCGCGTCAAAATGCGAGCGGAACTGTCGAATTGAGCGCGTCTGGTTCGACTTATATGCAGAACGCCGGGACCATGAGTTAACGCCATGAGATTGATGACAATGGGCATGGAGCCTGGCGCGAGATAGAATCTTACGACCAAAACAGGCGGGAGTACCGCCCGGTGGCGGAAATCAGGGGGAAGCATGTCTTTTGTTCGCGACCTTCGCTTTGCGGCCCAATCGTTAGTGCGCACGCCAGGGCTAGCGTGCGCGGTAATCCTGACGCTGGCGCTGGGGATCGGCGCCAATGCGGCCATTTTCACGCTTGTGCGGGGCGTACTGCTGCGCCCGCTGGTGAACCGCGACGAGAATCGGCTGATTTACGTACGGCAGAGCGCCGCTGGCATCGGGGCTGAAAATGCCGCGTTTTCGGTGCCGGAAATCCAAGACCTCAAGGCCAGTGTAAAAACCGTGCGCGAGTTTGGCGACTTTTCGACGATCGGGTTCACGTTGATTGGACTGGGCGAGCCGCGGGAGGTTCGCGCCGGAGTCGTGGGCGGGACGTACTTCGAAGTGATGGGCTTGCGCCCCGTGCTCGGACGGCTGCTGGACATGCGCGACGATGGACCGAGTGCCGCGGGTGCCGCGGTGTTGACCTATCGCTTCTGGACGACGGTGCTGCACAGCGATCCCTCGGTGCTGGGAAAGCAGATCCGCCTGGGCGAGCGGACGGCGACCATCGTCGGCGTGCTCGAGCCTTCGGTTCCCTACCCCGCGGACACGGAGCTGATGGCCAATGTTGTGACCAGCCCGCATCATCTTTCGGCAACCATGGTGACCGGCCGGGTGCATCGGATGACGGAATTGTTCGGGCGCCTGGCGCCGGGAGCGACACTCGAGCAAGCACGGGCCGAACTGCAATCGGCATACGGGGCGATGAAGAAGGACCATTCCGAAGCGTATCCCGCAAGCGCGCAGTTCAGCATTGACGCGAGGATGCTACGCGACGAAATCACATCGGGAGCGCGCACGGTGCTGATCGTGCTGCTGGCCGCGTCCGGGCTGGTGTTCATCATCGCGTGCTGCAACGTGGCAAACCTGATTCTGGCGCGGACGGTGCGACGGGAGCCGGAACTGGCGGTGCGCACCGCTCTTGGGGCGAGCGCAGGCACACTACGGCGGTTGTTGCTTGCGGAGAGTTTATTGCTATGCGGCACGGGAGCGATCGTGGGAGTGATTATCGCAACACCGATGGTGAACGTGCTGGCGCGGTACGCATCGAGATTCTCTGTGCGCGCATTGGAGTTGAAAGTTGACTGGAGCATGCTGTGGCTGGGAGCGGGATTGGCGATAGCGGCGGCGGTGCTGCTGGCGTTCGTACCGCGGCTGCCCGCGTCGAACACGTCACAGGGGGTCAACCTGACGAGCGGAGGAGTGCGCATCACGGGAGGGACGAGCCGGCGGCTGCGGATCTTCGCAGTGACCCAGATCGCGGCGTCGTTCATGTTGCTGGCGGGAGCGAGCATGTTGATCAAGACGCTGCTGACGCTGCAGGCGGTGCAAACCGGATTCGACACACATCGCGTGCTGGCCATGAATGTGCCGGTGATGTCGTATGGCAAGACGCCGGATCAGATCATCAACTTTTACCGGGAAGTGATCCGGCGGATCAGGGAACTTCCAGGAGTCGACGGGGTCGCGGAAGGAACGACGGTGCCGTGGCGGGACGGCGGCTTCGGCCCGGGATTTGGATTCACGGGCGAGGGCCACGTCAAAGGGAACCACGAAGAGGATCCGCTGGCGCAGCTTCGCGCGGTGTCGCCGGGATTTTTCTCGGCCTTGGGAGTGCCCATCGTGGCGGGCCGCGACTTCGACGACAACGACCGGCGGGGCGGCGAGCCGGTGGTGATTGTCAGCCAGAGCGTGGCTCAGCGCATGTTCCCGGGGCAGGATCCCCTCAACCGGCACATTCTGTGGACCGATCCGGTGATGGATTTCATCAGCATGAGCAAGGGACCGCGGCGGATCGTCGGAGTGGCGGCGGACGTGGACGATGAGCACGTGGTCCCCGGCGCGGCGCTCACGATCTATCACCCGTTCGGGCAGATTCCTGACAACCTGTCGGACAACGGCGTAAGCATTTTCGGCGGGCGGCTCTTCGTACACACGCGCATGGATCCGTATGCGCTGGTGACGCCGGTGACGCGAATCGTGCGGGAAATGGCGGTGGATCAGCCGATCGAGCACGCCGCGACGCTCGAGGACATTCGCGCCGAGGTGCTGACGCCGGACCGGCTGAATAGCATCGTGTTCGGCGGATTTGCCGCGGTGGCCCTGGCGATCGCGATCGTGGGAGTGGCGGGCGTGCTGGCATTTTCCGTGAGCGCGCGTACCCGCGAGTTCGGCATTCGGCTGGCGATCGGTTCGCAACCGCGGCATCTGCTGACGCGTGTGGTTGTGGAAGGAGCGGCCATGGCGTGCGCCGGAGTGATTGCGGGCGCGGCGGTTGGGTTCGTGCTGGCGCGGCTGGCGGGCCGCTATTTTGCGGACGTGCGGATGCCGGGCGCGTTGCCGGTATTCGCGTCGGCGTTCGTGTTGATCGCGGTGGCGGTGGTGGCGTCGATGCTACCGGCGGCGCGAGCGGCGCGCATCGATGTGATGCAAGCACTGCGCTCGGAATGACCGGCGGCGGGACCGGACCGAAGCGCATACCGCAGGATTGGGCGCGCAGACACGCTGTAGTAGACTGAGCCGATGATTCGCCAGGTGGCACCGGTGTTTTTCAGCACGGATCTTCGCCGGACCGTGGCCTTCTATGAAGAGAAACTAGGCTTCCAGTGCGCGGGCACGTGGCAGGATCCGCCGGTTTACGCCATCGTGACGCGCGACGAGCACGCCATTCACTTCCGCTGCGCGGAAGCTCCGACAGCAAACCCGGACAAATACGCAGAAGAGTTGCTCGACGCGTACATATTTGTCGAAGACGCGGACGCGCTGTACGCCGAATATGCGGCACGGGGAGTGGAATTCACGCGGGGACTGGGCAACATGCCGTGGCACTCGCGGGAGTTTGTGGTGAAGGACTGCGACGGCCGGCTGATCGCGTTCGGCGCGAACTTATAAGTCGACTTGCTTATCTTTCCTCAGCACTATGTCAGCGGTTCACGGATTGTGCGGCGCGTTAGCTCCAGATGCGGTCCCAGGAGCGTTCGCGATCCCACTCCGGCGTCGGATCGAAATAGCCCGTTCCAGGAACAAGATGCTGGCGGATCACGTCTTCGTTCAAGATGACACCGAGGCCGGGACGATCAGGCACGTCGATCCAGCCGTGATTGACGATGGGGGTTGTGGTGTATTCCTGCACCATGGATGACCACCAAGCGACGTCGAGAGAGTGATTCTCGAGGGCCAGGAAATTCCGAGTGGCAGCGGCGCAGTGGACATTGGCCATGCAACTGACCGGTGTACCGGCGAAATGCATGGCCATCGGCACACCATACTCTTCGGCCATGTCGCCAATTTTGTGCGTTTCGAGAATTCCGCCGGAGGTGGCAAGGTCGGGATGAATTTTGGCGACGGCGCGGCGCGCACAGAGCACCTCAAACGGTTCCTTCAGATAGATGTCTTCGCCGGTGAGGATGGGTGTGGGGCTTTCATCGGAAATCTGTTTCAGCAGGTCTGTGTAGGTCCAAGGGATGACGTCTTCCATCCAGGACAGATTGTATTTTTCGTAGGCTTTGCCGAGCCGAATGATGGACTTCACGCCGAGGTGGCCGAGATGATCCATGGCGAGGGGAATCTCCATGCCAATCGCATCGCGAATGGCGGCGACATATTCCTCGAGCATGTGAATGCCTTTGTCAGTTACTTCCATGGCGAGGAGCGGATGCGGAAGCTGGCTCGCTTCCCACGGGGATAAGTCGGAGGGGCGGGTGACAGTGCCGGGTGTGTCGGCAACCATTTCGATGCCGAGATCCATTTTGAGCCAGGTGATGCCCATCTGTTCTTTGCGCTCTTTCATACGCTGCGCGTAGATTTTGGGATCCTTGGATTCCTCGGTGTCGGCATAGACGCGGATTTTGTCGCGGAATTTTCCGCCGCCGAGCATGGCGTAGACGGGAGCGTTGTAGACCTTGCCAGTGATGTCCCAGAGGGCCATTTCGATGGCGGAAACGCCGCCGCCCTGGCGAGCGGGCCCGCCGAATTGCTTGAGTTTGCGGAAGAGCTGATCGAGTTGGAGGGGGTTCTCGCCGAGAATGCGGCTCTTGAGGAATAGCGCGTAAGTGGGGCTGGCGATGTCGCGGACCTCGCCGAGACCGTAGACACCTTGATTGGTGTCGATGCGAATGAGGGTGCAGGGACTGGGGCCGGGCTTCGAGATGGTGGCGACGCGGAGATCGGTGATCTTGAGCGCCGACGGACTGGAATTGGTGTTGACGTTCGTTGGGTAAGCAAGAGCTTCGGCGGATTCTGCGCCAAACAGGCTGCTTCCGAGCGCAACCGCGGAGGTCTTCAACAGTTCGCGGCGGCCCAACAGGGACGAATTCTCTTTCGTCATGGACTTTTCCTCTCTCCGGGGTTCAAATTATCACGCTTGGATTGGCATTGCCGACATTTCTTGCCAGAGGAGATCCCATGGAGAGGAACTATCCGAGGTGGCGAATCGCCGTGTGCGGCGCGCTGCTCGTTTTTTTTCTGGCCGCACCGGTTGAGGCACAGCTGCAGACTTTTTCGAAGCAGGAGCTGATCGACTATACGGCGCAGAATCCGTTTGGCCGCTCGGCTGACGGCCGGCCGAAAGTGCCGGACGATCTTCTGGAGCGGGCGCGCGACCTTTCGGCGGAAGACATCTGGGCAACGATGGAGGACAAAGGATACAAAAACCAGTATGCCGATGGGTTCATCCTGGCGCATCCGGGGAAGCCACTGGTCGGGCGCGCGTTCACGGTGCAATTCATGCCGCTCCGCGCGGATGTGGAAGACGTGGCGCAAGCGAAGGCCAAGGGTCACGGGATTGAACGACTGAAGAACCAGACCGCGATCGACATGCTGGAGCCGGGAGACGTGCTGGTGGTCGACCTGTTCGGGAAGAAGGTGGACGGCACGATTGTGGGAGACAACTTGTTCTATTACGTGATGGTGGCGACGCATAGCGGCGGGCTGGTGGTGGATGGGGCGGTGCGGGATCTGGACGGCATCTCGCAAATCGATATGCCGGCGTATTTCCGGGCCGTGGATCCCACACCCATCGGAAACGTGATGCTGACGGGCATCAACGTGCCGGTGCGCATCGGCGGCGCGACGGTGATGCCGGGCGACCTGGTGGTCGGGGACCGCGAGGGTGTGTACTTCATCCCGCCGCAGTTCGCGAAAGAGGTGCTGGACCGCGCGGACGAGATTCACATTCATGACGAATGGACAAAGAAGAAATTTGCGGAAGGCAAATACAAGTCCAGTGAGATTTACGGTTCGCCCAAAGATCCGGCGCTGCAGAAGGAATACGCGGAGTATCTGAAGAGACGGCTGGACGAAATTCACAAAGAACGCGGAGAAAAGGAAGGGAGAAAGCCATGAGCGAAGAACTTCCCGTGAAGGAAAGATCTCGGCGCTGGTTTCTGAACCGCATGGGACAGGGGCTGGTGGCGGCTCAGCTGGCGGCTCCGTTGCTGAAGGGCGCGCAAGCGCAGACGGCGGCTCCGGAGCCGCCGGGGAAGAAGCTCGGGTGGGCGGTGGTGGGGCTGGGAAGTTTGTCGATTCACCAGATCCTGCCGGCGTTTGCGAAATGCGAGAAATCGAGAGTGACGGCGCTAGTGAGCGGCCACCCCGACAAAGCGAACAAGCTGGCGCAGCGTTACGGCGTGGATGCGAAACACATTTACAACTACGAGAACTACGATTCGATCCGGAATGACCCGGAGGTCGATGTCATTTACATCGTGTTGCCAAACGGAATGCACGCGGAATATACAATCCGCGGATTGCAGGCGGGCAAGAATGTGCTGTGCGAGAAGCCGATGGCGAATGCGCCGGCGGATTGCCAGAAGATGATCGACGCGGCGCGCGCGGCCAACCGGAAGTTGATGGTGGCGTACCGATGCCGCTACGAGCCGTACAACCAGGAGGCGATTCGCATTGTGCGCTCGGGGGAACTTGGCCCGACGCAAACGATTCTGACCAATGCCGGATGGCACATCGACAATCCGGACCAGTGGCGCCTGAAGAAAGACCTGGCGGGCGGCGGCTCGCTGATGGACATTGGAATCTACGCGCTGAATGCGGCGCGCTACCTTTCGGGCGAGGAGCCGACGGAGGTGAACGCGATGATGTACAGCACGCCCGGCGACCCGCGATTCAAGGAAGTGGAAGAAAACATCAATTTCCAGTTGCGGTTCCCGAGCGGGGTGCTGGCGAACTGCAGCTCGAGCTACGGTTACTACCATCAGAGCCATTTCCGTGTGCTGGGAACGAAGGGACTGCTGGAGCTGGATCCGGCGACGTGGTACAGCGGGCTGCGGCTGCGCGTGCAGCACGGCAACGTGTTCGAAGAGCGGGAACTGCCGACGGTCGATCACTTTGCGGCGGAGATGGATCATCTCTCCGGGTGCGTGATGGAAAACAAGGAGCCGTTGACTCCCGGCGAGGAGGGGCTGCGCGACCTCAAGATCATCACGGCGATTTACGAAGCGGCACGAGCGGGAAAGACGGTCAAACTGTAGCCTGACCAACCGAAGCAAACGAGGGAACGCTTCTTGTTCGCGGCGAAAGAGTGCTACTCTCGGGCAATTCCGGCGATGAGGAAACCATGAAAATCGGATGGGCATGGGCGGCGGCGCTGGCCATGGTGTGGGTCGGAGGGGTCCACGCGCAAAAGAAAGAAATCAGCGGCGCGGAGTCCGAGTCCATCCAGAACGGCAGGTCGATCTTCCGCGTGCAGTGCGCCTATTGCCACGGGATCGATGCCGACGGAGGATTTCGCGCGCCGAGCCTAGTAAGCGGGCGGCTGTCGCACGGAGATTCGAACGAGGCGATGCTGAACCACATCCTGCATGGAATACCGGGAACGGCGATGCCGGCGAACGACATCGACGAGGGCAGCGCCAAGGATGTGATTGCCTACTTACGGAGCCGAAGCACCAAGATCGCGCCGCCCGCAGGAAATGTCGAGTCCGGAAGGAAGCTGTTCTTCGGAGAGGGCTACTGTTCGCGGTGCCACATGGTGGAAGGCAGGGGAGGGCGGCTGGGCCCGGACCTGACGAGAGTGGGCACGTCGCGGCCGCCAAAATATCTGGCGGAATCGATACGCGATCCGGATGCGGACATCACAGAGCGGTACTTGGCAATCGATTTCGGTACGGCGGCACCGAGCTACGAACTGGTGACGGTCACGACGAAACAGGGGGCATCGTATTCGGGGGTGATCCTGAATGAGGACTCTTTTTCAGTCCAATTCCTAGATGACAACGAAAACATTCACGCGTGGATGAGAAACGAGTTAAAGGGGATCGTGCACGAAGGCCGTTCACCGATGCCGAAATACGGGAGAGAGCAGATATCGGACCAGCAGCTTGGCGATCTCGTGGCCTACCTGAGCTCTTTGAGGGGAGGGGCCCAGTGATTCCCGGATGGGCGCGAAGAGCATGGGTTGTCTGCTGGCTGGGCTTGCTTGCGGCGGGAGTCCAAGGGCAAGTCACGAACGAGCAATTGTTGCGCTCGGGTGAATTGGCGAGTAATTGGCTGCAGTATTCCGGAACATATGACGGGCAGAGGTATTCGAAACTGGCGCAGATCAATCGGGGAAACGTGGCGAGGCTGGCGGTGCAGTGGATCGCGCAAACGCCGGCACAGGGAAATTTCGAAGCGACGCCAATCGTAGTGGACGGGATCATGTACGTGACAGGCCAGGAGAACACGGCGTTTGCGGTGGATGCGCGGACCGGGAGGAAATTGTGGCAGTACAAGCGGGTACTGCCGGAGAGCATCAAAGCCTGTTGCGGGCATGTGAACCGCGGTTTCGGAATTCTCGGAACGCGGCTGTTCATGGCGACGCTGGACGCACACGTGATTGCGCTGGATGCAGCGACCGGAAACCTGCTCTGGGACGTAAACGCGGTGGACTACGAGAAGGGATACGCGTTCACGGTGGCACCGCTGGTGCTGAAGAATAAGGTGATCGTGGGAGTTTCGGGAGGCGAGTACGGCATTCGCGGATTCATTGACGCGTACGACGCAGAGACGGGGCAACGAGCGTGGAGACTGTACACGATTCCGGGGCCCGGAGAACCCGGGAGCGAAACGTGGCCGGATGCGGCGTCGGCGGCGCGCGGCGGGGCGCCGGCGTGGGTAACCGGGAGTTATGACCCGGAGCTGAACCTGCTGTATTGGCCGACCGGCAATCCTTCGCCTTCCGATGAAGGTGCAGAGCGGCGGGGCGACAATCTTTATTCGAATGCGGTGCTGGCGATCAATCCAGACACAGGAAAGCTGGTTTGGCATTTTCAGTTCACGCCATTTGACCTGCATGACTGGGACGCAACGGAAGTGCCCGTGCTGCTCGACGCGACGCTGGATGGAAAGCCCAGGAAACTCCTGGTGCATGCGGACCGGAACGGATTTTTCTACGCGCTGGATCGGACGAATGGCCAGTTCCTGTTTGCCAAGAGCTATGCAGGACAGAACTGGGCCAAAGATATCGGCACAGACGGAAGGCCGATACCGCTGGCACTTCCCGCTCCGAATGAAGAAGGGGTAAAGACCTGCCCGGGAGCCGCCGGGGCGACAAACTGGATGTCCCCAACATACAGCCCGCAAACGGGACTTTTCTACGTGTCGGCGCGGGAGCAATGCGACATTTTCTACGCGCACCCGCAGAAATTCGTGGAGGGGCGATTGTATATCGGCAGCGTGTACATGCCGCCGGCAAGAGAGAAAGACTGGGGAGCGGTGCGCGCGATCGATCCGAGAAACGGAGAAGTGCGCTGGGAGTACAAGGAGTTGTCTGCGCCGTGGGCCGGGAACCTGTCGACGGCGGGAAAACTGGTGTTCACCGGAGACATCGCGGGTAACTTGATCGCTCTCGATGCGGAAAGCGGGAAGCCTCTATGGCACCTGCCGACGGGAGCGGGAATCTATGCGGCGCCGGTAACGTATGAGGCAAACGGAAAGCAGTACATCGCGATCGCATCTGGAACGGCGTTGATCGCGCTGGCGCTCGCGGAGTAGCGCAGCGGGAAGCAAGTTGCCGCTTGGCATTCCACGGAACGAAACCGTTCGTGATAGGCTTCCGACGAATTCCCGGGAGGAGTGCATGCCTTCAGTGATGTCGCGACGGGCGTTTGTGCGCACGACGGCGCAGAGCGCAGCGGTAATCTCGGCTGGATCATTTTGGGTAAAGGAAATGCTGGCATCGCAAGCAACGAGTCCGTACCAGCCGGTTTTTATCGTATTGGACCGCTTCATCGAGCAATATCTGCGGGAGATGAATGCGCCGGGCCTGACGTTTGTGATGGCGGATCGCACGGGAGTACAGCGGGTGGCGTCGTATGGCTTCAGCGACGCCGAAACAAAAACGGCAACGAACACGAACCAACTTTTCCAGATCGGCTCGATTTCCAAATCGTTTCTGGCCGTGTGTCTGCTGCAGCTTCACGACGAGGGCAAACTGGATCTGCAGCGGCCAATCGCCGAGTACCTGCCGTGGTTCCGGGTAGAGTCTTCGTTCGCACCAATTACGACGCATCATCTGCTGACGCACACGCCCGGGCTGGCGGGAAATGCGCCGGTGTTCTTGAGCGATCCGAATGCCAAGCACCGGGCGGCGAATCCCCCCGGGGAATATTTCCACTACTGCAACACGGGTTATGCGCTGCTGGGACACTTGCTGGTGGCGCTCGATGGCCGGTCGCTGAATGAGTCATTTCGCGCGCGGGTGTTTGAGCCGCTGGGAATGACATCGTCCGAACCAGTGATCAGCCTTGATTTCCGGGAGCGCCTGGCGAAGAACTACCAGGCGTATCGCGCAGACCGTCCCTATGCACGCTTCGAGAGGCTGGCGGAGGCGCCGGCGATCGTGATGACCGACGCATCGGGCTGCATCGCTTCGACACCGGGAGACATGGGCCTATACGCGCAGATGATCGCGAATCACGGGATAGGAGCGAAAAACCGAGTGATGTCAGAAAAAGGTTTCGCGCTTTTCTCGAAACGGCATGTTGCCGCGGAGGAATTCGGGCCAACTGCCGCATACGGGTACGGCATCGCCGTGGATACATTGGAAGGCCACAGCATTGTGCGGCACACGGGAGGGATGGTGTCGTTCGCCTCGGCGCTGCAGGTGGATATCGACGAGGGCGTGGGCGCGTTCGCGTCGATCAATGCCATGCAAGGGTACCGGCCAAATCCCGTGGCGCAGTACGCGCTTCAGTTGATGAGGGCGCAACGCGCAGGCAAGGCCCTGCCCGAGGCGCCGAAGATTGCTGCAGCCACGTTCATCGACAATCCCAAGCAGTATGCGGGCGCGTACGCGACGGCTGACGGCAAGAAATGGATGTTTGAGGCGGAAGGAACGAACCTTTACCTGGTCCAGAGCGGGAAACGGATCCCCGTGGAGACCATTGTGGGGGCGCAAGACACGTTGACGATTCGCGAGCCGGGGCTGGACCGCTATACGCTGACGTTCGGGCGCGAAAAAGCCGATGATCCCAAGAGCCAGGTGGTGGAGGCGGGGTGGGGCCCGCTCTGGTTTTTCAACGAGGCGTATTCCGGTCCAAAGACTTTCGACTACCCGAAGGAATGGAATCGCTATGTGGGACATTATCGCAACGAAAATCCGTGGGTGGGAAGCATCCGGGTGGTTGTGCGCAAAGGCAAGCTCCTAGCGGACGGCGTGATTCCGCTGGAGGCGGGCGTGGACGGCTATTTCCATTTCGTCGACGAGCCTCATAGCCCGGAATGGATGCGCTTCCACGACATCGTGAATGATAAAGCTATGCGCGCGAAGCTCTCCGGCGAAGATCTGTGGCGCGTCTCCGCCGACTGAAGACAGATGAGCGTTGCCTCCCCGAGCAAGGCGTCGATCTGCGTGGACATGGGCACCACGAACACGCGGGTCTGGATTGTGGAAAGCGGGAACATCGTCGAGCGCATCGACGAGCAAGCCGGCCTGCGCGACGCCGCGCGGGAGCGCGACAATGGCATCGTGCGGGAGAGGCTGGCCCGGTTGATCGCGACGGCGCAGACGCGGGCAAAGGCGGCGGGACTGCACCCTCACTGCGTTTTGGCGGCCGGCATGCTCACCTCGCCACTTGGCCTGTGCGACGTTTCACACCTTGCCGCGCCTGCGGGCGAGCGGGAACTGGCCATGGCTCTGCATGAATTCTCCGATGCAAGGGTTACGGACCTTCCGGTCTATCTGGTGCCCGGCGTGCGCAGCGGCCCACGCTCGCCAACTCTTGAAGACCTGGAACATACCGACCTGATCCGCGGAGAAGAGACGATCATCGTCGGGCTGGTCCGGGAAGGCATGCTGCGCCCGAATACGACATTTCTGGCGCTCGGTTCGCACTGGAAAGTAATTGCGATCGATGAGAATTGCCGCATTGCTTCGAGTTTTACCACGCTTTCGGGCGAGCTCCTGCACGCGCTGCAAACGCAAACGGTGCTGGCCAGCGCGCTCCCGCAAGGGCGTTTCGCCTCGGTGGATCCGGCATGGCTTGAACGGGGCAGGCAATTTGTGAAGCGAAACGGAATGGGGCGGACACTGTTCAGCGTGCGGTTGCAGGAACAGATTTTCGGTATCGAGCCGGCGGCGCTTTCTTCATTTCTACTGGGCGCGATCGTGGAATCGGACATGGGGAGCATGGAGCGCGCCGGCGTTCTGAGGGAGCCGATCGCGATTGCGGGGGCGGGCACCGCTCCGGAAGCGTGGCAAAGAATTCTCGCAGAAGCCGGGCGAGCGAGTGCATGCCTCTCCACCGAAGCGGTGGAACAAGGGTTCGTCCGGGGACTGGTCCGGCTGCTGGATTTGCATAAATCCGCGCCTTGATAAGACACGGGCGACGGCGCGGCGGGCAGTTCGTGGATCAAAAAGCGCAACACCACTCGTACAACAAACAGATTGGGCGAACTCAAATACAGGTACCTCGAGAAGCGCTTAGGGTAAGCATCGTATGGAGCGCAAGCGGCCAACCTCTACACTCGTTGCAGCGGAGACAAAGGGTCGCCTCGGACCAAGCGCTTCGAGAAGAGGAATGGGGATGGCTGAAGACAAATCGAAAGACGGCCGGCAAGAGCTGGTTACGCGCGAACGCCTGGCGGAACTGTTGAACGAAGACTTGTCGCGGGAATATCAGGCGATCATCGCTTATGTGGTTTATTCGCAAGTGCTGAAGGGCGCGGAATACATGAGCATCGCGGATCAACTGGAGGTCCACGCGAAACAAGAGCTGGACCACGCACTCACTATCGCGCAACAGATCGATTACCTGGGGGCTATGCCCAGCGTAACGCCCAAACCGGTGCGAACGTCCGAAAAGGCAGAGGAGATGCTGCGATTTGACCTGGAGAACGAGGTGGAGACGATTCGGAATTATCGCCAGCGGGTGCGGCAATGCGAAGCGTTGGGCGAGTACGCCATGGCCGAACAGATTCGCGGCATCCTGGTGAACGAGCAGGATCACCAGATCGATCTTGCAACGGCGCTTGGCGTGGAAGTACCCCCTGTAGAAAGCAAGAGAGAGCCGGCCGCAAAGAAATAGGAAGGATTACTTCGACGAGATTCGGGACGCTTTCACGTTGGCAATGCCTCTTGCTGAAAACACTGCGAAAACAAAAAGGGCTTCCGTTTGGAGACGGAAGCCCTGGGAAGATTATCCCGGCGGCGACCTACGTTCCCACACAGTTACCCGTGCAGTATCATCGGCCCGGCGAGGCTTAACTTCCGTGTTCGGGATGGGAACGGGTGTGACCCTCGCGGTATGACCA
>Ga0335082_10000023_pt1 | contig 155776 bp, 125 predicted proteins | sample Lox_Sample_41_FD_206718 | JGI IMG/M metagenome (GOLD analysis project Ga0335082, IMG submission 206718) | Soil microbial communities from Loxahatchee National Wildlife Refuge, Florida, United States - Lox_Sample_4.1 | ecosystem: Environmental > Terrestrial > Soil > Wetlands | place: USA... | reverse complement strand
TTTCCCCGTCTCTCCATGGCCACACCGGAGGAAGCTCATCACTTGAGGCAATTTCATTCTTCAGCGGGGGAGCGGCGAACGAAGTGGGCACTCCGCGAGTTACCTCGCCGTGTTCTGCAGGAAATGCGTACTTCACGCCATGCAGGAGGAATTCTTCGAGAGCTGAGAGGTTCGGTTTTTCCTGCAACTCCGGGCCATGCAGAAGCCGAGCTTGTCGAAGACGCTTAATGGCGGCATGGATCTCGGAGGGACTCATGTTGAGATCCGCCGCGATCAGGGACATGGGCGGGCGCTTGCGCTCATAGGAACAGAGTTTCAGAACGACCATGATGTCTTGGGGCTTTAAAGGCATGCCGTTATTCTATATTCGCGATTCGCGAATAGCGAATACAATCGTATTGGCGTTGAAAATACATGACTTACGGCGGAACAGCCGTACAGCTCGGAACGCCCGCTTGAAACCTTATCCTTATCCTTAATTAATGCACTGTGTGCCGGATCGTCCAGTTTGATGTCTGACTTCTTTCCGATTTGCGGCCGATTATCCAGCTTTCTTCAATCATCCTGAATATCCGTGGTTTGATGCCGCCAGAGTGCGCCAGTTGTGTGCCTTCTGTTGCGAGCCCAGGAGGAAACTCTATGGCTCGTAAAGTTGGCCAAATCATTGCACGAGGCGACCGCAAATGGCTCATCCGGGTCTATCTGGGCCGCGATCACGAAACCGAGAAGCGCAACTATCACAACCGAACGATTCACGGCAGTATGAGGGAAGCCCAAGCATATCTAACAAGAAAACTGAGAGAGCGTGACTTGGGCCGCGATCTGGAAGGGGCCAAGATAACGCTGAACGAATACCTTGACCGATGGCTCGGGACAGCCGTAGGACCGAGAGTACGCCCGAAAACCTTCCAAGATTACCAGGGCATGCTGCACCGATACGTCCGACCGGTTCTCGGTGAACAAATTTTGGCCGCACTGGAACCTCTAGATCTTCAGGCGATGTATCAGCAGATGACCGAACGAGGCCTGTCCGCTCGCACTATCCGTTACGCGCATGTGCTGATGAAAGGTGCGATGCAGCAGGCCGTGCGATGGCGCTTGTTGCTTGAGAATCCGGCCGATGGGCTCAAAGTACCGCAGCAAGTTCGAAACGAAATGCGGTCTCTGACCGTTGAACAGGCGAGGGTGTTGCTCAAGGCTGCGGAGGGCACAGAGTATGGGCCAATACTCGCAGTCGCACTCACGACTGGTATGCGCCCGAGTGAATACTTGGGTCTCAAGTGGCAAGACCTTGACTGGGCACGACAAACGGTTAGCGTTGTTCGTAGCATCCGGAGACTGAACGGGAAATGGTGTTTCTCAGATACCAAGCGTTTGAGAAGCCGTCGTCCAATCAAGCTGCAGAACTGGATTGTTTCCCTTCTTCATGATCTGCACACTAAAGTGGGCGCAGGATTTATATCCAGAGGCCCGTGACTTGATCTTCACAACGCCATCTGGACAGTCAATCAGTGCCGACTATCTCGCCAAGCACTTCAGATCAATAATCGACCTTGCTGGTGTCGTTCCTGCAGTTTTCCTGTCTCCGGCCAAAAATGGAACAACTGCCATCGGCGCTTCTGGTTGATTCGCGACACCAGGAGAGAACCATCGGGCAGGGCCGCCTCCCTGCGATTTTGTCCGGCAGCGATTGCGAAGTGGTTGAGGGAACGGGGAGGTTAGGCCATCATTCCTTTGTTGTTGCCCGCGTGGTGCTACCAAAAACGTATTTCGATTTCGCGCCAATTCGTCGCAGTTGCGCTCCTAATCTCTTCCCTCAAACGCCTTGCGCGTTCGTCCAGACTCTTGACATGAAACACGCGCTGTTGAGCGACCCAACGCTCTTCCAACTTCGTGCAGTCACTGATCAGTTCATCAGTCATCTTTTCAAGGTCTTTTTTCTTAGCTTCAAATCCATGGGGCTTAGTCGAAACGGTTCTGCCATCCTGTTCACCAAGCTCACGAGTCGCGGACAAGATTCGTACCCAGGTCAGGTCGGGATCCGGCCGACCGAATGCACGAGGCAGAAATCTCTCGGCTTGGTCCATATGTTGTGCAAGGGTCGCGCGGAGCTCGCGCCGCTTTGTTCCGTCTCGTTCGATCTCAAGAAGCATCACGAGTAACTCGGCCCGCAACAAGTGTGCGATGCCGCTGCTCTCCCGCTCGAGAATCGCTTTTTGAGCCTCGGAAATTCCTCGTTCGATATTGTCACGGCTCGCTAGATCCACCCCGCGAGTGGCCACCCTACGGAACAAAATGTCTGCCAATAGTTCATGTCCGTAATGGTCAAAAGGATTCGCGTGGATCGCCCGTTCGAAATACTGTTCGGCTATCGTAAGCTCCTTCGCCCGTCGCGGCTCAGAGTAAACCAGTCCAAGCAACTGCAACACGAGATAGTGGTTCGGATGCTCCGCATCGGCGTCGCTAAGTCGGTGCGCAGCTTCGTTCAATTGAGCATCAAGAGTTCCTCCAAACACCGCGCCGCCTTGGCTTGCGTCACTCTGCTCCCATTCCGCCATGCGATAGTTGGCATACCCGGAAGTTAACTGTAGTCGCGCATCGAGCTCACGTCTTCTCCGCGGCCCGTCCTTCAGTTCGCTCCATTGATCTTCAAGTATTTTTTGCTCATCCTCTGCGGAGTGAAGCCAGGCTTGATATCGCTCCGAGGTTTTTCGGACGAGCTTGCGAACAATCTGCTTAGCTTCGTTTGGTGATCCGGTCCGGAGAATTTCCATTTCGGCCAGTGAGACGCGCAACTGGTCCGGCGCAGATGCACTCCCGAAGACCTCAGCGACTGTGTAGTCACGCAAATGAGCCAGGTAGAGAGCGTAGGTATACGCCAACTGAACAGCCGTATGCGCAAGGAGTTCGTTGTATGCTGCGCCCTCTTCACCTTTCGAAACCGACTCCAGTTCCTTTCTTAAGGTTTCAGCGAGAGGCAAAAGAGAGGCGACTGCCTCATGAGTAGACTGCCAGGTGTCAAGCTTGGCTATCGAAGTCGCCTTCAGCAGATCGATGGACAGGATTCGACGCTTCATTTGCGGAGAAAGTGCTGCCCAATTAGTTCCGCGAGGGAGTAGCACGAGCCGAAGTTGTTCGTACACATGGATAGCTTCCTGATCGCGACGCTTTTCGGCAAGAGCTAAGGCTAACAATTGAAGCCCGTCCGGGAACTGGGGCATTTGACTGCGGAGGTCCTGGAGACGGTCTAGCGCGAGATCAAGATCCTTCCAATCGCCTTGTGCGAAGTAGCGCCCGAGAGCGCCGCGGCCCTCATAGTAGGCAGCGACCGCACTACGACTGGGAAAACTTACATTCCCTGGCGGTGGGACTACATTCCTCCATTTGCGAAGCTCCCCGTCGGTTTCGGCGCTATTCCCGAAGTCATACACGAGTTGGAATATTGCGTCGTCGATGAGCCCTTCCAGAAGAACAGATTTATCTGTGGACGGATTTCCGAGCCGCTCAAGATACCAAGTCCGGATCAATTTGTTTCCGCGGCTAAAGCGAAGTGCCAACAGCGCGCGATCGGACTGCGTTTGAAAGTCGCCCTCCACAACCCATCGATCGGGCATGGCCAGTTGATTGACGAATCGAAGAATTCTGCTGACGTCTACGCCGGAGATCTCGACAGTCATCTGTTCAAGCGCTCCGCTCAAGCCTTCAGGCTGAAATAGCTCCGGTGCGTCGAGGCTTGCCATTTCCAGAAATCCAGTTTCCTTCGCAATAGCAATTGGGCGCCGGAAGTGATAATCGAAGCGTGCCCGTAACAGCTCCGCGCAGGCTTTGTTTTCTGAACCATCCACCGTCATCTGGCCGATGGACATGTTGTGGGGGCTGATTCGATCGGCGAGCCCTTCGAAGCGCAGCATCAAAATCCAAGAACCTATGCCGAGAAATAGCAATCCGATGAGCCAAGCGACAATAGAAGCTATCACTCTTCTAATCCTCTTCAAAGAATCAATCGGGTGAGCCCGAAGTGCGGTGAGCGGTTGAACAATCAGTCTTCGAAGCCGGACGACATGTTCCTCAAAATGCATGTTCTACTTCCGAGCAAGGCTTCTTCGGTGGGGTCAATGAAACGTTGGACAAGATTATCCGCAAAAACCGCCGTTCGTTCAACAAGACACGAGGCGACGATTGGCGGCACGGAAACCGTACGATTTTGTCCGAATGCGGTTGCCGCCTGGTTGCGAGAGCACGGCGGCTGGGCTCAGATCCTTCCATCTTTCAGGATCGCCGGGTCAGTATCAGCTGGGCCTTTATCTCCATTCCAAGATGGACCTGTCCGGATGGCGGATTTGTTCATATCCGGGAGTTGCGTACTCCGGGCTGTCGACTTGCTAACAGCTGAAGGCGAAACGTTGATCTATAACGCTGTGGCAACAGGTGCTGCTCAATGCGGCCCTGGCGGTGCTGGCCCCCGATTCCACTGCTCGTAATGTGGCCGGAACGTACATCCAGGGGCCGTGATGCAGTTGGTGGACGTGCCGGCATTAACCAGCTTCACGGCGTAACCTTGGCTGGAAAAAGAGGCGCCGTCCGCTCCGGAATTGCGTACTCCGAAGTAATCGCCGTATCGAGTAAAGAGAATGGGGTTTCCTTTGCTGTCAGAAATCCAAACAGGATTCCCTGCACTGTCGAAAATGGGGTTTCCTTTGCTATCCACTTGTTGAATTCTGAAGGTCAACGTTACATCGCTGGCTTCTACGTAATAAACCACGAAGTCGCCCAAGTAGCCGACTGTAGTGCTGGCGTAGTTGCTGGGACCTCCGAAGGCCACAGATACTCCGATATTAGCGTTAGGATCCGTCGCCAGCGAGGGATACGCGAAGGCATAAGGGGTGTTCCAGATGTGATACTCTCCGACAGTGTCGAGGGTTTGATCGTCAACCCGTGCAATCTTCACGTAGGGCTGAGGCCGGCCTTGGGTGCATGCTGCAACACCAGGAGAAGCAGGAACGTCGCGGCCGGATCCCCACGCCAGCCAAACCTCACCATTCGGCGGCGTCCCGCCTGGAGGCACCAATCCTCGAAACGGCTTGCGTGCAGCTCCGATGATCGAGCTCGCACTGGTACGTGAGTTATCGAGCCACTGCTGGCCATCTGGTGCCTTGGTGGTGTAGTCGGTCTGGCACCAGGTATTGACGGTGGTGTTATGTGGCGCGTCCATCGAGCCGCTACCGTCGCGCCAGCGGAAAACCTCGATGTGGCTGGAATCTACGTGGCCACCCCAGTACATGGCGTCACCGCTGTCTTGGGTGAGCCGGGAACCGGTGGCGGTGTTCTGGTCAGATGATTCGGTTGGCGAGTAATAAGAGATTCCAACACTGCCGCCGCCTCCCGTTATGTCGGACAGCGGTATGCGCGCTACTATCAGACCTTGCACGCTGCCGCTCGCTGAGGTCATTCGGTCGACGCTGACGTAGAGAAAGGTATTGGTGTAGGCAAGATCGGGGAAATCGAGCGCCTGCTGCCCCAGGTTAAAGGTAGCCGATGTCAGATCGAAAAATGTCCAAGAGTTGAAATTGATCTTCATGCTCTCAGGCGATGCCCACGCGACTCGGAGACGGTTGGGGCCCGGCAAAGAAGGATTCGGCGGACTCGGTGAACTGCTCTTGTACTGGATCAACCAGAAGAACAAGTTCACTCGCGGGTTATAGAGGATCACCTGGTCACAACACATGCCCCCATCTGAATTCGGGAACCCAATGGTGGTGGGATCAATCCGGGTGAAGGTCTGGCCATCATCTTTTGAGAAAAGTACATAAGTGTTTCCGCTGGCAAACACGACACCGCCCGCGGAGGCGGTGGCGGCCACGGTAGGATCGGGAGGATAGTTGCCGCTCTGGCCAGTTCCAGTGTCCCGGACGAAGGTAATGCTGCTGCCCCCTGCCGATGGAGACGCGACTCCGGTTCCAGTGGGCGCAATAGTGAATGGTCTAAGCAGCGGACCGTCTGGAATTGGCGGCCCAGCCGGATTGTTGTTGTACTCTTGCGGTATCGCCGAGGGCGGCACAGGCGTCCCCGGGGTCGTCTGCTTGGGAACCGTTACGTGGACGGGTGGCGATGCCGGACCGCCAGAGCGTTCGACAGCCAGATCGGCCCGTGCTGTAAAGGAGTGCAATCTGCCATCAAGGATGTAGGTACCGGAGACCGTGAGGGGATAGTTGCCAGGCACAGCCAACGCGGCGAAACGTGCATTTAACACCGCTTGCTTGGTTGGCACGATTTCACTCAGCGAAATTGGAAAAACAGTTGGCGTGACGCGACTGCCGCTGCCGAGCGTGACTCCTGATACCTTCACGTCGCCGGCGCCGCGATTGCCTGTATTGATGATGGGAATCGCTACCGCCAGCGAACCGTCGCCCCATACCGAGTAGCCAACAGGACCCGAACTCAAACGAACGTCGCCTTCATCCTTCTTCTTGCCGCACCAATACAACAGGAGGAGCAGCAGTATGACCAGTAGAAGCAAAACGAGCCATAGAAGTTTTTTCATGGGAATTCCTCCACCGGTCCGACGGGCCTAATACGAGGGGACTTCCACATCGCCCAAAGTTGAGCCATCATCTCCTCATTGGTTCCGAAAATCAAGTTATTCGTTTCGTTCAACTTCGGAGTTCGCTCCGGAATGGCCAAGAAATCCGGTTGTAGTTCATTACATCAGCGCCGCACCTCCGTTCACGCTGAACACTCTTATTGGTGGTACCGCTATCCAAGGCCGACCAGTCTATTCAAGTTGCTTCGCTCATGGGCCGAGAAAATATCGCCATTCACAAATTAGTGCGTAGCACAAAGACAAAGAAAACGAATTACTAGCGTGAAGGCGCTCCGATTCTTTTGGAAGACATCCGACCGTGATCAGGTAACGTCCAGATGGTCGGCCACTCAGAAGTTATCATCACTAGCGAAACAGCCCTATGCGATCATCATCGCGGCGACCTGTTTCGGGAAATCGCTGGTCGCAACAGCTAATTCTCCCCATTCGGTCGGGAATTGCAGTTGTTCGTTATCATGTTCTGTTCGTTGTTAAATCTTCCCCTGTAAGAAGGCCGACATATGACTGATCTGGGTGTAATAGTGGCGCAGTTGAAGAAAGAGCGTGACAAACTGGACCGAGCAATAGCGGCGCTAAGCGGGATTGGAGGGAGTAGAGGTGGGCGTGGACGGCGCAAGTTGTCTGCGGCGGCACGTGAGCGTATCGCAGCAGCACAACGTGCACGATGGGCCAAGTTAAAGGCAAAGAAGCGCTAATGGAACTCATCGAATCGCTCGGGCATGCCTTCCGGGTGTGCCCTTTCTGTTTTCAGATCACCGTTTTCGATGTCAACAATTCAGAGGCTTATTCCGACCAGGGCCCGCCTCTTGTTTTTCATCGCCTCGCTGGCGTGACAGGCTCTACCGCAAGTTCGAATGGACCGGGGGTCAAGGGCAAATTAGTTGAGGTGGACGGCAAGGGCAAGGAAGCGCGGGTCTGCATGCAACGTGTTGAGATCGGGGTCATTCTGCAATCCCTTGCGTAGTTCGTCACTGAGCGAGTGGTCGGCTGCAAACTGCAGGTTCGTGAAAGCCTCGTCGCGCTTGCCCTGCAAGGCCAAGACGCAAGCGAGTCCGTAGGCTGTAGCGGCGGTGTCCGGATGCCCGGCGCCCAAAACTCGAGACCGGCCATCAAGGGCGTCGCGGTAGGTTTTCTCCGCTTCCGGATAGCGCCTTTCTTTCTGCAAGACTTTACCTAGCTCATCCAAGGCCACCAAGGTTGACGGATGTTCCGGCCCCATGATTTTTCTTTTTGCCTCAAGCGTTTGCCGGAGCAGTGACTCGGCCTCGGGATACTTGCCCTCATCGGTAAGCAGGTCAGCCAGGTTTCCCGCAGTCAACAATGTAGAGGGATTTTCTGAGCCCCATCGTTTGCGCTCGACCGCCAGTGCCTCACGGAGTAGCTTTTCCGCTTCAGCGTATCGCCGTTCATGATGCAGCGTCGTCGCCAAATCTTCCATCGTCATGGTTGTTCTCGGATGCTCGGGTCCCCACCCCTGTAAGAATGCCTGGTATGCAGTGCGTTCTAATTGTTCGGCCTCGGGCAGATTGTTCTCCTTCTCCAGGACGCTGGCGAGATTGACCATGGCTCCCAACGTATCCTTGTCATTGGACCCAAGCAGACGCTTGTCGGTTGCAAGCACGTCCCGCAGAATCTTCTCCGCGTCGGGATACTTGCCCTCCTCGATAAAATCGATGCCTAGTCGATTCATGCCGGTTTTCGTCAGTTCAGCGTCATGCCCCAACTTTGGTTCGGCCACGTCGATGACTTCGCGATACAACTTTTCGGCATCGGGAAACTTTCCCTGCAAAAACAAAAGCCACCCCAGCCATTCCTTAGTCCTCAGCGTTTCCGGATTTTCGTTGCCCAGTACCGCCTTGCGCCCATCGAGGGCGTCGCGGCACAGCTTTTCAGCTTCTGAAATCTTTCCCTCTGTGCCCAGCAGCACAGAAAGATCGTACATGGACTGCAACGTATCTTTATTTCTGACACCAAGGGTACGCTGGCGAACCTCGACGGCGTGACGGAGCAGCGGTTCACCCTCCTTAAACAGGCCCAACGTCTCATACACGATGCCCATGACACTCATCATGCGGCCCTGCAGTTGAGGATCATTGGCCAGACCCGTGTCGATATTTTTCGACGCATTATCGAGAATTTCCCGGGCGGTGACGCTGTTTCCTCGGGCCTCGCTCGGGTCCGCGATTTTGAACATTTTGGTCATGAAGTCGACAACTCTCTGCGATGCTGCCGCTTCCCGGTTGGCCCGGATGCTCTGCCGGACACTCACGACGGAAGCCGCTATCAGCACCAGCGCGAAGGCGCACGCGGTAGCCAGCGCGGCCCTGTGGCGGCGTGAGAATTTGCGGGCTCGATAGATCAGCGACGGAGGAACAGCTAGCACTGGTTCGTTGTTCAAAAAACGCCGAACGTCGGCGACCAAATCCGCGGCCGATGCGTAGCGCCGCGAGCGCTCCTTCTCTAAGGCTTTCAGGGCAATCGAGTCCAACTCGCCCCGCAACTGTCGCGCCAGCATCTGGGGATCGGTCTGGCGTTTACGAGCCACATCCGTTGACGTGGCAGGGTCGCCCGTACTGATCTTTGTGCTGGGCCTGGCAGGTTCTTCCTCACGCAGCTTACGCAGGAATTCCTCGAGCGTGAGTTGCCGTATTTCGAGCGGCGGTGTCCCGGCCAGCAATTCGTAAAAAATGATTCCCAAGGAGTACACGTCGCTGCGTGTGTCAATGTCTTCGCCCGAGGAACTGGCTTGCTCTGGACTCATGTATTCCGGCGTCCCCACAAGTGCTCCCGCACGCGTCCACATGGTTTCCGCTGTCAATTTTTGCGAGAGCGCCTTGGCCACTCCGAAATCGATGATTTTCGCAACCAACCGGCTGTCGACCTCGCCAACGAGGATGTTCGAGGGTTTCAGGTCGCGGTGAATGATGGCTTTTTGATGCGCGTGCTGCACTCCCTCGCAGACCTGAGCGAACGCCTCCAGCCGCTCGCGGGTACTCAGTCGGTGCTGATCACAGTAGTGCGTGATCGGAATTCCGGAGACGTACTCCATCACGAAGTACGGCGCCCCGTCCAGCGTGGCACCGGCATCGAAGACCCGGGCAATGTTGGGATGATCCATCAGAGCCAGAGCCTGTCGCTCAGAGTCGAAACGGACCAGAGCTTCCCTGGTGTTCATGCCGCGCTTGATCAGTTTCAGGGCAACACGCCGACGGACCGGCTCTTTCTGTTCGGCCAGCCATACCTCTCCCATGCCGCCTTCGCCGAGCCTTCTTACCAGGTGATAGGGCCCGACCACTTGCTCCGCTGTGTCACCGGCAACCGTGCTCAAGGTGGGGGCGAGCTCGATGTTTTTTTCAACTGGATCGTTGGAAGAATTATCTTGAGGAGGCATTTTGACAAGGGCCCTTCGCTGCTCAACAACGGATACTACTTATACAGTTCGGAGGGGGGAGCTATCAATCACATTGCGCTCTTGGGTGGCGACGTAGGCCAATGCTCAACTAGCATGTATGGTCCGGCGCCGAACTGCAATAGCTTTGAAGGTCAGTCCGCGTAAATGTATCCGGCCTCTATGTGGAGAATGACTTCTCCGGGCACGCGATGATGATCCGCACGTGTCGGTCCTAATAAACCCCTCGGTCCCTTCGGACGCATTTGAGCGTCCAGGTTTTCCGGCACGCCGTTGGACTGTAGTTTCGTCTTGTTCTCTCCTCAACAGACCGTTGGAAATTCTTCTAAAACCGGCCGTCGTGGCGGTGGAAAAGTGGGAAGCGTTCTGTGCTTTCCAAGCGCAGCGTCTTTTCCACGGCCATCACGCGGCCGCGCATGGCAAAGGTTGATGTCGGTAGTCCCGGCCGCTGGACAGCACGGCCCAGGCGATACGGGCTAGTTTGTTGGCGGTGGCGACAATCACTTTGTTGCGTGGCGCTCGCTGACTCAGTCGATGTACCCACTGTCCCAATCCCGCCGTGTCGTACCGGATGCGAAACAGCACCGCGCGGGCACCGTGGATCAGCATGCGACGCAAATAAATATTGCCGCGTTTACTGATGCCGAACAACTTCTGTTTGCCGCCAGTAGAGTACTGCCGAGGCACGACACCAACCCACGCCGCGAAATCGCGTCCGCGGCGAAACGCTGCTCCTCCGTCACGGTCGCGATGTCGATCTCCGTCTGCTTCCACTCTTGCCACAGCCGATCCAGCAGCCAGCGCAGACGCGGGGTCAGGTTTTGCTCGCAATCTTCCATAACTGCGGGGAGGTTCTTGCGCAGACGACTGGGCTGCGTCGGGAAGGTGATGCCGCGCTCCAATAAAAAACCACGGATCTCGTTAATCAGTGCCGTGCGACGCTGCACTAGTCGATCCCGAACCCGGTGCATGGCTTGCACATCGAGTTGCTCCTCGGTGTTGATCGGTACAAAGCGCATGTTCTGCTTGGCCACAGCTTCGGCAATCGCTTCCCCATCGATGAAGTCGTTCTTGTTCGATTTGCGGTAAGGCTTTACGAACTGCGCCGGGATGAGCCGCACTTCGTGACCTTGTTTCCGGAGTGCCGTTCCCAGAAAGTGGGCTCCGGAACACGCCTCCAGGCAGATCAGCGACGACGGCAGATTGGCCGTATAGGCTAGCAGCTGCGTGCGGGAAAACTTCTTGCGAACAACAACCTTGCTACAGTCTCCCAATGCAACCAGGTGAAAGGTGGTCTTGCCCAGATCGATGCCGATGGATGCGATGTGCATGATGATCCTCCAGGTGAAACTGCCGATTTGTAATTTACTCGGCGGTGGACCATCTCATTAACCCCTCGCGGGGGGATTTTGAGTGCTATGGGGATTTTGCAACAATCAAGCCGAAGGCCACAGTTCCACGGAGATGCCCTTCTGCTTGAACATCCTGAGGAGTCTTATTCGGTTAGCGTGTATTGGAGCGTCATCGTTCTTTGATGCTCGTAGCCCAGCATCCGAAACTGCTACAACCAAACCGTAGGGCCATGCCGAATCGGGCAGGTGCTCCAACAAATCGAAAACGGAGTCAACAGGAATGGTACTCCCCGCAGGGGTGATTCCGATGATCTCTATTCCCGTAGGCCGGACAATCAACTGCGGATTTTTCCAATCCTTGGCATCTAGGATGCCTTGATACTTTTTCGGATCAGACTTCGGAATCCGAGTATTTAGCGGCGCACCCTGCGCGAATACCGCGAGAGTAGACGCCGCGAATTGAACGATCCAAGGACCTATGAGTACCCATGATCTTAGGCTGGTCATCGAAGCCTCCCTAGTTATAGACACCAGCGGGGGATTCCTAGGGCAAATGAGCATAATCAGGATGTTACGCCAGTTGAGGTAGCCCACTTGGCAAAAAGGAGTGCCCATGTTTAGTAGGTGGAGTGGACACCCCGAGGCTAACAGAAGACGATCAAATCTTTACTGCTTCTCATACACCGCAACGCTTTCGTATTTCTTGCCCTTCGAATCGGTCCCGTGAGTCGTGACCGTGCGGGTTTTGCCATCCTGCGCGACCACGACGTGCGCCGTCAGGACAACCTTCCCGCCCTTTTTCGATTCGACGTCATACGTGTGGTCGTTAATCATCTTACCTGAACGCATGTCTTCGTTCGGATTTCCAGTTGACGGGTAATCCTTGCCATCAAATTTGCCCGTCCACTCGCTGTGCGTGGGCGTGCCGTCCGGGGCGGTTCCGTCGATGGTCACCTTTGTGCTGTCGCCCGCCATTTCATAGATAACCGTCTGGTTCTTAGGCGCTCCAGCCGCGATCTTCGACTTGGCCTCGTTCAGCTTCCATGTGCCTGTGAGAGCATCGCTGGCCGCAAAACAGACCGCTGCTACCAGGACGAACAGCGCAATAAACAACACACTGCTTCGCATTTTCATAGTGCCTCCAGTGTGAACCGATTTCGTGGCGCTAAATTCCGGCGGGAATTCTAGTGCAGGAGGGAAGATTGTGCAATATGAGTGCTATGGAGATTTTTCGCCAGTCAACTCGCTGCCGCGAGATTTCGCATCCTACAAGAGCTTCTTTTTGAGGAGGATTTCATGCCCGACGATCAGACGCTGGCCACGATTCTTGCGATTTGCGACCTCATTAAACACAACGGAGAGGGCGTTGGAGCCGCAGTACAGGCATACGAGCAAGCGATGAAGAGTGTATTGGAGTATCGGCGATCCAAAGGACTAACCGAGGTTGGTGGGGTCCCCGGGGCCGCCTGAGTAGGCAGTGGGATCCGCTGGCGCGATTGCGTCGCCGTCCATGTTGCGAGCGTGTACCGGTGGATTGGGCAATTCCGGCGTTCTACGTCGTTGAAATGCCAGAACAGCTAAGAATGCAAGTACGGCTAAGACAATTACGACCAGCGAAATCAATTTGGTGGCTGAGGCTCTTCCCGCGATCATGGCTCGATTGGACTCCGATACATCAAAACGGGTTGTAACCCAACTAGAAAAAGAAATGCCGGTGGTCAGGTCGCGTCGTGGCGGTTACCTCGACGGAGCGGTCAAGGAATCTGGTGTCGGATCACTGACTTTAGGCTGGCAGACGTGCGTCCTGGGGTATGTAATCGCCTCTTCGGTCGTCATTGGTTCAGATTCCCAACCGCATCCATGGCAGTGGTAAATAAACTGATCTTCTGCGACCTCTCTTAAACTGAACATCGCAGTCCTCGCTTTCCGACACGCACCACTTTCGAATGGCTTGTGCTGGATCTGGATGATGAAGATGCGCGAACTAAATGCAATTTTGCGACGTAGACCATTTTTAGAAAATGGCCTCTATGATTGAGGCACGGAAGTAATGGAATGATGGTTACTCACGATGTCTTAGGTTTTGAGTGTAATGATTCCATAAACAATGTCGGCTCCCAGGCCCGAGTAGCCTTTGGAGGCGCAAACCAACCAAAGGGCCGGAGGAAAGGAGCCGAACATGCTGATTATAGGGTGTGATTATCATCCGAAAATTGCGCTCGTAGATACGGGCACAGGGGAACTGAGCGAACGGCGCTTAGAGCGTCGTGAGCAGGCGGAGCAGTTCTACCGGGAACTGAAGCAGCAAAATCAGCGGTGCGAGTGGGAATGGAGTCCAGTGGGCACTCGCGCTGGTTCGAGCGTTTGCCGCACGAGTTGGGGTTTGAGTTGTGGATTGGAGATCCCGCCGAGATTCGGACCAAGAGAGTGCGCAAGCAGAAGACGGATCGGCAGGACGCGCAGCTCATACTGCAACTGATGTTGGAGAACCGCTTTCCGCGGATCTGGGTGCCGGACGCCGAGAATCGTGATCTGCGGCAACTGTTGTGGCATCGGCATCGACTGGTGCAGATGCGCACGCGAGTGATGAACCAACTGCGGATGCCGGTTACGACGAATCCCGTAAGGTCAAGGACAGGGGCCGGGAAAACAGCGAAGAAAAGATGCGCCAATCGACAGGGTCTTGTCAAACCGAAGCCGGGCCACGCTTGTACTGGATGACAGCCGTTAACGCTCGGGTCAAGATCACATCCTCGATTTGCAACAGCAGCGCGTTGGCGGGCATCCCGACGAAGAGAGGCACCGCATACCCCTCGATGCCGGATAACGCACTCAAGCGCCTACCGGGCATTTTGAGGGCTATCAGGATGTTTCACGAAAGGCCACGAAATGTGAGCGCCAGCTATTACGATGAAGAGTAGGAAAATGACGGATCAAGCGGGGTAGCCACCGCATCGACTGTCATTTACATCAATAGAGGGGTGGGCAGTCTTTGGCCCATCCAAGGACACCCTCCAGGAATAGCATCGCCCATAAACGCACTATACTTTCGAACGCAAGTTCTCTTGCCCTCGAGTTGGGCTCAGGGAGGACCGATGTTTCATAAAATCAAAGCAACCGGCCTTGCGATGTGCGCCAGCATTCTCGGCTCAGCTGTTCTTCTAGCTCAAGTTCCCAAGGCCCAGGAAGAGCCTATGAATAAAACCTCTTCCCCTGCAGCTTTGGGGACGAGCGGTGCCTCCGTTTGTGTTGCATGCGAACTACCCATCATCCTGCGGCAGAGCATAGAAGCGGGAAAGACCGCGGTGGGAACAAAGGTGGAAGCGCGGCTGGTAATGGCGACGATGATCAAGGGGGGAGTGATTCCGCGGGACGCGGTGATTTCGGGCGAGGTAATCGAATCGCTGGCGAAATCAGGCAATTCGCCGTCGCGGCTTGCGATCCGCATGGATTCGGCGCAATGGAAAAATGGGGCGACGAAATTTAAGATGTACTTGACGGCGTCGTACTATCCACCGGCACCGATGGCTGCCCCGGATATCTCCTATGGACCGCCGGGCGACAGAAGGAATTGGGGCGGAGTCGATCCCACCGTCGATACCACCGATCCACCAAATCCGGCTCAGAAGTTGTCAACTCATCAGGACAATGGTGTGAACGCGGGTGCGCCAGCATCGGTCATCTCTATGAAACGGGTTCTGATGAATAATGTGAAATCAGAGAGCGGAGTGGACGGCTCGGTGGTTCTTGTCTCTTCGCGTTCAAACATCAAACTCAACAAGGTAACAACTTATTTGTTGGCGATGAGTGAATTGCTTCCTGGCAAATAGTTGGCGAATGGCTGTGTCAAAGCCGCCTCGAAAATCAAATTCGTGGCCATCCCGGCTGCGCTGTTTAGTCTCTTACTGCTGTTCTCTGTCACGACTGGCCGTTCATCGGCCCGAGTTGTGGTTCAGGATTGTCGCCACCTGGAACGAAAACCGGTACCAACTAGGCTGTGGCGCCTTTCTTCGAGAATTTGCTCGCATCTGACGTCTTCTTGCAACCAGAGATCTCCTTCAGAATTGTTCAGCCTACGCGCTAGCGCTGATCGCCGGGAGTATACTCTGGCCAGCGACAGTGCTAGGCTCCACATTCGATTCACTGCGATGTATACCTTCGTCAGATCACTCGGCAAAAGAAGTAAATGGACACTTAGTCAGGTAACGATCATTGGGTTTTGCTTTGCCGCTTCGATCGGCCAGCAAAAACCCCCGATTTCTTCATCCGGCGCTTTACATGAGTTTCCTTTGGTTCTGCAGCAGAGCATCGAGAGCGGAAAGTCAAACATCGGAACAAAGGTTCAGGCGAAACTTGCGGTCGCGACCACGTTCGAGGGTACCGTCATCCCGAGGAATGCCGTCTTCTCTGGTGTAGTCATCGAGTCCACCCCGAGGAGCGCCAAAGAACCGGCCAAACTCGCGATTCGTATGGAGACCGCGGAGTGGAAGCACGGATCGAGTTCCATCACGGCTTATCTGCTACCTCTCTACTATCCCGCGACGACCCAATCGGTGCCGAATTTCGGGGATGCCCCCCAGGAATCGGGACCCAGCACACCCGATGGAGCCGGCCCGCATTCAAGTTCGGAATCTCCCATGCGGCACCAATCATTTCCTACCGATGGATCACAATCGGCCATTCCTGAAGTCTCTACCACCTCGAACCGCCCTGTCCAAATCAAGAATGTGACAGTTGCCCTCGCGGACGAGGGCGGTGCCGCGCTTGTTTCCGAGCATGGCAACATCAAGCTATTCAAGCTGACAACCTACGTCTTCGCTGCCCGGGAAAAACGAACGAAGTAGCTCAAATTCAACTTGTCATGCTCCAAGGGGCGCCTCACGGCTTGAGGCGCGTGTGCTTTTCCCTCGAACTACACTCAGGCAACAAACATTCGCTTCCGGGGGCCGACCTGACGGAGCAACCAAAAGCTTTTCCTACGTTTCAAGCTGGCAACATTGAGCTGCTCACTATCGCGGACCACCACGGACTCTTTGAGCTCAAAAAAACTGCTCGCACCTGGCGTGGCTGCGAGCAGTTGAGGCCTAAATTCACGCCCACGTGAGTTTAGGTTAGAAGAAAATCTTCCCACCGAGCTGGATAATTCTCGCCGGGTACGCCGACGTGAACTGACCGAAGCGACCGTCACCCAGACTGTTATCAGAGTTCTGGAACTGGGTGTGGTTGAATGTGTTGAAGGTCTCCAGCCGCAGCTGCAACCCGCTCGCCTCTCCGAATGCGAAGGTCTTAAAGAGAGAGAGGTTCCAGTTGTCACGCCCAGGCCCTCGGAGGGCGTTGTGGCCAAGAGTGCCCCAATTGCCTGCTCCAGGGTCGGAAAACACGGAAGTATCGTAGTACTGGATGACCCTGTAGGGGTCTGTGGTCGGCACTACTGAATGCACATACTTGATGCTGCCGTTCAAGTCAGGCCGGTTGCCGCCGCCAACGTTGTTGTTGCTGCCTCCGCTCACGTTGATTGGCAGGCCGGACTCGATGGTGATGATTCCCGAGACCTGCCATCCACCCAAGGTGGACCTCAGCAAACGGCTCGGGTTGTTGCGGAGCAAGGGGATGCTGTAGATGAAGTTGGCGGAAAAATTGTGGGTCCGGTCGAAAATGCTGGGCCCAAGGTCATACCGCCACCCCAGATAAGGATTGGTAACAGCGTTCAAGTCTTGACCGCTGCCACCGGTGGAAGGATCGATAGATCGTGAAAGGGTGTAGAAAGCGCGAAGCTGCAAGTCCCTGGTGAATTGCGAGTTCAAGTCAACCTGCAGGGAGTTATAGTGGCTATTCGCTTCGTTCTGCGCCATGCTTAGCGTTCTGAACCCTTTGTAGGGCAGGGTTGCCGCCGCCGAGTATTGAATGGTGTTTGCAGCCACCAGTGGGAGCTCGGCCAGCGAAGGGAGGTTAATGTTCTGGTAGTCGTTCAGGTGCCGGTTCACATTGCCCACATACGAAGCGGACAGAACGGTCCTCGCACCAAACGAATGCTGAATGCCAGCGCTGTACTGAGTGCTCGTTGGTGGCTTGTAGTTATTGATAGACAGGCCACCGGGGTTAAGGTCCGCAGGCTTGATCGTCTGGAACGTGGGTGCGGCACCGGAGTCAAGCAGAATACCCGGATTCTGCAGTGTCACACCGCTCACGCCAGTGTTCAGACTGAATGGAATGTTTGGACCGGCATTGTACATGTCATTACCTTGAATGCGTTCGTACATGATGCCAAATCCGCCGCGAACGATCGTCTTGCCACTACCCGTCAGGTCGTAAGCAAAGCCGAGTCGCGGTCCGAAGGTCGCCCAGTGGTTGTTAACGAGTCCTCTGGGTACTCCATTCTTACCTGCAACGCCGATTCCGTTGAGGTATAGAGGAACACCCGCCAAGACCCCACTCGTAGCGGTGCTGACTCCAGGACTTTGGACGCCACCGCAAGCCGGATCCGGGTCCCCCGTGCTGCAGACGTTGCCCGCGGCATCCACCGTGGCAGCCTGCGATTGATCGTAGAGGTTCGGATAGAAATTCCCCATTTTATTGTCGACTTCGTACGCGTGAGGTATCCCATCCCATCGCAAGCCGAGATTCAGGGTCAGCCTGTTATTCACGCGCCAGTCGTCTTGAACGTAGAGACCCCATGAATGGTTAGGCCAAGTGCGTACGTCCTGGACAGCAAGCTCGCTATAACTTGAGGCGGTGCCAAGCAGGAAATCAGCGAAGCTATTTCCTGTGTAGCTCTGGTTGTTGCCCTCGAAAGTGAATGCGCCCTGCGTCGTTCCAAAGAGCTGCTGCTTCTTCTTGTACAGTGCCCAGCTTCCACCGATCTTGAGTTGATGCGCGCCTTTCGTCCAGGAAACGTCGTCGCGAATCTGGTAACCGTCGGCGGCATTGATCCACGGCCAGCTGGAAATCTGGAAATTTGCATTGCTTTGTTTATCGAGGGTGATGTTGGGAATGCGGTTCATGGGATTCGGTCCCGTGAAGAAGCGCGCATTGTCGAAGTTGCAAGGCGCAGAGCAAGTCGGCAGAGACAAACTCGTCATTCCCGTGGCCGCATACGGAGTGATGTTGATGCGGTTGCCGTTATAGTTGAACGCAATCTCGTTGAGAACTGAGGGGCTAATCGTATGAGTCGCGTGAATGGTGTAGCTGTAGGCTGGATTATTGAACGTGTCTCCAACCGTCGGCAAGTTGTCACCACTCCACTGGGACGTGTTGTAACCTTGCGATATTTGTTCGGCAATAAAGTGACCGAACACTGAGAATTTGTCGGAGAAATGGTGGTCAATACGTACCATTTCCTCCCTCAAATTCGTCGCACTGTTCGCGCCGCCTACGAAGGGTGCGGCTCCCGTAGTGGGATCAAAGGCACCGTTCGGTTTCGGTAAAAAACCCGTGCCTAGTAATGCAGTCGAGTTCGGGTTGATCATGCAGGATGGGATTACATTGCCGGGGAACTGCGCGCCTTGAGTGATGCCTGCTGGGGCGGCTCCGCCTGGACAGTTGGCGAACAGAACGGAAGGACTCACCCTGGCAGCATCGGGAACCATGATTGGCGCGGTCACCGCACTGAAGTCGCCGCCGTAGGTTGATGGATCAGGAACGGTCTGATTCGTGGACCCGCCGTCAATGTATTTGCGCCACTCCATGTTGTAAAAGAAGAAGGTCTTGTTCTTGATGACGGGACCGCCGATGTTGAAGCCGAAGATGTTCATTCGCAGTTCTTGCTTCTTGTTAGGAGCCGGGAAAAAGTAGTTGCGAGCATCGAAGGCGTCATTGCGGTTGTTTTCCCATGCCGACCCATGGAACTTGCTGGTGCCCGACTTGATAACCATGGTGACAGTTCCGGCAGAAGAGAGACCGTAATCGGCACCGTAGTTGGAAGTCAGTTGACGGAACTCAGCCATGGCTTCGCTAGAAGGGGCGGTGGTTACGCAGCCACCGCAGCCACGGTCGTAGTTCTCGCCGCCGTCGATCATGAATACGTTATGCGCTGTGCGCTGGCCGTTGAAGCTGACACTGGTGTCACCACCCACAGGGACGTCTTTGTAATTGGTGATATCGTTCGATGCTCCGGGAGCCAATGCAGCAAGCTGGAACAGGCTGGTTCCGTTGACTGCGAGGTCCGATATCTGCTTCCCGGTGATAACGTTACTGACTTCGCCCGAGTCGGCCTGCACCGCGATGGCGTTGGCTTCCACCGTCACCTGCTCCTGAGCACTACCGACTTGCAGTTTGAAGTCGACGCGGGAACGGTCGCCTACCTGCAGCGTGATTCCGCTCTGCTCGGCGGCTTTGAAGCCGGAGGCGTTCGCTTTGACCGTATAGTGGCCGTTGAGAAGTCCCGGCGCCACATATTGACCATCGCCACTGGTTGTCAAGGTGCGCGACACACCAGTGTCAGTGTTTGTGACTGTGATGCTGGCGCTTGATACGGCTGCTCCCGAAGGATCAGTCACGGTTCCAACTAGGGTAGCTTCCTGCGCAAACGCAGGCACCACCATCAAGAAGAAGAGGAAAAACGCGAACACCGCAAATTGACCGACTTTGCGGCCGTTCAAAAGACCACTACTCCCGGCGAACGTAGGCGAGAGGATTTTCATGGTTCCAGCCTCCAAGACTTCGTTTTGCTAAGAACAGGGTGACCCCAAGACGTGAGGGTTTAGGATTCCGTAAACGTTTACGGTACCGTAAATGTTTACGGTGATACATCGCTTCTTGCACACTTGTCAAGAGAGAAATTGCACCCGGATTTCAGAAGTCAGCCTCAGACTGAGGCCTGGACATGGGTGCGGGTAAGTGTTTATGCCTTTTGATAATTCCAAACCGCAACGTTACAGTCCAAATTCGGATATACCTTTGCGCTGCGCCAGCACTCTTGCAGCTACCGATCCGGAAGTCCTTATGTTCGGTCGAGCGCATCGCTGCCCCGCCGAAGGGAGCCGAGAAGCCTCGACTGTTCGCCATCTTGATCTGTATGGTGTGGGAGTCTGGTTCAGAAGAGTCTTGGGACAAAATCCTTTAGATCGCGGCGCCAGGTTTGCCACTCGTGGTCGGTGCCGGGTGATTCGTAGAAAACGTGCTGGATGTTCGCTTCCAGAAGCGACGTGTGCAGTCTCTGGAGTCCTGCGCGCATTCTTTCTGGCTCATTCGTTCCTACTCCGAGCCAGAGCAGGTGCACTTTCTTGGCGAATCCTGCCGGATCAGCGAACACTCCGTTGTAGTCGGTCTTGGGATCCAGTTTGCGATTTCCGAGCACGAGCATCCCGCCCGCACCACTAAAGCCGCCGATGTAGGAAAACAGATCCAGATGATCCAGTGTGATCTGATAGGTCTGCATGCCACCCATGGAGAGACCCGCCATCGCGCGATGGTCGCGATCAGATAACGTGCGGAAGGTGGAATCAATGTAAGGGATGAGAGCTTGCGTCACATCATCTTCGAAGGCCGCCGCCATGTCCTGCATGGCCTTCATCATTTCAGGAGAGCCGAATCCCTTCGCGAACAAATCGACAGGCGCCTCAGCCGCGCGGTGCGCATAGCCATAGGCCATGACCACGATCATCGGTTTGCAGCTCTTGGCCGCAATCAAGTTGTCCAGAATGAAATTTGCATTGCCCTGACGCACCCAGCCGGTTTCGTCCTCGCCCGCGCCGTGTTGCAGATAGAGAACTGGATAGCGCAAGTTGGATTTCGAATCGTAATCGGGCGGAAGATAGACGAGCGCGTGCCGCCAGGTTCCCGCTACCTTCGAGTTGTACCAGACCTCGCGGACCTGGCCGTGGGGCACGTTCTGAACGGAATAGTAGGTAGAGCCCGGCTCCGGAACTTCTAGGCCGCTTGCGGGCTTTCCTCCTCCGAAGAAGGCATGAGTGTTGGGATCGCTGACCTCAGCGCCATCAATGATCAGAGTGTAATAGTGAAAACCGGGAACAAGCGGGGGAGTGGTGATGGTCCAAAATCCATCCGGCTGTTTCTCCATGTCCACTTTCGGACCGCTCCAGAAATTCAATCTGACTTTTGTCGCGTCTGGAGCCTTCACCCGAATCTGTACTCTCCCGGCACCGTCAACTCGTGGATACTGCGCTGCCCAAACATTGGTGGACGAAGGCTGGAAATTATCAGCCTCTTGTGCACAACAAAAGCCTGCGAAAAGGATCATTACGATTGCGACGCGCTTCATCTCTGTCCTCCCTATTTCATGTTTCCGAGTTTGAGGAAACTGGTCCCGCTTAGCGGCATTCGAAGGAATTCACGTCTTCCGAATCCCCGCTGCCCTTGTATTGTGCGTGCTTCGGAACAGCGGAGTGTGCCAGCAATACGATTCTGGAATGGTTCATTCGACTCCTCTGAGTACCCAAACAAATTGCTACGGTTTCGAGCGTCGATGTTACGGCACGTGAACCGATGTCGCCTTCCCCGCGTAATCAACCAGCTTGTCGGGATTAGCGGTTGATTCGAGACCCGATCCGTGCCCGGCGGTTACGAACACAATCTTCATCTCAATACTTGCCGGCATCCCGGGGTAATTCCCTTCTCGTTGTCCAATGCTCAAAGTTCGGGTTGATTCAGACCAGTGCAGTGGAATGACGGAGTGCGCGCCGTGCTCATAGTCGTACCCATCGCCGGCGTCCTGATAGAGGTCGAACTCTCCATCGGCTCCGGAATAGATCCTTAGTTCAATTGGCCCCGCAGGTTTCTCATCCGCGTACTCGATTTCAGGGCCCAGCGGAAGAATCGAACCGGCACGCACGTACAGCGGAATACGATCGAGAGGAGCGTCCGCATCGATCTCGCGGCTTCCAGTTTGCGTGGCTCCCGTCCAGAAGTCGTACCACAACGGTCCGTCGGGTAAGTACAAGCTTCGACGAGTGGCGTCCGGTTGAAGCACCGGGTTGACCAGGAGGGCAGGACCAAACATGAACTGATCACCAATGTCGCGCACTCTCACATCGGTACGCCAATCCATTACGAGCGGCCGCTGGATGGTGTAGTCCCCATTCGTCACACGCCACGCAAGCGAATAAATGTAGGGCATGAGGCGGTAGCGCAGCTTGTCGTAATTGACGAGAATCCGTTCGACTTTATCGAAGGCCCAAATTTCATTCTTCGGCCGGTGCCCATGTGTGCGGAAGATCGGGCAGAAGGTTCCGTACTCGAACCAGCGTGCATAGAGTTCCTGAAACTTTGGGTCCTCAAGCGGATTGTCATGCGGCGGCCAATAACCGCCGATATCAGTTGTCCAATACGGATATCCGGAAAGCGCAAAATTCAACCCTGCAGCCACTTGATGGCGTAGCCCCCAGTAAGAGCCATATACGTCACCCGACCAGACTGCCGCTCCAACTCGTTGCTGCCCGAGAAAAGCGGAACGCGTGAGAAGGAAAACTCGCTTGCGATCTGTAGTTGCTTTCCAGTGTTCCTGAACCCCCAACGTGTGCATTAACGGAAAAATGTTCGTGTATTCGGCGCCATTGCCGATGGCGACCAGCTTGTTCTGAAGGATTGCGTCCCCCATGTGAGGCCAATATTCTTCGGGCTCGGCGCTGTCGAGCCAGAATGCGTCCCAACCCAGAGAGAAAAGCTTTCCAGCAAGGTTGTTCCAATAGAAATCGCGCGCCTTCGGATTCGTAGCGTCGTAAACATGGGCATTGGGCACGTCAAGGTGTTGCTGCGTCATTTGCAGGAAGTTCTGAGATTTCGAATCGAACAGACCCCACACCGAAAGCATGGCATGGACGTGTTCATCGTGGAGTTGTTTGAGCTCGCTGGAGACATCAGGGAAGTTCGAATTGAAGATCGGATCGCCTTCCGATTTCCACCAGAACCAGTCCTGAACAATTCCGTCCAGAGGTATGTGCTCTTCACGATACCGATGTGCGATTGCTAGGACTTCTTCTTGCGAAACATACCGGTCCTTCGACTGGAAGAAGCCGTACGACCACTTCGGCAGCATCGGGGCGTGTCCGGTGAGATTCCGGTACTCGTGGATAAGTTGATCCATCTGCGGGCCATAAATGAAGTAGTAGTCGACGCCATGGCCGGCAAGTGAATCCAGATTCAGTTCCAGCGGGAAACGATTATCGACGTGCGTCAGCGAGGCGGTGTTCCACATCAAGGCATAGCCTTTGCTTGACAACAGCAACGGGATCGCAACATCCGTGTTGTTCTGGCCAAGTTCAACGGTACTGCCACGGTAGTTGAACATTCCGCTCTGGTGTTGGCCCAAACCGTAGAAGCCTTCTGAGAAATCCGGCGCAAACCTGTCTTCCACGTGAAATGTCTTCTCTCCATTCAGTTCAGCCGGCTCGTAGGTGCGGGGAATCGAATTGCGTTCACGTAAAAGACCCTCGCCTGAAACCGTGCTGAATTGGACGTTGCCCCATTTGCGCGAGAGTTCGATCTTCAAAGCATCGGTAGTGAGAATCGCCGCATCGGATGTTTGTGAAATCTGGAACTTCGCGCCTGGACACGACTGCTTTGAATCGAGCATCCATGGCTGACTTTGGCGAATCGTATCGGGCGGCTCGGGCGCGGCGCCGACATGGATGACAGAGGAGCGGCAAACGGAAATGTGCACGCTTTCGTTTCCAACGGTGGCCGTCATACCATCCTGAGCTTGAGCATAGTTGACTGGGGGCAGTGGGGGCACATCCCACAACTGAGCGGTTACCTGTGTCGGGGTGGAGACAAACCAGCACAGGCCGAGAAAAACAGAAGTCCAGAGGGCGGCGGACGGAAGCAAATTTTGTCTCATTGGGCTAAGAGTACGCACATCGGTAACGCTAACTGTAACGAACTCGACGAGGATATGCCAGAAACGATGAGTCGGTGCCAGCTAAGGATCCTTCTAAGGCGTTTGGCCCCGCCTGACGCTTGCGCGCACCTTGTTGGGGATGTCCTTGCCCGTGCGTCGCCGAGTGGATTCCCGCACAATCAACTCAGGCTGCATCACCAAAGTTTTCCGCTTGGGGGGTACCTTTGAGTTCAGAATGCGGAGCGCGATACGCGCCGCTTCTTCTCCGATTTTCCGGCTATGTTGATCGATGCTGGAGAGTGGAACACGAAGTGAATCGTCGTAGTGGAGATTTCCGCATGCAACGACTGCCAAATCTTCTGGGATTCGAACTCCGTGATCCAGCGCAAAATTCATGGCCCCCATTGCCATCGGATCATTAAAGCAGAACAACCCATCCGGTCTGGGTTCGAGACTTAGGAGTTTGCGCATGGCTTCTGCGCCGCCCTGTTTTGTTCCGACATCTCCCTTGCTCTGGGAGATGATGTAAGCGTCCTTTACTTTCATCGCAGCTTGCGTGAGTGCCCGCTTGTATCCTTCCATCCGGCGAATGCCAGGACTAATTTCCGGTCCACAAATGTGAGCGATTCTTTTGCAGCCAATATCAATCAAGTGCTTGGTGGCAAGCCTCCCCGCCGATTCATCGTCTACCCCGATGAAATTCGTCGAAAGACCGGGTAAGCATCGATCGATCAATACATACGGTATGTTCTGTTTTTCGATGTGAAAGAAAACGTCTACAGTCGTCCGACACGATGCAATGATTAAGGCGTCTAGCCGGCGTGCCAGCAAGTGATTGATCTCGACCTCTTCAAGATCTGGATCCTCGTCAGAGGAGGAAATGATCAGATAGTAACCGCTTTGTCGCAAGACTTCGGAGAGCGACTTGGCAACTTCCGCAAAGAAGGGGTGCAGCAGATCAGGAACGACTAGGCCTACAAGGTAAGAGCGTCCCGTCACCAGGCTGCGCGCAGCAAAGTTAGGACGATAGTCCAGCTCCTTCACACGCGCGAGAACTCGCTGACGGGTCTCCTCTCCGATATCAGGATGATTTCTCAAGACCTTGGAAACGGTGATAACTGAAACTCCAAGGTCGTTAGCAATGTCCTTCATTCGTACGCTCATAAGCCGCTCGTCAGTTTTGAAGTTCAGATCGTTTTCGAAGTCATCATTATGGACATCGACAATGTACCGATTATTTTCCACGGAGTACAGACATTGGCGCTCGTGCTTCGCACCGGCCAACCTGATCTGGAGACCATCGCCGATCCGGCGCTTAAGGCTACGAATGTGCGCCTCAAAGTCGGCATGGTGGGATTCTGCTCCTGGTGATCTGAATTCTTTCCGCCGAGTCAATCCACTCGTAATGTATCCGCGCATCCTGGGTCCACGAAAAATCAGCTACTGTCGTCGGACATCTCGGAAGGCCAGGCCGTATCAGAGCCTTGGGCGAGGCATCTCTGACTCTGCCCTGGAGATCTATGGTAAAGGCCCAATCAAGGTAGCGGCGGGATCTTTTCCTGATACCGACAGGATGCGCTCTACAGCCAAAGATTTTCGTTTCACGATCAAATGGAAGTGCTCGCCGCAATTGGTTTGGCTGGCCGAGCAATGGCTAGGCTGTAATCTACTCGCCTGCATCGATCGTCGGCACCGAATCTGTAGGCAACATTTGGGTCAGGGAGTCCACATGCAAAATAGCCTCGACTGAGAAGCGTGTACTATTAGTAGATAATTATCGTTAACTGTATCGCTAACTATGACCAAGAAAATGACGCTTGTAGATATCGCAAGATTGGCCAACGTTTCGATAGCGACTGTTTCGCGCACGATTAACCGTGTGCCCACAGTGGACCCTATTCTGGCGAGACGCATTCGTAGAGTGATTGAAAAGGAAGGCTACTATCCGAACACTAACGCGCGCGCTCTGGTTCGAGGGCAGAGTCGTTCCCTGGGACTCATTGTGTCCGAGATCACAAATCCCTTTTTCCCCGAGATCGTACAAACGTTCGCGAAATTGGGCGTTCAGCACAACTACGAGATTCTATTGAGCTCAATCGACCACGATCCACGATTGTTGGAGATAACGGCTCGGCAAATGATTGAGCGCAGAGTGGCAGGAGTCGCGATTCTTACCTTTGGCGACGAGCTGCCGCTCGTCGACGCTCTAACTGCGCGCAATGTGCCGGTGTTCGTCGTCGACGCAGATTCATCCAGACCTTTGCTCAATACCGTTCAGATTGATTACGAGCACGGCATCCGCCAGGCTGTACAGCATCTTGCTGCCTTGGGGCACGAGCGCATCGCCTTTATCGGTGGACCGCAACATCTTAAAACTGCTGCGGCGCGGAAATCGGCGGTCAAGAAATGCATGGAGGAAATCGGCTTAGAGCATCCGCCGGAACTGTTCGTCGATGGGGACCACACGATCGAGGCAGGTATGCATGCATTATCGGCTCTGGTCGCCATACCTGATAGCCCTTCCGCTGTACTCTGTTCAAACGATATGACGGCCATCGGCGTGATGCGAGCGGCATTCGACCTGGGCCTCAATATTCCGCAAGATTTGTCGGTCGTGGGATTCGATGACATCAGGCTGGCTCAATTTATGACGCCACCACTAACTACTGTGCAGATGTCTCAGACCGAGATCGCCCAGTTGTCATTTTCAGCCTTACTCGATTCTCTGGAGCCAACTCGCCATGGAAATGCGCGGCAGATGTATTCAATGAAGACTAACCTCATACTTCGACAATCGACGGCAATCGCGCCCGGTTGCCTTGTGAACAGAGCGGAAGCGGCAAGCTCGGAGGTAGATATGGTCCTGAAGTCTTGGCGAGAAGATGCAATCGACGAAGGCAGGTCCGCTAATCCCTCTTTGACTGTTGAGAAATCCGGATAGTACTCATTGACCCCGCCGCGGGTTTTGAGTGAATCCCTAGGCGAAAATCTCATTCACCTTCTCCCTCATTTTTTCACTACGAGACGGTTTCAGATATCGCATAGTCGATTCCATATCTGAGTGCCCCAACCATTGCTGCACTGTCCGCAGATCCACTCCAGCCCAACAGGCATCGAGTTGCAAGTGTCGAGCGAAACTTGTGCAGCCAGAAATCGTTCTTATCGAGTTCGGCCCGTTCAGCACACGCTTTCAGACAATCGAGGAAATCCAGCTTCGGATTGCACCCAGATGTCGGAAACACTAAACCGCATGTCTTGTCCGCTTTTGCTTTCCGCGTCTTCAACTTCTTCACCAATTTCGAAGGAATGGGAATCTCACGTTCTTTGTAAGCCTTCGGTGTCCAATTCCTGTCGGGCTTGTGGCTCACACGAACGGTTGAAGCCGCGAAGTTTACATCCGACCAGTACATGTACATCACTTCCTGCTCTCGCATCCCGGTCATCAAGAAGAACTCGTACCACAGCCGCTCTTCCTCGGTGCAGGCTTTGAAGAGCTTGCCCAGTTCCTCCTGCTCATACATCTCTGGTTCTTCTTCTGTGTAGCGCGGCCAATCATTCTTGCCAGCCAGTCCACGAATCCCGTTCGCCTTCAAAAATGTCATCACCGTTTCGAATTTGTTGTACACAGAGCGCGGCGACAGCTTCTTTTCGTCACGAAGAAACCCCGCGAATTTGAGCAAGTCGTATCGCTCGGGCCATTTGCAGTCAGAACAACCGGGCAATACCGCATTCCGCGCGGGGTTTGGACACGTTTGGTGAGATTGACTTCGCGGGACTGAGTGTTGGCCACTGGTAGGACCCTTCAGGATGCCTCTCTGGTTGGCCATTTACCAGGACAACATCGGGGCGGATTCGGGGATTGAGAGCAGAGATGAGTGGGAAGGAGAGATTCGTCACACAAAGAAAGATGGAAGCCGGATCATTGTCGACTCCATCCGACACCATAGTGTGCAGGGTCAAGTCTTGGTTACCACACCTTCTTATGCCGTATTGCGACCGCGAGAACCCGCCGCAGTGTCCGCCCACCTCTTAATGTCAGCCTGTACGCTGGGGTTTTGCGTCTGAAATTCTTGAACCGCCGACCTGAGGCTATCGGTCTGGGTGCTGACGCCCTTCGGTTCACCCAATGCGAAATGGACTGCCGCTATGACTGCCCCGATTGCGCTCCAATTGGCATGTCCCACAATGGTTTCGACGTACGTCACGAACTCAGCGAGGAAAAATTTCCTGCCAAGGTTGGGTTCCGTCATCAACGTCCGGTACGTCGGATGCGGCCACGACTTCAGGAAGACAGAAAAAGCCGCCAGAATGACGGGCAACCGTGTAAATTCAAAGTCCAATTGCTCTGACGGAAGCACCGGGGCGAGGGTCTTTTCCAAAAGCTCGCCGCCGCCGAGGACTCGAATCAGCTTCCAGAGAGTCACTCCACCCGGCATCGCGGCTTCGTTGAGCGCCTGAATGTCCTTTGCGGCTTGCAGCAGGCGCTCGGAGAAACTCGCCAATTGCTGCACCGAGTACCCGGTTGCGCGCTTCGCCGTTTCCGTTACTCCAAGTTCCTCGCCTTTGCAGTAAAGGACTGCGGTTGTCATCAAGGTCAGGGGATCACACCCCGCTTGGTAAAGGCCTGTGAGCATTTCTTTGGCGCTAGGGTTTTCGTCTAGGTACTGCCAGAAGAGAACAGCTTCGGCTTTGCCAAGCTGTTGGGCGAAACGGGCAATGCTGAGTTTTGCGATTTCTTCAGTGTCCATCCCAATTTAGGTAGACGAGGATGACTTTATGTTTACAGCTTCTTGGCCCTTTGAAACTTCCTTCCCGGGTAGCAGTTTTGCTCCGGAAAGATGAGGCAAACTGCTGCATCGCTGACAGTCGCCATCGGCTTGCACGTAGCTTTCACCCAACCTCACGAGTTGCTTGGCGTGGGCTTCCGCTTCTTCCGAGGTAGAAAAGGCCTCCCAATCGAGCGTCGAGTTTGACCAACGCATGTGATAGTGAGGCATGGAATCGAACCGTTCTGGGTACGTGAGTTGCAACTGTACCCTTCCAGATCTCTTCCTGAATGCCCTACGTCTTTGCACGACGGCTTGCCAATCCCCTGCGAAACGAATAATAAACTGCTATCCAAAAATGTCAAGTAAAACTCTTTTATACACTCAACAAGTAGATCGAAAAATAATTTAAACAGTTGACGTAAGATCGCCATTATGAAATTCTTAACAGCGTGGCAAAGAAAGAAAAAGAGAACGGGCATCTCCACTTCGGAACGGCACTCATAGCGGAGCTTAAGAAATCGAGGAAAGGCAAGCACCATCAGTTGATGGGCAGAGTCATGGAAGACCTGAAGAAATCAGCAGCCGGCTACGCTGTCAAAATCCCGCTGTCGGGCATCAAGGGGCTTTCCATTCTCAATCTGCGCTCGGCTATAGTACGGGCAGCCAAAAACGAAGGCGTCAGCGTTTCGACTTCTTCTGATGATCAAAACTTTTACGTTTGGAAAACACAATCTTGATGCTACTGACGGTCAACATTGGCGCAAGCCGTGGGCGCACAGGCGGGTGCGATCTTGGTTGTCCCTCGATAGGGCAGTTTTCGGAGATGCTTTCCGAGATTTTGCGTTTGCCGTCATCGCAGGGAGACTGAACGGCTGACCTCGGTTTCACATCAACATCGTTCCCTTCTTCCTGAGCACATCCACGAGCAACCTCGCCGGAAGTTCTGAGCATACTTGACTGAGTGCCGCCCGTCCGTGGACCTTCGCCTGTGCAAACGTGTCGGTAAAATTTCGACAATAAGTAGTTGTTCGCCTGAAACGGGTCTTTCATGAGTCCCTTGGGAACGAAAAACTTTAGGTTGCAGCCAGAGCAGCCAGCCAGCACGGGGGTCTGATCCACGAACTTGAGCATCATGAGTTGTTTCTCAGCCATCGCGCTCATTAAAACCTCCAAGCGAGATTGAGTCAACGGAATCGGAGTGAACTTTCTAGTGAGTGCGGCTTTGACCATGAATCTTTCGCTTTGCAATCCCGCAGTTTTGGGAATCCACTTTTCTGCAGATGCCATTAAAAGAACATTCGAGACACGCGGATCGAAAAATCGAGCTCGGACTCGATCAGCTCGAATAGGTCACCCACGATGTCAAACGGGTACGCGCCCGAGTGACGATAATTGGGCCAGGATCTCTTCGGTGCAAAGAGCGGCTCGGGAGTAATGTTCGATTGTCTGGTCGCTGTTCCTAAATCGATGTCGTGCTGGCGGCGTAGCTGAGGGTCACTCAAGGTCTGATATGCCTCAATCGCTTCGCTGAACTTCGGGGCCGAGGATCCTGCCCCAGCATCAGGGTGATACTGACGCGCTCGTGCGCGAAATGCACTGTGGATAGTTGCTCCATCTGCAGCGCGAGGAACGCCCAAAATTGCGTAGTAATCCTTCTTCATCAAGTTCCTCCGGCAGTCCCACCAAGACTAATAGACCGAGCGCTTACACCTCCAGCAATGGACGTGCCGTAATGACGATCATTCGAAGCGGAGCGCCTGCGTGTTCAACAGCTTTTTCAATCATTGGATGGCCAAACATCGCGGCCGCCGCTCGCAGGCGAACATCGGCATCCATTAACTGGGCGCGGAGCTCGCCGTGCTCACGATTGCGCAGCCCGACGTGATTTGGTACGGAAACGGCTAATACCGGTTGGAAGTGCGCAAGGCCACGACTCTCTTGCGGGATAGAAAGATCGCTGGCATACAAACTGCCTGGAAATCCAAGGATCAGCAACAGCACGATCCCTGACGCCAACGCGATCCTTACTCTAGGCGGAATTGGGCTCATACTTTTACCTCCCTTCGAGAACTTTGCAGCAATACCGTGCGCCAGCTGTTGCCACGCACTACGAATGCGAATCCTCTCTTCAGCACCTTGCGAGCGCAGTTGCCAGATGAAATGGAACAGGAATAGCACGAACATGACAGTCCCCGTGAGAGTTAAGAAAAGACCATCAATGGTATGGTCGGGAATGCCGACCCAAGACCACAGGGCGAGAGCGGCCGCCGCAGCCAGGAGGACCAGGGACAGCAGAATTTCAACCATTGGCAATTACCTCCGACGGATTGGCTGCAGTCTGCCACGAAAATCTCGTGGGCACTCTCTTATTTAGGTCGCGGGAGTGGACAGCGGGGCAACTCCCGCGATCCGATTCGGGAGTAGCTTCAGAGTGCTACTCCCGGACGGGAACCACTGACGGGTCTACGCCGAAGCTGAATCCGTCAATTCCTTTTGTGCAAAATTGACCGGAATCTGTTTCGGCTTCGCTGCCTCATGCTTCGCAAACACGATCTGCAGGATGCCATTGGTGTAGGTGGCATTGATCGTATTCACATCCACCGTTTGCGGCAGATTGAAGGTGCGAATGAACGTCCCATAGGGACGCTCAGTCCAAGTCAGACTCTCCTGCCTGAAGCCGTTCTCAAGTTTCCGTTCCCCGCGAACTGCCAGAACATGCTCCTTCAGGGTGATCTCGAAGTCTTTCTCCGACAGGCCGGGGACTTCGATCTTGAGGGCTACTTGATGGTCGGTTTCGAATACTTCAGCCTTCGGCACGAAGGCAGTGTTCGAGGCGACTTGAGGAGTCTGCGCCAATGAGTTGAGTGTGGCTTGAAGAGTCTGATCCATCCACTGTTGAAGGGAAGTGAGTTCCCGAAGCGGATCGACCGTGTCATACCAGTAGGTCCGAAGCATAGTTTTTTCTCACCTCAGTTCAATAGTTCGGAAAGCTTGATTGGGGTCATTCAACCTCAACAGCTCCCTCACTTCGATTTCGTAAAAAATATTAGGCAGTCACTGTAATCTTGTCAAGTTGTAGCATTAAATAGTGCTCCTGTAACTGTTTGACATGTATCGATTTAGATGAGACAAATCGACAGCAAAAAAATGCTCTTGACAGAGCATAAAAATATGGGTAATTAAGCTCTTAAAAGTACTTTTGTAGTGCTCATCATGGAGGACCGCGATCATGAACGTGAAGCTCTGCCCCACCTGCGGTGAGCGGTGGTGGTGCATAAAGTGTGGTTATTGCCACTGGTGCCACCCCGATTTCGAACCGCCGGCGGGTGTTGCCGCAATGCCGCAGGGAGGCAGTCCCACGCTGCCTCCCCCGGCGGCGAACCTCCTGTAGCAGCGATTTGCAAACTTATCATCTTCTGATTTGGAGGTAAGAGTTATGGAAGCCCTCAAGTGTGGAGACAAAGTCCCGGCGTCGGGGGTCTATCGAGTGTCGCACCTGCTGCCCCACACCGCTGAGCAGAGAGAGATGTATTTCGAAGGAAGTTGCTTTCCGGCCTGCAAAGTCTGCGCCTCGGGCGTGTTTTATCGGCTGGAGTCGCCCTGCGTACCGATGAGACTGATGCCGAGAATTGAACTTGCAAGTGCGATTTGTTGAGACCGCGAGTTCTCCTTCGATCAGCTCCGCTCTTTTGCGATCCTCGGCTGCGAGAGAAGAGTGGCCTTGTCTGTTCTGGTGCTGAGGTGAGGCCGACTCGGATCCCAATCTCAACGGATCCGTAGGCTCGCGGGAGAGCGAAAGCAGCGGCTTAGTCGGTGGTTCCAAACTCGAAAACTGAGCGGGTATTGTCGTCCACGCGTGATTGAGAGGCAATGCCTGTTCAAGGCGGGAATTCCAGCCAATATCAGGGTCAGCTGGCTGACGTCCGCTCAGTTTCGAGTTTGGATCGAGAGTTGGGCATGACGACGAGATTGCGATGCAGTGAATTCTCGCTGGTGCAAATGCTGAACTGCAGCATGGGAGTCTGGTTCTGAGTCGAGGTGCTGAATGGCGCCAGGTGGCAGGAAGAAGATTCTGATGTTTCACCGACATCCGCCGCTGCTTCGGACCTATGCATTGTTGCTGGAGCGGCGTGGCTATCAAGTAGCGGCGGTCGATTCCACGATGCAGATGATTCTGAAACTGGAAGCAGAAAAGGACTGTTTTGACGGATTGCTCATAGAAGTTTCCTCCGAGCTGCGGCAGAATCCGTCAAACTTCGTGCGGTTTGTGAACGAGACACAAGCGATTTCGCACCCGCCTCTGATCTTGAGTGGTTGGGGCTCGCAGGAGGTCACGCGTGCTGCGACCCAGGAGGGAGTCGCGGCAGTCATTAGGCCCGTGGACAGCGAAGAATTTCTGTCTACGTTAGCGGCCATGCTCAACTCGAGAGAGACTTGCTGGTGAGCACGTCAGCGGCAGAGCCTGTAGAGAAGAATCTCACACGAGTGGCGACTCGAAGGACCAAGTGATCTCGGTGCAAATCAGCTGCGTGTAGTCATCAAGAAGGAGGGTCATGCTTCAGGGAACGTTGCAAATACGTCGTTCGATGGCAGTCGCGGCGATTTCCGCGGTGTTGATCTTCGGCTGCCTAGGCGGTGCTGGCTTGTCGTTATGGGCAAAGCACGGCTCGTCCTCATCTCACTTGCCAGCGGTTGTCGTTGCTGCTGGAAAAACCGTTGAGGCAGCGCCTCCGAATGCCCTTGGTTTTGCGTCGGTATTGAAGCCTGCACTGGCAGCTGTCGTAAATATCTCTTCCTCGCGCATTGTGAAGACCCCGAGCGGTCCATCCGGCCCCTTTTTCCAGGATCCTTTCTTTCGCCAGTTCTTTGGCGACCAGTTTTTCCGTCAGATGCCGCGTGAGCAACGTGAGCACAGCCTGGGTTCAGGCGTCATCGTAAGTGAGGATGGCTACATCCTTACGAACAACCACGTCGTCGACAAAGCGACCGACATCAAGATCGCGCTGCCGGATAAGCGGGAGTTCAAGGGCAAAGTGGTGGGAAGCGATCCCAAAACCGATGTCGCAGTAGTCAAAATCTCGGCCACCGGGCTGCCCACTTTGGCGTTCGGCGACTCCGACAAGCTGCAGGTGGGCGATTACGTATTTGCCATCGGCGATCCGTTTGGAATCGGCGAGACAGCAACCATGGGCATCGTGAGCGCCAAAGGAAGAGGAGGTCTCGCCATCGAGGACTATGAGGACTTCATTCAAACTGATGCAGCCATCAATCCCGGCAACTCTGGGGGCGCCTTGATCAACGCCCGTGGTGAACTCGTAGGCATCAACACAGCGATTCTGGCCGGCAATGGCGGCGGAAATCAGGGCATTGGATTTGCCATTCCGATCAGTATGGCCCGCCGCGTGATGGACCAGATTCTGAAGAACGGAAAAGTGACTCGCGGATATTTGGGAGTTGCCATTCAAGACATGACGCCTGATCTCGCGAAAGCATTCAAAGCGCCTGAAGGAAAAGGCGCATTGGTAGGCGATGTAAGTTCGGACGGGCCAGGCGCGAAGGCCGGGTTGCAAAAGGGCGATGTCATCGAAGAAATTGACGGGCAGACGGTCACCGGAGTCAACGACCTACGCTTGCGAGTTGCCTCGATCGCGCCGGGCACCACAGTACATTTAAAGCTTCTTCGCAATGGGGAACCGCGAGATGTGGCTGTTACGCTCGGCCAATTACCAGAAAAAGCGAACGAAGGTCCGCTTAGTGGTGGTGAAAGCGAAGGAACTCCGATGAAAGGGGTCCAGGTGGAGGAGTTGACATCCCAACTGCGTCGTGAGCTAGACATGAGTCCGAACATTCACGGAGTCGTGGTGACCGACGTTTCCCCTGATTCGCCAGCAGCCGATGCGGGATTACGCCGTGGCGATGTAATCGAAGAGGTGAACCGGCAACCGGTTGACTCGGTCTCCGAATACCGAGGAGCGCTTCGCCGGGCTGGCAATCAGAGCCTAGTCCTGCTGGTGAGTCGAAACGGTAACACGACTTTCATCGTAGTTGAGCCAGAAAAGGACTGACGAGTTAAGAGTTTCGACGAGTGTGTATCCCTCAATCGTCGCGATTGGGAAACCAACTCCAATCCGGGCGGAAGATTCGAGACAGCCTCCCGGGCACGTTTGACGGGTCGTCGCGAGAAGAGAAAATAGTTTGAGGACGCCGCCGGTAATGCTTGGGAAATGCAGCAACCCTTCCTGCTCAGCTCCGTTTCGCTATCTCCGCGACGGGAAACTGTTTCGGCTCGAAGCTGACCCGAGACTCCGCACCTCGAAGCCGAATAAGCTGGAGTACTTCTGGCTTTGCGATCGCTGCTCGCCCAGGATGAGTCTGCGGATCGGCGGCGAGGGAGACGTGCGGCCTGTCCTGTTTCCCGGTTCTGTCCAGCGGGATTTCGATGGAATCGGCATCGCCTTGATTGACCGGCGGGACGGTCTGCTACTCAGCAGACTGGGCTTTTTTAAAGGAGGGCGCGGTACAAGTGCAGTATTCTTTGGATGAAAAGAAACGGGAGGTATACACCTCCCGTTTGAAATTCACGGCCGGAGGTCCGTCCTCGGTTGAGCCCTTACGCGGCGCTCTTAGCTCCTTTGCCTTCCAGGGCGCGCTCGCCGCTAACGTTGACTTTGATCTGTTTCGGCTCGTGTTGAAGATCAAGTTGGCGAAGAAAGCCGAAGCCTAGTTCTCTTCCTTCTCGTCTTTCTCGAACTTGCGCATCACTCATTCTCGATCGGCCTAACTCTGAAGGCGTGCCAGTCGAATAAGCCCAATGCCGCGGGACCTCCACTGAAATAACAAGCCCTAAACAACTTCGCGGTAGATGCCAACATTCGGTGGTCAAAAAGGCCACGTCGCAGTCGCATGAATCATTCGTCGAAGGTTCGGACCACGGCGCGCGAAAAACAAATATCCGGGTCCCGCCTCGCGGGACTCATTTTTGTTGCTGTTTAGCAGGTTCTTGCTGCACCGACGCCCACTTGGCATGTTCCTGCGATACCAGCGATTCGATGCGTTCTGCCAGAAGCGCATGTGGGTCGGGAACATTGGCGTAAGGTGCGGCGTTGCCCAGGTAGGTGTACTTCTCGTGCTTCAAAGCTTCACAGGTCGAACGATAATTGATCCAATTCTCCTGGTACTGATTTAAGTGCACCATTCCCTCGAGAACGGTGATGAGTACGCCTAGGCCTCCAGTCACGATGCTGACATGCGGAAGGCCGAGACCTGCCAGAAAGGGAATGAGTGCGGCCGAAAGAATCTCGATCACCTTAAAGCGCTTGTAGGCATGCTGGTTCGCCATGCTCTTGCCGTCATACCAGGCCAGTTGGTCTTCAAGACGGGCGATGACGGGATCTGAGTTGGGCACACTTGTGATCGGTGCATTCATAGGTGGCGATTGTACGCCCGGCAGTGGAAAAGAGCCGAAATAACTCCGTTCAGGATGCAAAGGGCGGTCTGGAGCCATGAATTCACTACCTGGGTCGAAATGAAACAAGTGTCCAGTGAGGGCCAGAGAGGAGGTCATCTGACATTAGGCTGCGAGCAAAGAAGGGCAGGGCAGTGTTATAGTTTTCCTGGCCACCCGCACCTCATAAATATTATCTCCTTCTAAGCGGCCAACCGTGTGCAAGGTCCCGATATGCCTACATGTTTTGTTGTGATGGGATTTGGGAAAAAGACAGACTATCCGACAGGCCGAGTCCTCGACCTAGACAAGTCGTACAAGTACATTATCAAACCGGCGGCTGCGGCGGCGGGTTACGAATGTATTCGGGCAGATGAGATTCCACACTCAGGCAACATCAATGTTCCGATGTACCAACAGCTGCTGAATGCTGATGTTGTGATTGCCGATGTGTCGACCTACAACCCCAATGCGTTCTATGAGCTCGGAGTTCGTCATGCACTCAAGCCGTATACGACAATCACCATAGCCGAAGATAAGTTGGTGTTCCCCTTTGACATCGGTCAGATTGCGATCCGGACCTATCATCATTTAGGGGAGGGCATCGACTTCGGTGAAGTCGAACGTATGCGAGAAGAATTAGAAGCCGCGATAAAGACGGTTGGTGCGCAGGTTGCGTGCGACAGCCCCGTCTACACATTCTTAAAGGATCTTCAGCCACCGGTCATCGCGCAAGCCGAAGCTGAGCGAGCTGCTCTCGCGGCTCCGCCGGCTCAGCGCGCCGCGCAGCCGACAGCTCGGGCCCTCATGGATCAAGTGGATGCAGCATTCGAGCGGAGTGACTTCGCGACCGCAAAGAGTCTGTTGACTGTTGTCCGGACGATGATGCCCAATGATGTGTTCGTTCTCCAGCGGCTGGCGTTGGCAACATACAAGAGCGAGATGCCAACTCAAGTTGATGCCCTGAATGAGGCCTGTCGGATGCTGGAGGCACTCGGGCCCAGTACTTCAACGGACGCCGAGACGCTTGGACTCTACGGGGCGGTGCACAAACGGCTTTGGGATGAGACGAAGGTTCCGCTTCATCTGGACAAGGCGATATGGGCGCACGAGAAAAGCTTCTATATCAAGAACGATTATTACAACGGCATCAATCTGGCTTTCCTGTTGAATGTTCGAGCAGCGCAGACCGGCGATATGGCACCGGCGGAAGCAATCGCGGATTTCATTCTTGCGCAACGGACTCGACGCCGCGTGCTCCGGTTGTGCGAGGCCCTGTTGCAAGCGAAACCTGGGCCGAGGGGAGCCGACGAGTATTGGGTCAAAGCCACGATGGCCGAAGCGTACACGGGACTGGGCGAAGATGCGGAGGCCAGGAACCTGTTAGAGTCAGCGCGAAAGGTTGACATGGCAGTTCCTTTGCACGACCTCGACGCTGAGGTTACGCGGCCAAGTCCTTCCGCTGTGCCCGGCTGGATGATTCAGAGCAGCGAAGATCAGCTTCGACGGCTTCGCGAACTCCTTACCCGATCTCCACTGAATCGTCTCAACCAACCTCCAAGCGTAGGCAATAAATAAACAAAGGTAAGCCTGGGGCAGCCGGATTCTTCTCGCAGCGGACAGGCCAAGGGACATCGGGCGGAAAACGAGAGGACGCGATGGCAGACATTTTTCTCAGCTACACAAGCTCGGATCGCCCGCGGGCGGAAACGCTGAAGTCCTGGTTCGAGGAAGCGGGTTGGTCGGTCTGGATCGATCGGGATATCAGCCTGGGGGAAAATTGGGAACACCGTATTCAAAAGGAACTGGAGGGTGCGAAGCTCGTTGTGGTGCTTTGTGGCGCGGAGGCGCGGAGATCGGAGTGGGTCCAGAGAGAGGCTATGGCTGCGCAACAATTTGATCGTCTCGTTCAGGTGCACGCGACCGGCCTGCCTCTGCTGGCCCCGTTTGACACGATGCAAGCGGTGCGAATGCAGTCCTGGTCCGGCGAGTCGGGCCACTCCGAACGGGTGAAACTTCTCAACACTGTCGCCACCCGCCTGGGCACTACGCTTCCCGCGCACTTGGGCGCTGTAACTCCCGAAGAGGACCTGACTGCTTATCAGCCCGCGATCGCCGAAGCTCTCGAACTTGCGTTTTACTATTGTGCCCGACAGGTGGAGCGCGTACGACTTCAGCGTGATCGTGGCTTCAGTAGAGTTTCGGACCTCGACGAAGTCGGAACCTCCTTCAATGCAATGCTAGCTCTTTTACATAGTGATGCTAAAACGAATGACGATCGAGAGGGCGTTTTGCATCGCTTGATGGAAGACTTCATGATTCAACTTCTCTTGCTTATGCCGGAGCCGAACGCGCTGAAGTAGGCACATGAGGCGTCGTCCCAGGCAGTTGACGGCGCGACTGCTTGCACTTGCGGCTATCTCCAGGCGAATTTTGGACGGCATGGGCTAAATGATGTTATTCCCGCAGGACTCGAAGGCCTAAGGGCGGCGTTACCGATCGACAGCGGGAGTACAATTTCTCGGTATAGGAAGCTAAGAAGGAATTGCAAACCGATCTCTTTGGGGCGAGTCGGTCATGAGCAACTCTACAATACCGGAGCCTTCCGGCCCGTTTCGCTATTGGGCATTCCTCAGTTACTCACATGCCGACGAGAAGTTCGCTTCGTGGCTGCATCGCGAGATCGAGACGTATCGGGGGCATGCCCGGTTGGTGGGTTCAATGAACGCCGCGGGAGAAGCGATCCCAAAACAGCTCTCCCCTATTTTCCGCGACCGGGACGAACTTGCCGCTGCGACGAACCTGCCGCAGCAACTTCAGGACGCATTGCTTGCTTCGAAGTTCCTTATCGTAATCTGCTCTCGCAGATCGGCAACATCAACTTGGGTGAACCAGGAGGTTCTCAGGTTTAAAGCTCTCGGGCGCAGCGACCGGATTCTCGCTGTGGTGGTCGACGGAGAACCGTGGGCCAGCAGGGGCGGTGCCTCGGCTGAGGAGTGCTTTCCGCAGGCGCTGCGATACGAAGTAGGGGCCTCCGGCACCGAGACCGAGTGTGTCGAACCACTCGCCGCGGATGCGCGCCCCACCGGTGACGGCAAGCACAGTGCTCTCGTAAAGATTGTTGCGGCCATGCTCGGCGTGCGCTTCGACGAGCTCAGGCAACGGGACCTGGAACGGCGTCGAAGGAACAGGGTGATCGCCACGGCTGTGTTTAGCGTCATCACTCTCTCATTGCTGACCATGCTGGTCTTTTCGATCCGACAGCGCATGCGGGCAGCCGAGCAGGCGAAGGTCGCCAAGTCGGAGCAGATCCTTTCTCAGGCAATCAACGCGAGGGGAAAATTCCGCGTGGACGAGGCGATTCTTCTGGCCCTAGCTGCCTACGATGTGGTTCCAACGTTTGGGGCCAAGCACTTGATGGGACAACTCCTGGGCGATCAGCCCGCGCTGAAGCGGTACCTAGCTGGGACTGGCGCAGCCATCACCTCAATCGCTTTCGATGCCAGCGGACATTATGCCGCCACATCGAACAAGGCTGGTTTCGTCACCGTATGGGACGTCGAACGTGGAATAGCCATCGGGTCCCCGTTGCAGGGGAACGACGAAGAGATCCCCTACGTGTGTTTCGCGGGCGGGGACCCAGAGCGCCTTGCCGCTGTGACAGTTCAGAACAATCTCATCACTTGGGAACACGGCAAACGATCGGGAATTACCCAGTTAGCAGACCCGGACTTGACCGCAGTGCACTGCGCGAGTGACCCAGTAGAACTGCTGGGCGTGGATGCGAGTGGCCGCATACTCGCCTGGGACTTGGCTCGGCCGAACGCTAGCGGAAATGAACGAGGACGGGTGCCGGCCGGGAGCTTTTCCTTTACCCGCACCGGCGCCCAGATGGCGGCGGTCGATGATCATTCGATCACCATCACGAATGTGAGAACCGGTTCGAGCCGAAAAGCTGAGTTCGCCGATCCGCGTTTGCACATCAACACCAGCCAGATCAATGACGATGCATCCCTGGTTGCGACCGTTGACAGCACTTCGACCTTGCGTATCTGGAAAACGGATACCGGCAAGCCAACCGCACCGTGGCCTCTCCAGTTGCCGGGACTTGTGATTTCGCTTCAGTTCAGCCCGGATTCCAAGTCTCTTGCCCTGGGGCTCGCCGACGGTTTGGTGCTGGAGGTTGCCAGCACATCGATGCAATTCAGCGCCCGGATGCGTGCAAGCAGTACGGACGATGGAGTCTTGCCAGTAGAATTCAGCCCGAATGGCGAAGTCCTACTGTCGGGTTTTACGAGCGGCAAACTCGTCGAGTGGCATCCCGCTTCTTCCAGCCAGTACCGGGCGCAGGATCAATACAGTCCATGTCCGGGTGCAAGCGCAACCCGAATTTCAATGGGTCGAGGGTCCTGGCTTGGGAGTTCTTGCAACAACGGCACAGTAGTTTCAACTTCTCTCTCGGCTCCATCGGCTCGCAGCGTAGTAAGCCTTGGAGGAGATCCTCGCAACGAAGTCGGCGATCTTCAGCTGGGTGCAGATGGCAAGAGGGGTCTGTTCATTTTCGGAAACAAAGTTGGGCTAGTTGACTTCTCGAACGCTTCCATCGAATGGAAGAGCGCGAGGAACCCGGCTGACAGCTTTGACGGACTCGCCCGTGCTTCTCAGGCGGTCGAAGTAGGTGCGTTGACCTCGGGTGGCGAATTGGTGCTTTGGGACATGGTGCTGGGCTCTTCCCATTCCGTCACCGTCGGTTCCCAGGATGAGAACTGGTCGCTCGTGGCGCTTGACGCCGGTCACGGCGCTGTAGCCACGGTGTCGCGCGGTCATGTGTTTGTTGGGACCATAGTCGGTAATAGTCTCACTCTCCGGAGACTGCCGGGGGAAGCGGATGACGGAGGAGGATTTAGTTTTCTAAACGATGGCCTCGAACTGGTGGGATTAAGCCGCGATGGAAAGGTGCTCAAGTGGAGCCTGTCTCCCGCTGGTTCTGAGCCAACCGAGTTGACGTCCGGAACTCGAGCGCATCTGGTTAGTTCCAGTCCTACGGGAAATGTTCTGGCTGTGGCGCTGGACAGCACCATCCAGCTCCTCGATCCCCAAACCGGCAATGTCTTGCTCGAATCGCCCATGTCTGATGTGCACGAATTCTCTTTTAATCCCGAGGGGACCAAGCTAGCAGTGATCTCCGGTGGAGCCATCGTCACGGTCCTCGATCTGGACATGAACCGGTGGGTGAAAGAACTTTGCGCTGTCGCCAACGCAAGTTTGTCGTTAGCACAATGGTCGAGTACCGCCGGCAGCGATGTTCAGCGCCCTTGCTCGAATCTTCCAGCCGCTAACGCTCGATAGGGCAGATAGTGTCGCCCGGCGAACCTGGGGTCCTGTAACCAACCTCTGGCGGATTCCGACGATCATGGTAGCGCCACCCACCCCTATCCTGGGATTAGGCAAGGAGGCGGATGCGGGCGAGACCTTCCTTGATTTTGCGCTTGGCTATCGGTCGCACTCACGATACCTTGCGTGGTCGGACCTTATACAGGAGTAAACGCGACGCTCACCTTAACGAAGGCTATGTACCGCAATCAGGCGCCCGACCAGGATTATCAGCCGCAATGTGCAAACGCGGCCCCTGCTGCGGGTCAAAACATTCGTCTCTCTCCAAATCCTGCTTTCGGAACTCAGACTATCGCCACCAGTACCGGCCAGGCAGATCTAGGACTCTTCGAAGACAACCTTCATGATGAACGCTGGCGTCCCTTCGAAGGCCAAGGCGCCATCTGCACAATGAATCTCGTGCTAGATCCTCGGGACAACAATTTCGATTTCACAACCATTACTGATGTATTCTCACAGTTCGCTATACAGCTCGCGGCGGCGGAAACCAAACTGCTGCCGGTTATGTTCGCGATGCCCTGAAGGATCATTTGCCCCAGGACCAGCGCGCGATTCTGATCAGCACACGTCACTCCTTCCCCGGTTACTATCACAAGTTCTTCAACCCCGATCCAGCCGCTACTGAGCAAATCCTGACTCTTCCCCTAACCAAGACTGTGTTTCCTTTTTCTAACCTGACGACGGACGGGGCTCAAATCCAGAAGATCGGTTTCTATCTTCCACTTTCCGTTGGAGCCGATTAACTGTCTGACCCTGGCGACAGCGCCGATTACATACTGGCGGGTGAATTTGGCGCACCGGCGACGCCACTTTCTCTCGAACCCATGCCCGGGGAAACCAACGCCAATGAATCCATCTGCGCACTGACGGACACCGTAACGCTGGCCCCAGCGCTGGTCGCGCCACAGGTCTTCACCATCACCGTGCAATCAGACACAATCCCGGACGGCTTGGCCAAAACAGTGAACGGGCAAAGGTTACTCGATCAATCGAAGATAGAGGATATCTTGCTAGTAATTACTTACACCATGGGTTGAGTCATGCTCACAGAAAACGATATCGCCGATATCTCGCGCCGCATCGTAGCAGCGGTTGCTCCTCTCGTTGTCGGAACGTTTGGCTCCTATGCCATTGGGGCCGCCTCGGAGCGGAGTGACCTGGATTTGTTGTTGATTGTCAACAGAAGCCATGCTACGCCCGAGAGAAGGGCCCGGCATGTCCATGCCGCACTCTTCGGAGTCCTCCACCCGCTTGACATCCATTCTTTCATGCCCGAGGAATTCGAAGAAACCGCGTATGAATGGCTATCCTTCACCTGGGTCATCGCACAACAGGCACGGATCTATCATTGGAGCGAATCGGCTGCCCGGCAGGTTCCATCCTTGAGGTTACGAGCGAGCTATCGGCCTGAAGCGTGGAACGAAAGCGCGAGTTTGAGGCATGTGACTGGGGTGCGCGTTCAACAACATTCGAAATCGTTGGGTGTGATGCGAAGCGGAAAGCCGGCTGCGTGATTACATGCCCGTGTTCGTTCGAGAGGTAAGTTACGGACAATCGCGACGGAAGCCGCCGAGGCAGCCGTGCAGTGCGTCCGTGCGAGACGCGTGCTGCTCCGGTTACGTGGGTGCTTGAAGCTAACTTGCGTGCTCCGCTCCCGGCCTCTGCACGCGCGTACTCTCAATCGTGCTTGCGGCTCTGGAAAAACTATCGTCAACGAGATGAGATACAAGATTGGTCGTGAACTCAATGAAAGAGTGACGCCGTTACGAAATCCGAACATAGGATTATTGGTGCTCGCTCGGCATTCCGATGTTCGGATTTCGTAATAGGGACAAATTTCACTTGACGAAGTCTGCAAAGAGGTAGAAAATCCCGCCCGTTCTGAGTTGTTGCCGTACTCGGTGAGCGCTTTCCCCCAAAAAGATAACCTCTAGGGCCCAATGCACAGCAGTGTGGTGTGCTGGTTAGAGCTTCCAGCCAGCTTCATCTCGCATGGACGCTGGATGTGTGTGTTCCAAACATAGGTTTGCGGTTGAATCCGTCAGCTTGCAGTTCTCACATTACCAATGCTCCTAGACTGGATCCGCGGGATGTCGTCACCATTGCAATCCTTGTGAGTTACTGATGCTATCCGGCGATCATCGGGGCCGCATGCGGTCCCTTTATGAAGACACAATGAACGGCCACGCTGGTATGTAGATTGCGAACTTTCGAAAAAGGAGGAGAATCATGGGAAATTGTGTTCCGATCAGCATTGCGCTTGAGGTCGATCCCCCATCCGGCGACACTCAAATCGTGTTCCAACTGGACAAGATCTGTAATCCTGACGACACCGCGGAGTGGAAGATGCATTTCGAGCTACAGCAGAAAAATGCTCAGGGGACACTTGCCCCAGTCGTAAAGCTCGATATCGATATCAACAAGGAAGACCACCCCGCTGCCGCAGCCACTGCCGCCCACGGCCTTGATGCAGATCAGCGTGCACAGGCACAGATCGCGGGCCAGACTGCTCTGGGTGTAACAACCAACGACGCGACTGCGGAAGACGCGAAAGAACAGGCAGCTCAAATCATCCCGGCACGGGACCCCGCCTCGCCGTCAGCTTGAGCGCGAGAGCTGGCGCTTCGTAGGCGGGTCTCAGAACTGTGCATTCTTGACGTATTGGAAAGGGAACTCAGTGCAGGCATCCCGCCTTTTCACCGCGACATGCCTTTTCAGCGTGCTGGCAATTGCGGTCAAGGCACAAAAGGCGGTTGAGTGCACAGCCGCGCTCAGCACCTATCAGAACCGCAAGGTGGAGAAGATAGCCATTACTTCACCTCTCTATTTTTTCCCCGCAGCAAATCACGGCTTGGCGGCATTGTCCGAGAGCCTGCCCCTGAAAACTGGTGACCCGTTCGATACCGTGAAATACAGCATGGGGAGCAGTCAAATCACGACGGCAATCCGGACGACCTTTGTGGACGGATTTTCGGCCATGCGTTTCGTCGTGACTGAACCACGGCTGGAAAACTGCAAAGCCGATAGTGTCCAAATCCATTACATTGTCTACACTTCTGTATTCCCGCCGATAACTGGTAGTTCGTTCAAGGCGCGGCAAATGGAGTTGCAACGGCCGGCGACTACCGGTGCAGAAATTGGCACCACGGGACGGTTCCTTTTCGTTCCTGATTTCCAATACAACCACACCCGCGGCGCCTACGGCGGCATGTCGGGAAAGATTCAGATACCAACTGCAATCTTCGATCAGTTCGATTTTCAGGCAGCGGGCTCTTCGAACAGCCTGACCGGAGCCCTGGGGCTAGCCGGCAAGCTTTCCTCAGGCGATCAGTTTGTTAGGCAACTCGAATGGCACATGCGATCGACTTACGACGACGTTCCCGCCGGCGTGGTTCATCTTAAAGAAGGGAAGCTATCCGCAAGCGTTTTCGCGACCAGCAAGTCCGTGTCGGGCCTGGTGCTGCATTTTGGCGCCTCTCTGGCCGGTGGTCACCAGCAAGGCGCAACACAGATCGCTCCCAACTCCTCGTACGGAGATCTCAAGTTCGTCGGTGGGTTGGAGGGGCAAAGCGGTGGCTCCGCATTTGCAGCTTCTTATGGCTTGCAACTTGGCACCACTCTGGAGAACCGCACAGTCGATTTTGTGAAGCACGTCCTGGATGTTCGGTACAGCTTTGCCTGGTTACCGATGCCTCGCTACCGAAAGCCACCCGATGTCGACGATCGTCCGAAATTCATTGGCAGAGATCACCGGCCCATAACATTAGAGACGCGTTTGAATGCTGGATATATCCAGCAATTCGGACAAGTTCCTACGACGGAGCGGTTTTTCGGCGGCAATCAACTTCTCCGCCCATTCATCGATGGTCAGCCCTGGGACATCCGAGGGGAGCCCTATATTCGCAGCATTCCGGAAAACGAACTGGGGAGTTCCCAGCCGTCATTCGGATTTGGCGGCACCCGCTTCTATGCTGCGAACTTCACGATTGGCAAAGCAGTCTTCGGCAAGTCACTCTTGCCGAAAGAGCTCGGAACCCCCGACTTTGTTAATGCCTTGGAAAATGTCGGCATTCCAACCGCCAAGGGCGAATTATCGGATACGTATTTCGGCGAGGATCCCCAGGTAAAGGTGGCAAGCGACGATGTGAGCGCAATCCGCGACAGACTGGCCGTGCTGAAGTCGGACCTCGCGTCCCTCAACAACTCCCAAGCGTCGACGACAATTTCGCCCATCCTCAAGAGACTCACCTCGGATGTGAATGTCACCCTGATGACGGCAAAGGCAATTGCGGACCAAAAGAAAATCAACCAAACGCCCATCTTCATGAATACGCAGATCCCGAAGCTCACGGCGGATATGGACAAGTTGAATCAAGCTCTGACGGTATCTGATCAGTCGCCCCTCGGCGCCTTTGCGAGCAGTGTCGCCGCTGCGAATCACTTCAATGCGATAAGAAACGAACTGGACCAAGCCAGACAAACCCTCGTGACTCACTGGCAAACTCTGAATCCCGCAGGCGCTCGACAGCGCGCGGATGCCCACGCGGAGAGAGATTTCGCGGTAGCCGAAAGAGTGCTCGACACGTTTCTTTACCAATTGAACATTTACTCGGTAGCGCCGGTTGGTATTTTCGATGTTGCGCGTGTATGGCCCTCGGGAGTTGGTGTGCGCTACGCGGTGGGAGGCGGTGTGCGATTGGGCCTGGCTTCTGTGAACTTCACGGTCGGCTATGCCGCGAACCCCTCTCGACTTCCGGGGGAAGGCCCGGGTGCGCTGTTTTTCAAGCTCGACGTTACCAACCTCTTTCATTAGCTTGGGAGTTCACGATGACCGGAATGCGTGCGATCCTGGCTTTGCTCCGTTTCGCGCTGATGCTCTTCAGAGTTATGGCTGTTCCTAGCCTTGCTGTTGCCGATGACTTCCAAACAGATTTTGACACCATCACACTTCCTCCCGGGGGCGGACGTCGTATTGTCCATTTCGTATACGCCCCTGCGGCAGCAGGGGCCACTGCACCGACTGATTTCACCATTTCGTTAGGTACGTTTTCCGGCGATCAAGGGCCGGTTGAGATCGCGTTTGAGAGTCAGGATTGCGCCACTCCCGGAGGAGGTGGAAAGGGGGAGCAATCGCTGGCAATCAAACTTCCGCCGACGCGAATCGCATCGGCATGTTTGATTGTGGGTCGTATGGCAGCCGGCGCCAAATATTCAGGATCACTGTTCATTGTTTCGAATAGCCACATCGAATTGAAAAAGTCGACCATAAACGCCGTGGTCGCAACGGTCGCCGTCCTTTCACTCGATCACCAGGCCGAGACCAAGATTCTAGTAAGGCCCTGGCGGGCCCTGTTTGGAGTTGGTTACGACTCCCCGGTGGATTCGGTCGTGCTTCAGGAGAAATCAGGTAAGAGCTCTGCTGACGGTATCTCGGCCCGATTTGACCAGGGCGCGAAATCACCGGCCGGAATCAACCAGATGAACCTGTTCTTCGAACAAGGGAGGCAATTCCCATACCTCTTTGTCACCGATTCGTCGCGAACCATTGCTGCCGGAAATCAAACGAGTTATGACATCTACGTTCGCAACTTGGTCGCGGGGGACTATACCATTCCCCTGCGCTTTTCCGGTAGCAACACCGGCCCCGATACGCCGCTTACACTGTTGACGTTGACTGTTCATGTCCGGGACAGCATCGTTTGGGCGATTCTTTGCCTATTTGTGGCCATGCTTGTTTCATTCATGGTGACTAAAGTCCTGACGGCACAACAACGTCGCTTGACCATGCGCCAACGGATTCGTGATTTGGAAGCCAAGCGGAGCGGTGACAGCAGCTCTCCGGCAGGGGTTTTTGTGGATGCCATGCTCCACTTGGCCGACAAGCTCAGCTCTCGTAATTGGCTGACGGGAGCCGATTTGATTGACGCGCGCATTAATAGCACGAAGGCAATTATTGGACTCCTCAATCAAGTGCGCGACCTTCGCACCCAATTGTCGATCAAACTCAGCCCAATCGTGCGGCGGCGCGCACTGGTTGCCCTGGATTTAATCTTATCCGACTTGAATCCCTCCACGGCCGACGACACAAAGATCCAAGCGGTAACGGCACAGTTGGCACCCTTGAAGGATTGGCTCTCGGAAGATACGTTTCCGAAAGCCTTCTGGACCGCAATCGCACCTGCTTTACTGGAGCTGCAAAAGCAAACCGCCGCGTGGAGCAACGTCCCCGACTTTGCCAAGGCATCTGTCGATGCCCTCGTTGCAAGACTAAGAACGAGCACTTCGACACCGCCGACGGCGGCGGTGGATGTCAACGACGCGTACAGCAACTACGTTCTCCTGAAGCTGTATTTCGATCACAAAGACGATGCTCAGGTGTTGGGGCACTTGCTGCAAGCCCAGCAGGACCTGGAACAGTGCTTCCATATCGCGGATGCTGCTGACTGGGATCGTCTTCAGGCATCCACCTTATCGATCCGGATGCCGGAGGCTACGGTCGACGGGTTCGAAGCCTATACCCCACTGTCGTTTTCAGTCACGTCGAGCGATCCTGGGGCTGAGCATTCCTATTTATTCCGCCACAACGTGGCGTTTGAGTGGCAGTTCACTTTGACCCGCAAACCCGACGATGGCTCCAAACACGCTGATTCCTTGCTGGCGCTGAAGCCGACAGCATTCGGCCCCTGGATCATGCAGTACTTCCCGCGGCGGGGGCACGTGCAATCGAGTGTGGTGCTCACCTACGCGGGCCAGAGCAAGAGGGTGGGCCCAGTGCCAGGTCCCACCATTCGCAACACTCGCGACTTTGGCCTGTTTCGGGCGTTCGCCTACATCGAATACATTTCGTGGGGGATCGCATTCCTGGTAGCGCTGGTAACGGGTTTGTCGACGCAGTATTTCAAAAGTGGCGCGTTCGGATCGACTCAGGACTACTTGCTGCTGTTCTTGTGGGGCGTTGGCGCTGATCAAGGGAAAAACCTCCTGCAAGCCCTGCAGGCATATTCCTCTGGGCCTCCTGCGGTCGTTGGCACCTAGGACACGCGTTTTGCATTTCAACGTTCTGCATCATCGAGGCGAATTCTCGTGAGCACCCACGAGCCGCCCGGGTCAAGTTCGGATCTCGTAATGAAATCGTTTATTCCGTAGAATGGCTTCCATTCAGCTGCAAAATGAACGTTACTCGTGGGTTTTGTAGCGCTTCCCTCGGCGCGAATGGCCGACTGCCAGAGGCGACACATAGTTCCTTGCCCAAATTAACAAAGTAGTTGGAAGAAGAGGATCCTCTCAATGTGCTCGCAGCCGAAAAGGTTAGGAGGGTGCCGCCAAAAGCGCACCCTCCTGCTCCGCAAGTTCGTTAGTGCTTCTTCGCTTTGAACTTTGCCCACCTGGCACGTTGGGCCGCCGCGATTCTTTCGCGAGCAGCTGCAGAGAGTTTGCGCCGTCCGTGCCCCCCTCCAGTTTTGCCGGTGATTCCGCTGAGCGCTTCAATTGCTTTGTCCAACCTGTCCCGCTCCATCTTGAGTTGCGCAACGACGGCACGTAGATCCGTCATTAGGCTTTCCTTCTTGTAGGGGAAGATTTAACAGCATAGTGGCTATATCATACCGCCCACCTCATGGCGAAAATGTAGGAAGGGTTCATGGACCAGTATCGGGATGGTGACTAGGACGGGCCCTTGACCTGCTCTTCACGTTTAGGCTGTGTTTCCGGCTACTCGCGCCCTCTACACCAAGGGTCCCTCGTTCTCTGGAGAGTGGTGCAGTTGTTTCACGCGCATGGGAGCCGATCGAGCGAGTCGCACACTCCTACAATTTGCTGCGAGGTCACAACGGAAGCGAATCATGAGGGAAGTCACCGGTTGTCAATGGCTATTTGCCGCAGGAAAATGGAGGTCATCCGAGTGTGCGCCGGGCCGTTCGATTTGGTAGGTCGCCCTCCGTGCGCAGTGGGCATAGTCACGACGGCCAGCTGATAGGTAAGAACATCCGCAACACCGGCCACGACGCCCTGTTCCATATCGCAATAGGTTCGATAATTCGACACGAATCGAACGATACAACCCTTAGATCGCGACTTAGGGATGAACCCAGGCAACGTCATGGAGCCAGGGTCAACGGCGTGGAGAGGATCGTCTGGAGGACCTGTAGACTGGCGTTCTGTCGGCACAGCCGGGTACATGGACCGGAATGTTTCGTGCGGCATTTGCCAGTTTCAACAGGCCTAGCCAGACTATAAACGAGCATGCATCAGCCTGCCGAAATAAACAGACTTAACCTTTGGGAGACGCTACGCTCCGAAATAGCGCTGAGCGATCGCTATGGCGTACCGCGGAGATGGCCACTGCTCGGTGCATCTCTTATTCTGCTATGGCTTGCTCTCGGCCTTACGACAACATATCTGCTTGGGAGTTGGACACATCTGCCTGGCCCGCAGAACATATTTATCGGATTCGGATTCTCCAGTCCTCTTGCAATCCTGGGCCATCGACTGAGGACCCAGGATGCCCGCAAAATGCTTCAAAAGGACCGCAGACTCCCCGTGCTCTACCTGCGGCCTTTCAAAGACGATCGAAATTCAGGTGGAGAATTTCCCTTCATGCCGCAACGTACAGAGGAGTTCGTGGCCAGTCGGCTGCTCCGACAGATCGGGCCAGTGATCGCGGTTCACAATCCCGGAGACCAACTATCGCGCGTCGGAGCATTGCGGATCATTCATCGAGGTGGGGAATGGGAACAGTTGGTATTTCAACTCATGGACTGTGCTGAACTGGTTGCACTGAGGCTCGGCGTTAGTACCGGCATCCAAATCGAGATCCAACAGGCGATCGCACGAGTGGATCCTAGCCGACTGATAGCAATGGTGCCGAAATCGCACCTAGGCACAAAAAAGGAAAATCATTCAATTTGGCAAACGTTTGCGAAAGAAGTTGGCTGGTCGGAACGGGAGATCGAAATAGTATCCGGGACCGATACGCTGTTCGTGAGATTTGGACCGGACTGGTGTCCAGTTGTCTCGAAATTGCCGCCCGTTTGGCTGAGGTTAGTCCGCTTTGGCACAACTTCGCCACCAGAGATCGGCCTTGAGATTGCGCTGACCGATATGGGGTTCGATGTATCCGGAGTCAGGCGGCGACGACTTGCCATCATCGGAGTTCTTCTGGCCTCAATAGCCGCAATCATCTTCTATGTGGCTTACCTCGTTCTCTGATCGGGAGTCGGAACTCCAGCGGCAAGAACACGCATCGTCGCCTTTTGCGGTAGGGTTCGTACACTACACCACGTACCCGGTGGTGGTGGAGTAATTCCACCAGTTTCCTCAACGTGGAAACGATGGCTCGCTCGTGCCCGAATCAACCTTCGGCCTGTTTGTGGCTTCGCGTTGCGATGCTTCGCCGGACACCACAACGTAGGATCAATCCGCGTGATTGTTTTGGCGCGTCCACGCCACTCGTTCTTTCTCGGGCTCTCATCAGTCGCGCTTCGCGCCCTCCAATCACAACAGGCGAAAGTCCCCGACCCAATCGCAGCATGGATGGGCGTTGAACCCAAAGCGCTCACCTTCACGAGCACGGCGTTCGGCGGCGTGAACAATTACCGGCGCTAGTAGTATCGCTAATAGTAAATTGCTGAAATCTAAATTTTTCTTACAGTATTAAACTTCTCGCTATATTCCCTTAACACGACAACGATAACGTTCCGCATTCGTATCAATGGTTCGAAGGCGACGACGCTTCTCGGTGATGTCGGATTGAGAAAACTTCGGAGCTGGTAACTTCCAACTCCGACTTGTCGGCAACAAACCCGCTGATCTCTGTAAGACCGCAAAAGACAAACATCGTATGAGCACAGAACGAAACTTCTTTTTGTTGCTGTTCGTTTTCGCCCTATCCTCAAACGCCGGCCATGCTCAGGTAATAGTTCAGACCGAACTTGATCAGATCACGGTCAGCATCAATGGCAAACCCTTCACAGCCCTGCACAAAGGCGCAGAGGCGAATAAGCCGTACTTGTCTCCGATCCTGACTGCAACCGGCAAGCATGCAACCCGAGGATTTCCCGTGGAGCACATCGCGGGCGATCCGACTGACCACCCGCATCAGCGTGGCATGTGGATCGGCTATGAACACTTAAGCGGAGTGAATATGTGGGAGATCGACCCTGCCGACCCGCAGCCACACTCTGGCTCCATTCAATTCCAGAAAGTAATCAAAACGCACGATGGAGAAAAAAATGGCGGATTCACTATTGCGGCGCAGTGGCTGAACCAGGAGCACGCGCCAGTCATCGACGAGACTCTAACGCTGACTTTCTACTCCGAGCCCGGGGACAGCCGGATGTTCGATGTTGATGTGAGGCTCAAGGCAATTAAGCTTTCCACCTTCGAGGACGCTCGCGATGGCCTCCTCGGCTTCCGATTCGCACCCGCCTTTGACGAGCAGCGAGGCGGCATGGTCGTCAACGCTGAGGGGACTGCGGGTGCTGACAAGATTGAAGGGACGCGCTCCAACTGGGTGGACTGGCAGGCTGACTTGGACGGCGAAAGAATCGGCGTTGCTGTTTTCAATCATCCCTCCAATCACCGCGCGCCGACCACATGGCGTCTGAAACCTTTTGGCCTCGTCTTCGCCAATCCTTTTGCCCAGCGTTACTACGACAAATCGCGGCCGGACGGAAGCATGAGCCTGCAACCCGGTGACGAGTTGCGGCTCCGCTACAGAGTTCTCATCCATCCATCCAACACCAACGTCGCGGAAGCCTATAAGGAGTTTTCCAGCCAATGAAACGCACTCATCCGTGGTCTCTGTGCGTCCTGCTGTTGACGTTCTGTCCACTAGTGCATGCTGCGGGAGGGTTGCGTGGCAGCATCACGGCTGGTCCTGGCGCAATACCTATCGGCAATGCTCGCGTCGTATTGCGCGTTGCAGGACATGATCGCATTGCCACTTCAAATTCGGATGGCGTCTACGAATTCCGATCGATCGAACATGGAGCAAGCTATTCGATCTGGGTGGAAGCGGACGGCTTTCGTGAGCTTAGCAAGAACAACATCGTGATCGATGACGGCGAAACAGCGCGAGTCGATCTCAATCTGCAACTTGCCGACGTTCACACGACCGTACTCGTCGATGGCGGCATTATTAATTTCGAAATGGCCAGCGCTGAAGTCAGTCAGACTATCGATTCGACCGAGGTCCAGGAATTGCCCATAGCCAACCCCACGGCCGCGAAATACGCTTTGCTCGATCCACATGTCCGCCAGACGCTTGGCCTGGGCGCCGACTACCAGGATTCAATGCGGCTCTCGATCAACAGCGGTTCCTACCGTCATACCAGCTATATGCTCGACGGGACCACGAACTACGACTGGGTTTATGCCGTGACTCCGCAGGCGGTGGTTGCGCCCGCGAGCCTCGATGACGTCAAGGTCATCACCGGCGTTTCCTCGGCACAGTACGGCAGTTCTACCAACGGCATCATTGCCATTACAACTCCCTCTGGAACCGATGTGTTTCATGGAGACTTCTTCTCTTACATCCGTCCCAGTGGGATTCAAGCAGCCCCGGCATTGGCCCCTTTTCACATACCCAATCAGCGGCTCGACTGGGGCGCGAATATCGGTGGACCAATCATCAAGGGCAAGACTTTCTTCTTCGCCAGTTATGAACGCGTGCAGCAAGACCGCGGATCAATCATTACCGTTCCTTCGACTACGTTCTTTGACGGTCACACCAATGAGTATTCCGGCTTGTTTCGGTTGGACCATAGCCTGACGAGTAAGAACGAACTGACTGGCCGTTTCAACGGCGACCACTACGCTACTAACAATGCGAACGATCGCGTATCCAACGGCAACCAGCCCAGCTTTGGCCGGACTGCTCGCGTGCGGTCGTGGGGCGGCAAAGTGGCAGACCAGGCGGTCATTGGCAACATGGTGAACGTGGCCCATTTCGCTTACACCAACTATTTTCCTGACAGCGCCACTCCACTCAATCCTTCAGTCGGTGTTTCCATCGATCACTACAACGGCGGAAGCACTCCTCAATATCAGGCAGGATATTCTACTTACAACTGGGTACATGCACAGACAGAAACCGCCGGCAGACACGCTCGCTCTCCGCCGTGGACGGAACAATTGGCAATTCGGCGGCGAATTCGTTCACCTGCATGTCAGGGATTACTCTTTCACTCCACTCGGCATGTATTACTTCCATGCTCTGACGGATTTTGAAAACAACAATCCTTACAAATACTCGCAGACATATGGGGCGGCCGACGTGCGTTACGGCAGAAGCAAATGAGCGCGCATGTTCAGGATGAAGTGCGTCTTCTTCCCCGGCTCACGGCCAATCTCGGTTTGCGCTACGAGTTTCAATCCATCACCGACTCGCATCATAACCTCGGCCCTCGAATCGGCCTCGCTTGGAATGCCACCGGAGATGGGAAGACGATCGTCCGGGTTGGTGGTGGCGTGTTCTTCGATCAGTACTACATGTATTTGAACCGCCGCTTCACTACTCTTGGATTGAACCCGCCTCACGTCAACTACTCCTGGGACTGCACTCAGATCCCCAACCCGTGCCCGAGCTATCCGACGGGATCGACCGATCCGAATGGCGGCAGCCAAAGCCGGTTCGTCAGTTATGTCTATATTCCCGCCGACCGACTGCTGAACCCTTACAGTATTCAATTCTCCGGATCGGTTGAGCGCGAACTCAATCGCAATCTGGTAGTCACCTTCAGCGGACTGCAGGTGCACACCCTGCAGCAGATGCGAGTGAATGATATCGACCGCCCGGCTCCCTATTCCCGGTCGGTTGGCGATCCCGTCCGAACGCCCGCCGACGCGAACACCACCAGGCCCTTTTGGAATGGAACGACTTGCGTCTACCAGGGAGTTCAGGGGGCCTGTCTCGTCGATCGCATTGAGAACACGGCCTCAAGCATTTATCAGTCCTTTGATGCGCCAATCAAAGGACGTTTCTCCCGCTGGGGAGAATTCAATGCGCACTATGTCTTCTCGGCGTCCTATGCGACCGCGATGCTTTACGCGGATTACAACTCCGGAATCCCGAGTGAGTGGTGGCCTAATTGGAACCGGCTCGAACGCAGTCCTAGCGATTTCAATCAGCACAACCGGCTCATTTTCGACACCGTGCTGCGTGGGCCTTACAAGACAACGCTGGCAGTCAGTGGTGACTTTAGCTCAGGCTTGCCCGTGAACCCACTCACGGGAAAGGATGATAACGGGGATGGATATTCCGCAGATCGGCCGGTGGGACTTGGAAGAAACTCGTTCCGCACCCCGGCGCAAAAAACCGTGAACATCGCCCTGGCGAAGCAGTTCACCCTTCGGGAACGGCTTCGGGCGGAAACTCGAGTCGAAGCGTGAATGTTTTCAACAGCAAGAATTTCATCAACGTCAATAACAATTACGGCGAAGGTGTATCGCCGTCTTCTCGTTTCTGATGCCCTTAGCGGGCATTGCCAACACGGACCCATCACGACAATTGCAGTTCGCCGTTCGATTGTTATTTTGACGAGCATCCGGCATTTTCTTGCCACCCATTGACCCAGCTTTGATCGAGGCAGCTTTCCATCACCGAAGATGTGAACCGGCTATGAATCGTATCAAGGTTCTCTATCGCAGTTCGGGCATTGCCTGTTGTGGCAGCGGGGCTTACGCTGCGCGTTATGGCACGGATTGCCAGTCAGGAACCGCAAAGGGGGTGTTTGGGTGCGGGCGGCATCTATCCTTATCATTATGTCCATTAGGGCTTTCGCCGACAATCCAATCCGTTCTATAGGGTGCCTGGTGGTAGAAGTATCAGGCTAAGGAGAACAAAAGACGAATATCGCGGTACCGTATCACAAGTGCCGACCCTCCCGATTCAGGCATTAGGGAAGTACGGATAGAGCGTTCACGCCGTCCAGTTTTCTGCCGTCTACGACGAATGTTGGCGTCCCCGTGACACCTCGCTGCTTTGCTTGCGCCAGATCTCGTTCAATGAAGGCCGCATACAAGTGGGAATCCAAGTCCGACCAAAGGAGCTTCTGGTCCAGTTGTGCCTGGCGTGCAATATTTTTCAGCTGTGCTCTGTCGATTGGCTTGGCATCAGCGAGCAGTAACGCCTCTACTTCCCAGAATTTCCCTTGAGCCGCAGCCGCAACCGCAAACTCATGAACGATCATGGCGAACGGATGTGTCCGAAGCGGGAAGTTCTTGAACTCCACTTTGACCTCTCCCGAATGCCTGGTAACAAAGTTCTCTAGCGCGACAGCAGATTCCGGGGTCAGCGGGCTGGTGAGGTCTGCGTACCATTCGATGCGTAGTGGCGCATCTTTAGGGCCATAGGACAGGTTCGCCGAGTCCATGCCAACTGCTTTCTCCGAATCTTGTTTCCTCCCCGCGTTATCCTGCGCGTCGATTTGGCGTTGCAGTTGTTCGTAAGAAAAACCGGAAATGATTTCGCCATTCACGACAAATGTTGGAGTGGCGACCACGCCAATCCGCTGGCCTTCGATCCTGTCGGCGGCAACCCTCGCTTTCAGTTGCGGGTTGGAGAGATCTCTCTGAAACTTAGGCAGGTTCAACTGGAGCTGCTCTGCAAAATTCAAGACATCGGCATCTTTCCGTGACGTCTGATGCGCGAAAAGTGCGTCGTGCATTTCCCAGAATTTTCCTTGTTCTCCTGCGGCAAGGGCGGCGATATGGGCCAACAACGCATTCGGGTGGGAATTCAAAGGAAAACTTTTGAAGATCAGCCTTACCTTCGCCGGGTTGGCATTGAGCAAGAGGCGTAACTGTTTGACGGCTCCGGCGCAAAATGGACAGTCGAAGTCGGCGAACTCGACGATGATCACGGGCGCAGAATCTGGCCTCCACGACGGTGATCCAACGAGACTCAGAGGGGCGCGGGTTGCGGGTTGCCGCAGTTCTGTATCGACGCTAGCCTGAGTCACTTGTGGTGGCGAGTCGCTCTGAAGTCCAAGTTGTTGCTCTCGTGACCTGTCTTCGTTCCTGCCCTGCCCCAAACTTGCGAGAGCGGCAAGAAGAACTACGATCCCTGCGCCTCCTCTCAGGCGATTGAATGCCGGATTCCCGCGCCTAGACCGTTTCATGACACCGTCAGGAAAGCTGCAGGAATGGTTGCAACACGCGCGCTCACGGCGGATTTTCCGCCCTTCGTCGATACAAGGATTTCAGCGCGGCCATTAGCCAGTTCGATGCTCCGCGATCCTTTGGTCGTTCCCAGATTGTCGAGCAGCAGACCGTCCCCGGTGAGCCCGAATCTCACCCGGTCGCGTGCCGTCAGGCACTGCCTGCCATCCGTGTCCATCAACCGCGCTTCCACTGCAACGATCTCTCCCATCCGTCCTGATTCTCGCAGCTCAAGGTGCTGAGCAATTCCCCAATTCTCCAACGCATAACGCAGTGCCAGTTCATCTTCTACCATGGCTCCTTGCGCGTGCCCCAGGGCCTTAAGGTGGTTCTCGCCGACTTGCAACTTCACCATCCATCGCAATCCTGCAGCGGGGAATTCCTGACTGTTACGTTTTCGAACACCTTGCGAGATACCGTTCAGGAACAATTCTGCCGTCGCGCAATTTGAATAAACCTTCACGAGTTTAGATTCATCCGGTTTTCCCCAGCGGATTGGCCAAGTGTGGCCATAAATGCGGATCATTGGTTTTTCTGACCAGTATGACTGAAAGACGTAGTAGCCCTCCTTAGGCGTAAGGTCCCGCTGGGTCAGTCCTTTTTGATTCACGTGGGGAATCGGATTATTGGGCCTCAAGGGAGTGGAGAAGTCCTTGAATATCCACTGAGCCGCGCCGGACAATTGGGGTATTTTCTCCTGTTCCTTCAGGTGCCAATCGAACACATTGCAGGCATAGGTTTCTGACCAGTCGCCTTCGCGGGCGGCTGCCAATTGCCCTCCAGTGAGAATGCGCTCCCGATCGGTTTCTGCAACCTGTCCTGAAAGCGATTTTGCCAAAAGCCGGTCCACATCCTCCGAGTGTCGGCCGGCATGGCCTTCCGCGCCCCATTCGACATGCAAGAAGTGCGGGACCGCACTCATTTCCCGCTCTAGCTTGTCCCGATATTGGGTGTAGGGCCCGTGATACCAACCTGCCCACAGAGAGGGCGAATAGACGTCGACCAGCTCCCGGGCGAAATCACAGCGCCGCAAGAAGGTTTTTCGCCCGGGATCCAGTTCGTGCGCCAGGCCATTAAGTTCGGTGACAAAACCTCGAATCGCATCCTTGTTAAAGTCAGGAAAATCTCCCGGCCAGTCATTCTCATTTCCCACGCCCCAAAGGATCACGGAAGGGTGATTGTAGTGTTGGTCGACCATAGAGCGTAGCATCTCTCGGGCACGCTGTTTGTACAGCTCGTCGCCCAAGCCGCCTCTTGACCAGGGAATTGCCTCGAGAACCAACAGGCCAAGCTCATCGCAGAGATCAAGAACAGTCTGCGATTGTTGATGGTGTGCCAGCCCGAGGAAATTTGCGCCCATCTCCTTTATGAGCTCGATTTCGTGCCGGATCAGCGACTCAGGCATCGCCGGTCCGACACCCGCATGGTCCTCTTCTCGTTGTGTACCTTTGAGATAAAAATCCTTGCCGTTGAGTTTGAAGGGGCCATGATCTACGAACTCAAAGTAGCGAAATCCGAAACGCTCGGTCAAGCTGCTTGTACCGCGCGCGCTGGCGGCCTGTACTTCGCAGCGATAAAGAGCGGGATGAGCTGGAGACCATAGTTCCGGGGCATCAAATTTGAAATCCGAGATGACCTGCTCTCCGTCCCACGCCATAAGACGGCGGTCTGCCGTCCGCACCAAAGCCCCGCGCGAGTCCAGAATGCGAACCTGCAATTGGAGTTCTTCGCGAAGCCGCTCTGGGTTTCTCAGCCTCACCTTGACCTGGACTCTTGCGGAAGTGGATGACGATATTTCGACAGCGACGCGAACCTGGCCCAGGGAAATAGCTGGCGTATAGACAAGCATCAGACTTCGGTACAATCCGCCAAAACGATGAAAATCGTTTAACGCCGATGGAATGATTTCTGAGTCTCGAGAGTTGTCAGACAATACCGCCAGAAGAACATCTTCACCCGCAGGCTTCCCGTTATGGACCTTCGCGACCATATCGCTGATATCCACATCGAAAGCATCGTACCCGCCGATATGCTCGCCTGCGCGTTCTTGAGCCACAAAGACTTCCGTCTTTTGCCCCGCACCTTCAAAATGAAGGATCGTGCGGCCGTTCTCAAATGGGTTCCGAATCTGCAGCTTGCGGCGGTACCATCCTGGACCCTCATAATATCCCTGCTCGGGGTCAACGGCATCATGAGCATTGAAACAGTGTGGTATCTCGACCTTCTGCCATGTTGTCGACTCTCCCATGTCCGTCCGCCAAACATCCCATACGGTGCTAAGAGACCCGCGAAAGTGCTCCCACCCGCTGAGGATATCCGGCGCAACCTCGGTTGCGCCTATTGAGGCGGGAAGGTAATTGGCAAAACGAAGATGAGCGATAGCCGCGAGACACGGCGCGGATTTAAGGAAATCTCGCCGTGTCAGAGCCGGAGAACCGTCCTGCAAAGCCTTTCTGTTGCCGAAAACTTCTGACTCAAGGTTCATGGATTGGGGATAGCAGGCGTGCTGGCTGGCAACATCGACTCCATTATTTCAATGCGTGCGCCGTCCAGGTCAAAGACATTCACCCTGGGGGGCAAATTTCCTCCAGTCTGGATCGCTAGCGGCAAGGAGAGTGAACCCATGTCGCGGCGAGATCGCAGAGACGAAACAGTCTGTTGCACATCTGGGCTAAGCAACGAAACGTGATTTTGGCTCCTCAGGTCAGCAGGCGATGGCACTCCAGAGAAAGGCATTAATTCGATGTAATCACTTCCATCCGGTGCCTGCAAATCAACCCAGCCCGGCTGACCATTCGGCCCGGCTGCGCGATAGAACTCACGGAAGCCCAGCACGTCGCGATAAAAGGTCATGGCCGATCCGACGGAACTCACAAGAATACCCACGTGAGTGATGCGGCTCGACACTCGCCCAGCCGCGAGAAATCGTCCACGGTTCTGCGAAGTCATGCTATTGGACGAATATTGCAGGATTTCAATCGGATGGCCGTCCGGATCCTTGATCGCGAGGAAGCTATTTCCCACTCGCCCTTTGTGAATCTCCTCGCCAATAGGAACACCACGGGCGACTAGAAAACTCCACATGGCCTGAATGTTGTCGGTGTAAAAAGCAAAATGATCCAGTTGGCCCTGACTGCGTGAGTCCCCGGGGAATAACTCGATATACTGCTCGTCGTTGACTTTGAAAAAGTCGATCGCAGGTCGGCCGTTGTCGTCCTTGAGCGAAAAGGGTTCCTGAAAACCAAGTACGTTCTCATAAAACTGTGCCGACCTGGTAATGTCGCTCACGCGAAAGGCCACATGCGCAAGCCCAAGGACGTGAGGCCGCGATGGCGCGGTCTGGGCCTGAAGGCTGGATACTGCGAGAAGCGCGGCTAGTACATAGCGCATAATGTCTCTCCTAAACCCCCGGAGCATCCGCCCGGCACGTCACGGTTGATCGAGCAGAAGCTGCTTCTGCTTTGCAAGCAGGTTCGGGCACAGAATCTACGGGAAACTCCAACCCGAAGGGGTACTGAAGCAAGTCGATGAAGCCGTCGGGTGCTCCCGGGGTCCCCGATGGTAGGCGGGGTCCATAGTTCTGGCTTCCGAATCCCTGCAAGGCAACATTGATCGTAACCGTTGTGCCTGGCAATGGCAGGAACCCAGTGGCGTGGCCTATACCCGCCGGATCACTGGCTGAGACAGTCACTGGTCCCACCGAGACTCCACTCACGCTGTAACTGCCGTCGGGCCCGGTAGTCACCATGAAGCTGGAATCGTTGGCTAGCAAGTGGCTGCCCGCGCCGACTCGGTCGGTTGCTCCGCCGCCCCCTCCGCTACCACCACCACCTCCACCTCCTCCAGTACCAGTACTGACAATCACCTGTGCTCCCGGAGCGGGCACGCCGAACTCGGTCACAACACCGGCGACTGTGCCTGTCCCCTGTACCAGGTTCAGGTTCTGAGTGACGGTTTGATTGGGTGGAACAGTCACCTGAATTCCTGCGCCACTTTGGCTGAGTGGATCGTAGGCCTCGACAGTTGCGGCGCCGGCTGGAATATCCGTGAAGCTGTAGTTACCTCCGGAGTCTGTGACTGTCTGAATGTCACCTTCGGGACTCTGAAGCTGGACCGGCAAGTTCGGGAAGGGTGTGCCAGCAACTGAGTACACCACTCCGCTTACGCCGCCGGCCGGTTCGACAGTAATGTTCTGCGTAGTCGTCTGACCTTGAACCACATCCGCAACCGCCGTGCCGAACAGCGATGGGCCGCCAGGCGATCCTGAAACGGTGGCCGTAAGAGTGTACGTACCGGTTGCCAGATCGGTAAACGTGTAATTGCCGTTGGTGTTGATCGGTACCGGCGAGTGATCGATGATCGCCACCGTCCCCGTATTCTCCGGGTTTCCATTGCTATCAAACACCGTTCCGTTCAACAGCCCACTCGCGATCTGAATGTTTTGGCGTGCTATAGCACTTCCGTTTGCGAAACTGCCGGGAGTATTTGCGGACTGCACTTTCGTCGAAGGGTCAGTAGCCTGCACGACAAAACCAGTCACGGGGACGGCGGTCGGGGCGGTCAATCCGTCAAACTTCGCGGCGAAACTGTAATTGCCATTTTGGTCAGCAAACGCTGTCAGGAGTCCTCCAAAAAGGCCAAATAAAGGATCGTTACTCTGGAACGTAACCACAGCGCCAGGAATTGGACTCACGCCGTCGCTGGCGACGACTTGCCCAACCACTTGGCCATTCAATGATTCCAGCGGACTTACTGTACTGACCCCATTCGAAGGCATCACGAAGTTCGCAATGGTTGGCAGATCGGTTGCGCTGAGGCCCGCGATGGCTTCCGGTGGGAGCTGAACCAGCCGTTGCGCTGCCGCGGTCGCTCCTGGAACACTCACCTCTGTGCTAAAGAAGTGGAGCACACCAACTTGCCCATTCGGCGGGACAACGATGCTGTCAAATTCTTCTTGAAGAACGCCCTCGCGATTCGTGTCGTCGATGGTCCAAGTGGCAGAGGTTGCCGGGAACGAACTGCCGGGGCCAGCGAAGACGTCGGCAATTGGCGGCTCCACCTGATAACTCACTACTCCCGGTATGTTCGCTCCGGTGTCCTGAAAGACTCCCCAGGTGTCGACGGAGGCCTGCAGAACATTGTCTCCGTTCGAAGTGGTGACGATCGCAGGCGGAGCGGCAATCTGGTTGCCGCTGCCGTCGAGATTCGTCGTGAAGCGGATCGTGGATGTCAAACGCAACCCGACACTAACGGGTGTACTGCCCGGGTTCTGCAGGACTTCAAGATAACGTGCGAAATAGCCATCGAAGGGAACATAGATTTTTCGGGTGATGTTCAGCCCCGCAATGGCTGCCTGGGTTATATCCAACTCGCGACCGGCATTGGCGGTGGTCGCCGTGATGGCGCCCTGAAAGTGGGTCGTGCCACCGGACGAGATCACGTCGAGCAACTCCGCACCCTGTTCGGGAAGCGAGCTGGATGCATAAAAGAACTCCTCTTTGTACCCCCCCTGCAGCGAACCATCATTTGAGATGGCATAGCCCATCGAGTTAGCGTCGTAGAAGGCAGCAGGTAACAGCTGAGTCTGCCCGGCGAGGAAGATATTCTCGGTGGCTGTCTCGCCATCAAAAGTGATCTGCCCTTGCACTAGGCCCGACTGAACCTGACCAGCGACCTCCAGAACTGCGGTCTCGGTGAACGCTCCTACTGCCACCTGGGAAATGGAGTAAGTGCCATGCTCGTCGCTCGCGGTGGCCTGCACAGTTCCGGTGGCGTCCGTGATGGTGACGCTGGCATTCGCAACCGGGAATCCCGCAAAGTACACATTGCCAGTAATCGTGCCAAAACCAAGCAGAACGAGATTCTGTTGTGTCGAACCGCCCTGCGATGCGACGGTTACATTCGCTGTAGCTCGAACTTTCCCGCTTCCATCTACCGCCTGCAGTGAGTAAGTCCCGCTCGGAACAACACTGAATGAAAAGCTGCCATCGAACGCCGTGGTGGTCGTCTGAGTCACTTCTCCGGTAAGGTTCACGGTGACTCCGGATACTGGGGTGACTCCATTCGCCGCGAATACAAATCCTGTCACCGAGCCCACCGCTTGCAGATGCAACGTTAGGGACGCAGTCCCTCCTGCCGCCACCGACCCACTGACCGGCCCGGCTCCTGCTTGAGTGACCGGATCGGTCGCTGTAACCGCGAACGCACCAGCGGGAACCTGGCTGAAGGTATACGTTCCGTCGGGCTGCGTAATTCCACCAAAGCTTCCTCCAAAGGCCGTCTGGCCCGTAAGAGTGAGAATCGCGCTGGCATCAGCGTTGCCCGAAGCGTCTAGAACCGTCACCATTACGTTGCCTTGACCATTCAGGTCAATGTTCACAGACTGCACATCACCTTGTGTGCTCAGGGTGACGCTCCCTGTCCCCTGATCTCCATCACTCGGATCCGTTACTGAAATTGTGTAGCCGCCCAGCGGGACGTAGCTGAGTGTGTACAACCCATTTCCGTCCGCCTGTGTCGTAGCGCCGTTTGAAAGTGTGACCTGGGCATAGGGATCCGGCGTCACCAGATCAGCATGGTAAATCGTTCCGGTGACTGTGCCGGAAGCAACCAGGGTGATGTTCGCTGTCACCGTCTGCTGATCGGAGATGATGGTACCGTTCGCCTCGCCTCCTTGTTGCAGAGCGCTTGAACTTGCGGTCACTTTGAACGGGCCGATGAAAATATTCGGCAGCGAGTAATTGCCAGATGAATCCGTTGCGGTGTTGCTCACGCCCCCGAAGATGCTCTGACTATTCAGTGAGACCGCTGCATTGACGACAGGATTCCCGAAACTGTCGGATACAACGCCAGACACTGACCCCTGCCCGAGAAACGTAATGTTGCTCTGGACAACGCTTCCCGTCTTTTGAATCGTGCCCGCGCTGCGTCCGCGGTTTCCCGTGTAATCGCTCGCGTCCAGCGTAAATGCTCCAACAGGGACGAAGCTGAAAGTGAATTGCCCGGCTTGATTCGTGCTAGTTGTGGCTAACGAGGTTCCGGACAAAACGACGTTCGCATTGGCGATGAGCGTGGTGCCGTTGCGATCGAATACCGTTCCCGTAATTGTGCCTGATGCTGAGAGCTGGATGTTCGCGATCGCTGACGTATTCGCATACAGGAAACCGGAGGTTTGGCCATTGAGCCCGGTCGCCGGATCGACGGCGCTCACCATGAAGCTGTTCGGAGTGAATCCGCTGAACGCATAAAGACCGCTACTATTTGTGCTCGTAGTGCGCGTTTCGGCGCCTATTGTAATTGTGACCTGCGCGTTCACCACCGGATTGTTCTGAACGTTCGTCACCACTCCGGAGATGCTACCGTTGCTTTGCCCGAGCTGAATTACGCCGATATCCACCACGGCACCGCTTGTGTTGGCAGGGTTGGCCGGATTCGACTCTCCTTCCAAAATGACGTTGTTTACCGTAGTCCGAGCGATAACCGTTATCGGCCCGATGTCTGCGGGTACGTGTGGAATCGAGAAGAATCCCGTGCTGTCAGTCAAGCCGGTGATCAGTCCGAAAGCTACAGCCGAAGCGCCCATAACGGGCCGGTTCGAATTCAGAACCCTGCCTTGAACTGTATTCGTAGGATCGAAGACGAGTGGATTCGTCCCCAACTTAACTTCAATTCCGTCAAGAATACCGTCTCCGTCGGTGTCCGGATTCAGAGGATTCGTACCAAGCAACTGTTCCTGGCCATCCGACAACCCGTCGCCATCCGTGTCGGGATTTAGGGGGTTCGTGCCCAGCTTCACTTCCTGCCCATCGGAGATCCCGTCGCCATCTGTGTCGGGATTCAAGGGGTCGGTTCCGGCCTTATATTCCTGAAGGTTCGTCAGCCCATCGTTGTCCGGGTCAGCGCCAGCCACACCAGGATCAGTAACGCTGAAGCCATACTTGATCTTCCACGAATCTGGGATTCCGTCCCCTAACGTGCTGAACGGAATATTCACGCTCAGCAGGATCGTTGCTGCTGCACCTTCATTGCGCGCGGTGACGACTATGGTGCCCGCTCCGACCGCAGTCACCAGTCCGTCATTGCCAACTGTGGCTATTTTCGGATTACTGCTGACGTAGAGAGTACCTTCCGCCTGGGTGCTGAGGTCGGCCTGGGTACCATTGGTCAAGGTTCCAGTAACCGCGAGTTGCGTGGTCTGCCCGGCAGAGGTTAGCGACTGAGTGGGAGCCGTCACCGCGACGGAAACGGGCGGTGGAGTTACGGTCCCGAAGGACACCGCAGGGATTCTTGTGTTACCGTTCGCAACGAGCAAAAAGTAAGCCGACTGCCCCTGTACAATCTGACCTCCGTTCTGACAGAGCACTCGCAAGCGGTAATAGCCGATATCCGAAGGAATATTCGGCACAGCGAAAGTTCCGTTCGGATTCAGTTGAACAGAACGGTTGGCGATGGTGGCGACGCAATTCTGATTTAGGGTCGGTGTTTGTTGAGCGCCAGAAAAAGTGGCCAAAAGAACCGGCAAGAATAGTATCGAGGCTACCGTTCGGTAGGAGCCGCCTTTAGACACTGAACCTCGGAATTGCCGCTCAATGAACAGCACGAGCACCTCTTTTTTAAGATACTGATGTTCTTCCGTCACTATTTGGGTGTTACTTTCAGTTGGGCCTTACAGCCCTATTTCATGGCGAGACGACTCCAATTATTTGTGTCAAGATCTATTGCGAAATAGGAATACTCACTCTTACCTTCGGCACTTCTTGCCCAGAGGCAACAAATCAGTCGATTCGTTTCTGTGATCACTTCTACTCGCTCTACCCCAGCCAAAAAATGACCCGATTGCGCTGGGTCGAATTCGGTAATCGGCTTGGGCATCGACGGAAGTTCATTATGCGATTTGTCCATGCCTTGAAATTGCAAGGGAGGGAAGGTTCCACCGCTTGCCTCCGGGCTTATCGCATACACCGCGATCTCATTGTGACCCTGCAGCGATGACGCTTCGACAAGGTAGAACAACCTCCGCACCGGATTCCAAGCCCCTCCCATCTCCAGCCGAGGTTGCGGAACAAAAGGGGCTCCGCGTCCTGACTTAGCATCATGGGTGAACCTCCACCACAGGACATCTCCTCTGGAATCACTGTCAACGTAAGTCCGCACCAAGACATACGCAACGTTATATTGATGGGCGCCCACGACCGGCACCCTCCAAACAGAGAAGTCGTGCCACTTGCCGGATTCGTTAACCCGAATCGAGATCAACCGAGCGTCCTGATTCAAAGGCGTCGCTGCACTCATGTAGCTGGCATGGGCGGAAGGGAACAATTCCCCCTGTCCTTTGCAGTGAGTCGACAAACCGCCGAGACTAACTGCGAGTACCGAGATCGCGGATCCCCATAAGCCGAATTTGCGTCCTATCAACATTGTCCTTTAGAAACTGAGGCCTGGAACAACGACGTACTTAAGTTCCGGAGTTTGGGATCGTGCTGACTTTTGATTCGCGAATCCCGGCGTTGAAATATTATTGACGGAGTTCCCGATGCCAAGGCAAGCAGTACCAGTCGGGGTCTTTCCATCTTGCCCACAGGAAGCGATCCCGGCAATCGACGCAACTTCATGCGCAATCGAAGTGTAGGTCTGTGTACCGGTTGAGGTCACAGCATATGGTCCGGTTCCATAGGAAGGATCGTACAGCTGATTTTTATAAAGAGTTACATAGTGGTTGTAGAAGAAAGATGGTGAATCAGTGTTACCTTGCGCTGGTACCCGGTCTTGGGCAGTCGTATCCCCAATCTCGCCTATATTCGACACAGCTTCCGTCGGATCAAACCAAAGAAATGGATAAGTGCTCCCGTCAAAAATACCCATATGTATCACATCGGGTGCGATGGGTGTCGATTCGAGGATACCGTTGACTCCCGGTCCGATCACGGGAAAGTTGGGCGAAGCTGGAGATCCGACAGCGACCACTTGGGTGTCTCCAGTCGCTGCCGTCGTATCGCAAGTTCCATTCGGTCCCGATACGATCGACGCTGTACCATTGACAGTGTTGAAACGATCATCACCGATGAGATGTGTGGTTTTCAATATTCCGCTTGATCCTGGCTCGATACAGACCCCATTTGGATATGCCGTGTTAACAGGGAATAACGCGATATCATCTGAAGAATTCTGACTCTTGCGGATTCCGTTCGGTCCAGTTCGGATGTGCTTTCCGAAGCTCCAGCCATTAATCATGAATCCTATGGCTCCCGGATTCACATTCGTGTCTGGTAGAACTTCGAGGACTTGAGAGCCGGTGAGGCCTTCGGCCAGCCATGTATAGGCAAGGAGCTGAGCCCACGAAGTGCAAGCACCGTCGTTTAACGCTATCAGTCCGGGAACGGTATTACAGAAGCTCGTGCTGCTGGCGTCAGTCTTCCAATAGGTCATTTGAACTCCATTTACCGTTTGAACATTCAGGCTCTTGAACACGTTCCAAATCCCACTCGCTACAGCGGAATCGTCTGTTCCTGAAAGTCCTTGTGCCCCCTGCGTCGCAATATTCACAACAGATTCGAAGTTTGAGGGCGAGACTGGTGGAGACCAAGTGACATACATCTTATTTTTGCTTGTTCCAGCTGCCAGGGCCGTTCCAGTACCTGGTGTAATTGTCCAAGTGATTGCAAAAGGCGAGTAGAGCTGAATCATGTCAGCCAGTTGTGAGTCCGCAGTCAAAGGAAACATCGCGCTGGAGCCCGACAAGGTCTGGTTCTGCAGCAAAAAGGTAATTCCGTCCGGCCCGTCTCCTTCGATCGTGACGTTCGTAACAGGTGTTTGAAGGGGTGGGTTTATGGCAAATGTGGCATTTAGAGAGATGGTCGAATTCCTCACGTACGACACGGAGTTTTGCTGATCGGATCCACCCGATGCAGCAGCTATCCAGCTCGCTTGTATTGGTGAAGAGCTACCAGATGTTCCTACAGGATCAGAGCTTAACGTACTGCTCTGTTGGAAATCGACCTCCTGAATTTTTACCTGCCCGATCGCGATCGTCACTGAAGTGTTCAGCTGCGGCTGATTTGGGCAGTTCGAGCATGTGGCGGTGAACATCGCGGTGTATGGACCACCGGGTGCGTAATCGTGCGAGGTTGGAAAGTCCGGGCCAGAACCTGTATTACCATCACCGAAATCCCATGTATATGTCAGCGGCCCGGTATTCCCCATGTTCGAAGTTGCTTGCGACATGAACGGAACCGTCACTGCGGTAATCGTCTGGTCCACAACTTCGGCAAGATCCGTCTGCTGCTGTTGGTTCTGGTCAAGCGCAAACACAGTGAACCCGTCCAGGCTCGAGTTCTGAACGCACGCGCCATTCTGGCAAGAACCGCATCCCGTGCAGCCGTCACCACAGGTTGGCGGTTGCGGATTTCCACCGCCGCCGTGCCATCCGGACACGCTGAGGCCAAATCCCGGATCCGAGACCACAACCGATCCGTCTTCGCTGACGCGTGCTGTGCCTTCGACGACGAACTGCTCCAGATCGTGATGGAACGAAAATATTTCCTCGACCTGTCCAGGAGGCAAGCCATCGGTGTTCGGTAACTGAATCTGAATCGGGGGATTGAAAAGCACACCCGCAGGCTGCAGTGTTCCCACGAGCCGGGGTGCAGTTCCATTCGGCGGAGTCATCGGCACTCGATCTCCGTGCACTTGCGACAGCGTCAGCGTTCCGACGTGAGATCCGTCGGGGAAGGTCACGGAATTGGGAGCCACCGTGTACACCAATCCCGGGACACCGGTCATGGTGAGCTGGACAGCTTGGTTCCCGCCGACGACTTGCGAATTATGCGTGTCGATTGCCGGCAGATAGACTGGATGACCCAGGGTGTTGTTGATACCGGGAATCGTCGCCATTTGAAACGATAGCGTGGGGAATGTGTAGGAACTGGTACTGGTGCCGCCATCGACGTAGAGAACGATGTCCCCAACGGGGGCACTCGCAATGGTGAACTGCCCCTGGGAGTTGGTGCGCGCAGAAAGATTCGTGCCTTGGATGCTCGCTGTTGCATTAACGATCGGCTGTTCCGCATCATCCAGAACCAGGCCGCTCACCACAGTTGCGGCAACCGGACCGCGGATAACTCCAGAGCTGACGAAACTCGCTGGCTGTCCTTTCAGGCCGGCGAAAGAAGCCTGCACTGTGTTGTTGTTAATCCCCTCCTGTTGCCCCAGCACGAGCACGGCATATGCTTTGCCATCACTGTCGGTGTTTTGAGTAAAAGTAGACTGGCCGGAGATAAGACCACCGCCCGCAGTCACGGTGTACGTAACCGGAACACCAGCGACCGGGTTCCCGCCGGCATCGAACACAATGGCAGTCAGGGGTTCAGCCAATGCTGTGCCGACCGCCCCGACCTGAATCTCACCCTCGACTGTGTTGATCTGAGAAGCTGTTCCAACTGTGGTGTCCTCCGAGAACACCGCCTGCCCTACAAATCCGACGGAACTGACAGATACCTGGTTCGCTCCGGCGCCATTCCGGCTGCCTAGTTGGAACTGCACGCTAGCTTGACCACTGACTGAAGTCTTAATCGTCAACTCCCGCCCTTGCTGCTGGCCCGAGATGAGCAGACCATCACTTTTGAGGACTGAGAAGTTCAGCGGCACGTTTGGCATGGCTCTTCCCAGGGCATCGGTTGCGAGCACTGCCAGTGCTTGCGTTAAGGTAGTGCGGATCTGGCCACTCTGCGCGTTTCCCGAAATGATGGAGAGCGTCTGGCCGGCCAGTTGCTGCAAAGCGACTTGTACTTGGTTCTGACTCTGGTTACCGGCCCGGTCGGTCGCGACCGCAGTGATCGTATTGCTCCCCGGTACCAGCAACACACCGTGTGCCGCGAAAGTACGATTGGCAACTGTCGCAGTGACACCGTTGACGGTTACCGAGACTTGATCCCCATTTACGGTTCCCCTCACGATGTCATTCACATTGCCTGTGACGTCGATCTGCGAACTGGTCACCACGGCGCCGTTAGCGGGATTGTCGATTACGACAGTCGGCGGTGCGGTATCAAGATAGACCGTTAGCGTGTCTGACCCGACGCCTCCGCCCGGGCTCGTTGCGCTGGCAGTTAAGAGGTTCATCCCTTCGCGGAGCACAACGTTCTGGGCTGTGAACATCCCACCACTTTGAGTGGCTGTGACTCCATTTACAGTGACCGTTGATGTAGAATCGCCGACCGTTCCGGTTACCGTAACTGGATTTCCTGAGAACAACTGCAACGATGTCGGGGATGTGATCTGAACATTCACCGGCGTTACGAATGAAATGTTGAGAGTCGAAGTGGTGGAATTTCCAGCTCCATCCGTAGCTACAACGGTGATCGTGTTACCGCCAAGGGACAGCGTGATACCGCAGGAGAAAGCGGTGCCTGTCAGATTTGCAGCAGTCCCATTACAAGTCACCGCTCGAACGCCAGATAGTGCGTCGCTGGTCAATCCTTGGATCGTCAGCTGCGAAGAGCTGACATTAGTGACATTGAGCGGCGACGTGACATTGAGAGCTGGCGGCGTCTTATCAATGCTAAAAGTAGCAGTGGCGCTGGCTGATGCTCCCGCTAGATCGGTGACCGTACCCTTGATCTGCTGAAACGCACCTTCCCCCGAAAAAGTTTGCGCGTTGGGGCAAATCGCGATCGGAGCGCCCCCCTGCGTGCATACGAAAGTGACAGTAGTATTGGCATTAGCCCAGCCGTTCGCATTTGGAGCGGGAGACACTACAGCAGTGATTTGCGGAGGTGTCGTCGACAGATTGATAGTGACCGAAGTTGAAGCTGTATTGCCGGCAAGATCGGACACCTGGCCTGTGATGACCTGACCGGCCCCGGATGTCGCAGTCTCAACTGGCAGCGGACACGCAACAATTCCAGACAACGCGTCTGTGCAGGTAAAGGTCACTGTGACCGGACCATTGTTCCATCCGTTGGCATTCGCCGGGGGCAACAACGAGGCCGTGATCATGGGTGCGGTTTGGTCAAGGCTTACCGTCGCACTTCCCAATGCCGAATTCCCCGCAGTATCTGTCACTGTCCCGCTAATGAGTTGATCGGCTGCCTGCGTTGTAACCGTCTGCGGAGCAGGACAACTGGCCAGCGGTGCGATGCCGGGGGTACAGGTGAAGCTCACCGTTACAGGAGTTTTGTTCCAGCCAGTGGCGTTGGGCCCCGGCGTCGCCGTTGCCGCCACAACTGGCCCTTGTAACTCGATGTTTAACGAAGTGGTGACTGCCGCAGTGTTGCCGGCAGCGTCGGTGACGGTTCCCGTGACCTTCTGATTCGCTCCAGAAGTATTCACAGTTTGGGGCAGCGGACAACTCGTAATTGGCGCCGCCGCTGGGGTACATGTATAGCTCACCGTCGGGGGAGTATCCTCCCAACCTGCGGAATTCGGAGCAGGAGAAACGGATGCCGTAATCGTGGGCGGCGCGCTACTAATGTTTAGAGTGACGCTCGTCGACGTTTGATCTCCCGCAGTGTCGACGGCTGTACCGGTAACAATCTGATTTGCACCTTGCGTGTTCACCTGGACTGGCGCTGTGCAACTGAGGATCGCGTAGGAGCCCGGTGCGCAAGTGAACGTCACGGTTACAATTGAGTTATTCCAGCCATTTGCATTGGGAGCCGGCGACACTGCTGCTGAGATCGACGGCGGTACGAACGGTGAAATCGTGAAAGTGACGGTCGCAATCGCCGGAGAGCCCTGTGCTCCCGCGCCAGTGACGGTGACGTGCCCGGTGTAGGTTCCCGCCGTCAAACTTCCGGTCGTTGCCGACACTTGCAGATTCTGTGGCGCCGTTCCGCTGGTGGGACTTGCCGACAGCCACGGTTGATCCGAGGAGTCGGTGAAAGGCAGCGCTCCGCTTCCAGTGTTCGTAACACTCAAGCTTGCGGGAACAGGATTCGCTCCGCCCTGGATAGCGTTGAAAGCAATGGTCGACGGAGAGATTGAAAGAATGGGCGAGCCCGATCCACCGACTCCATAGGCCGAGATATAGCATGTATTAAATGTGCTACCCGTCGACCACGTAGATGGCAACGACGTCAGGGAAGTCTGTGACGACGTCTCGCTGTGACATGCCGTCGTTTGCCGGTCGCGGAAATATGGACTTGTCGCCTGGGTACCAAGCACAGCGATCCAGTAGCGCGTTCCTGCATTGATGCTGCTCGCAGCAATCGAAATGGGATTCCAGATGCCGGCCACTGGACTTGAGGTGCTCCCTTGGCCCAGTAGCGTTCCAGGGTGATTGTGGCCATTGTCGGCGTATAAACCAACAGAGACTGGCCCTGTGCCGGAAGTCGGGTCGAGGTAAAGATTAATGGTTGCGACACTGCCGGTCGTGTTTGCGAGGGCCGGAAAAGCCTCCGCTTGCTTGGCGGGATTCTTGTCGAGGTTCGTTTCGACCGCTTGGTTCCCAATCATCACGGTAGCGGGCAGGGTTCCCGCTACGGCATATGCAGAGATGTAACAGGTGTTCCAGCTCGTTCCTTTGCTCCACGTGCCCGGAAGTAAAGTCAGGGTCGACTGCGAACTAGTCTGGCTGTGACAAGCCGTCGTACTCCGATCGTGGAAATAAGGCTTCCCCCCGCTCGCCCCCAGGATGGCGATCCAATAGGTCGTACCAGATGTCAATGTGGTGGCGGTTACACTCACGCTGTTCCACGTTCCCGGGAAGAGTTGTGAGGTGTTGCCCTGTGTCAGCAAAGTTCCCGGGTTTCCGCCGGATTCGGTGTACAGACCGACAACCACCTTCGTTGAGGCCGAACTTTCGTCGAGGAAAAAATTAATCGACGTGACCTGACCGCTCGAGATCGCGGTCACCGGAAATGCTTCTGCTACTCCTGCCGCATTCGAATCTAAATTAGATTCGATCGTTTGACCGCCAACAAGGACCGTCTGTGCAGCGAGGCAACCCGCACCCGCGACAAGAATGGACAGCAGAACGAGGGTCCGTCGAACCGATGCGGCAGGAACCGATTGGAGGGCTCTTGCAAAGTACACTCGTGCTTCCCTCAATGTGTCGTGCGCTCGCATGTGCCATTTACTCACAAGTTCGCCGCGACACCATTTGCAGATATCACAACGCGATATTTCGTGGGGCCCTAAAGATGTATTGAATCAGCTACTGCCGGCCAACTGATGTAACACTGAGACTTAGCTAGCTACTTTCGCACAATACAAAAAATTTCCGGTGAAGTTATCAGAGCCCCAAAAATTGTCAAGTGGTTTCTTTGCGGCTGTTACGAAATCCGAACAACAGATTGGGATCAATCACTTAAGGCAGGGGGCCACCTACGGTGGTGCGCTTTTCGTTGTGCAAGGCAATTCCGTGAACGTGGTAGGGTTGCAATTCGTCCGCGACGGAGGGGTATCTTCGCCAGAAATCCTGAGCCACTCGGCCGGCAGTCGGGTCATCCCGGTGCTCCGCGTATGCACTGCCTTCTCTTTGCGCCCTTTCTCTCATGCCAAGTTGTTCGCAGATCAGGCTGAGATAGTAGTGGGCTGTAAGGTCGTCTGGGTTAATCGCTTGCACGGCTTCAAACTGACTTTCCGCCTCTTGGTATTCTTTTTCCAAGTAATAGATATATCCGAGTTCCTGTCGCGCCTGCCGCAACCTTGGGTAGAGAGAGAGAACATACGACTGGTCAATGGCAGCGAGCGACAACTTATTTTGCACTCTGTAGATCAGTCCGCGATAGTAGCGGGCACGCGGGTAGTCAGGCTTTAGCTTCAGAGCTTGCGCGAGCACCTGCAACGGGGGTTCAAACTTCTCCAGGTTAACGTTGCTAACCGACATGTTGCCAACGCCATCCGGCCCCTCGCGTCTGGTCTCGATCAGGTTTGAATATTCGGCGAGAGCGACGTTGACATATCCATCCGCATAACCAGGATCGATCGCAATCACCCGCCGGAATACCTGCTCTGCGTCCCAATACCTTTGTTCAGACATCAGTGCGATCCCGTAGTTATTCCAGCGAACCAGCTCTGTATGGGGATCGGCTTCTCGCGAAGCTGGATTAAGCCCGAGCTGCAAACTTGTACTGTTGGCAGCGATCTCTACGATCGGGAACTCACGTGGTCCCTGAAACACGAAATCGGTAAACCCACGGCGGAATCTCCGGTAATTCATCTTCGCGGTGAGGACAATCGGTCCCACGGTCTCGGCGGGAATCCAAAAACGGTATTGCACCAGATCAGAACGTCCTGGGAGTATTGTGTTGTCATACGCCTTGACCTTTGTTGCCCACACCTGGTGAAGGTCATTCAGCTTCCCGCTCATCGCCACAAGCCGGTTGGTGTAGGTATGCGCGTGTTCCTCAACGTAGCCATTTGGCTCCAGATACCCGCTGTGATAGAGGATCGTCCCATCGCCAGCTTTGACTTCGAATTCAATCCAACTCTCGTAGAAATCGCGTTGCTCTGGCACCAGAGAATGCCCGATTTTCTTGTTTTGGATCAGCACGCAGGCCGTCACCGGGGATCCCGATTGCAGCCGGAAACTCGTGCTGCCAAGAGGTGCGATCGTCTCCTCTCTACGCTCGTTCCCAATGCGGAGGGCAAATAGATCGATGCCCACGGCGTCTTTCAGGAATTCCTTCACCTTGTCTAATTGTTCTTGATAACCGTAATAAGTAGGGATCGCAGTGTTCGCCCCAAGAAACCGATGAGAGCGCACCTTGCCCTCTTTGGCTCCATAATCGCGCGAACCACTTGCGGGCGCCATATGGCAGGACTGGCACGTCGATGTCGAATCCTTCTGGTAAAAAGGCAAAGGTGACTCGCGAGACCAGGATGACTGCTGCCATTCGTCATATACCGAGAATGCTCGCTGCCATTTGTAGTCGTTCAGCATTTTTGGAAGCGCCGCCTTATGGCATACCGCGCAGAACTCAGGCGTCCGATAGAAGTCTTTCATCACCGCCTGGCTGTGCTGCTTTGGGTGCGCGAGAATGTCGTCAAAACTCGCCTCCCCCGGAATCGGTGTGCCATTTGCGGATACCATCACAGCAGGAACGCCCATAACATAACTGCCTGTTCCCGCAGTGTCCTGGATTTTTTCGATGGAATGACAAACCATGCAAGTGATGCCATCGTCGTCATACGAACGATCGAGAGTTGAGGCCTTCGTCAGGGACCCGGAAAGCAATGCGATCGGGTTGTGACATCCCTCACAATGCCGGGTATATTCGATTCCTTTCTGATGCGTCAGCAGTTCAACGTTGCGCGTGTAGAAAGGCGCACGAAACGAGTTCGCATGAGCGGACTCGCGCCACTCATGGTGGATATCTTCGTGGCACTTCGAGCAATAAGACGCCTTCGGGAAATCCTCCGACGGGATGAAGTGGCCGTCGAAAGTTTGGGCTCGACTGGGCAAAAAAGGACTCAGCCCAAAACTGTATTGATAGTTCTTTGAAACTTGCTCCTGATACCTTGGGCTTACAGAATCCTGCGACAAAGCGGATGTAATTGTTATCCCCAGGACCAAGGTCGCCAAAAATCTGAGTTGGTTGTTCACAGTTACCCTGCTTCGGCGTATTTCCTTCCTGGATAATGGACAGCGTGGGTGTGATACTCTACTGCACCAAACCGTGAAATCTCAATCACTATTTTATGTAAGTACTGCAGGACTCTGATGAAACCAAGGCTTAGGGACTGGATATGGGGTGTGCTGCTGTTGATGGTGATGTGTACGAGCGGTTCAGAGGTCATCGCCCAAGTCCCCAAGAGACAATTCTTTACTGGCATTCTGGTTGACATGACCTGCGCCACCGATCCCCAGCGGAATGTCGACAAGCTGAGGTCGGAACACAGTCGCAAGTGTCTGCTTATGCCTGTGTGTGCGGAAAGTGGCTATGCCCTTCTGACCGATCAGGACGAGGTTTTCCAGTTCGATACGGCAAGCACGGCCCTGGCATCGAAACTGATCCAGAGGAACTCGAACCGTGAGAGTTGGCGCGTCGTCATCGACGGGGTTCTGCAAGGGAAGCTGTTGGTTGTGAAGACCATCAAATTTCGCAACGGGCAATAGCGTGTCAGCAATCCCCTCAGCTCAATGTCCAGGTATCGAGCGTAGTTTCATACCATTTACTCGCCCTTCTGAACCGGACTTTAAGGGCCGCAACGATTTGGCTTCTTTGCCAAGTGGTCCGCATGCCAAGGCTAGGGATTTGTGAAGACGAAAGGTGCGCAACCGAGGCGAGTCTTCTACTTCGGTCCGCTTCTCGATCAGTCCGAACGGCTATGGAACCGGGCGGTTGCAGCGACTCCGACGCAAAAGACGGCATGATAGTCAAGAAGGGAATTGTCGCGTTCCAACTGAGGGCCGTGAGTTTCTCACATGACCAACGTCTCGCAATGAGAGCCAGGGCCGGGAGACCTCCATCTCCCGAGACACACTGGCCATCGCAAACTGAAGCTCGCTTCTTAACCGCGTTTAGGACCCGCATCAATCCCCGAGCTCCGAACCACATCCAGACCAAGCAGTTTCCCGAACACAGCGTCCGCAGTTAATCCAGCGACGAAGCCAACCCCCACCGCAAATGGGATGGATCGCCGTGCATACTGTCCGAGGTCCGCTGCTACGCCCAGTTGCGGATCGGCTGTAAGCTGAGCGGTCACGAAGAGGATCCCCGCGATGCCACCCGCGACTAGCCCTAGAATCATTGTTGCCAGAACGGCCGGTGCCGCTCCTTGCGAGCCCCGAAGGCGATCTACCATCGGGCGGATCGCTGCTCCGGCGCCGCCTGCGAGCAGCGGCGCAATGAAGAGCATCCACACGTCGAAAACGTTCCGCCCCCACACCCACGGAACGATGGCAAGTGCCGGGAGGAACAGGAGCACCGCGATGATCGAGAGGATCGGAGGCGGGGCTCCCTCTGCAGACTTTTTGCGCTTGCCTTGTGCCAGCAATGCGGTCACGCATGCACTTGCCGACTCGTCAGACCAGGGCCGTGCCATTAAGTTGATTTCGTCCCGGTTGGGGAGATCCTCGCCCGCCGAGAGAGTGCCCCAAACCTGGCCTGCCGCACCTCCGAATTCGGCGAGAGTGAGTATGGGCATCCGCGTACCGATCGCAACTTGCCCCGAGATCAAAGTGGCGTTACCGCCGCCGATCAGGACTATTCCATCGGCTCGCGATATGGACCGGTAAAACGCAATCTCCCAGTCCGCTCCTTTCTCCGATCGTCGCTCGAAGAGATGCGGATGGCTGCTTTCTTCAGGAAATGGCTTTGGCTCCTGATCGATTGTGTACCACATGATGATGCTGCGGTCTTCGGCCGGTTTGCCCGCCACGAATCCACGCACAACGTCCGCCTCAAGGAACGGTCCACCATAGACCAAGAGCTTGGCGCCACGTTGGGCCAGCTCCTTTCCCACATCCTCTGCGGCTTTCTTGGCTTTCGCAGGATCTTTCATAGCTGGGCTGAAAACGCGGCTTGGATTTACATCTCCGACGATAGCGATTAGTGGACCCGGCATCGTTACCTCCATTCGCAGACGCTAACTTACGCAGCGCCAGCCTCGATTTCTCCGCTTCCCGACGGATCGCTCTGCAGCAGGCTTTCAACCATGTAGGATCGCACTGAGCCGTCCGCGGCGCCTGAGACTACAATCCGGCGATTGCGGATATTCGCTGCCGCAATTGCGACGACTTTCTTCGTGTGTTCCCTTCTGGGCCGACCCAAAGGCCTCAAGTCGCCGACGCTAAGAGCTTGGATGGTGCCATCGTTGTTGCCAACAACAACGATGCCGCCCACTTCAGCCAGCGCGTTGATGCCTGTCCCCGCAACCTCAGTTGAGACGAGTAGTCGCAATTGCGTATCCCAGAGCTGCAATTGACCATCGCGATTACCCGAGATGATGCGGACATCGGTTCCCGTTCGCGATGTAGCGAGGCACTGCGCAAATGCCTGGATTTCTCCAGAAATAACGGCTCCGCTGTCCATGTCCCGGATCTCGAGGAAATTGCCGATACCCGTACGCGGCAAGAATTCACGGCGGGAGACGACGACAGCATCCCTATCGCGGCACCGGACCGGGGCGAGGGTCCAGATCGGCAGGCCGCTCGTGGGGCCAGGGAACAGGTTGATTTGTCCAGCGGTGTTTCCGTATACCAGCCGCGTTTCGCCCCGGTGTGGCGCGTACACGACCGACGTGCAGTACGCCCCATTTGCGACCAGCGGACCGAAATCGGCATTGTATTGCCACATCATCTCAAGCCGCGGGGCATCGATGAGTTCGCCATTGCTTAGATCGCAGACGGCGAGTGAACTGTCCGTTAGTCCGAGAACGACACGCACATCGGATCCGTGTCCGACAACCGCGAGTGCACTGACATGTCTGCCTTCAAGATCCACAGAGAGGCGCGGACGGTAGTCTCGGCCATCCGACAACCTGGTCCAACCCAGTGTCCCGTCTCGCCCAACCGTCACCAACACGGGAACGACGTCACCAGTGGCACCGATAAGTTGAACGATGCTAAGCGAGACCAATTCCTTGTGGAGACGATCGGTGTCGACAGGCCGAATGCTTCGGTACTCACTCGCCAGACGCCTCGCGATTTCTTCCGGATCGCTCGTATCCGTAATAGCCTGCAACTTGTAAAAATCCGCCCCCCAGTCGGGCAGGCGGCGGCTCAGAGGCCACTCACAAGCGCCAAGCACTAAGGGCACAATCCGTCGCCGAGCACGAAACGCGGTACGAAGCTCGTGACGAACAAAGTCTTCCTCCCGATCGAAGCGTTCTCCAAGATATGCCGGATCTACTAGAGCGACGAAGAGGTCACACGACATGATTTCGTCATCGAGGCGCTCCTCGAACCTCTGTCCGGGATCAATACTGCCCTGATCGAGGAACACGTCTTCCCAGGACAACATCCCAAGCGCCCGGATCTCACCCCGTAGCGTCTCCCTCAACTGGATGGCAAATGCTCTTTGGGTTGCTCTTCTGTAGGACAGAAAGATACTCACGACAAAACTCCCAACGTAAAGATGGAGGCCGGGACCCGGGAGCTCGGTAACTATACACCCAATCGGTACGGAATTTGCCTGCAATGTTGTGTAGGCTCGTGGTGATATCCGAACACCAAGAGGCGAAAATGCGCGGGACAGAGTTAGCCACACGCGCAAGCGTTGACTTATGTAACAATTTGCAGGTGCAGGTCGGAGAAATTAGCTCGATGAGAGTCTTTATCAGCTCCACTGCGCGGGACTTGCCAAAGCACCGTCTTGCAGTTGCGTTATCCATCGAACGGCTTGGGCTGCAAGTCGCTCGCATGGAGACCTTTGGCGCTATACCAGAAGATCCCACCGAAACCTGCTTTGAAGAAGTGGAGAAGAGCGAACTATTTGTTGGAATCTATGCGCACCGATATGGCTATATGCCACCGAATGCGACAGTTTCTATCACAGAATCCGAATTCGACTACGCTTACAAACTCCGACGGCCTCCATTTTGTTTTTTCATCGATAGTGAATATCCCTGGCCCCAAGAGTTGATCTCGAAGGATGCCAGTAAGGAAAAGTTAGCCGCTTTCAAGGCGAGAATTGAAAAGCTCGTCGTGAGAGATGTCTTTACCACGCCGGACGTCCTGGCAACGCGAGTCGCAACTTCAATTGGTCGCTACTTAATTTCCGATCCAAGAAGGAATGTGGGTCGCGGAGCAGCGGAATACGCACGTACAACCTTGGCCGACATCGCGGCTGCGACATTCGTCGACGTTATGCGACTGTTCGGCGTCGCTGGTGGTGAAGTGGTCCGTGAAGTGAATCGATCACGTTACCAGGAATTCGTCGACATGGCCGACCAGCACTTAAGCGAGTTCAGAGTACAAATAACCCGAATGGCTATCAATCCCGATGCCCAACTTCTTAAATCTTGTTCCGAGGTGGAGAACGGCCTGGCGTGGGCAGTGACAAGGCTCAGACGCGGACCAAACCTTGACCGTCCCTGGTGTGACTTCGCATCAATGCTGGCGCAGCTTGCCGAAAAGACCAACGCATTGGCCGAGCTGGCCACACCTGATTACTACTCCAGTCGAAGGCAAGAAGTTCTTAGAATGCTTCAAGGTGCTTTTGTCGATATTCAACCTACGCTGTCCGAACGGTCTTCGGACGAATATGTTTACATGCGACATTCGATTCAACAGCTTGTTCTAGACAAAATGCGCCAGACTGCAGCACTTGCGATCGCAACCGTTCGAGACGATATCGATCGTGCACTGGCAATTCCGTATTTCACAATTGACTTGACCCTACTTCGGCAGATGGCATCGCTATAGTGTGATACGAACAAAAAGTGTCAGCGCTTGCTCTGGGACATTATGCCGGCTGTTGCAGCGGGTATCTGTTGGGCCAACCTTTGGATAAGGCGATACGCAATGGCAACCCGTTGGTGGAAGGCCAAGCGTAAGGCGGGTATAAATCTGCGGCAACGGGAGAAATGAAAACAGTCTCCGGGAAAAGGGCCGCTTGGAGATAAGGCTGTGCCCTCCTGACGAAATCCGAAATCTCCTTGGCGGGCACCGCCAGAATTACACGATCCTTCCCACTAGGATGCCCACTATAGACGCCAAGAATCTTTCTTGTCTGCGTGTCAACCACAATCGCGCCACTAGCACCTGCACGCGCCCGACCTCTTCGTAGCTGAAAGCGAGCAGGCCCTGCGCTGTGTGTCCCATGAACCTGCCGTGCCAGCAAACCAACCTCCTCTTCGGGTTCCCGGTGAACGGGGTAGCCGTAAATATCCACCTCGTGCTCGGTCTTCAAATTATTCGTGTCGAAGCTGATGCCGTGCATATGTTTCAGAGGACGCCGCATCTCGTAGATGGCGAGGTCATGTGACGGGGTGTATCTCAGTGAACCCTCTCCCGGAATATGTACGTCCTGTGCCCCTACGTCGGACGGGGCTGAATCGAGATAGAGATGAGCAGAGAACACGCCTTTGATGCGTACATGTCTGCCCATGAGCTTGGCAGTGTGGTAATTGGTGCCTACAAAACGGCAATCTGGATCGAAACAAAATCCTGTGGCGAATTTCACCTCCAACGGAGAAAGACGTTCGATGTCTGGCTTGAAATCGGTAATTGGGAAGACGACCTGTTCGGGATTGAATTCCTGGGCGGACACTGGTAGAACGGCTGAAAATATGAGGTATAAGAAGACGAGCCGGGAAGATAAAAGAGTGTGAGGACGGCGGTGCCGTCTTGGTATAACAAACGAAGGGCACAATGGCCGGACGTTATACGATTTATCGCAGTTCATTCCTGTCGGCTCCCAAATCATGCGGCCATAGCCCAAAGCGTGTTCGCGACGGTTCTTACAAACGGGAGCTTAGAGACTTATGGTTTAACGAGTCTGTGACGAATGAACATTCAGGCTATGGAAAGTGTTAGTTGAGTTTCATTTTGGAACTGTCCCGTATCGGCACCAACTTCTGTTCCTGGGGTCGTCAAGCGCAAATCGCATCCAGTCGCCTGTGAGTTCCGACTGCGAGTTCAGAGTGTCAAAGTGAACAGTAAGCTATCGCTCCAATAAGACAGGGAATTACGGTAAGCGGGCGAGCTATGAGAGCTGGACGTCCTTCAGATGTGAAGCTCGCCTGATATGGAACGATGGTTCCGAGGTTGGCAGGTCACGGAGGTCGCGACAGGAATAGTGGTCCGCTAGGGCTCCGTGGATGAAATCGCTATCGTCGAAGGCGGTGAATCTGAAGGGGGCATAATCTCGAAACACACTAACCACTCAGTCCAAAGGCGTTTGTTCGCGCGAACCGTGTGCCAGGTGCGAAACATTCACCGCTGCCTCCCCGCACCCGAAAATGGGAGAATCTGATCGATGAAACCGTCGCGAATGTCCGCAAATCGAGGCGTCGCGGTTTGAAATTGGCCTGAAGTAGCGAGATATGTCCGTCGCGTGCCTTATCTACATCACAGTACTTGACTTTCCGCTAATCCACTAATATCTTTCTTCGCAATTCGGCGATGGCGAAGGATGAAGCCCGTCAAACGGCTTCTCGTCCGAGGGGGCTTCGGTCGCCGGACTTCCCCAATCAACGGAATATGTGTCTGTGGGTGTCGATCAGGGCTCAACAAAGCCAACCAGTTGATCTCCCATAGCGACTGTATTACCGGCGGATTTGTTCTGTCGTCTGAAACTTCCTTCGGATGTATGCAGTCCGCAGGTCCGCAACCGATCGGTGTCCCAGTCAGAGGTTCGATGCATTACGGGATGAGGGATGGAGAGAGGCGTGACTAGAAATGGATTGTCCTTATTGTGGTAATCGGAACTTTGAGTTTGCGCAGCGCTGCTCCTCCTGTGGCCGGGACTTAGGCTACCCCAATGTACACGCGAGTCAGAAGCGGGAAGAGGTTGCGGCTCTCAACTCGCGATGGGAGGCTGTTCACCAGCGAGCAATTCAACGCGGCACAGAAACTGTGCTCAATCTGTTTGAACAGGAATTGAGGAAATCGAAAGCCGTTTTGTGTCGCCGATTAGGCACCGCCAACTGGTTGATTTCAAGTGACAATATTCACCTCGGAAGTTTCTGGCTCGAGGTTGACGCGGGAATTCGCACACCGGAAGACAACGAGTTTGACCGAGCGCGTGCCGCGGTCGACGCGACCTTCTTTCCCTACTACCATCAGCATATCCGCTTTGCTGCCCTCTCTCTAAACGGCTTGGGCCCTCTGGCTTACGGTGCTTGTTCGATCGTTCTTCGCGACTCTTACATTTCCCATCGCGCGAGCGTTAGCGAGGAGAATACTTTGGTATTCTGCCGGCGGCACGGAATTATAGTCGGCCACGCACCTCCCGTCGGGTACCGCGCGTCCTGGGATGACCGGCATCGTCTCGCAGCAGCTAAGCTAGGCGACAAACTGGAGCAGCATATGGGAGTGAACGATTTTCCCACCATTTTGCTGCAACAGGCAAAGGGCACGGACGAGGTTGATTTTGTGGAAGTGCATATCTTTGGGTCTCTAAATCAAATGTCGATTGAGCGAATGGTCATTCCTAAAGATGAACTCTCAACGCCTGAGAACCAAATCCTCGTCGAGGGGATCCGCGCGAAGCTCGGTGTGGAACGCGTGGTGTGCGTATGAGGGCTTTGATTTCCGGGCAAGCCGGCATCGCCATTTTGCTCGATGAAAATATTACGAGCATCATAAGGTTCGAAGATCCGGACCATGCGATCCCCTGCCAAGCTACTGACTTGCTCTGGTTGCTAGCAGACGCCGACGACGTGGTTGAATTCAGCGAGATTGGTCGTTCTGAAGTAGTGGACCGATTGTCGACAGCGTGGAAGCGGGATCGTACTTTGCAGCTGATGTTGGCGCTCACAGACTCGACGCTACCCCTCGCTGTCCGTCAAAAAGCTAGTGATGCAGTCGACTCTGCATTCCAAGATCAAGACAACAGGGACTTTGTCTCCCATCGACTCTATGCTGCTCCGCTCAGGAGCAACTTAGACGGGATGAATTACGAATGGTTTGGGACAGAGAGCAGGCTTCGACTGTTTCTCGAGGAACTGAACCTTCATCAGAATGCCATTAGCGTTAGTCGTGGGGCGTGGAATTCATTGCCGCCAAGGCTATTTGTTGACTTGATCGTCATCGAGGACCGTCGAGGCTCACGAACAGACTTAGCTCTGCAGGCAAAGGCAGTCGTGGAAAGAGCATTGATAGAGGCCGGAACGTTTCAACTCGTGGCGCGGTCCATTCATGCCGGAACACCTCCATTCTCTTCGAGTGATATCGATAGCGTGCTGCAAGACAAAAGACTCGTTCCGTACCGGCCCGTGCTCGAGGCAGTGCTGAACGAATGGGTGGAGGCTTGTGGGCCGCGCGCCCAGGCGTTGTTGAAGGTCGCTTTGTTGGGCGTCCCAAGTTGCTTAAAGCTCAAGCGCTACGCGCAAACGCTTGTGAATTGGCTTGAAGACAAAGCTCGCGGCAGAAGCCACTGGGATTTGCTCAGAGATGCCGCGGTAAGAGCGTTGGTAGAGCATAAGCCGCAAGAGGATTTCGAAGCCAAGGTGCAAAGAACTTTAGGAGACGTTGCTTCGGAGTGGTTCAAGGAAGCTGAACTCGATCCAGTCGTCGGGAGAGAGTCCCGCGAAGTCTGGAAAGCGCTTGCTGCGCTGTCCCCCTCGGAACTCTTAAAACTGAAGAACTTTGCCAAATGGCGCATCCGGGGTTTGGGCCGAAAGGCCCGTGGCCATGAGGCAAAGGATCTGCTCGATGAAGCAATCGCCGCAACCGCAATGGGGAAGCGTGCCTGGAGGCAAACTGTCAGCCTCTATACGCACATTTTAGGTGCAATGCAAAGCATCTCCGATAGTTGGCGCCAACGAGTTGGCGAAGAGTATTTGGAATCCGAGGTGACGTCTCCGGAAGGGAAGAGTCCGATGGAAGAGGCGGCTACGAACTTGGATCCAGAACGAATACTGGAAGCCAAGCAAAGGCTGGAACAGGTCCGGAATCTGTTTGTCGATGACAGCCAGGCAAGCCAAGTCCTGGAGCTTTTTGGAGAAGGCTGGTCGGCCGATGAGGTCCAAGCGAAGCTCAAAATATCGGAAAAGGAGTTTGGCGCAGTGACCAAGCGGATCCGGCGAAAGCTCAACAGTTGGCAACGGGAGCAGGGGGCAGCGTAAAGGGTCCCATGTACGGAAATCTAGGAGGACGGACGACGTAACGTACACTACAGGTAAAGGAGTAGTACCAAAGTTTTTTGAAAAATTTGTCCAAAGTCTCGCTTTCATCCGCAATGTATCTAGTGCAGCAGAGGGCCCTGCGATGGGATTCCCTCGTGCTGTTCAAATGTTCCCAATAAGGCATTTATTATGAATGCCTTAAGGGAGAAAAGGGAGGATAGACGCATGGGCGCAAAGCTTTCGCCCGAAATCAAGCGATCAGCCGTTTCGACCACGAGTTCGGTTTCGACGGGGGATCCAGAGAAAACGCTTCAGTACATTATGGATGGTCTTGCAGAAACTGTATTGAGCATTCCAGATGAAGAAATAGTTGCCGAGTCGCGCGAGCGAGGACAGGATCCTTTGCGGGAAGCCGAAGAGGTTCGCAAGGTCCTCACCGATGCCCTCCGTGCCGTGGCCAACGATGGAGAACTTGTCCACGAAAATTCCATCAAGGAGAATTAGCCTCCCGCCTCGAGCTAATTCGATCTCACGGCAATCCTGACACGCCAGGGGGCACGCGCGACCGCGCTAGCGTAGCGTGCCACTGGCGAACACTCCCCCAACAAATTTCTTCTCCCTGTCCCCTCGTGCACTGTTGTCTGCATTTATCACTAGACACTTCACCAGCTCAGGAGGTTGGCAAATGGATTCGATCCGCGAAATCACCCATCCCATGATGCAGTTGACTACAGCCGAACTCTTGCGTTTGCGACTCTACGCCCTCTGGCGAATCGAGGGGCTCGGACCGAAGGCTAGCGGTCGAGTCTGGGCCGATCTTCTTAAGGAAGCCATGGCTGCCACGGCATCCGGAGAGCGACCATGGGAAACCGGCATCGATCTGTGCTCGCACTTGATCCATACGATGCGGGCGATTTCCAGCGACTGGAACGCCTTCGCTGTAGGAGAGTATCTCGAACCCGAATTGACCGATGAAGACGAGAACGGAAGGTTCGAAGATCCGAGTGCGCCGGACTCCGAGAAAGTGCTCGAAACGAAGCGGATCATGGAGCAGATCAAGCTTCTATGTTCCGACGCTACCGAATTTCAGATCGTGGAGCTGCTCGCTCAAGGGCTCACTCCGATGGAGATACAGGACCAGATTCCGATATCGCAGCGACGCTATCGAGGGGCGATTCGGCAAATACGGCTCAAATTGCAAGCAGAATTTGCTGCCGAGCTTCTGCAGAGCTCGAATAAGTCCTTTGCGCGCGTAGTTCCTAATTCCCTGATGGACGCATCGCACCACGTGTTCCACGGCGACGAATAACGCTGACGAGCCTCGCCGGACTGGGGATATCCGGCGAGGGACTGTTTCCGCCTTATGCGGCTCAGCGTAAACATAGCGAAAGCAATCAAGCCCTTGGCTGGATTATCCCGATTTGTCCTCTGGTTTTGGCACAAGATTACATTCTTTGGTGCCTTGCTTTGGTCACCAATGACAACGTGCGGGCGAAACGTTCAACTGAGGCGGCCAATCCTCCGGAACGGCGTTGAGTTTCCGGCTCATGAGTTGCGAGCGCTCCGGACGCAAAGTCTCTAAATCTACCCTGCAGTCCGGTATCTTAAACGCCTGCCGGGCATGGATTCATCTTAAGATATGCTTCGCACTCCTCAGGCTCGAGCTTCCTCGCACGGCTACGGATGAGCCTTAGCTGCTTGTCGATGTCGCGCACCTCAGAATCCGACAAGGTGGCTCGGTGCTCGGTCACACTTGATTCCAGTAGCTTTATTAGAGGGCTCAACGTTAAAGCCTCATCGATGTCGAAAATAAAAACTTGGTTCCCTGCACCGCCAGCAAGCAGTCGCGTATCGCCCAAAAAACCGAGACTGCGAAAGGCGACATCGATTTTCGCGGTAGGCCATGTGCGGGTCCCGTCCCTGATTTCAAGGACTCCGCTGCTGAGACCGAATGCGATGAGAGAACCATCTGAGGTTATGGCACTGACTGCATCGGGATCGTTCAATCCGGTTTCGCGCAAAGTCCGAGCGGTCAGATCATGCAGCCACCGACCCTCGATCAAGTAACGGCCCGATGGTGAAAATCCGGCTCCGTTACGGCCGTCAACCCTGTGCGAAAACACACGAGTGCGACAATTCAAATCGATCAGAAAACCGGTCGACGCGCCTTGAATCCACGCATAACGTCCGTCGGGGCTCATCAGAACCTGGGAGACCGAGTCATCGAGGGCGGTTCGCCAAATTTCGCGTCCTTCTTGCCACAAAACAACCTGCTTTTGAGTATTCGCCCAGATCATGCGCTCACCTTCGATCACAATGGCCTTGATGTGGTCGGTTTCCGGCAACACTCTCTGCTTCCCCCCAAACGCCACGGTGATCGTTCTGCTTTCATTGCAGGCTATTGCCAGGCTGCCGCTGGCGCCCATGCCGACCTTAGCATTGGCGCAGAGCTTGTAGCGTGAAATCCGTCCTATCTCCTTAAGAGCTGGAGTTACGGTGAATCTCCGCAGCGAAAGGCTGGACTCTACCATGAGCGATCCTGTATCCTGCGCGACCACCCTTAGAACCGGATCGAGGTCCGGACGAGAGATCCTGGGGTCAGTGTCGAAGATGGAGTCCCGGGTTGCCGCCAGCAGCGCTCTGGCAACGGATAGCGGCCTTTTTCCTGAGTGGTCCCATGCGTACAGGGCAAGAGCCACGGAGAGCTGAGGATCGAGTCGCTCTCTTCCTGACAGGGTTTGTGCTCCTTCGGTGACCACTGTTGTCACCGTGTCGAGCATGGCCCGTTTCGTTGCTCGCTGATTCTTCCACGAGGTCCACCCAATGACCCCTGAGGCTGTGAGGATCGCGGTTGCCAGCACGGTGACCGCTATCGCTGTGAACCACAGCGTACGCTGGTAGCTGTGCCCGGTCAGCGCGTCGATACCGGCTAGCGCCAGCGATGTGGAACTCTCGCCGCTATCCGACGGCAACAGATGAGCAATCGCCGATCCGAGTTTTTCGATCGTCCCGTCGAGCGAGACACTCTTTCTGACCGAAAAATCCTGATTGGGCAAGAACGCAAATCCGCTGACTGAGTATGCCGGTAAATTTAGCGACAAGGAATGCCATATTTTCTGGACGGCAAGCCAGTTTTTCGCCGGATCATGCCGGTATGACGTAGAGCGCCACCACCCGAACCGCTGCCGTTCGAACGGTGGAAGGATAACCAACGTTCGTTGGAGGAGGTCGCTACGGCTTCGAAGGAGTTCGATTTCTCGCAATAACCCCGATGTGGCGGACGGAACGAGGAGAATCGACCTGCAGGATTGAGCTAACAACAGGAACGCCTTCTCCCACAGCCGACCCTCGACTCCAATCTCGATATGGCCTGAGTCGAAAGTAAATGCCGACTTGACACGCCGAGGAGTCAGCATCAAGACTCGGACTCTGTTACCCAGGAGTCGATCGATTGCGTTGATCAAAATGCGCTCTTCCCCCTTTGATGACGCAAAAAATGCGAATGGGAAGGGAAGGACCGTCACGGATACGGCCAGCATGAGAGGATTGAGCCGACCTGGAGCTGCCTGTAGATTCGTGTCTTTAAACGATCGAAGAAGAAGGATGGCTGCCCGATCGTCCATCCGGGCCTCAGCATTGACGCGTGCCCTACGGAGTCGATTCCAAGAACCAAATATCGCCCCGGCCAGAAGAACCCCGATAAAAAAGAACGCATCCAGTGGAAAATCTGCCAAAGAGGGAAAAATTTTGTCGAAGAGTGCCTGCTCTGCCTGCCTGACGGGATTCAGCCACGCACTGACGCGAGAACGTAATGCCATTCCGGGAAGGACCGAAGGTGCACTCACCAGAAAAATGACGGCGCTGATGTAGGCCAACACCTTCGCTGCCCACTCACCCGCCAAGACGATGCGATAGGACGAGTTTGCCGCAGTCGGAAATTTCAAGTGGATCTTATCCCGGCTGTGAAATCGAGACATCGCTCTAAGCTCGCCGATTATTGTGGGCTGCAGTAAGTAACCGTATCGGTGTCGGACACGTAGTGGATCGGGGCTCCTGCTGGAATCACGAACTCGCTCTCGCCGAACCGAACTAGGTCATCCGCCGCCTCGTTGCGAGCCCAGTCGAAGGTGTATCCCAGGAAGGTCCAAGGATACTGATTCTGCGATGCGAACGACCTGTAGTACTGATTGAGGGACCAATACCGGTTTTCCAGTTCTTGTTTTTTCTTTGGGTCGTCCAGATCGCCTTTCAACAGCGCAGAGGTGCGCGGCAGACACGTGCTGCCATCGACATTGGCTTCCCAACAGGGACGCGCCACCTCGCAAGTCTTCTTCGCCGGGTCAGGATCGCTACACGGACGAAAGAATTCGGAGATGCTTTTGGGAGTCACGGTCAGCTCGATAAACCTATCATTGCCGGAATGCAGCGGGAGGCCCAGTCGCTGTTCCAGTCGCTCGGTAAGTTGCGTCGAATCCGGGCCGTGTGCCTTGACATAGTCCTGGCAGAAGGATTTGAGATTGGGTACTAGAGTGACCCAGGTGTCCTTTGGTGCCGAGGCGTTTTGTTTATAGTCGGAAACTTTCTTTCCCTGAGTCCAGCTCACAACCGTCACCTTTTGACCGAAGCTCACGGTTACGAGTGAGGGCGCAGTATGAGCACTGTTTGGTTGTTCGGCGTCACGCACGGCCGCCTGATAGCTCTCGGCGGGAGTGTACGGCTGCGGGGTGCGTCGGGCGATGAACGCCAACACCAGGATTGGGACCACCAGAAAGAATGACGCTGAAACAAAAACAGGGAATTGAGAATCCTGAGTTTTTTTCGACAGCATTGGTAACCTCCCCCAGAGTGCCAGTGAGACATCGCGGTAAGACCTACTGCTTCGCTGCTGCAGACCCTGTTGTGGCCGAAGAAGCGGCCGGCTGGCTTGCAGTTACAGACGGTTTGACCAACTTATCCTTGGACTCTTCAGCCGCTTTGGTCTTGAAAAGGGTGTCAAAAACCTCGCCGAGCTTCATGGTGGCCGCGTTGGAAAACATGCCCGCTAAGGCGGCGACGCCGACCAGGCCAAACGGGTTCAGCTCCGAGGCCTTTGCATTTGTACCGGTGGCAACGGCCATGAATCCTCCACGTACCAAGGCGTAGAGAACAAATGCCAGACCAGCGCCGATGAACGGGCGGAAGTAGTACCACGATGCCCACTGACCTTTTAATGTCCGATTTCCTATGTAATCCGTAAACGACTGAGCCATGTGCAGAAAAGCGCCCAAAGCTCCCGCCAGTAATACCAAACAGAGCAGGTCGAGTTCGCGGTTGATTTTGTGGGCCAGAATGGTCTCCACGTCAGAAGCATTGGCTATCTGCTCGTCACTTCTCTTCTTCTTGAGATCTTCTGTCGCATCGCGTTGCGCTTGTTCTGCACGCTTCTGGGCATCAGACTTGGAGTTAACCTCAGACTCAGCCTGCGCTTCCTCAACCGTTTTTTCATTTTCATCGGCGAGGCCACCTGATGTTCCGGTCCTGCCAGCCTGAGTATTTGCGTTCTTGTTCGCGAGTTTGGCATTCGCATGCGCGGTGGCAAAGTTTTTATTTGCAGCAGCTAACTCTTTCTGTGCATCCCTCAGTATTGTCTCCTTCTCTTCCAAGGTCTTCTCGGCCTCGATACGGTTCGCCTTCGCCGCGTCAGGACTCGGCACTGCCGGCGGCCAGAGCAGAATCATGGGATAGACGAGGGCGAACACTAGAAGAAGAAATGCTCCCAGGAACTGGACCCCTCGACCCGACCAGGGGGGTGAGATCAGGTTGACGGTTGCTGCAGCCTGCTTTCCATTGCTACTGGCTATGACTGTGACAGTCATCGAGTCGCGGATGTCGGAAGGAGCTGCGTATAGGCCTTCCTTGTTCAGGATGCCCAACCCCGAAGAAGGGCTGAGAGTCCAGGTAACGTCTTTCGGAAGATCGGATGCACCAGCGATAGTAGCGTTGAACTGCTGGGACTGTTCGGCCTTGAGTTCGACTTTTGCCGGCAAGATGGTGATGGCGTCGGGTGTCAGGGATATCGTCGCGCTTGCCGAATCATTGCCCGTGCTGGCGATCACCGCAATCGTCCGGCCAGTGTCTACCTGCGGTGCAACGTAAGTTGCCGACGCTGAAGGCGTCTGATCGATCACGGACTGAGGTGCCAGAGTGCCAAAAGGAGGGGTCAGACTCCATTTCACACCGTTCGCGCCGTTCGCCTGAGTTGCTCGGCCCGCCTGCTCTGCGCCCTCCGGTTGGTCATCTCCGCCAACAGTTGCCCTGAACGTTACGGCTTGCCCCGACGTCAATAAAACCGAGTGTGGTTTGATATTTATGGTAAACATCTCTCCTCCTTAGCCAAAGGCGATCGCGACCCGCTTGGCGATGGCTTCGCGTGAGCGCATAGAGTTCGTCCAAGTCAGAGGTCCGGCCAAAGTGACCTCTGATCTGCTCTTGATTTCGATCCACACGTCAGACTCTTTCTCGCGCCGCCGTCATGACACAAGCGTAATGGGCACGACCGCGAGAAATACTCTTGATCTTGGGTTGCGGACAGCTGGGACCGAGTGATGGGGGAAGCGGAGGGATTATCCCGTAAGGATAGGCCGGAGAGACGTGACCGGGGGATCCTGTTACGAAATCCGAACATAAAGCGACCAATGCTGGGCGCCTGCTCAAGGCGAAAACGCAGTGGCGCATCCACCGAGGCAAGGTGCGCTCCAAGTTGAACTGCATGATTTCTGGCGACGGGACATGACGACGCGGCCTGATAAACGATGCGGGTTGAGGCAAATCGCACAGCGCCGCTTGAACGTCCTCGCCTCCCAGTGTCCTGGCCGAACGTCCATCGGACGAGGAGCCTGAGATGGGCTTGCGATTGAGCCATAACATGGAGAAGTAGGATTGGTTATAAACGAAGGAGAAGGATCAAGATGACGGAAGCTACATTCGATCCGGAAAGACTGAGACCGCCGGAATATGTTGGTGAGGCTGCCCCGCGCAGCACGATGTTCGTGAGGGTGGACCGGGTCAATGTCACTTCGCGTGTCATCGAGCTGGCCGACCACCATGGTGAGATATCGGCGTTTGCATTGCACGCTGGCGTGCCGCAGGAGATCGTGCTTCAGTATGAAACGGCCAGAAACGTGTGTCTGTATGCCTGGTTCGTTTACCGCTTTTACACAGTAGCGGAATCTCAGTGCCTCGCGTGTCTGGAGCTCGCTTTGCGCGACCGTCTGAAGGAGGAAATCACGACGGGAAAGATCAAGGGCAAAAGGCCAACGCTGCGCCCTTTGCTAGACTATGCGATCGCACATGGACTGGTCAGGAACGAGGGTTTCTGGCAGTGGCAGAACCGTGGCTTGATCAGAAGCCGCGCTCGAGTCGAGATGGAAAAACTCCGCGAGGCATCGGCAAAAGGCCTCACGGAGTTCACATTGGACGAATCGGACATATACATTACGGCAGAAGATCTCGACTGGGATTACGTGAAGATGCTCCCTGGGCTGTTGCCGATGATCCGCAACGACTATGCGCATGGCAGCACCCAACTCCACAATTGGGCGCTGCGATCTTTTCAGATCGTGAGCGAGATCATTAATCAGCTTTATTCGAAGCCCGCGTGAGGGATTTTCACCGCAATGCCGAGACGCAGAGTGAATCGGTGAGCCCCCGGAAGGCGGGCGAGTAGAGCCCGGTCCAGCGCAGCCGGGAGGTCCAAAGACGACGACAACAACAGCAACGGCAACGCTGAAGACCACGGCAACGACCACACAGCACCTGCAAAGTTCGCCGCAACGTCGCCTCCAGCATGATCATCCTCACAATCACCATGACGATCTAGACCGGATCAGCGGGAAATGAACGGCGCGGTCGGCGCGCCGAGCGCATGAAAGCTTGAAAGTGACAAAACAATAATCTAATGTCCGCACAGCGCGAAAATCTAACCGGCTGCTGCGCGCGCGACCGTTTTGGCGACTGACAGAATCTGATTGCCGATTGCCTCCTTCAGGCCTTTCGGCAACAAGCCCGCGTGCTCAAGCGTTTTCCAGGACTCGGCCGTGCGCTCGGCGGTTTCGACGGCGATCTTCCAGAGCGGGCTTGCCGGAATACGAGCCGTGTCGGCAAAGCGGCGCATCTGGTCGGGTGTGATTTCGGAGAGACTGCGGCTGTCGCCGAAGCTCAGGCCCAGTTTGTCTCCGGGAATATAAGGAGTTGTTGCGACAAAATCATACCCTGGAGAGAGCGCTGGGGTGCGCCGGTCCGGATAGAGAAGGGACCAGTTCTTGAGGTGCATGTCGGCATTGCCGATGACGACCGAAAATACGAGACGCCGGACGAATTCGAGGACTGCGTCTTTGCCGATCTCCGCCCACAGCACAGCGGCGATGTTCGCATAGCTGTGAAACTTGTACTTGTTGTTCGGGAATTCGCCGAATACTTGTGCGAAATCCTCCATGTGAATGGGGGTTCCATCTGGTAAGCGATCAAAGCGCTTTACGGCAACGGCTTTGCCCCCTACTGTGTGGGTCTGTTCAGGCAGGCCTCTGATGCTGGCAACGTCTATCAGCTTGTTGTCCGGGACGGAAATGCCGGTGCGCCTGGCGAGTTCCAGCATCGCGAATTCGTTTTCGGGCACTGACTTGAAACGTGCGGAAGGGAGCTTGACGATCCACGATCCACCCAAGCCGCCTGCCGGAATGGTCAGGCCGCCGGAGGTTTCCATCACAGCGGAGAATTTCAACTGCACGCCGGCGAGAGAGAAGCGCAACGGTTCTTCGCCGTCACGGCCATGGTCGTGCGTGTCATCATCAGGCGCGTCTTGAGGCTCGGATGACTGCTTGTCGCCCCCAAGCGGTTCGACGACAAGCGCGCCAGGCAGGTCGGCGCCGAGGACGGCAAGGAGAAAGAATTCGCGGTCGGGACTAACATTCGCGCGTCTGGCGAGATAATCGCGCAGGTGGCCTTCGGGCAGAAGATTGGAAAAAAAAACAGGAACACGGCGTCCGACTGGACGGACGTTCGTCACGAGTCCGCCCGTGCTGCCTTTGAACGAGAGACTCAGGGTGGGGCGGTGAGGATCGTCGATATAGTCCTGCTCGAACGCGAAAAGCTGCCGGTCGCCCGCAAGGCGGGTGATGATGCCAATGTGCTTCCCGTAGAGGCGCACCGAAAGCGCGTTGAGTTTCTTCGGGTCATACCTCATCGTGCGGCTCCTCCGCGCTATCTTCGTCGCGGTCTGCAGCGTAGAGGGGCCGTTCCTCTCCTTCGCCCGGCTGGTCCTTGAGATGGTCGCGAATGAGGGACTGCACGACCGGCACCAGGGCGCGAGGGACCATAATAAGGTCACGGGCGAGCATGCGGACGACCTCCAGAAGCGTGTCATAACGGGGCACGATCTTGCCCGACTCGATCCCTGAGATGTGTCTCTGGCCGACGCTGAGGCGGCTTGCAAGATCCCTCTGGCTCCAGCCCAGCTTTTCGCGCGCCTCTATCAAGGCGTGGCGCAGCTCAGTAGGCAGTGCTTTTTGTCGTAATGGCTTGATACCCTTTTTTTCATCGTTTATCATAAATGATACAATATAATACATCACGATACTTTCAAATGATACCTTAATATGCCTCATTTAATAAATTCAATGCTATAAAGGGTATCAAAGAACAGGGTCCTATAAACTCCTGGATTTCGGAGCAGGCGCGCACGTGGGGCTTTGGACCAAGTTGCCGGGGTCGAGGGTGCTATTCAGACATGCGTTCCCTGTGGGATTCGCAGGCTTTGCAGCGGATCTGAGCCTGATCCGGTTCTTCACCGATGTATCGGATACGCTGCTCGGCGGTGAGACACACGCCGCTGCGAATGGAACGCTTGCGGACGAAGTTCATCAGGTCCCGCCATTCCAGGCTCCACAGACGCACGGTCTTGTCATCGGAGGCGGTGGCAATCATGGGCTTCACCGGACTTAGGGCAAAACCTTTAATGATATCTGTATGTCCGGCGAGCACTAACGGCGTGCTCGGACCGTCGGTTCTCCATACCAGAACTGTGTGCAAACTGGTGGATGCTGCCACCTGAGCACCATCTGCGCTAAATGCCGCGCCCCACAGCCAACCACCATCAGGCTGAGCTAAGAATAGCGGGCTGCCCTGACCATCGGCCCGAAACACGGAAATGCCGAATGCGGCTCCCACGACCAGGACTTTGTCTCCGTTCGGACTGAAAGATGCGTCTTGCACGTTTGCATTGATTTCCAAGTCGATGGGGTCTCCCGTTCCATCCGCGCGCCAAATTGTGGTTGTCCGGCCGGCGTGAATGACAACCCGCATGCCGTCAGGGCTGAATCGCGCACCGATCACCCCAGAGACATCCTTGTCATTGGTTCGCAACGGCAGGGGTGAGCCCTGTCCATCACTCCTGCAAATAAATGCCGAAGGAACTTGTGGAGTCACAACCAGTAACCGCGAAGCATCAGGACCGAACTCCGCTTTCGTCGGATTGTGCTTGGAGTCGTGGAAAACGATAGCGCCGGGGCGGCCATCCACGTACCAGACGCGCACGGAGTCGGCTATTGTAAGGACGCGGGTTCCGTCGCGACTGAACGAAGCGCCGTGGATTCGTCCACCTTCGTCGCGAAGTACGACCGGTTCATCGTGCCCGTCAGCGTTCCATATCCTGGCCGTGCCGTCGGCCGAAACCGTCAGAATATGAGCACCATCGGGACTAAACGCGGCGGAGTCGATCGAGGCGGAATGGCCGCGCAAGATCAGGGGTTGCTCACGGCCGACAGTGCTCCAGACGCGAACCTCGCCGTTTCCCGAACCAGCAACCACCCGATTTCCGTCCGAGCTGAAGTCAATGGCAGTAAACCCGGAGTTTCCTTTCCACAAAATGGGTTCCGCGTTCTCCCCAAGGAGACTCCAAACCTCAGTATTCGGGCCCGCAGATGTGAAGACCCGCCGATGTACCGGCTCAAACGCAGCACTGGTAACCAGGCCGTGGTGCACGTTGAACGATACCGCATGTTCAGAATCAGTCCATACGCGCGCTTTTCCATCATCGGAGCCGCTAACGATCGCGTTACTATCCGGCGTGAAAGATGCCGTGCGCACCCAAGAGGACCCACGAATCAACGAGGGCCGTTGGGGCGAGTCCAAGTCCCAAACCAGGATCGTACCTTCCTTTGTGCCAGCAACCAATCGGCGGCCATCAGCACTCAGTGTGGCGGAATAAGGAGTGTATTCCAGCGCGTTAAAGACTTTGGGTGAACCTGCTTCTCCCATGCGCCACACGCGGACCGTCGCATTGTCGTCGACCGTCAGCACATGACTGCTGTCGAAACTGAATTGCACATGTACGGGATGGCTTTGGGGAATCCGAAAAATGTCCTTCACGCTTCCGTCGGGATTCCATATGCGCGTGGTTCGATCGAGAGAAGTGGTTGCAACGAGATCCCCGTCGGGACTGTACGCGATGCTGAGTACAGCATCGTTATGTCCACTGAGTTCGATGGGCCTGGTGTCACCGGCGGTGCCGGCGATGATCGCATTCTTGCCGTGGAGGAAGGCGACGCGGGAGCCATCCGCGCTAATTGCGATTGAGTCCCGATCCAAAACCGAGTAGGTAGGCGCGTAGCCGTCGATGACGGCCAGTTCGCGAGGACCATCGACATCCCAGACCGTTACGTTGTGATCGCTGCTTGCAATCGCGACACGGCGCGCCTGACTGTCGACGGCCGCATCGATAACCGACCCGCCATGTGGCCTGAGAGCGATGGGCTTGTCGAGCGAGCCCACGCTCCATAGTAGTATGTCTTCTCCATCGCTCGGAAAGGTCAAGAGATACTTGCGATCGGCGCTGAATTTTGGATCGGAACCTCTCAAAACCGCGATGGGCAGTTCGTTAGCGACCCGACGAAGCAGGGCCAAGGCTCTGTCGGAGCGATAGCTGTCGTCGAGCTCAGAGAGAACCAATGCGGCGGTGAGGGGCTCGTCGCTTTCCAAACTGGCGGCGGAGGAGACCATGAATTCGGCAACCGTGCGCCTGGCAGCTGCCAGCGCATCGAGACCCCTACGATATGCAAAATAGCCGGCAACCGCTGCCCCGGCCGCCAGCAAAACGAGCAGCACAACAGTTGACCAGACCAATCGCATGGTCTGCCGGTGTTGGCGGATGTCTTCTCCGATCAATTGGTCGGTGGGAATGCGCCGGATGGCAGACGACAACCGCGCGACGCCATCGCGAAAGTCCGGGTTGCGTTGACTTAGGTGCTCGGATCTGCGAACCGATCGCAAGTCCACCCACAACGGCTCATCCTTGAAAACACGCTGGCGAAGGCGCGGAAATGAGGAAGTGTGCGCCCAGTCGAAGTCGGCGACAGCGTCGTTCCACTCGAGTTCACCATCCGTAAGGACGATCAGGATTCGCTCAGGACCGGCGATTCGCAGGAATGTCTCAACCTCTTTGATTACCCAATGTGAATTCGCAGCGTCCGGTGATGCCATGAGCACCAGGAATGCAGAATTTCCGAGTGCCGCCTCAATCGTGGGCCAGAGCGATGGTGTAGCAGACAAACTCGTCTTATCTCGAAAGACGCTGATGGCCCGCGTGCGGTACCACGGTTTCGCAAATCTCTGAAGCTCGACCTGTAACTGCGGAGCTAATTTCCCGTCAGCAGCGTGAGAATAGGAGATGAAGGCCTCGTAGCGATTCTGCGCAGGTGTGGTCGCCATGCCCCGCAAGCTCCTAAGGAGATGTCAGTAGCGCAACTTTATGCTTCTTCTTTGCCTTAATGATGAGCGATTGTAGAGCAACGGCAGAGTCCGCGTACAAGGCGATATGTCAGTCTCCGTGCCGGTCGCATCGAGCGTGGTTCGGCTACGTCTGCTCGTGGCGCCGGTGGCTGCTGAACCTGCAACCGCAATGGTGAGTGCAGATGATTCGCAATGGGTAACGATCCAGGACATGGAGGATGCCGCAGGCCGTCTACGTTAGCTGGCCGACAATGAAGCCTCGAGGTCCAGCCGCTTTCTGTAGTCCCATTGGTTTGGTGTTTCGATATCCCTGCTGGAAAAACTTGCTCCGCGCAGCGCCGGCGCCTGGAACTCTGCAGACGACTCTGCCCGGGATGGATAGATTTGAATCCCGCCATGGCCAGGACTACAGTCCCAGCGGCAACGGCTTGCACGGCATGGCCACAACCCAAAAATCGGCGAGGTTTGGCTGAATTACGCGAGCAAAGATGCCGCGGCCATACAGGAAGGTCCTGAGTTATCCTAGGGTCGCTTCGGCAGCTTTTAGACAGAGCCGAACGGGCCGGCTAGGAGTTACGGAGGATGGACAAGATATTTGTTTCATTTAGCTACAGAAATGACGACCAGTTAGTCGTGCGCCCGATGGTCGAGTTTGTTGAGGCAGTGCTGGAGGCGCACGGGATTCGCGCCATAACAGGTGAGGCAACGGGGGGCGAGGCCCTGACACCAGCAATCATGGGACGGATTAATGAGTGCGATGCGCTGATAGCTATCCTGACGCCCAACAAGAAACGCGACGATGGCAAGTCCGATCCCCATCCGTGGGTTCGCGACGAACTCAACCAAGCTCGCGGACAGAATAAGAAATGCATCGCTCTTGTGCGTCCCGATGTAGCTGTGGAAGGAGCCTGGCAGGAGCACGAGCGCATTGCCTGGGGGCAGGACGACCTTCTTCGTGTGGCAAAAAGACTAGTGCAAACGGTTGGCCAGTGGAAGCGGGAGGGAGGACGCGTCGTGAAAGTTATGTTATTGCCGGAAGCACTTGCCTTCAGGATCGCTCGCAACCCAGAGGGCGCTGTCTGTGAGTACCGGCTCATTCAAAATACCACGGGAAAAGCCACTGCATGGCAAGCAACCGACGTGGTCGGCGAGACTGCGGGAACGTTTGTCTGGATCAACGTGGTTAGCGAGGACTCTTTACTGGAAGTTAGAGTGAAATTGGGAAGGGAACTGTGGCGTTCCCGAGTTGCCCCGCAGTTTGTCCACACGAAGCTGCAGAAAGGTGAGCGTCCATGAGCTTCGAGACACAACAGAAAGCGAAATTGAAGGGCAATAACTGGTGGGAGTGGTCCGTGTGGATCGAAGGAACGAGTGCGGAGCTCAATTCCATTCAAGCGGTGACATACATCCTGCACCCAACCGCTGCGAATCGAGTCCGAAAAATAACCGAGCGATCAACTAAGTTTCGGCTCGACAGCGGAGGCTGGGGTGGTTTCAGGATACGAATTCTGCTGGAGTTGAAGACCGGAAAAAAGGTGCGGATGTCACATGATCTCAGACTCTCCTGTCCGGAAAAGCGTACCGTGAGCGCAGGGAGCAAACGGCGGGAAAGAACATCTAGGATTTCTAGAGTCTTCATTTCTAGCTCGGCAGCGGACGCCTCGGTGACAGCGCTAGAGCTGATTCGCACGACACTTCGAGAAAACAGAATCACGCCAACGGACATCTCGAAATTACCTCTGGGTGCGCCAATCGAGATCTCAGTACGCAATGCCATTCGTAACAGTGATGCGGTCATCGTCGTGCGCTCTGCTGGCCCGAGTTCATGGGTCGAATCGGAAATTACTTTCGCAAAGTCGAATGCGATCCCTGTAATTGCGGTCGACCCCCTCACAAGGGAGGTGAGTGTTGAATCGTCTGGCTCCGTCGAAGCAAACGGAGTGATGGATCCCGCACTTGATAAATTGCGGGACACCCTTGCAAAAACGCTCAAGCCTTCGGGGGACTTAGAGGGTGAGTTAATCGATTTTGACTCCGAGGCGCCGGCAGGAAGAGAGTTCTTGGCATTTACAACCTCCACAGGACTCTCTCGATTTACGGAAATTCCCTGGCCGAAGGGGCTTGCACCGAAGACCAGCGCAAACCCTGGAGGAGCTAGCAATGGTCCATTGCCTCGCGGCGATGTGCTGGTCGTGACCTGGACTGTTGATGAAGGCCATGGCCTCAGTCGCGTCCTAACTCCCGGTAGAGATTCTCACGACTATCGCCACTATGCGCATAATTACGCCACCATCTCCAAGAAGATGCGCAAAGGCTGTCCGGCCACATCTTTGAAACGCCTGGGAGCTTACTGGACGACGACCGTCGGAAACAAGAAAGTCGTTGTGTTCAAGTCTGAATCCCACTTGGCGCAGGATACCCGAAACCCTCCAAAACCAAATAGCAGTCTTCCCAACGAGGACCTTTGGCAGCAAATCATCAAGGAGGTCCAGCCGAAGCTGGTGATTACGACGGGAACCGGCGGGGCTATTGGTGACCAATTTGAAGTGGGCGATGTAGTCGTCAGTCCGATCACACGTTTTCATTGCTTGGGCTGGCTCAAGAAGGCACCATTCCACAATGCCAGCTTCACGTCTCGTCCCCCCAAGGCTAGGTATTTTCCTAAAGCGACCACCCTCTTCCTGGCGAATGCTGGGCAACTTCCGAAGCACAATACCCGTCCGCCCCAGATCGTACAGAGTAAAGACCTTACCGCAGGTGTCTTGACTACTGATATCTTTTGCTTTGATAACTCGGACAACCACTACGGTCTGCAGGGCTTGGGGTACGTATCACAGATGGGCGACGCTATGCTTGGTCTCGTCGCCAGCCGGATGGGGACCGATGCTCCTCGATGGATTGCCGTGCGCAACGTCTCAGTTCCACAAATCAAAGCCGAAGGCACAATAAGGCAGCAAGCTCAATTGTCCGCACAGATTTATAAAAGGTTTGCTCGCTGGAGTTCCGTTTGTAGTGCGATTGTGTGCTGGGCACTCATTGCAGCGGAGTAGTGGATGGCCGTCGTTCAGAATCGGGACCGGCTTACCTACCCCAAAGACCGCATCCGGAGCTTATGCGTGGACGACCACTGTTCCCCAGAACCGGGACCGGACAGCGTATTAGCGTCAACGTGATGGACCATAGTTGCTGCGGCTAGGAGTCTGCCCCACGTGCGGTTTCCAAACACGCGGACGGCTATAAGGTCTACATAAGATTACGAGAAGACACTTGGCATCGCTCCCGTGGGCGCCTGAGTGTAACTATGCTGACTGCAACACCTTTCGCATCTCTTGAGTCCCGATCTCCAGCGGAGTAGCATTTCGGGTATTCGCTTGTGAGTCACATGCGCAGTTTCACGCCACAGAATACCGCACATAAGAAACTGAAATGCAGGTGGCTCGTGCTACTCATGGTTTTGGCCTCAGCAGCGTGGGCGCAGCGCCCTGGTGGCGAGATTCGCAAACGTCAGGACGATCATAGGCGAGATTACTACGAGATCTTCGCCGAGCATCCGCTGGGCAACCATACTGATCCCGCCCCCATGAGCATGGGATCTGGAGTGCCAAAGTGGCCTAAGAGTATTTCCATTCGAGCCGAGAGTTCATGGTTCGTCAGTTCGGATCACTCTGCAAGTGGGATCATTTATGCGGACGGAACAGGGCCCGGCACCTCAAAACTCGACGCGCACGCCAATGACAAGCGGGTGGCCCGAACCCTTCCAAAATGGGCATTGATCGCTCGTTGGGTCTCCTTTGATACGACCAAGCCGCCTGATTTTGGTTCAGGTACGACCCCCACCAAGCCAATCTCCGATTGGTTCCTTGTGGGTAAAGGAGGAGTGTTCGACCTTCCCATACCCTCCAAAATATTACCGAGAGTCTATCGGGCTTCCTGGCTCGGCTCCTTAGATTTGCAGCGTTCGGATCTGAATTACACTCCGCTGGTCGGGCTGCAATTTGTGTGCAATGACGATGTGGACGGGTTCGTCGACAACGGTGGGTGGCTGCACGTTTACCAAGAATGGACCTGGTAGATGAACCTTGGTGCGGGGGCATGAGTTACGACATTTTCATTAGCTACGCGAAGGAGGACGAAGCTCGGGCACAATTCTATGCACTGCGATTTCAGAAGGCTGGCTTGAAGGTTTTCTTCGCTCCACAAGCCCTTCGCAACACTGAAAACAACCTGCAGGTTCGACTTTTGCATGAAGTCGGTCAAGCAAGAAATGTGCTGCTTATATGGAGCCGGTGGCTGGAAAATTCTCAGTGGGTCGCCTTGGAGACTTCGATTTACGCTACGAAACGACTCACCGATGGCAATGCCGCGATACGTCTTGTGGCGGTCGACTTCGGAGGAAGTCAGCTGCCAGGGTGGCTTCCTTGCGACCTTGTCGTGAATCCGAAATCTGATTCCAGTCTGGAGGATCTGTTTCGTTCGGGAAACTGGCCGTCTTCGAACGACCTAGTCTTCGCCAATCAACGATCGCTGCTCAAAAGAGTGCGCCATTTCGCTTTGCTGACTCGTTCGCTCTTGTTTGAGCCGTCTTTATGGATGTCAACCTGGCGCAAGGCCATTCCGCGACTCAACCCGAACTTCTCGCTAGCTCAAATCAGGGCCGATGAGATCAAGACTCCACTGGTAAAGGAATTGGTCTTGGAACTAGTGGTTGGGACGTCGGTTGTTTGTTTTCTGATCACGATCTTCTCCTGGATCCTCAGTAGCACGGTGTTCTCCCCCTCATACGTGCCGGACTGGCGTGGTTACATCAACAAAGAGGTGCTTCTAATAGGATTGTTCGCGATCGCATCCGGGATAATCGCATCGCTTCGGATTGGGTTTGGAGCGGCTCTCGCAGGTAGCCTGCTGGCTGCAAGTCTTGGTTCTGCGACAACCTTGGTCCTGGGTTGGATCAGATCTGTTGAGCGGCCTGACCCGATTGCCAGCGGGGCCGCTGTCGGAATCACGCTGGGAAGTTACGCAGCTATGGCTTACGTGCTCGGACGATGTGGAGTGGGGTCGTCTCCGAGGCGAACCTGGAACTGGAGTCTCGTGTCGGTTGTCTTCGCATCAATCCTGACGATCGCTGGTGTACAAGCGCTTGCTACCCGACTAGGAGACGTATATCACTATTCAAGCTCGACTGGACGTGCGGGTGTGGGCCTGGCGTTCGGGGGGGGTGTCTTCCTGCCTTTAGCTGTCGTTGCTGCTGTAGTTGCGTACCTTCAGCGGCGCGGATATCTCTGGCGATCGGCCGTAGCCTTTGGTTCTCTTCTGTGGGCGTCTCTATCAATAGCAACGGCAGTGTTTGCGGCATTCCTGCCTGACGATTCTTTTGATCTCTTGAATGTTGTAGGCGTGGGGTTGATTGCTGGCGCTGCTACAGCTGGAATGGCGACATTCGTATATATATTCACGGAACCAGCAGCTGGACAAACTTGGGGAATGAGTCTCGCAGTGGCCTTTCTGCTCCTGATAGGCCTCCCATTCTTGCGACTGGCGCCGAACATACGTCCTGTTCTGGTCTACAAATCAATAATCGTGACCGCACCAGTGACATTCTTGCTGGTTGTGTCGATGCAACATCGAAAGAGAATGAAAACGGAGTCGGCTGAGGCTGCATCGGATTGAGCCCACCACGAAGCCGGCTGGGGCAGAAGTCGGCTTGTGAACTTGTACGCGATGATCGATAGGTTTCGATAAGAGAGGTCGACAAACCGGAGTCCGAAAACTCTACATCTATCTTGGACTGACCCCAACAAATGAGACACTCGGAAAAGGCACACTGTGCAGGGAAAGGAACTGCAGGTGGCAAAGAAACGAGTGGGTCGGTATCCGAAGGAATTCCGCCGCATGGCAGTTGAGCGGCTGAAGTGACCTGCCCCCTGCTTTCGTTCACGTAAGAATACGACAACTTTCTGCTGCTCCCTTTCCGGTTTGAGCCGGGATGGGGGAGCGCGAGGGGCAAGGGACGGCGTTTGAGTCCCTTGCCTCTCGCTCAGCTGTGTAGAAGCTCGTCGCCTGCGCCGCCGCAAACTCTTTCGGCGTGCGGTATCCCAAACTGCTGTGCGGACGCTCCTCGTTGTACTCGATCTTCCACGCCGCGATCTTCCGCCGCGCATCGAACAAGTTCTGAAACCAACTCACGGTCAAACACTCTTCGCGCAATCGTCCGTGGAAACTCTCGACGTGCGCGTTCTGCGTCGGCTTGCCCGGCTGAATGTGCACCAACTCGATCCGCCGTTCCACGCACCACGCCAGAAAATGCCGGCTCGTCAGTTCCGGCCCGTTGTCGCAGCGAATTGCTTTCGGCTGTCCGCGCTCGGCCACGATCCCGTCCAGTACTCGCGTCACTCTCCGACTGGCGAAACTCGTGTCCACTTCTAAAGCCAAACACTCTCGCGTGTACGCATCCACCACGCTCAGCACCCGGATCGCCCGTCCGCACTCCACCGCATCGTGCAGAAAGTCCAGCGCCCATTCCTGGTTCGCCGCCGTCCAGACGCGCAGCGGTTGTCCCACCCGGGCGCAATGTTTCCGCTTCTTCCTCCGGATCATCAACCCGGCCGCGCGATACACTCGATGCACTCGCTTGTGGTTCACATGCTCTCCCGAACGGCCCAACAACACATGCAGCCGCCGATACCCCGAAGCGTGGTTTCTCCCGCGCTAACTCCACCAGCCGCGTACGCAGTGGCTCATCCGAGCGCCTGCTCGGATAGCGATAGCTCGACACAGCCATCGTCATCAAGCCGCACGCCCGCCGCTGGCTGAAGGCATACTCCCCGCGCACTTGCTCGACAGCCGCCTTCAGGGCTACGAGCTCCAGCCGTTTTTTCGGATCACCGACTGCAGCGCTTCCTTGTCCAGACTCAGATCCGCAACCAGCTTCCGCAGTTTCGTGTTCTCGTCACGCAGTTGCTTCGCTTCCTGCGCCTGGCTCACATCCATGCCTCCGTACTTTGCCTTCCAGGCGTAGATCGTGTGCTTCGACACGCCCACTTCCCGCGCCACATCTTCCGCCTTACGCCCCGTTTCCAGTTGTTTCAGTGCCCCAATCATCTGCGCCTCGGTGTGATTGCTCCTCGACATTGCCTCTTCCCCTTTCCTTCGCTGAAATCATACTCAGCTTTGTGCGGAAAGCGGGGAGCAGGTCAGAAGGACTGTGACAACATCTTGGCGCTGTCACGAGAACTGGGTGTGCATCGGCGTCTGCTCTACAAGTGGCGCGATCAACTGGAACCGGTCGATGTGCCCAAGGAGTCGCTGCCTCAGAACTCACGGGAGTTCATACTGCGGAAAGAGGTGCACCAGCTGAAGCGACTGCTGGCCGAAAAGACGATGGAGGTGGATTTTTTCAAAGGTGCCTTGCAAAAAGTCGAGGCTCGACGCCAGCGGAGCGGAAGCTCTGGCGAAACGGTATCTACGACAAAGTCGAAGAAGTGATGCCGTTGCAAGGCAACCTAGTATGCCATGGTTCAGTCCTCCCAGGAATTTCGTTCATCGGATCCAATCCGGCTGGAGCCAAAGGGCGGCGGAGGCACAGATTTCTGCCTCGTCTTTACATGGGTCGAACAGAATGAGCTGAATCCAGTCTGTCTGATCTATCTCACAGATCTGTGTGGTCATGCGTTTCCTGAACCGCCGGACTGTCCCGTGCTGTGGGTTACGGATTCGCGCCGCACAACTCCTTTCGGAGAGACCGTGCGAATCCTCGCGGATTGAAGAGATCTCTTCGAAACAAGGTACCCACCGCCACCGCCGACGCTAGTGTCCGTAGGAGATTTTGGGTGTGGGAGATTTTGGGTTGATCTTGGACAGGAGGCGATGTAAACTAGTCTAAGACTAGTCTGATTGGGTTTCTTTTTATGGCCGCATTGCAGAGCAACGTTGTCGGTGCTTATGAGGCGAAAACTCATTTGTCCGAACTGTTAGAAAAGGTAGAGGCGGGCGAAGAGATCACCATCACGAAACACGGCGCGCCTGTCGCCAAGCTTGTACCCGTGAGGAAGGAAGCAAGCCCAGAGGAGCGCGCCGCGGCGATTGGGCGGATTCAGAAGCTCGCGTCCGGTCTCACCCTCGATGGGCTGAGGGTCAAGGATCTCATCGGTGAGGGACGCCGATGAGTGCCGCGTTTGTCGTCGACTGTTCGGTTGCCATGGCTTGGCTGTTCCATGTCGAAGCGACGCCCAAGACTGCTGCCTTGCTGAATCGACTCGCTACCGAGACAGCGCTCGTGCCTGACTGGTGGTTCGTAGAAATTACGAACGTGCTCGCGATGGCCGAACGTAAGAGCCGTATCACCCCTGCGCAGTCCGACGCTTTTATCGCCGACCTGAGCAAGCTTGGAATCGAACGAGACGGCGAAGCTCCCAATCGCGCCTTTACGCACCTTCTTACACTCTGCCGGACGCACCGACTCACCAGCTACGACGCCATCTACCTCGATTTGGCCATCCGTCGGGGCCTGCCGTTGGCGACGCTTGACGAAGACCTGCGCAAGATAGCAAAGAAACTCGGCCTCACTCTCTTGGGTTAGAGCACCTTCGCTGTTTCCGTCCGTTTTCAATCCCGCCAATTCTCCCAAACATCCCGCTTAATCCAGTCCTCAGACAGCCGGGAGGATAAGAGCCGTCATGCCATTCGCAGTGCCTTATGAATTTGCCGTTCACGTTCACAAGCTATCAGGAAATTCGTATCACGCCGATCTGTACACAATCGAAGTCTGGGAGCAAACCACCCTTCGGGGAGTCTGCCGGGCCTGGCCGCTTGAATCCGCACTTACGACACTTTGAAAACTTTCTGACTCCGCGTACCGGCCAGTCGTGCTGAGTACCACAGAACCGTAACTCTTCGGCGGAACTGCCCGCCTACACCGCCGCCTTGCCCTGCCAGAAGGTCAGTCCTACATAAACGGAAAGGAATGCCATGGGAAAATCTCCGATCCCTCGGGTGCAGCTTCCCGAGTTTCGACAACGCTATGCCTGAACAGGGGCCGCGATGAGGAGACAATATGCAGTCATCCTAGGCACGTTTTTGTTCGTGGTCGTCATCGGGCTACTGGATGCTCGCCTTCCCTGGCCGCGCCCGGTGGCTGCAGATAATCGAGCCACTCTCCTGCGTCGCTTCGGGTCAATCTGCGTCGCAAGAACCGTTTGCACTGCATAGAAACTTCGTAGCGTCCTTTTTTGCTGATTGTGACCACTGACAAAGTTAGCTGAGGCGGTAACGACACGATGACGGTAAGGCCTTACTTCGGAAAGCCGCCACGGGCGCGTGCGCCGCTTGACGTTTTTGTTCTGATGTCCGTCGCCAAGGAAGGCAACGAGCCAGTAAGCAAAATTCAGGAACACGATGGGCTGGTTTGGAACTGCTGCACCGGAGCGCTCGCACGGCTCGGTTTGGCACTTGCCAGCGCTCTGCAGGTGAAAAAATTTAGCGGCACCGATGTCGATGCAGCTCAAAGATACGGTCCTACGATTAGGCGGTCCACGACCTTGAGTATTTCTCCGGCTGTAACTTTTGATTACTAATTGGTTCACACGGGGCCAGGATTTGGCACGGTGTCAAGCATAGCCCATGTCTTCGGCCCCACAATGCCGTCGGGGACGAGCCCCTTGGCGCGCTGGAATGTGCGCACTGCGGCTTCAGTTTTGCCTCCGAAGTTGCCGTCCACCACCACCCCGACTTTCGTTTGCACTACCTTCACCAGCTCACTCGTCGAGGGACGCCGGAGCGTGGCACGAGGGGCGGCGGAACCCGGCGCGGCTGCGGGTTCAACAAGTGGAATGGGCGGAGGAGTGGGCGTGGCTCCGGCAAGGACGGCAGCGACAGCGGCGCGGAAAGCGACCATGTCGAAATCGGGGTCAGATTTGCGGCCTGCCGGCAATGCGTATTCCTTGTGCCCAGCGCAAAAATCAGCCGGCTGGCCAAGGCGCTTTAGAACGGCTGCGACTAAACGACGATAAGCATCGATTTGCACATCAGGCCAAGGCGAATCGTTGGAGAGACCCGTATTCTCAGCCTCGATACCAACAAAGCTCGTGTTGCCGGCTGTGACTCCTTTCCAGACGCCCTTGCCAGCATGATTGCACTTACCGGCGGCGATGACATAACACGTGCCGTCGCGGCCAAGACCAACCTGCGCGAGAGGACCGGGAAGATCTGAACGCCCGTCGATGAGGGTCTGCAGGCTTGGCATGTTTCCATTTCGGGGTCCGGCTGTGTGGTGACAAATAACGCCGACCACGTGCCCGACGTCCCCGTGGCCGCGGCTGTCCCAACCGTCAACGGTGGCGACTTTCAGACCAGCGTCCTGCAGAACTTGAGGTAACCAACTCAGTTGGTAGGTCATTTTGCCACTCCTCCTTCACTGGCCGGGAGATCTTCGTCAGATGTTGATTTCTCCACTGCAACCTCACAGCCATCGAGATCATCGTTGACTTCGCTCTTAATTTCCAGGGCGAGATCCGCGCTTGATGAGACGCGCGGTGTACTGCTATCCGTTACGGTAAACTTGTACTGCGATTTCGCGGAGACGGCTTTTGACGTGCCAGTAATTGTGCCTGAGGTGGCATCGAGCTTGAGGTCGGGGGGCAGGCCGGGCGACACAGACCAGGTCAACGGAGGAGTGCCGCGCTCGGATTGTAGTACGACTGGACCGTAGTCCTTTCCTAGTGTCCCGTCGGGCAGGTTCTTAGTCGTGATTGCGAGTGACAGTTTGCCACCACGAGTGTCGGTTGGTTTGAGAAGGCTCTGGAATACTTCTCGCAACTTGAGAAAGGCCATATCTGAGAAGGCGCCAGCCAACCCGGCGATGGCCAACATGCCGTATCGATTTTCCGTCCCTGCGTTAACGCTGGTGCCGGTGAGGAAGCCTCCACGGATGAGCAGGTAAATCAAGAAGGCAGCGCCCGCACCCTCAAAGGGCTGGATCAAATAGAAGACGGACCAACTCTCGTAAAGCTTGTTGTCCCCTTTGTAGTCTGCCAAAGACTTAAGGGCATAGATGGACGACGCGAACGCGCCAACAAATAGAACCATCAACAACAACTGCACTTCATAGCTAATCGCAGTCTGACGGGACCAGAGAGGGAAGCGCCATTCGACGGTGGGTGAAACTACAGTTAGCAGCTCAGAGGCGACTTCTTTGTCATCGTTGAGCACAGTCACAACGGAATTTCCAGCAGAAGCCACATCCGTGGTCGTCAGCGGAACAGTAATCTGGTGCGGGTCTGTAACAATAGCCGCATGAGGGCTGCCATTGATCTTCACTTTAGTATGTTGTTCAGTGAATCCACAGCCCACAACTACAAAGTCAGACTCGGTCGTAGCGACGATGATTTTGCTAGGCAGAAGGCCGGATACAACAGGTTCAGTACAATCTTTCTGGGCCTGCGGAGCCGGCTCAGTTTCGGCTTTAGGTTTAGCGAACCAAAGCGACAAAAGCAGCCAACAAGAAAGGAAGGCCGCAAGCAGCAGATACGTGGTGAGCACCCATACGGCGCGTGGACCCAGTGGCGTGTTAGTCGATGTCGGTGTAGGTTGTCGAGGCTTATCATCATCGGCCATGGTCATATCCTTCTGAATCAAGACTTATTGAACAACTACCCAGAACACACACCGCGAAACCGTTCGATGGCGATGTTACCGAGCACTCAAAAAACAATTCATCCTCGAACCCGCTACGATGGGCCCAAAACGTTGCATTTGCAACAGCTTGAGCCAGAGCGTCGTTTCCGGAATTCTTCGGCGATTCTGGCGGCTTGGAAGATTGGACATGAGCTTCTCCTATCCTCGATGCCCCCCGCGTGCGTTCGCTTCAGGGTCACTCACTTCCCAAACAGTGAATCGAAGTCATAGCTGACTCCGATCTGTGCTTTCCACGTAGGCTTCGCAATCAGCTCTGTCCGATTCGAATACGTAACGCTCAGCGGCACTGTGACTGCCGATCCGCCCCCTACCGTTACTTTCAGTTGCCCGATGGCGATATTGCCCGTCTTTCCGTAAACCTGAGTCGCGGTCGAGGGCAGGTTGACAAACGTGACCCCATTCACGGGAGCTCCCGGAGTCACGTTCAAGATCGCAGGACTACTCTGATATTGATCATAGAACGCTCCGCTCAGCGTGATGTTCGTTGTTGTGGCGCCGGGAAGCGAGAGTGTGAACGGATGCGTCAGTTCTGTCGCGAACTGAGAATCCCGCAGCCTGCCAGCGCCCGGCACATTCGGTTGGGCCGAGTCATAGATAGAGACGGCCCCGTTCACCGTCAGCGTCACCGGTTTGTATGTTTTCTGAAAGATCACGCGAAAAACTGAATTCTCTGGAGCAGACATCGGACGGTTCTGGTCGAACTCCACCGACAGCACCGGGGGCACTGCCAGCATTTTCGCCAGACCCACCGCGTCCTCGGTCCCCAGATAGCTCGTATACGCAATCGCCAGCTTTACCGCATTTTGCAGTACGGGCGAGTTAGCCGCAGCTTCCGGCGTCACCGTTGTCGGCACACCCAGCACAGTTACCAACGGATCTGCCATCGCACGCCACTGCGCCACGACTGCTGCTCGCTTGCCTGTCCCGGCCGTAACGCGGAGCGCCGCCGCCTGGGTTGTCAGGAACGGCACAAACGCGGTGGTATTCGCAAGTTCATTCGCATTTAATGCGCTTTGCGCCGTCTGCACTGCCACCGCAGCCGCCGCATTCGCTATCTGCGTATCGGCGTCGCTGTACACAGATTTGTCCAACGGTCCCTGGACCAGCACGGCCTTGAAACTATACGCATTCACGCCACCCGAAGTATTCGAGCTTGTCGCCAGCACCGCTGTGCCCGTCGGTGAGGAGATTGTAGAGTTCGTCGCCACCGCCGAACTCGCCAGCGTCGCAAAGGACACCGAGTATGACGTCCGAGACATCCATTTCAACAGGTTCTGATGAATACACGGCGTGAGAGCCAGCAGCCGAGTCGAGCATTCTGTCATTGCGCCCTTCTGCATCAGCGCCAACGGCACGCCCGCTATTGAACCTTGCACCGTAGTCGTGTTGTTACTAGTGGACTGCGTCAGCGCGCCATACTCCGACGCCACCGACAACAGCTTCGAGGTCAGGGCTTTCGCCGTCAGGCTCGTCGATCCGCCTGTCCCCGTGCCGGTTCCGTTCTGCTGCGCGATCGCTTTGAGCAGGCTCAACGCCTGCGGAGCAAACTGCTTCTCCGCGTCCGCCAGCAACTTGCCGCCACTGGCGCTGTTGGCCGCCGCAAATTGCTTGCTCGACAGAATCAGATATGTCGCGCACAGGGGACTGGTCGACGTGTCCAGCACGGTCGTAAAGTCATCGGCAGCGGCACCTACGGGCGGCTTCCCCATTATCGCCACGAGCTTGTCTACACAGGCCTGGGGTGGCTGGTCTGCCGCCCTGCCTAAGAACAGACGCGCCAGGTCTGCGGCCGACACCGGGTCTTGTGCGGACGCACCGCGTGCAGCCAGAGCAAGAAACAGTGCGATGCTAGCGCTTTTCATGCCTGAATGTTCCATGTCTGGATTTGATTCGTTGCATCGATCGTATCGAGGACCTGACCACAGGGCGACTCCGTCAGGTCTGCCGAGGAACCGGGAGTTGGCACCTGTATGAACACGAGTTGCAGCATGTACCTGTGGCCCGCATCAAGCTTAAAGCTGATTTGCTTAGCCGGGGCCCCGCAAGTGACGGGCACCGGCGTGCTGGGCGCGTTTGTCGTATCACTCAGCGCACAGTGCGCGCAGTCGAACACCGTGTCGCCCGCGTTATCTTTCAAGTTAAGGGTCACCCTCCCAGCAGTGACCGAAAAAAAACTACCCGCCAGTCGCCTCAGCAGACATGGCGAAACGACAGGTCGGACAACAGGATTCCCCATACATTCCTCACAAGAGAAAGGCCCCAACCAAAATTTACTTCTTGAGCGCCGAATCGGAACCGACATCTGCGACGGTGAAATAAACGGGAACCTGGGACACCATCAACTTTTGCAGGGTACAGCTCGCGCTGGAGGGAAGCGCCAGAAATGATCCAAAACGGGGGGATTGTAGCACCTAAAGAGAGAGAGTTACCTAAGAAATTGTCTCTTGTTACGAAATCCGAACAGAAAGCTCCATCTGGGATTTGATTAACCTGCCGGGAAGGCCAGACGCGCTGCCTTGTCATGGATTGAAATCGGACTCGCTCATCGTCCTGGAGATGAAGGCCTGACGAGGCTGAAATCGGACATACTAGCCACTCTCGTTGAAGAGAATGACGAGTCGGCAGAGCAGGGCCGCCCGTTTTGGCAGGCGGAACATCGGGGATTCTCCATGTCCAGTACGGTCTTTCGTAAAGTTGCGTTCTTCGGCGGTGAGATACAAGCCATCAATGCTGTCGATGTGAGCTTTGTGAATACAAAATTTAGAGGCGTGGAAATTGACACCACGAATTTCTCGAAGGTTCGCTTCATAACCGAGGAACCCAAGGTCGAAGGCAATGCGGTGATTACCCCGGAATACACACTAATTGAAAATAGCGTATTGAAGAGCGAGAGAAAGCCGCCGCAAGCAGGAGTTCTAGACTTGACCGACCGGTGATGATGTTGTGTTCGACAACGTGCTGTTCGTGCACGCCAGGCTGGAGGGATGGTTCCGTCCTGAGTGGTTCAGGAACTCTACCTTCGAAGACTGCACGCTTCCCACGAGTCTGACCAGGGAGTCGCTGACTAAGGCGGGAAATATCGTTACGCAATAGACTCGCGACAAGGCGCGAATTTCCTGGACCTCAGGAGCGGCCATCCCCACGTGTTCATTTCGTATGCACGGCGGGACAAAGAATTCATGGGCGACTTATCTCTTTGCGCCACTGTGCGATCTGATAATGTCGCTCAAGAGGCACCAATGGCCAAGTTGGATTCAGATGTGCGCAGCCTGATCAATTACCTTTACTTCGAAGTCTCGAGTACCTGGGCTGAGATGACATGGTTCCTGTGGTCTCCTGACACCGAACCTGACGCCGATCTGTGGGTGGAAGCCGGACCGAGTGCGAACGAAGTTCAACTCAAGAAAGCGGTCAGGGAGTTCGTCATTCAAACGGATGCTCAGATGCTGGCGTTGCCTTCAGACAGTTTTGTCCTTAGCTACCCAATCACAGAGAAGCTGCGCAGGCCAGGTGATTGGCGGTTGTGTTTTCTCGCTATGCCAACGAAAGACTGGTTGCCAGAAATCCAGCGAACGATCGAGTCCGCTGCAGCGGGTTTCCAATGCAAACTCTCTGTCGACAACGCAGCTCCTGGCGACATCATGAATCAAGTTTGGCAGGACATCAGACGCTCAGAAGTCGTGGTAGCGGACTTGACCGATAAGAACCCCAACGTCTTCTATGAGCTGGGTCTCGCCCACGCGCTTGGCAAGACCACCATTATCATCAAGCAGAAAGATGCTCCACCTGTGCCGTTCGACCTGAGGAATTACAGGTACTTCGAATACGATACGAGCAAACTGGCGGAACTCAAAAGTTGGCTGACCAGTGCATTTCTGTCGGTTCCTCCGCGATACAGCTTTGATAGCAGGCCCGGCTACTAGCAACTAAGACAGGAATGGGTATAGATTCTCAGTAATCAAACCGTTTCCGGGCCAAGAGCGTGTAGGGGCGCAAACTGCTCATGACCAACTCAGTAACTCCGAAGCCTTCCGACCCATTTCGCTATTGGGCGTTCATCAGCTACTAAACTTAGAATACAAAGAGCGTTTTTTGGGGGAGTAGTGCCCGCTCGATTTCGGTGCAAATACAATTATGATCGGATTTTCAACAAGGTAATCCTTTGCTTTCCGTTGTTTTGTCTCGCTGCTGTTTCAGGGAAAGATCCCGGAGGACGTATCGGAAGTCCCGGGGCAGGCCAAGCTAGTGATCGCACCCCTTGCCGCCGCAGCAAAGGCGACTCCCACGGCACCCATGGCGGGGGCGACAAACCGAGCCCCGAATCGCTTGACCGGCCGGTGCAGATGCTGGCGCTATTGCAGAGCCTTTTCGAAAAGCTCCAACCTCAAAGGCGATATCTGTGGGCCGAAATGATCTGGGACTGTCACAACGTACAGTTCGAGCCTGCGCGCTGATCGCTGACGTTTACTCCATCGGAGAATATTCTCCCGAGGACTTGCAGCCGCACTGCTTTCGTTGTGAACGCAGGACTGGGATGCGACGGCCGGGTGAGGCAATGGGGAAGTTAAAGCGTCTGCTAGTTTGTGGGGGGCCATGGGTATTCAGCTGGACGGCGATAAAGTTACTCAGGAAATAGCAACTCAGAAAAGGCAGACTTTACAACAGTCAATCGCAGGAATTGGTTGAAAATTGCGGTTGGCGGGAGCGCACCTAACGGGGCGCCTTTTGGCAGGCCCCGTTAGCTGAAGTTAAGCGACTCTCGCAGTTTCTAGGCGGTAGTTGCCCGAACTCAATGGTCTGACCGAACTAGAGAACCGACAGTAAAGCTTGACCATCGGGAACGCCCCAACCAGTGACAGCATCAAAACCAGCCGCTGCTTGATAACCGATCCCTGGATCAGGGTGGGAAGCATTCTGACCAATTGTTATGTCCCGACAGCCGCTGGTACCACGAGGACTTCCATTCGAGCCATCCTGATACAGCAGCGGCGTTAAGAAACGTTGTTGTTTACTCGCCGGAAGAGCCGCGTTAATTCGCGCAATGAGCGCTGCCCATAGAGGAGTCGACGCACTTGTGCCACCATTTGGAAGATCCTTCCCAAGAAAGGTCAGATCGTAGAACGGTTCGCCCGCAAGAGCCGCAACATCGGGCAAGATACGACCGTCGATACTACCTGGGTTCAAAGAAACAACGCTGACATTCTGCCACGATGGTCGGGGGAAGAATACGCTAACCCCTCCGCCAGTTGCGCCGCCCCCGTGTCCGTTCCGACGTCCCGGTTTATCCCACCATACCTCTTCTGTCGGATTTTGCAGACTACCGGAAAGCATAGTTCCGCCCACGCTCAGAACGAACGGACTGGAGCTAGGAAAATCGACGTGAGCCCTATTGTCCGTCAACTGGTCGCCCGAACCATCATCGCCAGATGACACGCATACTGTTATTCCCAGAAGCGCCGCGGCATGCAGGCGTTGATTGATCGCTGCACGAGCTGCCGATGACCAGTCCGGCGCGTCCTCTGCGAGTCCCCAGCTGATTGAAAGAACAACCGGTTTTGCAGGTTTTCCTTTCATGACTTTGTTCAGTAAATCAACCCAGCCTTTTTGCGTAAAAGGCGCAAAATAGATGAATATCTCAGAGCCTGGGCACAGCCCAGCAACGATTTGAACATCCATGTTGACTTCGACGCTGGCGCCCAATTCTGCCTTACGCACATCGGGCGGTAGCTGTGCGATTTCCTGGAGTGTTAGAGCCGGGAAGCCAACGGATACCGTCGTGACTTTTGCCATTGGCAAGCCAAATTTCGTACAGAACGATTGGAGATCCTCCTCGAAGTAGCCGCCCTCAAACTCAGCGATCGCGACTTGCTGTCCAGCACCGGTGCCAGGAGGAAAGTTGTACCTCTTCTCGAGATCGGCGGGAGTCAGAGGAGGCATCTTCTTCTTTTTCTTTGCACCGCTTGCCGTCGCAATCGGTTGCTCGGTTACAGCCTTTCGACGGGCGACGCGCCTCTCGTCGAGCCCGAAAACTCCTGTCACAATTCCCTCCAGCTCCGCAGGAATCTGGAGATTCCCTTCTCTTCCTCGAAAATCTCCTTGTTGAGCGCTGTGATACATACCAAGACCCGCCTGAAAAGCCTTCTCCATCGCCTCAGCTGAGCCACTCACCTCTACACTACGCGTTTCCGGCGACACATCTTCAATCTTCAGTCCGTACCCTTCGAGAACTCGCGTCACTTTGTCCACATCCTCACGCTTAGCGCCGTACGTGGACGCAAAGTCCTCGTAGCTGAGCCTTTTTGCATCTGGAGTACTGGGGTCCGGCAAAGCCGGACCAGCGAGCGAGAGTGTAACCTCGATGTGAGAAGCTGGATCAATGTCTCCGATTCGTCGCGCGTCGCTCTTTCGTGCGCGAATACTTCCTGGAAGTTCAACGTGTTTTGCAGCCATAGCAGTCTCCTTCGCGAATAGTGAGCCCTGAATTCGAAAGAATCGCATTCAGCGATGCCGATTCGAAACCCTCCGGAAAGGAGTTCAGCGCCCCCTGTTGCGGCTTGCAATCGGAAATGATTTCGTGCCGCTACTCGCGGGTGGCACTAACCCCAGTTATTGTTAGCGTGTCAGTACCTAAACGAACAAACCGATGGGCCTGTCGTCTTGATGTCCGGTCGCCAAAAGGGGAAGATCGTGGCAATCTGAAGGCTGGCCAGAAGACCGCTAGCATTCTGCGCCGATTAGACAACCAAGTCAAATAGCTTTTTGGGGGGTGTTAGCGCCGGGCACATCTGGCGGACAGAAATTTCTCGTCGAGCAGGGCGTCGCGAGTTTGGGCGGACGAGACCTATGCAGCAAATCGCGAGCGCCAGACATTGCGGTGTGAAACTGAGCACTTCTGGGGCTCTTCCATTGCGATCGGCGATGAAAATCGAGCACGCATACCCTTGGGCATTGCCTGTATCTTGTGCAAAACAGCATATTGTCCGCTGCAACTTAGTTTCAAGATTTTTAGGATAAGGGATGATTGCGACTACAGCGACCATTCATTGATTTGCTGATTGTAGCCCTCGCGCAAATGAAAAACCGAACCGACACAATCTGCGCTGGTTCTCAGTCCTCGGGCTCGATACTACTCGCAACGAACGTTGAACCTCGCAGATACCCCCGCACCGACACACGTTTGCCGATCAGATGGCCGAGTTGTTTCGGGGTCTCAAAGGGATTCTCGTCCTGCAATCTGACAACGTATTCTTCTTTTCCGACGTTGAGGCTCACTCCTTCATGAGCAAACTTGGATCCCTTACCGATATCCTTGGTGACCAAATACCCCGTAAGTCTCGTTTCGATCATAACTCTCAGCGAGCAAACAACTCTCGCACCAAGAGAATGCGCCCGTCGCTCTCTTCAACTTCTAGTATACGCTTGAGGAATCGCTGCTTAGCTTGGCGCCGATCGAAGACTAGATGAAAATGTTGAACATCTTCGGCTCTAGCCATGTGGCGGGGTGTCGCTTTGAGCATCTCCGGAACGAGCGGTTCCGTGATCGCTCTGGTGACAATCGACGGTTCCGTTATGTTGTATCGGGCCGCGACTTGCAAAAGGGACTTCTCCATTTGCGGATCTGTCGTCGCCGACCCCGCGGATGCGTGTCGCCTAAAGAGCGTTAAGATCCTGCCATTGTCCGCTGCGGTGGACCGCCGAAGCTGCCTCTGCGATTCTGCTGGATTCCACACTTGCGCTGTCTTGCCCGAGCCGATCTTCACGCTTTTGTTCTCACTTGAATCGGATGCGACACAGTGAACCGAAGCATCTCCTAGAAGAATGAACTGGGCCAAGGTCTTCAGATTTGTCGGGGAAATCGTTTTGGCGATCGATGCTAGGTTTTGCCGGGCGAGTAGGGCCGCTTCCCCAATTGAGCTTCCGGCCAACACCTTTTGGAAAAAGTACTGGCAAATCAGATCCGCATTGTTGTTCGTAGTGGCTGGCCCATAAGCAATTGTCGTACTTCCCCAGAACGCAAAGGCTCCATCCTGTAGATAGACATTCGCGATCGGCATCTGTGCCTTTGTCAATCCTGGATCAAACAGTTGCGCACCGTAGCAGCACTCCGCCGCCATCACAGTACCAGGCTGAATCTTCCCTGTGATATATGCCGCATCGTGTGCAACAGGAAACGACCTGCCGAGTTGGCCATAATAATGAGTGTCGGCATCACCACCGTGACAATTGAAAAAATGAGCGAGTGAATCGAGTTGAACGGAGGACCAGCGATAGGTGCTCTTGGGCACCTTGCACATAGTCTTTGCAGCCCCGAACACGTTTGACAAGCTCTTGGCCGTAGACCGGTGCCAAACATCCGCTGTGACTCCCAAATAGTTCGAGTAGTCATTCCTTGCCCTCGGAGCCGCCTTACGAGAGGAATCAAGAACTCCAAGGAAATAGTTCAGGTTGGAGGAATTGAATATGTCCGGCAACCGACTGACGACACGGGTCGGGCCAATAAAATTGCCCGGATCGTTACCGTAGGACATATCGCACGCATAAGGGAGATCACTCGGGACAACTTTGTCGGAATCATCATCGGGATGCTTGGGATTGAATAGAGGGTTCGTGAGTGCGATGTGGGGAATAATATCGGGCGAGCCCAGCAACAACATGTAATCCGGTTTGTATTCCGTATAGATGGCATCCACCGCATCCTTGTGGGATTTCTCATCGCCAACAATTGCCGGATTCACGCTGAGTGCCTTTGCTAGAGAAGGATCGTCGACGACAACGTACTTGGAACTCAGCCCGCGTTTTTGGTCTGCCGCAACTAAGGCAGCAATGGCCTTGTGAATGGCCCTAACCCGTTCTCCATATTTTGCTTTTAGAGCTGCATCATTTCCGATAATGAGCTTATGGACTCTAGCCATCGTCTTTATCCTCTATTCTTTAATTTTTCAAGATTCTGCCGCTCGTCGACAAAAGGGAATCGCAGCTCGGCGACACCTATGCGAATCCTCGCTAAAGGGTTCGGCAGCCTGCGATGTTGCGGCTCGCAATTGGAAACGATTTTGTGCCGCTGTTCGCGGGTGCCGCCAACCCCAGTTAAGTTGTTAGTCGTGTCATTAGCGGTAGCACACCACTATAAGAAGTGCGATCACCCCTAAAATGGCTTGTCCAATTGTCACTAATGACAACGTCTTGGCGCCGAACAGGCCAGCGACTACACCTCCTGCCAACAGCGAGACTTGCACACAGAAGGACGATGGGCCGACTGAAGCGGTCGCAATCAAGCCACCCCCTACAATTCCGTTATAGATGCCCGCGTTGTGAACGATCGCGGCCACCAACTGGGCGTCGTTAACCGACAAATTCAGCGGCTTTGGCCACTTTTCAAGCACGCGGGCCATAATCCATGGACGCTTCCATGGACATAACTCTCCTGTCATGATGGCGATGTGAAAAATACCGATCGTGCAGATTGCGATTTGCGGAGCAGTTAGTGACATGCTGCGCCTCCACTTGTATGAGATCCCACCGGTAAAGGAGCCCGTTCAGGCTGTCGATACTCCGGTGTACCATGCCATGGGTTGACATGAGTTGACCCGTCGCGGGAACTCGCGCGCCCTTTGGTCAGCGGGAGCCTTACCCATCGACTTGGAACTCCCTCGGTTTTCAGGCCGCACTGACTGCAGCCAAAGAAGCTGAACCACGCAAGCCCCAATTCCATTTCGGGAGGGTCTTGCACCAATTTCCGACTTTCATCGAGCCTTCTCCAGACTTCTCGGCGTGCTTCAGAGCCGACGTAAGTAGCAGCACGAGATCATCGAGCGGAGCGACAGGCCATAGAAGTAGGCCGTGAACTGTACCAGTCCGTGAGGTCGGCTATGCTGAAAAACAATCCTTGTTCGGATTTTGTAAAGGCACTATCGCCGTCAGTTGCGGTCTCTATAGACGTTCTATTATGTCCTTGAACTTAAGAACTCAGCCAGGGCCAAGAATGAGGTTCGCGTTCGCCGTCGTCACGCTCGCTCTGATCCCTGTACATTCCGTTCAGGCTCAAAGCTGCGCAGGGAAACCAATGCATGACATTGGAGGAGTCAAAAACTCCTGGGCTTTGAACGGGGTGGCATTGCTGCCTTTTCGAAAATGAATGTCAATCTGGATGGCTATGGCCGCGCCTACTACCCTAACAACTACAAGGGAGGTGCTCTGCTCCATCTGTGTAACGCCGGAAAGATTTACCTTCCGGATGGCAGCAGCTATCAAGGTTCGGAAAGCAACGCTACCTGTGTTGGTCGCTTCATGCATGACTTCAAGCGCATTGGTGATGCGGGCTGGCAAGATTCATCGGTAGGTGTCATCGATTGGTACGGCATTCTTGGAGAAGGTGCGACGACCATCCATGGCCGAAAGGTTAAGTCTGTCAAACCGGTTTTACAGAAAGACGGCTCAGGCTTTTATGTTTCACCAACGTCACTGGTGGACACGAAGATTACCGATATGGCAGACCAGAATCGATACGTCAATCCGCTGCGGATTTCTTCGGCGGTCGTTCCCAGCAGTTTTGTGTCTCGTGGAATCGCGATCGGTACCTTCGGAGTAGCAATCGATAAGAACAAAAGAATTACCATTCCATTCGTAGTCGGCGACGGCGGCCCCCGTGTTGGCGAGGGAAGCGCTTCCCTGGCACGACTAGTCGCCGGCAAGCCTGTGACCGATCAACTCACCCACGAGACCGCCTGTGTCGGGCAGGTGGACAAAGCGGACGTTCTCTGGGGTCTTCTTTGGCGGCCAGGCAACTACGTATGACCACACCGACGAGGGCAAACTCATCGTCGAGGCCAAGCAAGCCTTCGAAAAACGGGGCCGAGAATCACGTCTGCACGATTGCCTGAGCACCGTTCCAGAGAATTAGCTGACCATGTCATCACTGAACAGTATAAGCCGAGCAAGTTACTAAGTTAAATCGCAGGCATGCTGAGGTAGCTGCTCGCAGATGCCCGCGGCGACTTCCAAGTCCAAAGTCAGCAACTGCCTCCGCAGTCACGTATTTTGTGACAATAACCTCGGTGCTCGACAGTGATCAGCGTGTTCGTTACCCCTAGCGATGATCGGCGACTGTCCTGTCTTTCTTGGAAAACGACAATTTCAACACTCTCCATTAATTGGTTGAACAAGGTTGGCGCTTTCTTCATTGAAGCCGGTCACACAGGCGGTAGCCGCCGCGCAGAAAATAAACGTGCTAAAACGCGTACATTTTTACACAATTTTAAATATTTTGAATGAGACGTATTTCGCAAATCGCAATCAACAGTCTAACCGAACAGGCTAGGCTCAATCGGGAGTCAATTCGACTAGTGGAGTCGCAACGGCCGAGCGGTTGAAGCTTTGGCGAGAGCGATTTTGTAGCAGCCATTCACAACCCGTGTTCACGAGCCCGAACGCCCGTGATCAAGCGACATGCTTGAGCGGCGGCGTGACGGAAATCGGGTGGTCAGCATTCTTACCGAATTCGAGTTGAATCCCGTTATTCGAGACGAATCGGAGGGTCTCTTGCATCCGGTGATGCCGAGCGCAATGATCGACACTACCCGAGGCTGGACTAGAGTGTGAGGCCGAGGACTCGAATGAAGGTAAGTTTAAAAGTACCTGCTGATCTGCTGGAGCTTTCAGATTTGTTACGAAATCCGAACATTTGTTGAAAATACTCCTAGTTTCTTGACTTAGGCGTAAGCTACCGTGCGGCAGGCTGGATCTCGTGTCGTTCCTTCCCTTCCTTTAGCCTCGCCCACCTTCATGCTGGAGCCGTGCCACCATGGGTCAAATTGGCGAGTTTAACCTGCAACAGAAGAAGATAGGCATTTTGATTGAGCATGACTTTGAGGAGCCAGAGATTTGGTACTACAAGTACCGCTTCGCCGAAGAAGGGTTCCGAGTCCATTTCTTGACCCGATTGTGGGGAATGCCCAAGTTGAAGTTTAAAGGACACGAGTTTGGGGCTTTTCTTGAGTGTAGCGAAAGTTTCGAGGAGCTAGATCTCAGATGCTTGCGCAGCTTCGACGCTATCGTCGTCCCAGGTGGCATGGTTGCTGACCGACTGCGCTACACTGAGGATGTCAATCAGTTACCACCAGCCACTTCCTTCCTGAAACGGGCTTTTGCCGAAAAAGACATTTTAAAAGGCATCATTTGCCACGGTATGTGGTTGGTGGCCCCTGCACCGGAGCTTGTGCGCGACCGACGAGTTGTTGTTAACAACAACCTGATCGGTGATGTCCGAAATATGGGTGCGCTCTATGTTGATGAAGATGTGGTGGTAGATGGGGATCTCGTGACTGGACGCAGTAGTGCTCACTGCAACGTGTTTGCTCGTAGAATAATCGACTTGCTGAGGCGGTCTTCTTCGGGACCGGCACGCGATGAGTCGGGCGACTGAGCGAGGAGGAACGTCATGGAACCTCAAAAACTTAAGGAATTGCTGGCACCGTATCAAGCGATAAGGGATGGGGCCATCCAGAGACGCCTCGTCTTCTATGAACGCCACGTCAACCAAAAGCGGCGCTACGCTGAGTACAGCGGGCATACACTTTTGTTCCTCAGCCTGCTTATCCCAGTGGTGGCAAATTTTCATTTCGAGGAGCACTGGGTGAACAGCATGATCGTATCCATCCTGTCTCTCCTGATTGCATTAATCACCGGCATCCGCGAGTCAACTCAGTGGGCGAGGCTTTGGCGAGTGTACAGTCATGCGATTGTCCAGATCGAGAACCTGCTCGCCTCATGGGAGCTTGAGATCGCCAAGGCTCGCTTGCTCGATGATTCCACCAAGGTTACTGAGGCAGTGGAAAACGCGACCAAGATCCTTAAGGATTCAGTTGAGAGAATAGTGCAGGCAGAGATGGATTCTTTTTTCACTTCGATCCCAAAGCGTTCCACTGCGGACGCTCCCCAGCAAGGCGAGCCGGGGCCAGGCACCTGAGGGAATTCCAGATTGTATGTTTAGAGAAGACATTCTCCTTTCCCGCTTCTAAGACTCAATAAGCATCTCATCTCACTGACAACCACTTGAAGAACACGCGTACGGGCGAGGATCTGGGCTTTTGGGTTAGCCTCTTGCGAAGACTGGGTTCGATTAACCCCATCGCACAATAAGGTCGCCTACGAATCACCATGAAGGCTTTTAGAAGCCTTAATGCAGTTGTCCATTGTTCCCGTCCATTGAGGGCTTCGCGAGAAGGTGCAGATTCGCGCAGAGTTCTTCAGGATAAAAAAGCTGCTGAGTAGGTGAGCATGAACTGTGTTCGAACGCACTCCTCCTGGAAGCTATCGACTACGTAGCCTCTCCTCTCGCACGCGTCCGACCAAGTCGTAGCACCTGGTGTACCTTCAATGCGACGTTCTCACGCTATGTCATCGGATTGCCTGCCCGACGTTGTGGGCTCGCACGCCGCCTGGACAGCCTGATGTCAAGGCGGTTAAGCAGCGCTAGGCACACACCGTAATGAAGTCGCTCGGCGGTGAAGACCTGATTCTGGAATTGTTCCAGCCACTTATCGCATCGGCGGGTGCACTACTCGTCCCCCGACCGGACCGGAAAAAACTGTGTGGAGGAGACCACGGCGCAGCGTCATCGCCATAGCGGATTACTGATTAGCACAATTTCCACCTCGCCCTCCCGTGCGACACCGCGAACGCCCGCCCCCACAATTTCGGGAACGAATTTGGCGGGCAATTGGTAGCCCACTCCCAAGTGCCCGGTGAGAGACTCAACAGCCGGAAACCCATCCTTCCACCGCACGTAGAAGATCAGTTTCTTCTCATCGCTCAGCGCAGCGAGTTTGGCGAACCCCCGGGTTTGATTGGTGGTCGGAATGATGTCGCGGTATTTGGAGTCGCCAACGAATCTTGCGGAGAACGGAGTGCCACTTGGGGTCGCGGAGATGGTGCCATCTGGGTTCAGGTAGATGGTGCGGCCACCAGGCGGCAGATGATCGGGAATCACGTTCGCGTATCGGGTAGGGATTTCACGCGTGTTCGCGCTCCCGGGTGGCAGATGGGCATCCACTACACGCTCCAATACCAATCCCGCCTCTTGCTCGATCGCGCCGACAGCCCCTAAGTCCCTGGGTGCTTTCAGAACTTTAGGCAGCTGTTTGGTGCGTTTTCCGTAGACAAATCGCAGGTATTCGTCTTCGGTCTTGAGAAATTTTCTGGGCTTGGTTTGATAAGTCTTCCAGCCGTCCTTGAGTGCGGCAATCTCCTGCGGCGTCGCCTCGCTGAGATCGACTGCGGCTAGCGCGTCTTGAAAGCTCTGTACCGGAGGCGGCTCGGGTGCTGGTGGAGCAGTCGGATCCACCAGCGGCTTGGTCCCCAGTTCTTCTCGCGGACCGAATTTCGCCAGTTCTTCGTCGAGCCACCGTTCCACCGTTTCCGGGTCCAGCCGTTGAGTCGTATGTTCAAACCGCCCCGCGCGGGCTTCTTCCAACTTCAGCCATTCCTTAGCATCTCCCCGCTCAAGCTGGTCGAGGAAGCGACGGAATTCCACTGCCCGGTTCTCACCGGGAAGCCTGCCTTCAATCTCGCTTAGCGCCGCTAGATACTGATCCAGGGCTGCAGCATCGCCTTCCGCCCGCGCATATAGACCAGCGAAACTTCGATAGCCGAAGTTGGCCAGGGCATCCATGCGTTTTGGGTCTTCTGCCAGAACGCGCAGAAATTCTCCAGGAGCGGTTCCGCCCTTCCCCAACGCTCCTTCGGGAATCCTGGTCACGGCGCGGGTAAAACGCGCTCCTTCTTCCTTTCCAACGTGCTTGACTAATTCCCCGATCTGCTCGCCGTTGAAGTGTTCCGAGAGTCGTCCAAACGCTTGCGCGACCTCGTCACTCAGGCCTCCCGCGTTTGCTGCAAGCTGGCTCAGGGCCTCCGCCTTGCGCATCGATTCGGTTGCGACCTCCGCCAGTTCTTTGCTGCTCTCAGCCAGCTTGACAAGATCCAATCCTTCCCCGATTTCGGCATGTTCCAAGGCCTTGGCCAGCAGCTTCGCGTCTTTTTCCGGGAGGTGCGACAGAAGTTGAAGCACTTCCTCTTCCCGAGTCAGAATCTTGCTAGAGCGTCCAATGATGGCCGCCACCTTCTCCAGGTTCGTAGCAATGCGCTCCCCTTCTGTGACCTCCTCCACCGCCTTCAGAATTCCCAGGAACCGTGCCAAGGCAGCCAGTCTTTCGGATATGCCGACTCCCTCCAGAGCCGCTTTCACCTCGCCGACTCCGATGAACCAGGAAGCCACTTCCCAAATGATCGCGTACATGATCCGTCGTTGAATGGCTGGTCCCATCTCCGTGATGGCGGCCCCCTTCAGCCCATACACCAGTTGCTTTCCGATGTGGCCCACCACCTGCAAAACGTACTGCTGCGCCGGCGGGTAGCCAGATTGTGCCAGATCGAACATCAGAGTCATCTTGACCAGCTGCCCGATTCCCTCGATGACCTTGTCCGGGTGCGAGAGCAGCATCCATATGCCCTCCAGCGCACCCTGCACGAACCTCACAAAACCGCGTGCCGCTTCCTCTACCTCTGCAATCAGGTCCAGCGTGATCTCCGGATTCCCGTTTTTGTCGAGGATGATCCCTGGGGCGATCGACACTAGTTTCGCTTCCAGCAGAATGTTGTTCAGCGAGGTCAAAGTGAGCGGCATGGGGTCGCCGAACTTTTGTCCCAACGTAATCAGCAGTGACCACAGCTGGCTGTCCAAGTCGTTGAACATCTGGTCCCAAAGCTTTGCGGACTTCAATTGCTGAAAGAGCGATTTGAGTTCCGAAAGGCTCTCGACGCTCTTCAGGATCTCAATGATCGCAACCTCCTGCGGCTCCAGCGTCCAGGCCCTCACCAGCGCCGACAGATAAGTGAAGCGGTCAGCGATATCCAGGGTTGCAAAGGCCGTCACGTCCAGCTCGGCGAGCAGGTCCGCTGCTTTTTCCAGATCATCGTCTTTGCCGCTTGCCAGTAACTTGTCGATGGGCTCGAACACAGTCTGCCGGACCAGCGCACCCTCCAACTTCGCGGTTCCCTGCTGCAGCGATTCTTGCGTCGCCGTCTGCAGGGCAGTGAAAGCGCCACCGGTGGGAGCGACACGCCCGCCGCCATGGAGGAATACGGAAACAACATAAAAGTCCGGCAGCAGCTTCGCCAACACACGGCCTGCAATCACGCCCGTAGCTCCGGGAACGCCAGTCTCCCCGAGTTGTGGATGGACATCGGCTTCCGTGATCGCTTCGTCCAGGCTGGCGACGTAATACCGCTCACTGTGGCGCTCGGCCCGCACGAGCAATACCCACGCTTCCGCGCCAAACAATACTCTCCCCCACTTCTGCGCGCGAGCAATGTCGTCGCTTCGGGCATAGCGATGGGATTTCACTTTGACATAGTGATTTCCGGGTAATTGCAGGACTAGCGCGTCTTGGAAGGGCGGGGCATGCTCGATCACCTTGTCGAGTGATACGGTAAGAACATCGCCTTCCTCAAAAGTTACGACTCCGGATGCCGCCTGGGCGGCTTCTGGTCGCGCCGCTCCGCCGACACGCGGGGCGCCGGACTTCTCCGAGGTAAGCCCTGACGCCGACAATACCGTCGGAGATCCAGCAGCACCATTGACTGAATTTCGCTGAATACCGCCTGTCACTCCGGCGGAGATAGCGGCTCGCAACCGCGCCTGGGAGTCTTGCGGAAGGCTGTCACGAAACTTGACTTCCGCATCGTGAAATTCCGCGGCGGACGCGGTGACCGCGACCTCCCGGATTCGCTGCTGTGCGAACCGCAGTCGAGATCCGACGGCCTGGGAGATCAGTTCGCTCAGGTCCTCCGAACTTACACCCTCCACATTTCCGCTGATCCGGACCTTGATTGGAAGGATGCAATTGACCGGCGGCATGGCGGAGATTTACGTGGTTCTTCGAAGGATGGCTTCCTGCAGGTTCTGGAATATTTGCGTCTGGACGCCATCGCGATCCTGCGCTGTTAGTCCGCCTGTAACTACAACCTCGACGGGAAAGTAATAGTTGATTGCACCTTCGGGACCGTAAGTCGCAGGAGGAGCATCCACCGAATCGAGGCTTCCGCCTTCATCAGCCTGCTGATCCAGATTTGTTGTTGTGGCATCATCCATAAAGCCGTCTCCACTTTATTACGCGCTATCAAGCTACGCGAACAACTTCCGCGGTTTCCTGCTGTGCGCTTTGCGGTGCCAATACATCCTCCAGTACTTGGATGGCACCGCTAATTCGCAGCAAGCTGTTCCGGAGATTTGCCTGCTGCAGTTCGATGTCGCTGAGCACTTTTTGGCCCGACTCAAATTGCTTCTTTAGATTAGATAGTCGCTGCTCGAGTTCCTGTTTCACGCCTGTTTCTCCTTTGCTGCTGTGTCTTTCGTTCTTGGCGGGTTCGCAACGCTGGTGACCTTCACTCTGGTGCTGGTTTCATCCCGATCCAACCGGTAATGTTGTACCGGCTGAGCCTGGTGCACCAAGTCCATGAACTTACCAACTGTTCCCCCCGCCTGTACCCATTCGGCCAGATCCTTGCCGCTAGGCAGTCGAATGATTGCGAGCTTTGGCACCTTGCCCAACATGTCATTGCTCACTTCAAGCGAATGGCGCATGCCGGCGCGGTCAGTGTCCGGACAGATATACACCGTCTTTCCACGAAGCATCTCGGAGTACTGCGATCGCCATTGCCCCGCGCCAAACGGCGCGGACGTTGCCGCCCAGTCCCCCGGAAATCCTGGTAGTTGCCGCAACGTATCCGCATCCTTCTCCCCCTCCAGAATGACGACGGTTTGCGCTCGAATAACTTCCGGCAGGCGATAGAGAAGTCTCCGCGTATGCCGGATGTCCTCCCACACCCACTCGCCCTGCCCTGCCGGACGCCGCACGCGAAACGCCTTCGGGTCGTAGCGCACTACCTGAAACACCACGTGGCCGTGCTCGTCGACATAGTCATACGTCTTACTGATCGTGGAAAGATCTGGAAGGGGCCGCATTCCGCCCATGTTTCACCTCACGTCCCGAATCGCTAGTCCCGACCGATGATAGTGTCGGCGGTGGTTGGCCTCCCCTGCAGCTCCGCTAACTGGGTGCGGAGGAGGTCGTTATCTTCTTTCAGTTCTCGAAGTGCCTGGATCGTAAGCGCCTCAAATCCGCGAAATACCAGCGCCTTGTAACCCGAGGGATGAACGCACACCCAATCGGGAAAGTGTTCCTCCACCTCCTGCGCAATCAGACCGACTTGAGTGCCCGTGAGGTTTCCCTGGTCCTCCGGCCTCTCCCACTCGAACGTGACCGGACGCAGATTTCGCAACTTTTCCATCGCTCCCTCAAGCGGAGAAACATTCTTCTTTAAACGCAGATCGGAGGGTACCGCCCAGGAACCGCCTCCAGTCTTGAACGCATTGGTGCCGGCAATAGTAAGATCACCGGTGCCCGTATCTACCGACAGTCGCCAGTTCGGCGTGCCCGTATTCCCCCAAAAACCCACGTTCGAAGGATCCTTCATCCCAATGAACGCCTTATCCACCACTCCATAACCCGAAAGCCAGATGCCCGCCGTATCTGTCCCTTCCTGCCGCACTCGCATACGACCTGACACATCCAGCACATGTCCGGGCGTGTTCGTTCCAATCCCGAGGTTTCCGTTACTCAAGAGTGTTAACAGATCTCCCCTGACTTCGGTCCAAAGCCGCGCCGAGCCGTCGGGGTTATACCAGACGAAGCGGTCTCCCGCCGCCATGGTTGCGACGGCGGCCACCATGGTTCGGCGAACGAATGAAAATTCCGCATTCGAGCCGCTGACTTCCAGACGCCCAACAGCAGCGTCAGAACGGGAGGGGAACGGACCGATCAGAGCCCGTACCGCCACTTGTAACGGTGCGGCGGCAGAAGCCGCGACCCCGATTCCGATATTGCCCGTGGCTGTGACATTGTTCACAGTCAAAGTCCCAGCGAGTTGCGTTTGGATCGAGGTCATTGCAGTCTGCAACTCCTGGGCGGCTGTGTTGAGCTGATCCAGACTCTCTTTGATTAGGGCGAACTCGTCTTCCAGGCTGTGGAACTTGCGGTTGAATCCTTTTTCCCCGCCGGCTTCGACGACGTCCTGATTGTCAATCCAATCGTCATGGTGAAACTCTGGGACGTAGGGTTGTGGCACGGTAAATGGCATGACTGTATCTCCTAGTCTGTAGCCCCTTCACTGACGTATCGAGGAAAGGCGTTTAAGGGGTTGTCTTCGATCTCGATCACGTGCGCACGAATGCTCTCGGTAATCACTTCGACGCCAATGGGGTGAAAGGAACTCAGAATGTTCATCAGTTGATCGTATTGCGTCTTCGGGATGATGGTCTCAGGCACATCAAGGTCGTCATTGAGTCGCACCTCTACCGTGTAAGGCAGGACGCGTTTAGGATCCTCTTCAAAGTAGCTGAGGTTCAGAATGAGCAAGCCAGGCCGGGCTGGGGTGAACGTGACGCGCGGCCGGAGTACAAAATCGAAGGCTCCCGTCCCTCTTCCGATCGTTGTCGTGCTGAAGGTGAACGAACCCGTTGTCGGTAATGTGCTGAAGCGTGCAGTCATGTTTACCGAGGCCCCGACCGTGAGTTCCTCCGGGAGTGAACTGAGGTCTGCCGTTTGGGAGATTTCAATCAACTCACCGGAGTCCACTGAGCAATAAACTTCGTTGCCCTCCCGTCGCACAAATCCAAACCCCGCCTGGTGGGCCAACGCCGCCAAACGACCCGCATCCAACGAAGGATGGCTCAACCGAAGCGCTCTTCCTACTTTGTGCAGACCGGTGTCCGCGGGATCGAACGCCTTGAGAATCTCAAGATCGCTGCTGGGAGGCGCAATCGCATCCAATAATCGCAGCATTGGCAGTAGTGTCTTCTCCAGAACGATTTGCATCAGTTTATTGTCCGGATCGGCGCTGAAGTTGACCGTGATCGCCGGCGAAATCAGGTAGTCATTATTCAGTGGCTCGAGGTTCGTGTCCACAGCGTCACTTTCGGCCCTGGTCTGATTGCCATCGGCCGTAATCGAGGCTCCGTCGTCCAGCGTCTCGACTGTGATCCGGATCTTCCGCGTGCCGCTCACTGTCTTTCGGGCCAACGTGTATTCCACGCGCAAGGTTACTTCGCCAGGACCATCCGATCGCAACCGCAGATGCGGACGCGTCTCCAGCGGTGTGCGCAGGGTAACTGGATCGGAAGGATGAGGCTCTTCGGTCACTCGCCCGTTTCCACAAGCAATCATCGTCCAACGAATCGATCCTAAACTTGGCAGATTGTCAGGCACGATATGCACGTCGAGCACATGCGGGGCTTCCGAGCTGAAAAATAGATCGGATCCATCTGGAGGTATCTCCGCCGCGGCCCGAGGTTCAATGGTAATCTCCAGTTTCTCGCCTGCCGCCACTGAGGCGTAGACCTCGCTGCCCGCGTTCAGCACGAAGTCGAATCCCGCCCGATGTGCGAAGACTGCCAACTGCGAGGGCGCGAGAGTATCGTGTCCCATTCGCAGGGCTCGGCCCACGGAGTGGAGCCCGCTGCTGTTAGGATCGTAGCTCTTGTGAATCTGCAACTGGCCTGCAATTGCCGGCTGGGCAGCCGCTAGCAACCCGACCAGAACATCGAGCGGACGGGTGGTCACCAATTGCATGTTTCGGTTCGATTCGATCCCACCATAGTCCACTGAAGGCGAGTCATGGCGCTGCAGGTATATGGTCTGGAAATCCGGGTCCTGATCAGCGGTACCCGAGATTGCGCTCTCCCTCGCGCGAGTATCGCCTTCTTTACTAATGCTCTGTCCGGGAGCTAGCGAGGCTGGGAGGATGCGCACCAATTTCGTCGACATCGCCAGCGTCCTCGTCTGCTCGATAAGAACAAAGGAATCGGGATGATCGTCGATCTTCACCAGACTGTTGATCATCTGCAGCAAGCCGCTAGGTGTGGGCAGCCGCCAGCTGCGATAAATCTCCAATCGTCGGCGATAGCTCTCGTCGCCTTCCCCTAAGGCTGGGTCAAATTCAGTTCTCGCAATTGCCGAAAGTCTGATCTCGTCCAGCACCCCCGAGAACTGCAATCCGGTTGCACTCGCTCCGATGCGGATAGGCTCGTCGTTTGTAAGATCCAAAATACCACTCAAATCGGCTGTGGCTCGAACTTCTCCGTCCACCACCAAGCGGGCCCTTTGCAACCTGCGATCTAACACTCCGGCCACATGATGGAATTGCGTATTCCCGATTGCCAAGTCGGCAAATATCTCGAACCCATTCGCTCCATCGTTTGCGGCGAACTTCAGGTTGTTCATCGTTCCTCGAAAGTTGCCCACAGTCAAGGCCCATCCAGATGCCGTAAGCTCGCCTGAGTCCGCGATCGCTCCTTTGCCGATCAGCAAGCCCGGATTCGGGCTTCCATCGGACTTGAGAAAGGTCTCGACGGTGAAACCCTGTTCCGCGGGCAAGTCGAAGTCGGCATCGTCATCAAGAGTGATGGACCCACCCGTCTTGGTGCCGGGAAACCGAAAGCCATTGGCAAATTTTCCAACCGCGCCGCTCTGCGCATTGTGATTAGTACCCGCATGTCCGGTCAGACCAAACCGCCTGGTCTCATCCACCACTACGCCGGTGTCGCCATCGTCCAGATGCAACAGTACCAGCGTGTTGAGGTCGAACGAATATTGCCGCGCGGGAAATCGCGGGATCGCCAAGTCCTGTCCCAACGCATCCAGGCTGGAACCATGAGCTAGAGCAATGTGGCGTTGATTCTTTACGTCGCTGAGATTGCCGCGAATCAGATCCTTCTCTGCCCCCACAACCCACGCTAGCTTGGAAATGTTCCCCAGCAATGCCGTGATTCCAAAATTGTCCATTCCCGCTCCTGGCAACGCAACCGGCAATTGTCGAAAGCGAATGAGCCGCAGTGTCGCATCAGTCCCTGCAGGAATCGGAATATGGAAGGACGCGCCCACCAGGCTTCCGGCAGGTACATGCACGGTCACGGCATGGCTCGCACTCTGAAATTCATAAATCACTTCCAATTCCAGATCGAACGTCGGCACGTTCGACTTGAGATAAACCACATATTTCGGCTCCGAAGGAGCGGCGGCATAACGCGCGCGATACTGGAGGAAGTCGTACTCCTCAACGGGCGTAAAGTCTCCTTCGTCGGGGGCCAATACCACCTCCAGCATCTCACCTCCCCGCCGATACGGGCGGGTGAGCAGTCCAATCATGCTTTCGGGCGCGAGTAGGCTCATCGATCACTGACCTCCAGCGCGATCAGAGCGGAATCCACCTGGAATTCGGGAATTTCATTCGGCAGCAGATCGATGTTCTCCCCGACCGCCTCCTCGATGACCTCAGACTGAAACAGCAGGCGATTTCCGAAGGTCACACTCGAGAACAGGGGAGGACACCGTCGCAGGTGCAGGCCTTGTACGTCCACCACCCCGGACACAGCCATGCAGTCGCACTGAACTTCGGAGTACAGGACCGAGCTTCCCAGAGTTTGAGCCGCCACCCGTTGCGCAAGCCGCTCTTTAATGGACGCAACGATACCGTTGCCGTCGTGGCCCGGCTTGATCCGGATATCCGCGCGCAGGCCCACGATGACGCTGTTCGCCCGGCTGATATTGGGGAAGATCGAGATCGGACGAACATCGCTGATCGCTTCGGTGATCGTTTCCTGCAGGCCTGCAATTCCCATCTGGTTCTCCCACAGAAAACCTGGATAAATTGCGACTAGGATGTCGAAATAATAAGGAGATCCCAGCAACCGTTGCGTACCGAACCTGCGTTCACTGAACGCAAAAACATTGAATATGCTCTGCGACACGTCCAGCCCCCCCAGCGGATCGAATACCCGGCAGTCGCGCACTCCGTCCACTGCCAGCACGGCGCGGCGAACGGCATCCAGAGTCCACACGGTCCGGGGATACCCCAACAGCATGCGGCGATAGGACGCGTCATCTTCCTGAAAGTCCCCACCACTGGTGGGGGCGTCATTGGAAACCGCTATTGTGGCAGCGCCCAAATCCAGGTGATGCTCGGCGTATTCCACGTTTATCTTATTAATTGCGGCGGCGGCAACGTCGCCGTCAGGACCGCGCTCAAGGGCTTCTACCGCGACTACGGTTTTCTTGCTCTGATCCGACACCGCTGCTAGCGCCAGCGTTCGAAAACGCTGTACCGGGGCGTCCGTTTCCAGCAACGTTCCGGTCGGCAGATTGTAGGTTTTTCCCGGCGCCTGGTTCGACAGCGTTAGCGTTGCGTTACCTTGGCTATACAGGAACCTGCGCTGCACCCCCATATCGTCGCCCAGCAAATCAAGTGCGCCCCCCGATGCAGTCGAGAGGAAGTTGCTGTAGTAGAACTGCTCCATCCCCTTCCAGAGTTCCTGATCTTCGGCGCTCGTGATCTCCAGTAACTTTCGCAAGGCGCTGGATGACTGCAGGTCCACATCCGCGCCGAACATACTCTGCGCGCGGTCAAACTTGTCCTGCAGAATCGTCGTGAACGGCTTGATCACGAACCCTTCGCTCGTAACTCCGTAGTCCGGCATGGCTATGGCCTCGGCCCTTCCAACTGAATTGCTGCGCTTCCTTCTTGCACCATATCCACCAGGGCTATCGCCCGCCACCGGCGCGACGCCTTGCGATCGGCTAGATTCGCCTCGGGATCGCTCTCTGGACTCAATGTGTAATAGGCTGCTTCATCGTCGAAGGCGATTTGTTGGATCTGGCGAATCCGTGCATCGCTGGTCAGGGTTTTCACAATGTTGAGTCGTATCAATTCCTTGACTACAGGCACCGGCTGGGGCGTGCTCAAGCAAGCAGTAAGGTCGAATCCATATTGAATGTTGAAAACGTCGCTTCCGAATGGCGTATCGATCATCACGCCCAGCGCCTGGAGAAGATTGTTGGGCCCCGAGATCATCATCAGGTCCCCATTGGTCATCGTTAGGTCGCCCCCACTAAGGCGAAGGCCTCGTCCCAGAACTGTTGGTGTGTTCGATACCGCCATATCACCTCGCTTTGAGCAAACTCTGTCCCGCATCCGAAATTGACCAAGTGCCCGGGCTGACAGCATTCATAGTTTGTCCCGACGCACTGTCGAGCAGTGCCGGAATGCCACCTACCGTCAAAGTCGTCGCCAGGCCCGATGTTGCCGCCACTGTGGCCGTACATGGCGATGGTGACGGCGGCGAGCTCGTCGTCTTTACGGGGCAGGCTGCAGGATTATCTGGCGTCGGCGGCGAACTGAACCCGATAAATGAAATGCCCGCCTCCATCCCCGCGACTACCACTTTCTTGCCTTTCACGGTTAGTTTCGAACTCCCAGAGCTGATCTTGCTTTTACCCCCGTGGCTGCACTGGATGATTGCGCCTTCCACCACCACAACTCCCATAGTTTTCTCCTATGAAATCTGCACCCCGCTCGAGGTCAACTTCATGGTCACAGATCCATCAGCGGTCATCTCGATGTCGCCGCTGCTGGAAATACTGACCTTACCTTTTTGTCCAGAATCATCGGCCACGATCTTGATATCGCCGCTGTTGGAGATGCTTACCTTCCCCTTTTTCCCCGAATCGTCGGCCACAATTTCGATATCGCCGCTGTTGGAGATGCTTACCTTCCCCTTAGGCCCCGAGCTGTCGGCAACGATGACGATGTCGCCACTGTCGGAGATCTTGATGTTCGCTTTCTTATGATCGATCACCAGCGCATCTTCGTCGGCGTCCTTGGGCCGATCGCCCACATTCCCGAGTTTGTCCGTCCCCACCGTAATGCGAAGGCCTTTCACCTCGATGACCCGCTTGCCGGACTTAGAAACCAGGTCGTTGGCCGCCTTGGTGCTGTCTCCGGGCGGCGACGATCCATCGTAGTCGTCGGCGAACACCGGCAGGCACAGCCACCAGTCCCCCGGCTCGTTCCTCGGAGGGGTAATCACCGGACGTTTCGACCATGTGAACCCGGTGACCAGCGAATCGTCCTCTAAGCTCAGGTTATGGGTCAACATCGCTTTCATGCCCTTCCACACAGGTACCACCAGCCCGCACTTGTGCCACGCAAACGGCGATATGATCGGACGATCTTTGGCTAGCTGATTGTCATTTTGGTCAAAGACATCCGTCGCCACGCTCGGCTGGCTTTCTGTTCGCTCAAAAACCTGGCCATAGTAGAGAGTGCTGGTGTTCTGGTTGTCGCTGGCGTTGCCCGGCGAGTAGGTTTTGACCTTTCCGATCTCGACCGAGGGCCGCTGCTTGCGGCTGGCAATGGCGAGCTGATTAAATCCCTCCACCAGGGAGTCCGCCGTAGGTTGCTGTGCGAAACGTTCGCGCCGGTGTCCATTGCCGTCTACTGTGACTTTGATTGCCCGCCCGCTGCAGGTGTATCCCTCCGTCATGTTGAATTTATGAACCAGCGAATGGATGCGGTACTCACCACCCTTCCGGAAATCATCGTTGTCCACCGTGACCTTATGTCCCGGACGCAATTGTGGATCGCCCGTCACACTAAAAGTGAAACCTTCGGCGGTCGTTGCTGTGAGGTGACTCGCTAGCCCGGGATCGTTTTCATCTGGAATGTGGTTAGTGAAGGGGGTAAACGTTCCCAGGTTCACGCCGGGCGTAAATCTCGTCGCCTCTCCCATCCCGGGATAGGTCACCGCAATGGGTTTGCCAACCCACAGCTTCTTGTCGACGACCAGCAACTCTGCTCCCGCAATTTCGGCGAGATCGCCAATCGCGTCGATGAGGTGCTGCCCCCGTACCGTTCGATTCCCCAATGCAATTTGAAGATTGTTGTCCAGTGTCGCGGGCTGCGTGAAATCACCGCCGACGATTTTGGCATTGCTGAGAATCCTGGTAATCGCAGCGTCCACCTGGATCGGCGGATCGAGCGTCGTTTGAAATGGGGTCATGTGCAACGCTCGAGTTCCGGTTTCCAGTCCCCGTAAGGTTGTAATCAGGCTGTCACCTTGAACTTGCACTTGCACGCGCTCAATGATCCCATCCATCACCAATCCAAATGGCTGGTCGAAATATCCCAGCTTGACGGAAAGCTTTACTAGGTTCGCGGGTTGCTGATCGTGGGTGTCTCCCACTTTTTGGAAGATGGAGTCGGCCACCTTCTTGGGCAGATCAAACAGCTGGATTTGGAACGAAGTACCCGGAATGCCGCGGGTCATCTCGATCTGGATCGCTGTGTCGACGATGTACTTCCCCGAAAGCGTGTCATTCGATACCTTGAAGGCGAGATCGGGGAGCTCGACCACGTACTTGATAATCACGCCCATCTGGATGCAATACCTCCCACTACGTAGCTGCCGAAGTCTCCCCGTCCGTTGAGATTCATGCGTGCCACCGTCTGTGAGGGGAAGTACAACGCTATGTCTCCCGACAGGTACTCCATCTCTGGAACTACCTTGCGCAGAAAAACTGTGGCACTGGTGCCGTCGGGGTTCTGTTGATCAACTCGCGCGACCAAAAAAGCATTGCTCATCGGCAGATCAAAGAGATCGCCCGTGTCGCCGGCCAATAGCGACGACTCGATATCTACGTACAGAAAAAATCGATAAGTGCGTTGCTCGAACGTGACCTGGAAACTCTGAGGAAACCCAACAGTCACGTCGATCGGCAACGTTGTGTAACTTCGTCCGGACTCCCCCATCAGCACAGCCATTTTCGTTGGCCTGCGTTCCCCTTAAATAAATGCGCTACCAATCCCCACCACCGCATCCAGCAATCCGCCCAACAGGCCGCTGAGCTGGGTTCGCGGAACATTGGTGAGAGTGAGTGACACCTTCAGGGTGTCGCGGTTGATATTGTCTTGCGTGAACACCAGGCTCGTGATCTGCATGTCGGTGTGCACTCCGAGCCTTGCTACCACCGGAACACCGCCGGTAAACGTCGAGGCAACGGCGGCTGCTGGCGCGAGCAGTCGATTGGTGAGCGCCAGCGCCTCCAGCGCAGTCCGCAGGGCACGAAGTGGCCCGATCAACTGCGCGTCGATGTTGATCGTCTTCGTGGTCGGCGCTAGCATCTGGGCAATCGTGCTGCTCCCCGCCACTTGCGCTACCTTATATCCCTCGTTCAGCACGAAATTCGTTACCACCGTAAGCGGGATTACCCCAACCAGCACAAACGGAGGGAAACCTTCATTGAACGATTCGTCCGCCATCTTCCCTCGCTAGGTCTCGATGTCGTCCTTACCGCCAAAGCCAAGGATGATTCCGTTGAAGGACGCGACCGGCGCCCCATCCGGTGTAACGTTGCTCGGACTAGCCGAGGTGATTAGGCAATCGCGGAACAGTAGTTTCTTGAATGCCCAATCAGTCCCCGTATTCTCTGCGATCTGAATGTTGAATTTAGCGTTCGAGAGTGCCAACTGCGTGAGCGTGGCCGTCACCGTTCCGATAGCTTTCATGCTCATAGTGAATGTTGCCGTCTTCGGTCCAAAAACCGCGCCTACGTTGTCCGCTTCGATAGAGTGGATGGCCGTGCGCGGCGTGGTGAAGGTCGGTGTAAACGAATCGATGGGCGTTACAACAGTTCCATCTCCCAGCGAGATTTCCAAGCGAGTATTCCAGTCAGGCATGACTCACGCTCCTATTCGAACAGCAGAGTGATATTGAGCCGGTGAATCGCTCCTGCATACTGCACCGAGATCAGCGCATCCACCGTCCTGGCAACACGCGCGTTATGAATTTGCTGCAACTCGGTATCGCTCAGGGTATTCGGCGGCTTGTCGAGCAGCACCAGGATGGGCAGCACGATCTGGTAATCGTCGATCACAGCGCGCTGTAGATAATCCTGCAGCACCGCACTCATCTGCGACACGAGTGCTCGCAACCCGGAACGGCTGATCCGCAGGTTGCCGATAGAGCGAATTAGCATGGCTTTCAGGTTGAAGGAAATGTCGTCGATGACCCGCACAATGTCGATGTAAGGCTGGTCTGCACCCAAGGTGTACCCTTCTCCCATGAACAGGCCTTTGCCGGGGATAAGGGTAGGATCGGTAAGCCAATTGATGCGCGCCGTATTGAAGGCGTCGATCTCCGAATCGCTGAACAGCCCGTCCATACCAATCTGTACTTGCTTCAATAGCAGCGAGATCTGTGGCTGATACCCGCCAATCACTCCCGCTACCGCCGCAGCCGCATCTTCATCCGATTTGTGCGCGACCATTACCATGCGATTGATGGACATATTGCCCGTGACCAGGTTCGGATCGGTTTCATCCTTTCCCAACATGGCCACCGCAATGCGTTCCATGCCGTCGGCGCCCGTATTGGAGACCCCATTGACGTGCGTGGCCAACGACTCAATCGCGCTTTGACCAGACAGCGGAGTGAGTGGCGTGTTGGCCAGAACCACGATTTGAACGCTAAGTTTGGCAACCTCCGCCAAAGCCAACGAGATCCCGTTGGTACTGTCGGCAGGGTCGATTGCAACCGCGTAGACCGTAGTGGGGCCGGGATTCTGCGACAAAGCTTTGCGGACGCTGGTGCCTAGGTCCCCTTTGAACCAACTGGTGCTGTCCACCGGCTGATTCGCTCCAGACACATTCGATTTGTCGCTAACGCTATCCGGATTCGTGACGGGGACCGGTGTTTTTAAGGGTCCGGTGGCGTCATTGTCGACTTTGCCGACAATAGCCACATCGCCAAAGGCTCGGGTGGCCGGCTTGAATAGATTGGTAATGGGCGTCACAGTAATGTAGCGTACGGCCATGTGCTGTCCTCCTGGCTACTGGATTAACCGTGGTATTTGCGCTGGAGTTGCCGGCGTAGGGCTTCCAGTTCATTGCGCGTGAGTTGTTTCGGCACATTAGCCGGCGCGCCCGCCTTCTTTTGTGCTTTCTCATGACCTGCATGTTTTCGACTCTTATCTGATTTCTCACTCATCAGAACACGACCTCCTCTTGCTACGGCCCGAAGAATGAGGCCATCATTCCTTCGGACTCAAACAGTCCCTGCACGTCGTTCTTGATCTGCGAAGCCGTCATATTTGGGATAGCGTTATCGACAACAACGCTAGCAGGAAATATCGTCACAAATACAAATGGCGACCTCACTTCGGCGCCCATTACCACAGGTTTGAAGTCGTGCTCGCGGGCCCGAATTTCCCGGCACAACTTGGCGTTTTGCAGGGCGTCGAAGACGTTCAAATCAGGCTGAAACTTGAGGCACACGCTCACCGGAAAGTCCTTCTCGTTGTTGGGATCGTTCGCGTCGAACGCCGGTGGGGCTTTATAGAAGAACTGCACAAAGGCATTCATGCGCTGCTTGAATTCTGTGATGCTGCTGATCTGGAATTTCGCGAACACTTCGTCCACTTGGCTTTGCGAGTAGCGCGTTAATAGGCTGGCTTTTAGTTGTTCCACTGACGTTACCGCTCCAAACTCCTGCAGCAAAGCCCTGGTCTCGATATGATCGGGCGCCATTTCCTCGCTTTGCACCACAGCCTCCACGATTGCGTCCACAGCGATTTCAGTCCATACCAAGCGGCCGTAGTTCTTCATTGCGCTGTCGGTGCGAACCCGCTCCGAGGTGGGAGTTATGCGCTCCTCAGATCCCGTAATTCGGATTGTTTCGAAGGTTGGTGCGGCAAACTCCTTGCGCACGACTTGCGAGACCGTAGCGCTGTGCAGCGTAAAATCCTCCGGAGTATATGCAGCCTCGAACAGGGCCTGAGCGCCCAGTTGGTTGGAAAGAAAGTCCAACATGAAGCCGTCGTCCAGAAACTGGATCATCATCTGATCGGTGAATCCGCTCATCCTGTCTATGCTCTCAATACCGATCGCCTGGTCAGGCGCGTTTCACTTCAAATTCACACCTTCGCAATAGGTCATAGTCGGGCCGGAAAGTCAGACAGCATTCTGTTCCGCTCGCGCGGTTTCGAGTTGGCATCGTCTTTTCTTGGCTCCACTTTGCAATAGTATTAGCGATTTTTCCCTGTCCTTTTTTGATTCGAGAGAAACTGTTTGATGTCATCTAGACGAATCCGCTGTAAGCCGTACACTACAGCTCGCGAGCCCGTCTGAGTTACAGTGACCCAATCCTTTGCGGCTAATTCAGCGAGAACTCTCTCAACCTCTTCAAGTTTGACTCCCGAGCGTGTCGCCGGAAGCCACCACTCGATGATTCCTTCTACCGTATCCTTAGCATCTGGCTGCGTGATTAGGTATTCCAGGATCTGTTGATCCAAGGGCGTACCTCGCATGACGTTTCCTTGTTTCCATCACGCTCGAAATAGGCTAGTCTTCGTCACCTAGAGGCACGGAGCACGTGAGTTTCCAGAAGGTGAGAACGGTTAATCCGTTGGATTTGCTATTTGAACCTGATGCGTCTTTGGCTGCGGTGCGTCAATCCCGCCGCAGAACATAGACAGACAAACTGCCGCAAGTGGTTGTTAAGTATGCAACAATTCCCTGCGACAATCATTCAAGAAGAAAGAGAGGTACATCTGTCGCACTCGTATCTGCGTCTATCCGAGTCCCGAATGCGGGCAGAGGAAGAGTAACTCATTTGTGTTTGTGCTCGCTCGGCGAGAGACACATCAGAATCAGAGGGTCGGCTACGCAATCTTCAAGAAAGTTTCGCGCTCGAGACCGTGCTTGCGGATCAGCCTTTGGAAAGTTCTGCGTTCAGTTCCCGCCGCCTGGGCGGCACGGCTGATGTTGCCCTGCAATTCGCTGAGCAGGTTGGTTAGATAGGCCTTTTCAAAGTGCTCGAGCACGCGGCTTTTTTCCTGGCGCAGTGAACCTTTTGGTGCGGCGGAAGGCAGATTGGATTCAGGAAGTTCGAGATCATTGGGCCCGATGGCTGAAGAATTGCTGAGAAGCGCCGCGCGGTGGAGTATCGCTTCCATCTCTCGAACGTTCCCTGGCCATGAGTAACGCAGGAGCTTGTGCAGTGCAGCAGCCGTAATCTTCAGATCTCCAATGTTGTATTGTTTCGCATACTTTGCAAGAAAGTGCTTGGCCAATAAAGGAACATCCGAGATCCGATCGCGCAGGGCAGGCACGGTCAGTGAAAGAATATTCAATCGGTGAAACAAGTCCTCTCGAAATAGGCCCGCTTTGATGAGTGACCGCAGATCGGCATTGGTGGCGCCGATTAGACGCACATGGGCCACAACCGCCCGCGGCGTTCCCAGCGGGCGATACTCCCAGTCCTGCAAGAACCGCAGGAGTTTCGCTTGCGCGGGAGTGCTTAGCGTCTCTACCTCGTCTAGAAAGATTGTGCCGCCCTCGGCTTGGCTAACGAGTCCCTTTTCCGAAGAATGAGCATCAGTGAAAGCCCCACGCACATGGCCGAATAACTCATTTTCGAACAAGTGATCGGGTACCGCGCCGCAATTGATTGGAATAAAGGGCTTGTGGCGGCGGATACCGTTGTAGTGAATCGCTCGTGCGAACAGCTCTTTCCCGGTACCAGTTTCGCCGGTGATCAGAACGCTAGCTTCGGAGCGAACTATGCGTGGTATGCGGGCCACCGCCTGAATGAAGCTTTCGCTCTCGCCTATCAGCTTGTCGAGGTTTAAGTCCTTGGATTTGACTCCGGGCGTCGGGCCTTGTGCTCGATTGCGATCCAACAACTTCTTCACCCGTGGAATCACGTCGAACTCACTAAAGGGACAAGAGCAGAAGTCGTCCAGAACTTGCAACAACGAATTTATCGGCCCGATACCGGTACTCAGATGACTACAAACAAGGGCCATGATCGGCGTGGTATCCCACCTGCTTCGGATCTCCTCGAAGCACGCCACGGCTGACGGGTGCTCGGGAAGCCGTATCATCAACAAATCAGGGCGTATTGTGCCCTTATGAGGCAACTCCGTTGCCACCTGAGAGATCAGTTCGCCATCAGGGAACCAGCCCTGAACCAAACCGCACAGGCGCCGGCAGTCTCCAGCGGCGCAGGCAACGGGATCAAGATCCAGAATGAGGACCTGCAGTGGATTCATGTCGGGTCTCCCGAAGTTTAGGCAACAATCGCAACCAAGTCTTACCCGTGGTCGTTGGTAGGATCCCGAGAGCAAATTTGTGAAGACGTACCGCCATTGCATTCTGTACAACTTGCCTTGTCGAGAAACTTAACATGACATGATGTCCTTTGATCGACCGAAGCGATAACCGGGCGTTCCGGAGTAGCCTTGCTATCACCCCGGCGAAACTGCCGATGTTCTTGATCAGCGCGGCCACCTCTTCTTTGTGATTGGTCGCGGCCTTAACAGTTTTAATCAAATCATCTAGAGTTTCTGACCTTGCGAGGTGAGAATCTTATTCCGCGCGCTCTAGGCAGCAAGTCGAATCTCTGACTCTTCTCGAAAGGGCGTTGCGTCACTTTCCATCGCAGCCTGCAAATTCTTCCTTTAGAGAAAACAAATACGCTTGGGGAAAGCGCCATCAAATGGGTCAGCCTAGAACCAGCCGAGTTTTCTATAAGGCACGGCACGCAGTCAAGCAAAAAATGGGAGCTGTTACGAAACCCGAACAACGACTTGCGTTGAAACCTCAAATCAATGCAGTTTTCGGGTGAGACACTTACCCTGACGCGTGGAATCGAAGAGCTCCCTGTATTCGTATTTTCGTGCCAGCCGGGCAGTGTCAGCCGACAATGCATCGACGCTCGTGAACCTTCAGGGCGTCCGCATGGGCCGTCCGGGGGCGTATTTTCATTTCGCTCTCGAGCCGTGCAGGAGCTCTCGAGGAAGTTCGCATCGGTGGCGAGGCGCTGGTGGTCGGCGAAGGAACGATCCTCGAGCGGATTCTCTTAACGGAAATGCCGACCTTCGACAGGTACCCGCGTCACAGCCCCGTGCATGTTCCACATCATCAGTCTCATTCTTGGGGGGCATCCTGGATTGCAGCGAGTTCCCACAGCCTCCGAAGCCCCACTTTGAGCTTGACATTTCTTCGGGAATCGGAGATTGTTGTCGCAATTTTCCCCATGACGTTTCGTTCCACACGATCGGACCCCGGAAATGAATTCGGGAGAATGGCCTACCTGTAAGGTCGCCGAAGGTACGACCACGCTCCCCTCGATTGAAGATGATCGCAGAATACAAAAGATAGGGCGCCAAAGAGTCAAAGGATTAGCCGCGTGCCGATGTCTCGGGAGTTGTGGGTTGCGGTTGAGTAGATCCTTCCCCCCGCCCTAAACGACCTTTTCCATTGCAGTCTCATCGGTGGCTTGTGCCATGAAGGTCGACATGCCACGACTCAAGGAACTACCACCTGAATTCGCAAGCTTTGGGTTGATCACGCGTTTTCCGAGGCTGACGCAGACACTTAGGCACGCCTGGAAAGCGGCGCCTGTCGGTGACACTACAGTCTTGCCCCGGAGGAATAGGGAACCATTAAACCGTTCTGAAAGACCCGGTCGCTCGCCGCATCTGTTGTGTTCGCGATGTTTCCCAGAACTCCTTTTTGGTTTGATGCTGAAACGGTATGGTCGGGCCCTCGTACTGCAAAACCAGCAGAGCGAGTGCGGAAGTGGAATCAAATGGTCAGCGGAGAAACTGGCGCGTTCTTGGAAAAGTGGAACTAGAGAGACCTCGATTCTGTTGCGGCTCCATTGACAACATTTTAAGGTGGATCGTTATGGGTGTGATTCTACAAGCAACGTTCAAGTTTCCGGGTGGGCACACCGTACCGTCTCCGTTCGACGGGAACCGTCGCACGCTGTGGTGGTGGGATCACTTGGCGTCGCAAGGTAATGCTTTGCGGCAAGCCGGCTTCACGGCAGTGTGGCTGCCGCCAGTACTAAAAACGAATGCCGGGGCATTCCCAGGAGCGGATGGCTATGGGCCGTTCGATGACTATGATCTCGGCAACAAAAACCAGTTCTTTTCCATCCCCACCCGCTTCGGCTCGCGCGAGCAACTTCAAAGATGCACGGCGATGATGCGCGCCAATGGTCTCGACGTTTACCTTGACATCGTTCTTCACCATCGCGACGGAGGGAACCGCTTCGTCTATCGTTACCAGGGCGCGAACGGCAATGCGGGCGCGGGACGTTTTCCTAAAGATCCGAAGTGCTTCTTCCCCAACGTGCCACGCGACCCCATCGCTGGACCCGTTTCAGACGACTTCGGATTCGGAGACGAGCTCGCGCCGATCAACGCGCAACCCAGGGGCTATGTGCGGAATGGTCTGATTGACGCGGTAGACTGGCAAACCCGCGCGCTCGACGCCCAAGGCTATCGACTGGATGACACGAAGGGTCTTGCCATCGAGTTCGTTGAGCAATTGCTGACATCGAAGGCCATGCGGGACAAATTCGCGGTTGGAGAGTACTTCGACGGCAATCCCGACACCCTGAATTGGTGGGTCTGGAATTCGGGTATGAATGGGCGAGCTAGTACGTTCGACTTCGGGACGCGTTTCACCTTAAAAGATATGTGCCACAACGGCGGACGCTGGAACATGGCACAACTCGATCACCTGGGGTTTATCGGGCGCGATCCCATCCACGCCGTTTCTTTCCTGGAGAATCACGACACCGACCTGAACTCTCCGGTGATTTGGAACAAGCTGCTCGGCTACGCGTACCTGCTGACCTCGGAAGGATACCCGTGCGTATATTACAAGGACTATTCCACCGATCAGGGCTGCTACGGCATGAAGAGGCAGTTGGACAATCTAATCTGGATTCATGAAAACCTTGCCTTCGGGCCCACACAATTCCGATGGAAGGACTTTCAATTCGTAATATATGAGCGGACCGGTTGGCCAAATCTGCTCGTGGGATTGAACAACGAGATGGCCAACGGATGGAAGACAGCGACTGTCCAGACAAGCTTCGGTGCCAATGTGCACCTCCACGACTATTCCGGTCACTCGGGCGACGTGTGGACCGACGGCAATGGCAACGCAACCATCGGTATTCCGGAGAATGACAATGGGCTTGGTTATGTCTGCTATAGCAGAGTTGGGCTTGACAAACCTAACCACGTCCGGCGCTTGGCGACGACCCAGGTCTTCGAAGGTGCTCCAGACCTCGATATCGAACCAGCAACTCCGAACGACGAAACGCGTGTTGGCCGTGTTTGGTGCGACCGCGGATTTCCCCTGCAACTAGACCCAGAGACTACTGATTCGCATCTCGTGTTTTCAGCGAGCGACCCATCCGGCGATGCTTTACCACTTCACAATGGCAATGGCCGAACCGATAAACGCGGATGGCACACTATCTGGGTGAAATCGTCCGCCAGCCAACCCACATCTTATAAAGTCGCTGTGACTTATACGAGTACGCAGACGTTTTAGTTCTGCGGAGGTAAACATGATCATCATTCGAGTTTTGTTGGTGGCCCTTGTGGTTATGCCAGCAGTTGCGCAAGTAGATGTCTTAACTCGACGCTATGACAACCAGCGAAGCGGCGTAAACACCCACGAGACCGTCTTGACGCATGACAGTATCCGCAGCAACAGATTTGGCAAACTGTGGACTCTTTATGCCGACGCCAAAATCATGGCACAGCCCCTCTACGTCTCCAACCTGGTGGTGCCGGCTGGAAGCATCATCGGCACAACGGCTAAAGCTAAGTGCGCTGGCGGGTGCAATACCGTGATTTTTGCCACTATGAAAGGAACCCTGTACGCGTACATGGCGGACCAGAAGCCCCAGACGCAAAGTGACACATTGCTCTGGGCCACCTACCTGAGCGATGGGCAGCACTGCCAGTGCGGCGCCACCGGCCCACAGAATGGCAGTGGCAATTTCGATATGTGGGCCGTGGATGACCCTTGGTGGGGAATCCTCAGCACGCCCGTTATCGACCGGGAAACAAATTCACTCTACGTCGTGAATTGGACCAACGATCAGCAATACCGCCTTTACAACCTTAGCCTGACGACCGGGCAGATAAAGAAGGGACCCGTGGTCGTCAACGGTAGTGTTGGCGGTGAAACTTTTTGGCCCAATACCAATGGATTCATTCAGCGTCGTAAACAACGCGCCGGACTAGCGCTCTCCAAAGGCTTGCTTTATGTAGCTTTCGGCGGAGATAACCAGGAAGCACTCGCCGGCTGGTTGTTCGTCTACGACGCGGCAACCCTCACGCTCAAGACTGTCTGGAGCCCGACCCCCAACGGACGAAATGGGGGCATCTGGATGGCAGGTGACGCTCCGGCTGCCGATGACTCAGGCAACATTTATCTACAAACCGGTGATGGAGACTTGGCGCCCGACAAGCACAGTTATGGGGACAGCATTTTGAAGCTCCATTTCGAAAATAACGCAATCTCTGTTACCGGTTTTTTTGCACCCTGCAATCAGATGTTGCTCAGGCAGTGTGACTTGGACCAAGGGTCTTCGGGCGCCTTGTTGTTTGGCCGATTCGTCATTGGAGGAGGCAAAGACGGAAAGCTCTTCCTGATGGCTCGAGACAAGCTGCCCGGGTACACTCCCGGACCGTTCCCGCCCGCTGCTGCCATGTGCGGACCGGGCGAACCGGACTGTACTGACGGCCCGGACCTTGTCCAGAAATGGCAGGCTACTACAGGCCACATTCATGGCTCTCCAGTGCTGTGGCATGGTCACAGCCGCACCTGGCTGTACATCATGGGTGAGGGGGACCACCTCAAAGCCTACCAATTCGAAAACGGCGAGTTCGATACAGCCACCCCTCTCGAAGCCAAGTGGACTCAGCCAAACGTGAATAATGTCCCAGCGTGCCAAACCCAAGCCAATCACGGAGCATGGATGCCTGGAGGGTACCTCGAGGTATCAAGCAACGACTCGAATCACGGGACAGGAATCGTTTGGGCTGTGGTACCGGTGAATGGCGACAGCAACAGCTGTCGCGGGGTGAAGGGCATGCTGTTGGCGGTGGACGCCGAAAATGTCTCACGAGAACTGTGGCGAAGCCAGGCAAGAGACGCGACCAACTCGGACACAAAGGACAGCTTTGGACTCTTGGCGAGATTCAACCTACCGACGATCGCAAATGGTAAAGTGTTCGTCCCCACGGCCGGAGATGCTGAACCGCTGCAGCGCTATGGCGGGCCACGACCTGCGCCCGGACCGGCCAACTATTATCTTGCCGTGTATGGGTTGAGGTGAAACGCGCTCCAGAGCAAATCAACATTTGTTGTCGCTTGATTTATGAACCAAACCGCTCTCAATCATTAACGTCGAGGAGTAGAGTACGCTGAACCGGGTCACGCCAATTAAGCACGAGGCCGATGCGGATGCAACTGCCCGCGGAGTGGCTGTCTATCCTGACGCCAAGGGCCTGCCTACCAGTATTCTCGCCGGTGCGGAGCGAATATTCGTACCCAATAATCCCGAAGCCCTGCTTCAACTGGTGCGAGCGCCGAGTGTATTTGCAAAGCGTGGACCACAACGATCTTGATCATGCGAACTACATTGGGTAAACAACTGCAGGTCGCAGGTTTTATCGTGCTGGGCGTGGAGTACAGGCCAGAGCCTATCGGCCCGATGTTCGTCGACACAAGACAACCGACGTGACCACAAGAAGACTGAACCAGGCAGCGCAAACAGTATTGGACGTTCTGAAAAAGGGCCGGAGAAGATCCGATCAGACTTAATTACCTGGGGTCGGAGAACAATACGACGGTACGCGCCAATCACTACGGGGAATGGTTCGCCGCGAATAGCGGCGCCCGGATGACGAGCCCTGCCGATGCTCCCACCCAGTGACTTGCCCGGCCTACGGCCCAAGGCTAGCCGGGCATTTTCCCGGCTTCAACGAGAATCACGCCGATGATTCCAATGGTGGCTTGCAACGCTGTCACCTTTGATTTCAGCGTTACGAGCCCGGTGTGAGAATTGCCGCAAGGAGTTTCTTATCGTGGAGGGCGCTCCGATGAGTCTCTACCCATCCATCGGCGACTTCGGCCTTGGGCGGACAGTTCCCGCTAATTGGTTTAGACGATTGTGAAACCGTCGATTGATTCCTTGAATACGCCATCGATCATCCCGCAACTGGCAGTGCGAGAATTCGGAACGCTTGCGCATGACCTTCCTAGCTGCATTCTGCCTCAAAACTCGAATCAAAATGAATCAGCGGATTGGTTGTTCTCTCTAGCGAGACCACCGAGGACACGAAGAAATGAAGACAACCGTGTGTTTTCTTGTTCCTTGCAAAAGGTACCTGGCATAAAATGCGACTCCATATCGGTGAGCAATTTGGAATCGAGTAAGCTAAATGATAAAGCCAACACTTTTCATTGGATCTTCGAGTGAAGGGTTAAAAGTCGCGAGATTGGCGCGCCAAGCACTTGAGAGTGCCGTCGAAGTATCGGTCTGGGACGAGGGCGCATTTCCGCTTGGCCAGACTTTTATTGAAGCTCTGGTTAACGCATTGCGTCGATTTGATTTCGCTCTAATGGTAATGACACCTGACGATCCCACTCAGAGCCGAGGCACGGAGTTGTTTGGAGCACGCGATAACGTTATTTTCGAACTTGGGGTCTTCATCGGGTCTCTGGGGCGTGAGCGCACCTTTGTTCTTCATGAACTCGGCATACCCCTCAAGATTCCATCTGATCTACTGGGTGTTTCGATGGCTACTTATCGACCACGAAATGATGCAGATTTGCGGGCAGCCGTCAGTTCTGGTTGTGACGCAATTCGGGAATCGATTGAAAAGCTCGGATTTTCGGACAAGAAAGTTACTCAGGTCATCGGAGACATGCGCGAGCGGCAACGAGAGCAAACCACTCAGATTTCGCGCCAAGCCGAGCAGATCAGGGCGCTGGAATTTGCGTTGCGGGGGATCGTAACGCAATATGAGGTTGAAAAACTTATCGGACTCGACCGTACTCAGCCGTTCCTTTGTTACTATTCAGACGACCTGTACAGCGAATTACGACGGCTGCGTGCTTTAGGGTTCGTCCAGAACAACGAAGGAGTAGGTCTTCGCAACATTCGTGACGGTTACAAAGACAAGCCCTCTCAATTTGATCTCAAGCATTACTTTTCCATAACTCCAGAAGGTCACGAGTATTTGAAGCTGCGTGAGGCTATGTTGAAAGAAGCCGATCTGGAGGTTTGATCGCCGAAACGTGACTGTGTGAAACCGCTTCTGCATAGGCGCAAGTTTGAGATACAGAGAGCCATGACGGGCCAGAAGTCGGCATCGGGGAGATTTCCCCGATGTCCGTTTCTGGACCGCATTTGGCGAAACCCGCTCCTCGACAACTAGTGGAGCCGGAATCGGGTTTTTTCGCGCAAGTTGCACGAGGCTGCATTTTGTAACCGCTTTGTTGTCCAGATTTCGAGGCGGATGGGCCGCGGATTCAACAGCTCCAGCATCACTTGGCGCACGTCGACTTCGCGCTCGATTGCGGTCCCGCGCCTTGCCTCGCAGAGATGGATGGCGTCTGTTGTGACAGCCTGGGCTGCCATCGCTAGACATGCTCGAAAACATTTAGCCAACAGCCGACCGGACCGGTTTAGCGAGCGCAGATCGATTTGGCCCATGGCCCACTGCTGCTATCAAGATTGGCATATACTACGCGAAAGTCCGGTCTTCAGCGTGTTGACGCCTCGCACAGCGTGAACTAGTCGAGAATGGAGGTTCCCATGAGCGAGTCGGCGATCTTCTGGGAGATTTTGATTCAGCTCATCGAGGAAGGGCAGGTCATCCCCGTCGTAGGCCGTGACCTGCTCACCGTCGATGTGGGTGGCTCGAGGCTTCTCTATCCCTACCTCGCCGAGAAACTGGCTGTTTCCCTGGCAGTTTCTCCCGATAACCTGCCGGACGGCGAAGAGCTTAATGAAGTCGCGTGCCGTTACATCACCGAGGGCAATCGAGTCGAAGATATCTATCCGGCCCTGAAGACTGTCGCCTCCCGAGCTGAGGCGGCACTGCAGGTTCCGGAATCTCTCCTGAAACTGGCCGCCATTCGTCCGCTGCGTCTCTTTGTGACCACAACTTTCGATTCGTTTCTGTCTCGCGCCTTGAATCAAGTCCGTTTCGGGGGAGATGCAATGACTCGAATCGTCGCGCATTCTCCTACAGAACTGCAGGATCTGCCAAGGGACTTGAGGAGCTCGCGCGATCTGACCGATGCCGACCCCCCGTTCGTTTACCACCTTATGGGTAAGTTGTCGGCGACGCCCGCATACGCCGTAACTCAGGAAGACTTCGTCGAGTTCTTCCATTCGCTGCAATCTGAAACCCGTCGCCCGCCTCGCCTTTTCGACGAGCTAAATCACCAGAGCCTGCTGATTATCGGCTGCCGATTTGGAGGGTGGCTCACTCGCTTTCTGATGCGCATGTCCAAAGGACAACGGCTTTCCTCAGGGGGCAAGAACGATTACGTGGCGGACATCGGTGTAAGCAGCGATGACAACCTCGTACTCTTTCTCCGTAACTTCAGCCGTGCCACCAAGGTATATCGTAGCGGAGGCGTTCTTGACTTCGTTGACGAACTCCATCAACGATGGACAGAGTTGCATCCTCTCGTATCGCCAATTGCGATTGCACCCCCGATCCAGGCTTTTGGTTTGAAACACGCGGAAGTCGGTGCCGTATTCCTGAGCTACGCTAGCGAAGACAGGGTCTCGGCTGAAAAAATCAAGAATGCTCTCGAAGCTGCGGGCGTTGACGTCTTTTTCGACCGCGAGGATCTCCAGTTGGGTAATGACTGGGAAGCGAAATTGCGTCGCAGCATCCGCCAGTGCTCGTTGTTCGTGCCTGTCATCTCGCGACGGACACTGGTTCCAGGGCGCCGCTTCTTTCGCGTCGAATGGAACCTCGCTGTCGACGAAGCTCAGATGGCTTCTTTTTCGGACGAAGAGGCCTTTCTCTTGCCGGTCGTGATCGATGACATGACAAGCAACGAGGCCGACGTACCTGCGAAGTTTCGTTCGATCCAGTGGCAGCCTCTACCCGCAGGTCAGCCAACACCGGAGTTTGTGTCGCGCGTGCAGCAACTCTATCGCAGATATCAGAAGTCGCGAGCGATGACAGCATGAGTACCGGCAGCTACAAATTCGGTGACCGCGCACAGAGCGTAACGGCTCCGAGTCGTGCTGGACCCACGATTCCCGCACCACGTGCTGCGCCTGCTACCGTAAGTGCCGACAATCCGTGGCCAGGGCTACTGGCGTTCCGGGAAGCGGACGAGCATTACTTCGAAGGCCGGCGCACCGAGACCGAAGACCTATTTCGCCTTGTGATGCGCGAGAGGTTGACCCTACTCTTCGGCCTGTCGGGTTTAGGCAAGTCATCGCTGTTGCAAGCCGGGCTATTTCCCCTCCTGCGCCGAGAGGGCATCCTTCCGGTTTACATTCGCCTCGACTTCTCCTCGGCAAAACTCGACTTGATCGGACAAATGAAGTCTGCAATTGTGAAGCAGGCGGAACTCGCAGACATCGAAGCTCCCGCGATCGATCCTCACGAAACGCTGTGGGAATACTTCCACCGGCAGGATAGCGAGTTCTGGACTCGCCGCAACCGGCCGGTGATGCCGCTGATCGCTTTCGACCAGTTCGAGGAGATTTTCACTCTGGGCAGGCTTGACGCGCAGCGGACACAAGCCACCGAAACTCTGCTCGACCAATTGACGGATCTCGCGGAAGGGCGCGTTCCCGCAGCTCTGAGGGCGTGGCTCGATGGGCAACCGGACAAGGCCAAAAACTTTACCTTCATTCGCCACCACTACAAAGTGCTCTTGAGCATTCGTGAGGACTTTCTCCCGGAACTGGAAGACTTACGCGGGAGAATGCCGGGCGTTGCCTTGAATCGCCTGCGGCTTCAGCGGATGAACGGAGGCGCCGCGTTGCGAGTCGTTGCTCAGGCTGAGCACCTGATCGACTTGGCCGTTGCGGAGAAGGTGGTGCGCTTTGTGGCGGCTGACCGCAGCGGAGTTCCTTTGCAGGATCTTGAGGTTGAGCCTGCGCTGCTAAGCGTGGTCTGTCGTGAGCTGAATAACAAGAGGCAAAGCCTCCACGAGCCTAAGATCACCGAGAGCCTGCTAGAAGGAAGTCATGACCAGGTTCTCAACGACTTCTACGAGCGCACAGTCGGTGATCTACCCATCGAGGTGAGAAGCTTCATCGAGGATCGCCTGCTTACGGTCTCGGGTTTCCGTGACAGTGTCGCGTTGGAGAATGCCCTCAGTCTTCCGGGAGTCACTGGCAACTGCCTCGATCAACTGGTGGAACGTAGGCTGCTGCGCCGTGAAGATCGCGGTGGAGTGCAGCGCCTGGAGTTGACGCACGACTTGCTGACGGGAGTAGTTCGTGCAAGCCGTGATCGTCGTCATCAACAGGAGGAAGCCGAGAAGGCTCGCCTTCAGTTGCTTGAGGAGCAGGAACACGAGCGGCAGTTGCTGAATCAGCAGCGCGAGGAGGAGGAAAAGGAGAGGGCCAAGCGCGAACTGAGACGAACCCGCAGAGTGGCGGTCATTTTCGCCTTGTTAACTATCGCTGCAATCGCAGGATTGATAGGAGCGATTCATTCCCGCTCCGAGATGCAGAAAGCGCAGGGAGAAGCAGTACGGCAGCAGCGAGAAGCGGTACGACAGACGAACTATGCAAATTCTCAGTACGCGATCGCGCAAGAAGCGGTGAACAGGATTCAGCAGAGCCTGCTTATCCGGCAGGCCGCGCTGTCGGGAGACCAAGATAAGTTGAACGGACTTCTCTCTAAGTTAGGACAGAACGACAACATTCAATTCGGCGTGGTCGCGAGTGACCTTCACTACAAATCCGGCGGTTACGATATTTACAAATTCGAACTATTTCCCCGCCGAGAAACTCTGCCGTCAGGCAAAGACGCGGTTGCGTTCATTACTTATCTGGCGGATCATCCCACCTTCCAAAACACCCTACTCACTGCGGGTCAAAAGCGCGAATTCCGTGCCACGTACACGGGGTGGGGATGCCTGCATCGCATCGTGGCCCTGACGGAATATGCCGACCCGACCAAGTCACCGACAGTCACCGTCTTTGACATGTGCAAGCTGCTGGGAGATGGGTGGTACCAGGACCAATAGAGGCAAAGGGATAGCACAGAGATCCCAAATGGGCCAGAAGTCTTAGTGCTGTATCTGAAGCGCCCCCGAGCGAAGAACTGGGGGTTGAGACGCTGTGTAGGGGCGCTTCAGATACAGCACTAAGACTTCTGGCTCGTAACTCTGCTCTGGCATTGTCACGAGTCTGAGGACCATATTGGCAGTGCCTATCGAGGACTCCGGTGTGGTCCGCCGCGACACATCGAGTCGGTCCAAAGCCCAGAGTCAAAACCATCCTTCGACTGCCAGACGTTGTAATTCTTTTCTTCCATCAGCAATCGTTCGCTGCGGATCGAGTGCAGCATCCGCAGAAACTATGCCCGCAACAGCTTCTCAAATGCAATCGAAGGTTGAATTAGGAGTATTTTCCAGCAGTCTGGTAAAGACGTTCTGGGCAGACAAATGACACGTTGCCGTAGTTGAACAGCCGTACAATTATTCAACGAGAGAAATAACAAATGCCCGTATACCTTAGCCCTACGCAATACATTAGACCTGACTAAAGTGTCACGATGAATTCTGATCATCTGGCGATCGACCAAGACAAAGCAGATATAGGACCTGTTGGTTGAAGCGGCCTTAGGACCATCCGAGCCTCTGAGATCGAATGCTCGGTCCAATCCAAAAGGGCAGGACATCGTCAGGTGCAGTGTTCACTCTAGGTTGGCAGACAATTAGTGCGAAAATGGCTCGGAGTTGTTGCGATGCTCGGTGTCTTCATCAGTTCGAGCTTCCGTGATTTAATCGCCGAGCGCACCGCTGTTCGTTGCGCCATCGAGCAACTGGCATCGGGAACGGTGAGTCTTCAGGTCCGCGGAATGGAAGATTTCGGCGCGATCGCAGCGAGCCCGCTGCGGGTCAGCGAGGAATTCGCTGAAGCCGCGGACATCGTCATCCTGCTGGTGGCAGGCAGCTACGGAAGTTTGGCTCCCGATCGGCGGATCTCTTTCACTCAAGCCGAATATGAAGCGTGCCACCGCAGCAAGATCCCTGTTCTCGCTTATCTTGAAGATGCCGAGAACGCGAGTATACCGGCTGAGGTGATTGCTTTTCGTGCACGCCTATCTCAAGAACTCACGATTCGGCGCTACTCTGGGATAGCCGAACTCGCAGCGCGCGTATCAAAAGATGTTTCCGATCTTCTGATCAATCTTCGTACCGGCGAGGATATCGGAACGCGTGACCTGAGTACACCACCCGCAGCAGACACGACCGGATTTGTGGGACGCCTGGGCGAGTTGTCGGAAATTCGCTCAGGGCTGAAGGACTTCGCACCTAGGGTCGGTCTCTGGGGTTCAACAGGTGTCGGGAAGACTACACTCATACAGCAATTCTTCACAACACGGGAAGCTCCCTGGTGGGAACCGATTTGGCTGCGCATGGACGACCTGTTCGGCCGCGACACGGAGGGGGGCTAAAGATAGGTGCAATCCGGTGGCGGAAGGATGCGCTTCTTGCGCGGATCATGCGAGTTGCGGAAGAGAAACCGCGATCGGTTTTCGTCTTTGATAATGTTCAAACGGCGCCTTCGATTGCTAGTTGGCTAAGTGCTCGACTGGGCAAAGTGCCGTGCATATTCCTCTCGTGGGATGCCGATGCCCTCCCGGCATGTCCCCGCATTATATCCGTTGGCCCCCTGGATGCGGTTGACTCCGCGCGACTTTTGAGCCGCTTCTGCGACGCAGGGCAGGCATCTGAGGCTGCCGCAATCCAAGAAATCTGCATTCACCTTGAGCATCATCCACTGGCTCTATCGCTGGTTGGACGACGGCTGCAATTAGATCGCGCCTTGACAGTCGCTGACTGCCTTAAGGACGTACGAGACCCTGTTGCACAGGGAGCGCTTTCCGGGCCCACGCTGGATCGGGCATATGTTGTGGTGGATAGGTGAGCTGAAGCCGCTCGGTGCCATCGGTCTTGCTACGCCAGTGGCATATACCGCCTATCCTGAGTCAACGCTCTGGCGGGCTCGATTAACCGGCTAGGTGAAGAATTCAACGACTCCCGTTTCGAGGTTGTACATCGAGCCTGCAATCTTTATGGTACCGGCGGCTTCGAGATCCCGTAACACAGGGCTCCGTTGGCGAACGTTGGCGATAGTCATAACAACGTTTTCTCGTGCTACAGCGTCCACGAATGCGTAGTTCTTGGAGGAGCGTTCCCCTGTATAACGAGTGGCTTCAACAGCCGGACGGATCTTCGATAACAAAGCCGTGAGATTGCCAAGCTCTGCGCCATCAATGACTCCCTTGATAGCGCCACAGTTGGTGTGGCCCATGATCAGCACGACCTTCGAGCCTGCGACCTTGCAGGCAAACTCGATGCTACCCAAAACGTCCTCATCAGCAACATTTCCCGCAATGCGACCGCTAAAGATATCGCCAATACCGAAGTCGAGAATCAATTCGGCGGGTGCTCGTGAGTCAATGCAGCTGAAGACAACCGCGGCAGGATACTGCCCCTTTGCCGTCGCCTTGGCTTCCGCCATGAGATCACGATGCTGCGGTCTACCCGCTCGAAAGCGTTCGTTGCCAGCTTTCATGTGCTGGATGACTTCGTCCGGCGTCATCTTGTCACGCTGCTCTTTGGTGAGATCTGCGTGGGCCAATACGCTTCCCAGGCTTGCCTCTACTGCCCCGACAGCGGTCGCAACGCTGACAGCCTTGCAAAAGGCCCGGCGGTCAAATCGATCTCTTCCAACGCTTAATTGTGAACAGTGCATAGCCACGCTCCTTCGGACTGCATTGTATAAGCGCCGTGCCGCTTCGATAACTGTTAAAGATGGACAGGGACGTGAAGAAGCTCAGAGCGTCGCGGGATTCTGCTGAGTGACGGGGGCAAACCGAATTCATCTATCGGCGCGGCTGTTCGGGGAAGCAGGATGGTTGATGTAGTAACCAGACCTTAACACTCAAATTCCGATTCCTTCCGGTTCAGTTCAGACTATTCCGTCTGGATGATGAGTGAAATCGGGATTTTTCGACAGTTACGGTACGGTGAACTGGATCGGAACTGATTGAGGCTGGTCAGTCGGAAGAGAAAACTTGCCCCTTCCAACGATTCGTACCCATTCACCTGGACTTAGCGAGAGCATAGTGGCAGGATGGTCGTCATCTCCGTACAAAACCACACCGCCGCCGGCGCGGGATCTTTCGGTTGAAGGTCTGCCAAGTGCGGAGAAAACGGAATCCTTAGCGGGGCGGTGTCTATGTTCTCAACAGTGACCTCGAAAATCGGTTCATCACCGATTTGATAATGCGTACGATCCAGTGAAATCAGTTGCGTGCGCAACGCGCCCAGATGTCTGGTCGAGTCGAAGCAACCCTCGTCCCGTTTGATACCATCACGTGCTCCGCTTGTTTTTTGAGTTAATGGCGGTCGTCGCAACTCCCTACGCGCAGTGACCTTCGTCAAGTCAACCGAAGCAACTTCCTGTGCTAAGCAATCAGCGCCCACTGTGATTGCGACCACCATGGCAAGAGTTACGCACAGAACTGAATTGGGGCGCATGCTGTCGCTATCCGCCAACGAAAGAGTTAGCGCAAATTATATTCCAACCAAACTGTTGTAATCAGGCGTGGCTGTTGAAAAACTCACTCGGCAGAAAATGGTCGAAAACACTTTGCAATAGGAAGCCCTACAATCGACGATCTCGGTGTTGGTAGACATTTTCTATCCCCAAAATTTCGACGATTTTGCGA